>JAABUO010008874.1_pt1 | contig 11309 bp, 10 predicted proteins | sample 5559291 | NCBI WGS metagenome assembly JAABUO01 (sample SAMN10711878, study PRJNA513372) | rock metagenome | isolation source: Antarctica rocks | place: Antarctica: Victoria Land, Finger Mt sud | reverse complement strand
GCACCACCCTTGATGACATGGGGGCAGATTTGGGGTGGGAGGGAACTGACTGCACCTTTGATGAACGTGACTGAGGTGCAGGGTGTGCTTGCGCCTTCTGACTGGCAAAAGTTGCTGCAGGCTTGGCCGGAGCAGGCTGTCTTGGGACGTTCTTGAATGTCGACTTGACGTGAGAAGGCTTGTCAGCAGTATCTGCCAGTGATTGAGGGATGTTTGAAACCACAGACAATCCCTGAGGCTGGTGTGAGGTTACCGGCTCTTCTTGAAGCATGTCTGACACAGCAGGAACTCCTTGAGACTGCTCTGACACACGAGACCCTCCATCAATCTGGTTTGAGCAAGGCAACGAGTCCTGAGAGTAGTCTGAGGTTGAGACTGCCATTTCAGGGTGAGAGACAGTGGCCTGTTGAGAAGGCTCACTGACTGCCTCTTCCAAAGGGACAGATTCCTCTTGTGCATAGGTAGAGTTGACTTCCTGGCTTGCTGTGGGATCTGCTGGAGCTTCACGACTCAACTCTGTCTTTGGCATGCGTCGTGGAGTTGTGTACACAAAGACAGTCTCTACCCTCTCAAAATCTGCCTCTGCAGTGCAACAGGCAGCAAATGAACATGGACTGCTCATACAATACAGTCAAGGATTGTCAGCACTAAGCGCAGCATGTCACCCGACGATATCATGGACACGTACTTGCTAGCAATTTGATTGCAGCTGTTTTCTGGTGTTGGGTGTACAGGTTGATGGTGGTAGTAATAGTGTAATGATGTTGGGGTCTACTGATGAACACAGCAGAGAGCAGCAGTTGATGGTGGTTGCATTTATTTGTTGCTGCTGAGGTCAGTGCAGCCGTGGTTTTCTGCTGATTTGCAATCCAGCAACAGCTGCTATGGTCTATGAGCGTGCAAGCCAAATAAGTAGTGCAACATACAGCCTTGAGTACCCAGATGTTTGCAGAACTCTGTGCACTCCTCTGACGCCTTCTTGGCAACAGCAGGAAGGAGAGACTGATAGCAGATACCACAGTATCCATCCTTCACGTCCAAAGCGCAGGTGTCCAGGTTAGCATACGCTGCAATGACGCATATCCTAATGTTAATGTTAGCGAGCAAAGACCCGGGAGCTCCAGCCTTCGCTGATCGTAGAATGCAGCTACAGAATTTACCAGGAAGCTTTACAGATGCCAAAATCGCGTTGGACACGTTGTCACGCACTTGAGCAGACAACTCGGTCTGCTTTCGACTCACAGAGACTTGAAGGACTAGATCCAGCGCCAAGTTCCTGCATGCGGAAACGTCAGACCTGATGTATGTTAGGGATGTGCTAAGGATACTGTGAATGCTGTTGTCCGGGCTTACAGATGGCTTGTTGCACTTTCTGCGATGGGAAGCTGAGTCCACGACATCATCCCTGCGGCCTGCGAGCTCGCAGATTGCGCAGACCACAAGTTCCTTACTTCCTTAGGTCAACGACGGGCCACGCTCTGTGTGCTGTCGGGGAATTACTTGAGCATTAAGGGTGTGCAACTTTGGTCTTGTTGGGCTCTGCGAGGGAAAGCTGAGTCCTCGACACCATCTCTGCGGCCTGCAAGACCGCGGATTGCGCAGATCACAAGCAACTTGCGTACGGGGCCAAAACCGACAGGCCACACACTATGTGCTGTCGAGAACGCGTCCGGGAGCGAAATAAGTGTGCTGTCGGAAATTACCCGAGCCCTTGATAAAATCATATTGGTAATTTGCAGGACATACGGCGTACACGTTGGGGTATCATGTACTGACCGTCGCCGAAACAAAGCAAAGCACCTCGAATGTCCTTCGGCGCGTCCTTGTGAACGAGACGCACTCATATACTCAGACGATTGCACACAGTTCAGTCAACTTGGTGCGAGCTGCAAATTGGCTCAGCAAAGTGCTCGAGCGGAGTTGCCTTACATCGGCCTGATCAGTGTTATAGTAAAAACAGGCGTTAGATATGAAGGCACTGTTTATAAGGCGCTCTTGCTAGCAGCGTCATTCCATTGGGTACAAACACGCTGGAGTCTTGACAAGTACGTTTCTTAGGTTTAAAGCCGGGTCCCGAGGCTGAAGGAGGTCAACCACCTTGCATGACACTTCTGCAGTAAGAATTCGCCAATTCGAGGCGGCCGGATCCATCATAGGCATAGGCGAAGCTCATACTGCGTAGTCTCTGGCAACGAAAACTTGAAACTTGAAGCAGCACTGTTCGTGCATGCCACATTACAATTTGGTTGTAATTTACAGCCAAGGGGCAGAACCTAGATAAAACTACTTTGCAAATTGACATGCCCGGACAACGACACAGACCCAGTCCATCAAGAGTTTGTGTCACTCAAAAGGAGTTTTGCTGTAAAAGACAGTACCTACCCATCACATCTGCTGGCCAAGCAGCTTCTCATGACATGGGACCTCTGCATGTTCCAGCAATTGCAATGAATCACCCATAGCACAACTCAGAGAATCGGAAAAAAGGTAACAGAGCAACATGAATCCCTGTGAAGAAAGACAAATAGATACCAAGAGTGCAGCACAGCGTGATCAGTATGGAATAAAACACAGAAATTTTAGTCAAGAGCAAGCTCCCTTTTTGGAACAATACAAAAGGCAAATCCTGCCTTTGGGAAAGGCAGATTTTGACTGTAAGCGGGGGAAAGACCTCTCAGAATATGACCGGAGGTTACTTCCTCAGCTATCCTTCAGACCCACAGTGTATGCAATGAATTACTTCTAATGACCAGCACTGCTCTGACTGTGCCTTCCTTTCAGACTGGAAACAAAGGCCTTCTTAGGAATTTACTGAAGTTTGTAATGGGATTTGTGAATGACTCTGTTGTCATGCAGCCAAATCATCTTGACCATGCTGGTCGGAATCATGTAATTGATACCTGTATTGGTGATCCCTGATCTGAAAGGCACCTTCTGGCAGCTCATGCGCAGAGGGCAGAATCTGCCTTCCGTCCCATCAGTATCTGCCTGTTGAAACTCTGCACTTCAGTAATTGGGCTGGACTGCTGATCTGGACAGACTTGGGACCGTATGCTGAGCAGCATTCTTGGCTTGTGTTTGTTGCGGAACAGCAACCATGCCGAACCTTCTGTACTGCATCAAAAACACCTGCACAGACATGATGACCTCAGCACTGGGTGCTAAATGCTGAGCACCCTTGCAAGATACACGAGCAAAGCAGAATGGCAGCCAAATCAAGTTTGTAGGCTTGTTTGTCTGTAGTATGCACATGTCAATGATCTTGCGTACACCCCTGCATTGAAATGCTAGCACTCTGCAGCAACAGCAAATGATAGCATGGCCTTGGCAGCATTACACTGGATGCAGCATGATGCATATGGTGCTTATGCATATGGTGGTGATGCGTATGCTGGGTGCAGCATGATGCATACCACATGCCAGCTCACAGACATGTGTTTACGACTAACGCAGACACACAGGCAACTCCGACTGTGTAGAAAGGCTTGCGTTGCACATGTCTGTTGCATTTGTGACTGTCATGACAGTAAACGGTAACTCGCCCTGTCAGCACACACTAACTTAAGCGCAATGCAGTGTCTAATGTTAGTAGATGTCAGCACACAGACCTCAGTTATACCCAGTAGCTACGCAGCCAACAAGCGGCTATCACATCTGCAACTATTATGGTCATAACGACAGTGAAAGCCAAGTAAGACCACGTGACAAATGCAATGAAGACAAGCATTGCTTTGTCCAGTATCAAGGCGCAGCACAGCTTCTGATGTACCTGATCTTTGTGCCACACGCGACCTGTTCTGTAGTCCAGAAAGTACTGTGCCTCAACAGCATCACGCACCCAAACCTGCAAGGAGGCATGTGCACTCAGCCAGGCAACACATATGCAATCTCCTAGATGTCGACAAGAAAGGAAAAGAGTTTGCTGTTTGTCAAATTGTTGTCAGAATGCGCCCAATCATGTGAGGTGTGACAGACTTACTTGTGCTCCTATGTGACATGGGATACATTGATGCATTGCTGCATTTACAATCACCTGCATGCTGGGGGGCAACACATTGGACAGCTGACAGCTGTGACATAAAAGCGCTTTAGAGCTGCTTCAGCACATCTTTGAATGCGCTGTCAGTTTCTGACCAAAAAACAGAAATTAGCATCAGAATCAAGAGCAGAGAACCAGACCAAACATGTGATGCACGGACTGTTCAGTTGCAGCAGAGTGCTGTTTATCTGAAAGCTAGCCATTGACTGCAACTAGCCTAGCATATACTGTCACCATTGCAGCCTCTGTTTCTTTCAGCAAATTGAGCTTTTACAATTAAGTGCCAAGGCACTCTGTGCTCAGCGCTGTCCAGTCTCACAGCAATGTTTCCCTGGGCCCTTTTTGCCCCAGAACAGTCTGTCCCTGGGCCATTGCCATCCCAAAGCAGTTTATCCCTGAGCCATTGCACTCACAAAGCAATCTATCCCTGGGCCGTTGCGATCCCACAGTAATCTATCCCTGGACCAGTTCCATCCCAAAGCCATCTATGCAAATGACAGACTTGAACTGCTGCGGCCAAACTCACCTCCAAAGCACGCGAGTAAAGCTGCTTGCTGTCCAGGCAGAGGTGCTTCACGCTTCCATTCTCTGCCACTGTCGACACCACCATGCAGCCAGTCAATGAGATGCTGGGCCTGATCAGGAACGTGCCCTGCACCAATGCACAGTCAGCATACAGCAAAGAAGAGATGTGCCTCTTGTTCACAACATGGGCCATGCACAGACCAAGGAGGAGTGAGAGCACAAAGCTGCGTTGATGATGTCCTTGCAAAGCTAAAGAGACAGAGACATCTGAAACAGATGTTTGTCTGATCAGGAGCTTGCTGTGCAGACGAAGCAGGCACAGGCATCTCAAGAGGGGCAACTCCTGTCAGCTACACAAGCAGAATTGCCCTCATGTAACCTAATGTCTGGACATATGCACAGTGAAACAAACAACTGTCTAGGTACTCATAAACCTGAAGGCGTGACATCTGTGTGTTTTTGTGTATTCATGTTTTTATCTATATGATGTGTGTGTATGAGTATGTGCTGCCTATGAGGGCATCTTGAGTGCTGTTTAGTGTAGCTTCAACAAAATTTGTCGCCCAGCATGCAGATTTGCCCTCAATCACGCGATGCACATTTGCATTGCATTATGTGAAGACGCAATGATGCTTCAGTGCCACCGAGCCAACAGCACAGAGCCAGGTCGACTTACAGGCATCTGACCGACCAGCAGGTGTTCACACTGCACTCGGTCGACTTCAAAGCTGCAAAGCACCACTGGATCCTGCCTGTCCCACATGGTCTGATGACGTCGCAGCAGCCCCAGCTGGCTGCATACAAGCAGAGAGTCCCAAGTCAGCCAGGAACAGTTTGATTGCCAAAGCATGTAGCAGCATCAGAAGGGCATGACACAAGCAGCATGTTCCCCCAGGTGCCTGACACCTTTACTGACTCAAAAGGGCAGGCCAGGGCAAGGCAGGGCAGGGCAGGACTACACCCAATGCAATGCACAGTTTCAAGTCAACACGAGTATTTGTGTGTATTACGCATGTTCAGCCTCTTGCGTGTCTGAAGCAGCAGGCTGACATCCCTATGATGCTCACAGATGCACATCTGGGATTGCATGCTGACATGTGCCAACACAAATGCTTACCTGATGAACCAATCCCCAAAGTCTATCCACTGATGTGCTGACAGGCACTCTGTGTCAAGCAGAATAGGGTCGCTATGAAACCCTGCTACTTGACCCAACACCCATACATCCTGCATGGTCAGCGGCCTGGCCAGGTTACAAGACTTGTACAACCTGCACAGCAGAACATGGGTTTGGGCCTCACACGCACATCCAGGCAGCATTTGCGATATCAGGAGAATGTGTGTCAAAACAGTGGCATGCATGCATGCTGGCACAGCCTGCACATGAGAATGGCCCTGCCCAATTGTGAAACACAGTCAGCATGCCTGAACCACTCACTGTGGATCCACCCTGCATAGGATTTAAGCAATGCTGGAAAGGTGTGTGCCCATGCATAAGCTCAGAGATATACATGCAGATGCTCATACACATGCACAAGCTTAAGAGATGCACATGTGTCCTGTAGATCAGTGCACATGCCTGCACTTTGTGCGCCTCTCTCACACAGAAACAAGCAAGCACGCTGTCGAACAGGAAGGAAAATGTCAAAACATCACGTTGAGCGTAAACATGCTCTTGGGAACAAGTGTGCAAGGAGCAGCATTGAGTTCTAACAGGCATCAGAGGCCTCACAAAGGAAGCGGTACACGTCAAGACTGTGTTTCAGAGACTACAGATCAGTATACTTACTGCACAAGCACAATTTGCCATCGTTGTATGTTGTACGGACCGCATCTAGGCCAACTCAACGTCTCATTCTTCACGGTCCTCAAAGCTGAGCTATGTATCTTGCGTTTTGAGCCCTGAGCCTTCAGTCTTGGGTCAAGGTGAGACTGAGATGCTGACTGGACATACATAGGCTGACTCAGTGGCGATGCGAGTACTGGGTGATGAGGCACGAGCGCTGAGTGTTGAGGAGGAGCCTGATGTTGAGCTGCTGCTGCTGCTATAGCCTCTCTCAACATGGCTAGATCTGAGTCATGCATTCCAAAGCTGGACTCTGAACTCTGGTTGGACTGATCAGCTGTGCTGGTGGGCCAAGCGGTACTCAAGTATGAGTCACGAGGCTCTTGCAGTGAGTCTTGAGCGCAATGCATGGAGACTGGCTGACTCAAAGCTTTTGCCCCACAGCTTTGGTGACTCAGCTGTGAGTCAGGACTCAAGTACATCTCAGAAGGAAGACCAATGCCTGGACTGCAGCTGAGTGATCTCTTATCATCAACGGGAAGAAGAAGAGACGCAAACAGGTCAGAGTGACTTGGGCTTGCGGGCTCTAAGTCATGCTGCATGGGCAATGGGTCCAGCCCTCCATCTGACAGCAATGCAGACATCATGTCAGATTGACAACGGCTCATCTGATTGAAGCCCTGCTGAGCAGACCATGTATCTTCTTCAGGTTGTGCATGCTGAGCAAGCTGAGGCATGACTCTGGGTCCTGGGGCCTGACTCACACCCTGTGAGCCCTGAGTCGTTTGCTGTGGGCTCTGAGTCATGCTCTGTGAACTCTGAGCACGGCTTGGCAATGCGGCACTTCTCATAGCCTGAATTGCACTTACAGAGTCTGAATGGTACACCAGATGCCTGGCTGGCTCAGCCATGCTCTGCTGGCAGACAGACCTGTTGACTTGGCTCGACACTCTGAGTCCTGAGCTGTGAGTCCTGAGTCGTGAGGGAGTACGGGGAGAGGCTGGCTGACTTCTGGCTGCCAAGCTGTGAGCTGACTGAGGCGAGGCATTTGAAAGGCTGAGCTGTGAGCGCTGAGTGGGAGATGAAACAGTCACCGGCTGAGGTGGCTGTGGCGGAGCTATCACGTCGGTGTTTACCAGTCTGCTGTCCTCAACATCTAGGCTTCTGCTCCTCTTCTTGGAAGGTAGCTGGCCCTTCAGGATAGCTTCAGCCTGTAGCACAGAAGAGCAATTTGTTGTTGTTTTGGTTGCTATACTCAGCTGTACTGTCAGTCTCAACGTTCAACCCCTTAAGACTTATGAGATGCAAACATACTGCTACAGCTGTACAATAGGCCTGGGATGTGGACCAGAATGCCCAAGAGGCTGAGTTGCATTCAGTGTCCTGCAAACAGCATCAGACTGCTTTACAAGAGGCAAACCGGAAGCATGTCTCAGTGGAAGTGGGGTATGCTGAGGTGTCACAATATGTCTTTGTAGGAGGTAGCAGACCCTTGGGAAAGCATGAAAGGCAGACTGCACCATGAAAGGCAGACTGCCCCATGAAAGGCAGACTGCCCCATGAAAGGCAGACTGCACCATGAAAGGCAGACTGCATCATGAAAGGCAGATTGGTTGCTCTTTGCTGCCAAGGAAGGGTTAACCGCAGCAGAAGCTAGTACAAGATGCAGCATGGAGGGCCTGTCACAATAATCTTGCAGATCTTGGGCAGACCACGAATGTGAGCTATCCTATTCTGCCTTACTGGTACTGAGCAGGGGAAAAAAATCAGACAAGCTGAGAATGATCTGACGTATGCATCACGCCGTACCTTTTCAAACTGGTCACACGCGCGTGACATGATGATGGTAGGAACCTTGTAATGCACAAACAGGATGTTCTCATTTGGCAGCGTCAGAGCCAAGACCAGCCACCTTGGACGCATGCGTGAAGATGTGGCAAACTTCATATCTGCGTGACAAAGTGAGTTTCAGGTCACAGGTATGGGAGGCAGGCAGAGACCTAGCCAAATACTGGCCATGTTGGATGCAGGCATGATGATATTGCTACCTGTTTGCCTGCATCACAAAGACAAGACAGGGTTGAAAATCACTTATGCTACTGTGGTTGAAAGACCTCCTTTCTAGCAGTTAGTGGTTTTCTCGTCCAGCATCAAAATTGTTGTGGTGTTGTGTGACATCACCTGCAATTCAGGACACCACAGTTCCCTTTGTTAAAATTGGATTAAAAAGGAGCCACAGCTTGCAAACAATGGTAGCTGTTGATGGTTGTTGGTGTCTGAAATGCATATTGAACACCAAAACAATAGCACACAATGATTGATGCATGCATGTCTTGGTATGAGGAATGCTGAATCCAAGAGCAATCTAGGTCAATAAGTGTATTGTGCATGGAGCCATGCCACAGCAGGACTCCCCATTTTGAGACACACATGCAGTTGAGACATGGGCTTGCTTGCTGAAAATACAGCGCAAGACAGATGATGCATGCTATGTCAGCATGTACACTGTGTGCAACGCATGTTCCAACACCCATTTATTTGAATGTCCACAGAAAAGCCAATACCCCACCCTCATGCTGTTCCTCAAAGCAATGCCAGAAGGCGCAGTCCTGTCTTTTCCCTTGTGTTTCTTTGATAGCAAGCAGAGTGTAGTGTGCCTTTACGGTGCTATGTTACACAACACAATGAAACATGACAACGCTAAGGTCAATCCACTGTGTCTTACCTCTGAATGTCAAAACCGAGCTCCCCTTGAAAGAGTACATGCCATCAGACTCACCCACATCCTTATCATTGCACACGATAGTCGCTGCTGACACACCGCCAACTATGTCCTCTGTGAGTACATGTGCAGCTGGATCCCACTGCTGCAGCTTCAAGACTTGGTCTGATGTCAACAGATATGCTACCAATCTGGCATGAAATTTGATTGGCACCACTGTGCAGACCTCAACTTTGGCCTGCAGCAGCAGCACAATGGGTGAAGATTGAGGAAAGTTCTATTATGTCCTGCAGGGCGACTGCAATACAAGTGTTATACAACTGGTGTTTAACAGTATGACCTGCAGTCATACACACCATACGTGACTCCTGGGAGTCAGTGCTCCATGCCGAAAGCATGAGTGTGTGGGCATTGTGTATCTTTTGTAGCAGTAGCAGTTCTCTGCAAAGCTACACATGCATGATGACCAACATGCATGAGGATTGCTGTCAGCGCTTGCCAGTTAACTGAGGCTAGAGGTACTTCAGCTGATTTGCACACAGTCAGGCATGTGAGGAGTGGATATTCCCTGGTTGCCGACTGCTGCAGAAAGCCAGAAAGCAAGTTTTAAAGTTGACATGACCTGTGTCACTGCTGCCCTACAGGACAGACTTCATGATATGCAAATGCTTACACTTGACAGGGGTTGAAGAAAGCACCTGAAACGGAGGCGAAATGGCTTTATTAATACCAATGGGCTGCGCAAACATGGCGGGAGCGGAAATGATCTCAAGCCTGATCTCCATCAGCACAGTGCTGCTGTCATTAACTAGCTTGATGGCACTACAAGAAGCAGCAGAGGCGCAGGGCTGCTCAGGCAGTGAAAGACTTGGTGAGGTCTGAAAGGACAGGGTGTCTGAAGCGAAGGATGGCGCAGAGTCTAGCCTGAGTGAATTGAGATCCTGAGGCGTGGGGAAGACAGGAGTGCTGGCATGTTTGCTGATGGAAGATGGCTGCTGGTTCCAGTAATGCTCTCTGCTGACTGTGCTGCTCAGCAAGGATGTCTCAGGATACTGTACACCAGTGCTGTCATTCAAGCTGGTTGTGAGGCTGTGTGTGCAGAGGTCCAAGGCCAAGGAGGCTGAAGGTGGTTCATTTAGGGCGACGTAATTTGAGCAAAGAGACTCTGGCGATACGTCGCTGTCGGTCATGGCTTGAAAGGGCGACGGCAGTTTCGGACACTGCTGAGCTGTTATGTGCCTGAAAGACTGCTCTGCAGGTGGAAACGCGTTCTCGTGCAGCCTGGTGTGGGCTCGCCAGCTGTTGGAGGGCTTGCTGCTGTTGCTTAAAGCATACCTGCAGTAGGTTTGTTGGTGCTGCAGCACACCTGCGTCCTCTTGGCCCTGCGGACGCAAATAGACATGCAGCTGTGTTAGGTCAAGGCGGAAGCTGCAGCCAGCTCTATCTCGCATGACAGGTCCAACTTGCCTCGTGTTTTTCCAACGTGAGCTGAGCAAGGGTCCATCACGCACGCTCATGATGGCACGGAAAGCAAGACAGCTCGCTAGGGCATGTGCATGACGCACTCTGTCTGGCTTGAATTCCACCATGTTTACGCTTAAATCCCGAGCAGATAAAGCCTGCAGATCTCGCATGATGGCCAGAGACGTCTCTACGGTTTGCGACCGTCCTTTTGAAGAAGCATCTGGTACCGGAGTCGAGCAGCTTTCCATAGGTTTGTTTTCGTCACTGCACAGCCCACCTTTAGGCCGGCGTGGGTCAGGTAAGCTCGCGCAGTTCAAGACTGCGCGAGTCAACACTGCCTAACGACTTGCTGGCCGGCGTGGACGGCAGGACCTGCTGGTTGCCGGATTCTGCCCTTTTGCACTTCAAAACGGGTGCTTATGGGAAGCAGAGACGCAAAGACTACCACATGGCAACAAAAGGCCTCAATTGGTGATCGTGTCCGCTTTACGCGCAAGCAGTTCACGGCCACGCATCAACGTTTGAGATGTGCGCTTCGGACGAGCAAAGCGTCTGCTGCCTCAAGAGCTCCTGGACCGATTATCGGATTTGATGAACTTCATTCAACGTTTGGATTGTACGAAGTTCCTGCATTACAGTAGTAAGTTTATGACAGATTTTGGACAGCTGTACCTGGATTTAGTCTTTAACGGTACTCATGACAGCAGTTACCCAAGGTCGTCGTGGGCTAGTCAGCTTAAAGCGGCGGAGAATTACCGCATGGCGAAGCCGCA
>JAABUO010008870.1_pt1 | contig 11312 bp, 21 predicted proteins | sample 5559291 | NCBI WGS metagenome assembly JAABUO01 (sample SAMN10711878, study PRJNA513372) | rock metagenome | isolation source: Antarctica rocks | place: Antarctica: Victoria Land, Finger Mt sud | reverse complement strand
ACCCCAGGCCTGCGCCGGCCACGCGCAGGCCACTACCAGCACGCGGTGCGGCGCGGGGCCGCGCCTCGTACTCGCCGACACTCTGTTTCCGCAGGCGCTCGGCCGCCCCGGCAAAGTCGGACTGCCGCGCCTGGTTGCCCCGCTCCACCTCTGCGTTCGCGGCCTCCACCTGCGGGATGAGCTGGCGCTCAAGCGAATACGGCGCATGCTGTGCGGCGAGCCTACAGACACGCACGGGCCAGCCGCAGCCTTGACGTCCTGTTGAGAGGAAGGGCCGGCGTGGGCCGGTCTGTGCGGCAGCATGGACCAGTCACTCCGTGTTTGCCGCGTGGCAAGTCTGCAGTGTGCGGTCTGCAGACAGGGAGGCTGTACTTGGCAGGAGGCGGCCATGACACACTGCTCACCTTGCTGCTGTTCTCGGCGGCGGCAGGCGCGGCCGAGCCGCTGCCGGCAGAGTCCGTTGACCCGCTCTCCATGGCCCGCTCGCGCCTGACGTGCGCGCAGCAAGTGGCGCACTGTTGGCCCGCAGCAGCGCACCGAGCAGGAGCCTACTCGCAGCCATGTATATGCGCTGGAAAGGGGTCCACGACTCAAGCTCCTAGGCCCAATCCTGCAGGCTGCCAGCAGTACCAGAGTGCACAGGCCGTGCAGCGCCCTGCTCACGTTTTGTTGAGGAGCTCGCGGCGCTGCTGCAGCTCCTCGCGGCGGCGCTCAAACGCGCTCGGCTCGGCACGTGCGGGCGGCAGGAGCTCGGGGGGGCCAGCCAGCGCGGTGCCTCCCGCCACGAGCGCAGCCAGCAGCAGGCCTTTCACACCGGCAGTCAAGTTGACCTGCCACGCCACAGCGCTGCAGCATTGAGCTATTGCAGACCGTTTGCGGCAGCCGTGCGCTCAAGCAAACAAGGTGCACATCAAAGCCATCATTCAGCATGGGTGCAAGCGGGACAGCACCTGTGCGCTGCGGCCCGCGTCATACAAGCTGGCACTGACCCCGACCCGGCGCGCCGTCCTTGCCTGCACGCCGGCCCTGAACGGCATGCATGGCCGCGGCCGCTCCAGCAGCAGCGCACTGCGCCCCGGGCGCACTGAAATCACTGCCATTTGTACCTTGCAGGCAATTCTTGCACACTGGGTGGATTGGCATTGGCGCCTGTTCAGACCTCCCACCTTGGGACCGCCCAAGACCCTGGCAGAAGGCTGCAGGGCCTTCCAGGAGGGAGCTCGATGGAGCCACAGGAGCCTCTGTGAGTCGTGTGAACAATACAAGGCAAGGCAGACAGCGACTGCTACTCTAATATGGAAAGCGTGGCAAGCCGTGCGGCGGCCGGCTGCGTGGGGCCGTCCTGCAGCAGGACGCGCTGCCCAGCACTGCCATCCGCAAGGCGAGCGCCGCGCGCGACATGGTGTCACGCTCAGGCGGAGGCTGAGAGGTGTGCACAGCCGCGGTGCCCCTCTCGTCCTGCGCCCCGGCCCGGTGATAAGCAGCTGAGCATGCACGTGCACGCGCCTGCCCTTCACACCATGTTTGGAGACGCGACTTTGGTGTAGGCACGGTGGCCTCTTGCCAGGGCGCAGCCAAGTCGTGACACTGCAGGCGGAGGGCGCAGAGCTCTCACTTTGCTGGGTGCTGGTCGCAGGCAGCAGCCTCAGCTCTGGACACCTAGCTCGCACAGGTGCGCGCGCTGTTGTTTGCATGCTCCCGTCTTTTCTTATCAACGAGGTGTCTGGCAACCTGGGTAAGAGTATGCACCTTGCTTGCTTGTCGCCTGCTTCGCAAGCAGCGCGGCAGGCCTGCGGTGGCATCCTGGCGTTTGGGAAGGTTGAGAGGCGCGGGGCTGGGTTCCAGCACTTCAGGCTCGAGGGTTGCTTTTCATCTGCCTTAAGATGTGTGCTGCAGGCTCCCAAATCGTGTGCGCGCACCCCAGGGATGTGGGCCGGCTGGTAGTGTGCCAGCAGGGGCCGCCCCCGCCCAACCCGCTGGTCGTGGAGCGCTTTCAGCAGGTCATCTCGCAGCTGTTCCAGCAGGCGCGCCGCCCCGCCTGCGCCGCTCCTTGGAGCGCCATGGAGCGTCGTGGAACGCTTGGAGCGCCATGGAGCGCCGCCAGCCCAAACAGACCTGCCTTGTCCAGGTCAAGGTGCAAGTGTCTCACACTTGTGTGCGGTCAACCGTGCGTTCTTCTGCAAGTTTCAAGAGTGATATGCTGTGAGGGGAGTGAATTTTTTATCGTGGTTTATGCAGTCCCTGTGTGTGATGCATGCGTGTTGTTGCAAATTGATTCACAGCTTCAAACAGCGCCAGTGCGCCTCCGCACCGCAGCCGAGGCGCCGCCGCTGACGCGCGCCGCGCGCGCAGCGGATCGTGCGCATGGGCGGGCCGGTGGACGACGACATGGCCAACTTGATCGTCGCGCAGCTCCTGTACCTGGACTCGGCCGGCAAGCAGGACATCACCATGTACGTCAACTCGCCCGGCGGCTCCGTCACGGCAGGCGCGCCGCCCTGCGCCCGGCGGCCCGCGCTTCTGACGGCGTCCACAGTGGTGACCAGGGGTCCCTCATACAAGATGTTCAGGTGGCGCTGCTGGCCTGCGCGCGGCACGTGACATAGCGCGCAGAGCGCTCACGCCAAGCAGCGGTGGTGCAGCCCGCTGGTCTGGCGTCTGTTGGTTTTTCAATTGCGGCAAACAGCGCGTTCAGAAGCCGCAGGCTGTCATGGGCTGGAGCCACGAGCCTTAGAATGTCATGGGCTGGAGCCATGGCCACGTGTATGACCAGCGCCGTCGGTACAAACACCGTCTCTGCTGCTTACACAAGCCAGCGGCATGCGCAGGCATGGCCGTATTCGACACCATGCGCCACGTCCGCCCGGACGTCAGCACCGTGTGCGTCGGCCTCGCCGCGTCAATGGGCGCCTTCCTGCTGGCGTCTGGCCACAAGGTGCTGCGGGAGACGCACGCGCTTGTCTGTGCGCTGGTGGAATGGAGACACTACCTCGAGGGCGGGCCGATCCCTTCACTTGTATGTACGGCAACTTTCCCCCTGCCATCTGCCTACTGACAAGGCGGAGCCTGTTGCGACGACAAGCGCGCTGGTTGAGCTCATGCTGCGCCACACCTACAATAATGAGCACAGCGCGGGAAAGCTGAACGTGGTGGACGGTCAATCCCGCCGGCCGGACCTCAGGATAGGGATAGGGTAAAGGCATGAGGTTCGGCCGGCATGATAAACCGTCTGCCATGTTGAGCTTTTCTGCGCTGTGCTCGATATTGTGGTAGCGGCGGAGCATGAACTCCACCCAGCGCGCTTGTCGTCGCGTCGGGCTCGTCTTGTCAGTGTACGGCAGAGTGGTGAGTTGTCCGTACGTACGGTGAAGGGGGGCCCGCCCGCGAGCTAGTGTCTCCATGTCTTTTATCAGCGTGTAGACAAGCCCGCCTCCTGAGCTTTTGTTTGAGTGATTGGCTGTTGCGCGGGCGGAACTCTTAGCTGCTCGAGCCTGATGAGCATGCGAGGCGCCGAAGGCAGGGCGGGTGTGCATGCTCAGCTGCATCGCCAAAGTCTGACTTTCATGTAAATTCATTTTGATGCGGTTTCTCACTGTAGGCGCTAGGAGCGCAGGCAGCTCGTGTTGGGCGCCGTGCAGGACTGCCAGCAAAGGTCGTCAGTGAGAGTAGTCAGGTCTGCTTGCCTGCATGGCGACCCTGCGCGATCGGTGTGCGCACGCGCGCAGGGCAAGCGCTACTCGCTCGCCAACTCGCGCATCATGATCCACCAGCCACTGGGCGGCGCGCAGGGCCAGGCCGCCGGTGCGCTCGCTGTCTGAAGTGTGTGGATATGCTGGGTGTCCTGCCCACGGCCGGCGGAATGTGCAGGGTTGCCTGTTGCTGGGTCGCGCGGCCATGCGGGGGTGGTCGTGGTGCATGTGTGGTGCATGCAAGCTCACTCATGTGTTGGCCGCATCTAGTGTCTGAGCGAGTGAGCAGATCTGGATTGCAGGACATGGCAGCTGTGCCTGGTACACCACTGTGATATGCCCATGCTGTGCGCAGATGTGTGGGGAGTGCAGGCGCTGCCCACATGTGGTCAACACTGACTGCGAGGCCACGAGCGGCGCAGATATCGAGATTCAGGCTAACGAGATCCTGCACCACAAGCTGACGCTCAACGGCTACCTCGCGGAGTTCACCGGTCAGAGCATGGAGCGCATCACGCAGGCGCGCCCTTGGCATGGACCCTGGCGGTGCAAAGTCCGTGGGGCTTTGTGCAGAGGAGCATAAAAAGCAAAGCATGAACAAACAAGTGCATGTTATTGAGTGCATGCCCATGCATTCAGATATAGGGTTGCCTGGGTAGCAGGCCTGTAGCTTCGTGCTGCGTGTGCCCGCAGGCGCACGCACGCGTCTGTTGTGCAGCAGCCTTGCTAGTGTGGTCTGGTAGGCAGGCCTGACAGCCTGGTGTCAGCGCGCTTTGCAACACAGGTTTACATTACTGTTGACTGCTCTGGAGGGAGGCTGCCTGCCATCTGTGCCTCAGGTTGTTTGGGAACAAGTGCCACATGCTGAGGATGACTCCGCGAGTGAGCGGCCGTGGCTGCTGCCGCGCAGGACACGGACCGCGACTTCTTCATGGGGGCAGAGGAGGCCGTGGAGTACGGCCTGGTGGACGCTGTGGTGTCCAAGCCGCAGCTGGTTGCCGCGACTGCACACTGAGCCCATGAAGCCACTAGGCCTGTGTAAAGTGCGGCTCATGTGATGAAGCATGTGGCAAGGAGTGCACCAGTTTGAGCCACGTGCAGGGCTCCGTGACAGGCGGCCACGTCTCCGAACAGAACCCTAAGTATGCCAAGGCTTCGGAGCCACTGAACAGCTCAACAGTCACAAAGCTCCCAGCCCTCAACTAGCGTACAATTGTAGTAAAACTTTTAGCTTCCACAGAACCACGATGGTTGCTCTGATGCTCACCGCTCACGCCGCGCCCGTCCGGGTGCTGGCCGCTTCTGCTGGCCTGCGCCCCAGGGTGGCAGGCGCAGTCGCTGCTCTGCCGCGTCGCGCTATCGTGACCCGCGCCGTGGAGGATGAGGTGCCACCCGATGCAGTGCAGTGCAGTAATGCCCGGTTTCCGTCGACGTGTTCTATCAGCGGCCGATCATGTTTGCGCTTGGAAAGGCGTCAGCCTTGTCTCGCGCAAGACGGTGTGTGCTAGGCTGGTTGCGAGATTGCAGGGCGTCGCGTGCACCCACCATGCACGCGTGCACACGCGTGCTGCCAGTGCCCCAGCGAGCTTACATATTTTCGCCTCTTACAGGCGGCTAGCATAGTGGAGCAGGTGGTCCAGGAGGCGAGCACGCCTAACCTGCCGCCCCCGTCGCCTACTGTGGCCTCGCCGGTGCCGAGCTCCAACCCGACATTCACCGAGTGAGTCGCCCTTGTAGCTGCGTAGAGGTTTCAAGCTTCTTGTTGTGAAGCACGGGCTGCGAGGAGTTGCATCTTGGTATGTTGTGCTGATGCCGTGTTGCATGGCTTGTTCTTTGCTGTGCCTGCGCACTCAACCTGAGGTCAATCTGAGCAAGCATAAGTCATGCAGGCATGCCTTGGCTGGCTGAGGTCGCTGCGTGTGCCTTCGCAGCGCCATGGCTTTTGCTGGCCCGGGCCCGGAGGTTATCAACGGCCGCCTGGCTATGCTCGCGTTCGTCGCTGCGGCTGGCGCGGAGTTTTCTACTGGCTTCACCGTCATGCAGCAGCTGCGCGAGGCGCCTGCGCTTGTGGGCGTCACCTTTGTGATCTTCGTCGTCGCCAGCCTGGTGCGCCTCACTTTGCAACACGTACAGTGTGAAGTCATGGCTTTTGTAGTTTGCCAGACATACCATGTTTATGGTTGACATGCATGCTCCTTTTGATGGTCAGGATGTTACGTCAATGAAAGTATTGAATCATATGTTTACAGGTTAAAGAGCTGGTAGTATGCAGCGTCTGACGCAGCCTGACCAGCAGTGTGTGCCTGTGTGCTCGTGCAGATCCCCATCTTCCGTGGCGTGTCTCCTGCTGCAAAGAGCAACGGCCCCTTCACTCCCACTGCTGAGATGCTGAACGGCCGGGCAGCCATGCTGGGCTTCCTTGCACTGCTCTGCACTGAGTGGGCAAAGGGTGCCGCGGTGTTCTAAGCGAGTATTTGAATTATCAACCTGACTGGTTGTGTGCTAGCTATAACTTGCTGCGTGCTTCTTCGTGCTTTCCTGCCAGAACCTGCCCAGCGCTGTCAGAGGACAATGCATGCATGTACTTGCATGGCAGCAATTGCTCAATTTGAGAACGCATGCAAGTCAGCTAGGCAGGGTGTCCTACTCAGTCTGCAGGAGGTGATGAGATATGTGTATTGTGCAAGTGGTGTACAGTTATGGTGGGGAACTGTGGCAAAGACCGCTTGGGGTTTAACATTGAATGTAAATGTGAAACAGTAAAAAGACATGTGCCCCAATCTATTTGTAATGCAGCCTCCAGTCTGCATTGAAAGATGCCTACTATCACCGGCATCAAGGTCAATGAGGAACAGATGATGCTTGGAGAGTGTCAATCGAGTTGCGAAGGTCTCATACGCTTGTACACAATGTGTGTTACATACATGTCCGACAGCCCTTGTTGACAAGAACAAATACCTAGTGAACATAGCAGACCCTGCCTCACAGACCGAGTCAAGGGGACCAGGATGGAACGTCGGCACCTATGCCTACACGCTTCTGCTAATGTGCGCTTACCCTGCAGTACACAGTGCTGACATCAGCACAGACCGGCCAAGGGGGGATCTCCATGCATGCATCACCGCAGACCAAAGCCCTCCGCGTTGTTGATCGCCAGCTCCAGACGGCGGAGCAGCGTGTCCTTGTCCTGCATACCCGCGCCGTACTTAATCGACACGACCAACATTGTAGAAAGTCTCCGACTCCGTGCCATTGCTGGGGTGGAAGTAGGGTAGGGTAGGGCAGGTCAGGGGCGGCTGCACGGCGCGCGTGCGCACCGCGTACTCCGGCATGTAGTTGAAGCATGGGGACACAGGGTAGGGTAAAGGGTTAAGGGCTGGCGCCGCGTGGCGCAGGCGCGCACCGCGTACTCCGGCAGCAGCAGGTAGTTGAAGCACGTGTGCGCGGTGGGCAGGCGCGGCGAGTCGGGCCCGTTGCGCGACACGGTGAGCGCCAGCGCGCCCAGGCCCTTGACGGGGGCGCGGTCGGAGCCGGTCACGAAGAACAGCAGGCGGCGGCGCTGCGCGTCGTCGAACACGCCGTGCACGATGTCCCACAGCCACACAATGATCTGCGCGCGCGGCGCGCGGGGTCGGGCCCGGCTTGAGGGCGCCAGCGCAGCGCGTCGCGGGCGCCGCGCACACAGCGCCTCGCAGCCGGCAACCCCCAGGCCGGCGGCTCACGCCGGGCGCAGGGCCGGGCTGTCCTCAGCGCGGCCACGCGCGCAGCGCTGGACCGGACTTAGAGGAGGCCCAACCCAATCTGGGAGCGCGCCGGCGAGTCGGGCGAGTAGCCATTCTCGTACGCGGCCGCGCGCTGCAGCGCCGAAAAGTCCAACTCGCTGCGGCCGCACACCAGCTGCTCCAGCTCCTCCGGCCGGAACAGCGCCATGGCCGGGCCCGCGCACAGCTGCGCCACGGCGGCGCACGCTTGGGTGAGGGCGCGTGGGGCGCCCGCGTTGCTTTGGAAGCAGCGCGTGCCTGCATGCGGGGTGATGCGAGCCCCACGCGCAGGCCCCAGGCACGCGAAGACCCCAGGCACAGCTGGCAAGGCTCGCATTTGACCTGCATCCTGCAAGCAGAGAGGGTGCGCGCAAGCCCACAGCGACTGCCCGCCCCCGCGCTGTACAGCGCAGGAGCTGAGCGCGCTGGACCGCACGCGTGAGCACGAGAGCAGGGCAGAGCTGTCCTGGAGGTCTTCAGGAGGGCCGCTCCCCTGCACAGACAGGAGTGCTGGCTGTACCAAAGCACGGCGCCCAGCGCGCGCGCGCGCCTGGTCAAAGCCGCGGCGGAAGGCCGCAAACTGCGGCTCGATGGACGCCTCCAGCAGGTGCCGCACGTACAGCTCCACGAAGCGGCCGCGGCTGGCGGCCGTGACCGGCAGCTCGCCGCCGCCAGGCGCCAGGTCCTCCGCGACCACGCCCTCGCCGAACGGGCCCTCGCGCTCCACCTGCGCGGCCAAGGTCTGTGCGTCTGCCGGGATTAATGGAGCCTCTTGCACGAGGGCGGTGGCCCTGCGCCTCGGGGCGCAGCGCCGGCAGGTTCAGCGCGGCGCGGCGCGCCTGCGCCGGCGCCGCGTGGCGCCCGCCGGGCGCCCCCGCAGGATAGTTTTAGGTTCAGACCCTATTGTATCTTTGCAGAGGCGGGGGGGGGCGCCGCATGCCGGCCGCCTGCCGGGCGCCCGGGGGCGCGCCTGGAAGACGAGGCCCAGGTCGGCGACCGCGGCCGCGGGCAGCGCCAGCAGCCGCGCCAGGCTGCGGTGCACCTCCGGCTGCACGCCCGCCAGGTCGGCCAGGCCGACCGGCGCGCGCAGGAGCTTCTTCCAGAGCGCCGGCGGCAGCGCCACGCCCAGCGTGTGCCCGTTGTACACCGCCAGGCCGAGCATCGTGCCCACCAGCTGGAACTCGGTGCGCATGTCGATGTCGGACGCGCGCGGCCAGTGCGCGCGGCTGGCGGCGTCCACGCCGACGAACATGCCGTAGCTGGCGTCGAAGAGGTCGCGGAAGACGAGCTGGAAGAATTCCTGCATGCAGGACTAGGGTTAGGGTCAGGGTAGGGAAGATCTCATGCACAGCCCAGCCGGTGACGGACCGAGCAGCTGCGCGCGCTCCGGGCGCGCGCTGCCTTGCAGCAAGGCTTCGCATGCCCTGCGCTGGAGCTTGCCCACCGCGGCACGCAACCCGCAGCGCGCTCTCGCAGCATCGGCACGCCAACTGCGCATGTGGCTGGTCGCCCTCCCGGACACTTCCGACATGTTGCCGGAGTGGGCAAAGCTGGGAGTGAGAGAGCCGCACGGCCTGGACGAGCTGCTGCGGCATGCATGCGGCCGAGCGAGGCGCGCGCCTTCTGCACGCCGCCCTCGTCGACGCCCTCCTCGCCCAGGAACGCGACGCGCAGCGGCCGCTTGAGCGCATGGCGCGCCGCCGCGCTCTGCACCTGCAGCAGCGTGTCGTGCACGAGGTACTGGCCGCGCCGCACCTGGCGCGCGCCGCCCGCCCCGCCCGGTCAGGCCGGTAGATCTTAATTGCTGCCGGCAGCCTCGTTTTCCGTGAGGGTCGCGGCATCATAAGCACCTCAAGCTAAGGCCGAACAAGGGATGCCTGAGCCCAAGCCGCGCACGCTCTGGCGTCTGCTGTTCTGCGCACACAGCCGGGCCCACCTACCTGGGAGTAATGCACGTGTGAACCACGCTGTCTGCAACCTGTTATTTGTATGAATCTCAATGTCCAGGCACCTACACACCTTCCATCACATTGCCTCCGCACGCCCGAACTCTCCAGGGGGAAAGGGGGGCACTGTGAACACAGGAGGGACGCAGGTGCGTCTTGATTGCTTTCATATGTCAGGTGTGTAGGTCAGCGAGGATGCGGGACTGTACAAAGCTGCCGCACAGAGCACGCGGGGGAGGGCGTCACCCGCAGCACCAGGTACGGGCAGGAGTCGCCCGCGCCGCCGTGCTGCAGGAACGCCTGCATCATGACCTCCCTGAACTGCACAGCCTGCCGGCGCGCAAGCCGCGGGTCACGCTCTTGTCAGGACCCTCTCCTGGCTGCAGAGCATGCACAGACACCTCCGCTCGCAGGCAAGGCTGCATCGCTTGGCAGCCTTGCATACCACCGAAGCAACGACATACAGCCGCACACTGCGCGGTAAGTCAATGAGTTTTTCTCATTCTGGACTCTCATTTTGGCAGACAATGAGACTCCTGCTGCACCCACAGAGCCCTTCCATCACCGTCTGGGGCGGCGGCGGCACTGGCGCGGGGCGCGCCTGCTCGCCGCGGTTCTCCATGTCGAGCAGGGCCGCCTTGGTGGCCGCCTCGAACACAAAGGGGAAGCGGCAGAAGCTGAAGCCGCCGCCGCGCTTCCAGCGCTGGAAGTCTTCCACCAGCGGAAAGTCGTCGCAGTTGACTGCGCCGCGGGCGCGCCGCGCTCTCGGCACACGGGGCGCGCCTGGGCTGTGGGCGGGCTTCCGCAGACACTGGGCTGCCAGCTGGCCCATGCAAAGAGGCGCGGGCGCGGCGTGCACAGCGGCGGTGGGGACCACCCTTGCCACATGTCTGACACACACCGCCGCGCTGCAGGCGCGGGCCCCGGGCACCAGCCGCTAAGCCAGGCAAGCGCGCGCACCGCCCTCCACATCAGACGTAGAACTCGGTGTCCGGCAGCATCAGGACAGGGTAGGATACGGTAGGATAGGGTAGGATAGGGTAGGGTAGCTGCCAAGCAACGGCGCGCGCACCGCCGTCCACGTAGAACTCGGTGTACGGCAGCAGGCCCGCGCGCTCGCTGGCGTTGTGCGCGGCGCGCAGCGCGCGCAGAACGGCCTCCGACGCGCCACCGCCGGCGCTGCCGCAGCGCTCCTCCAGCAGCAGGATGGTCAGCGCCTGCCGCAGCCGCACCACCAGCGCCTGCGCGCGGGGCGGCCCACTTGGGTGCGCCCCCCGGGCGCGCGGCGGCGGCGCGGCTGCAGCGAGCGCCCGGAGGCCCTAGAGCAGCAGCACGCACGCAGCCCCTGCACAGCGCCCTGGGCACGTCTCCATCACTGGCGTCGGCAAGCTGCACCTGGTCGCAAAGAAAGGCACTCCGCCACCGTGTCGGCTCATCAAATTACATCTCAAATGCCTCGTGCTGTCACGGCCGTGCTACACTGACCTGGAGACAACATGGGTTGCAGCACCTGCATGCGCTCGCGCGGGTACATGGCAAGCAAGTCCACGAGGCCGGCCGGCGCGTCCGCTGAGTCGGCACAGGCGGCACAGACTCGGTGCAGCAGCCTGCGCAGACGAGTCGAAGCAACTTCATTTGTGGAGATGCAAGGCACACCACTGTACCATGAGGCAAGCTCTGGGGCATGCATGCAGCCCAGGAAGAGGCAGGGATAAGTGCTAGGGTGCATGTGCCAGCCCCTGCAGCCAATCGCACAGCACAGCAGCAGCCAGCGAGCCAAGCATGGCTGAGCAGGCCAGGCGCCGCCAGGCCGGTGCGCCGGGCGCGCGGCGCACATGCTGTGCTCCGGCTCGTCCAGCAGCGGGTTGTCGAGCAGCACGCACGCCGCCGCCGCCGGCAGCGCTGCGGCCTCAGGC
>JAABUO010008869.1_pt1 | contig 11313 bp, 11 predicted proteins | sample 5559291 | NCBI WGS metagenome assembly JAABUO01 (sample SAMN10711878, study PRJNA513372) | rock metagenome | isolation source: Antarctica rocks | place: Antarctica: Victoria Land, Finger Mt sud | reverse complement strand
CTCTTTTCTCGGCTCACCTGGGGAGATCTCAAAAGTGCGTCTAGCGGAAGCATCAAAGACATTGCGCCGACTGCAGCATGAGGGTCTTGTAAGCAATAGTCTGTTGATCGGCAAATCTCAGAAACAGCTTCCATCGGAGAGAGAGTCTCATGTGGTAGTACTAGTGGATTTGAGCACAACGGTCGGTCTCGGTTCGATAATTTGACTAGAGCACGAAGCGGTGCGTCTTGGACGTTCCAGTCATTGGCAAGCTCCAGTACCCGGAGTAAAGCCGCATTGTAGAATAACAATTGTCCAGCTTGCAGGATTCCACAGTAGCAAATGGTTGTTTTGTAAAGTGGTATGCCGTTCTCATCCACGCTTATACTAGTCGCAGGGTCAACAGGGACCTCAGTGGCAACCTTTGGGTGGATGCGCTCCCAATCCCACCGCCAGAGAAATAACTCAACGAGCATATCGATAAGTCGCTTGCCATATGAGAGAACCTCGCACTGGTTGACAAGAGACGTTGCCGCCTGACGAAATTGGAGTCGATCATTATTCTCCAGAATTCCCGGCATGCTAGCTAGTATATCTAGAAGACGGTTAAGCGATGCTTGAGATGTTGGCGCGTCTGTGTAGAGTAGAGCTCTCCATGGTTTTTGCTCAAGAAATGTTCGTCGGTGAGTTTGCCAAGCACGAGCAATCGGTAAGTTCAAGTCAGCCAGCTCAAAAGATAGGATGTTTGAAGACTTACTATTGGGTAACGACAATATTGGAAATAACTGCGAAGCCTGCGTAAGATAGCTGAAGCCCTTCTATGCAAACTTGACTCACTCTTTTTCGGGCTGCTGCAGGTAGGCCTTTACTCCACGCAGCTCAATCATTTTCGCCATTCCGCCAGCATGTTGGATCCATCCGTCGTGGTTGTTGTGGACTAAGATCTTTAGGATCTTAGCTCGTCTCAGGCAAAACTCATGCATACTTACCTCATACCTGCCAAGCATGAGTGCGGCAGCAAGATTGGCGGGATCATGACAAAGTTGTGGATCTTGGATGTTTTGTCTAAGGCGGCGTAAAGCCTTCCCATAGAGAATTGCTCCAACATCTCGAATATCGGGTTCAATACGGTGCATACCTATTTCCTATTAACAGTAGCAAAGAGTCGCTAGTTTGCATATCATACGCCCAAAAAGTGCCGCTGCCAAGCAATTTGTTGCGTCGAAAACAACTGATGTTTGATCTATATCGATTGCATCGAGCAGCCACCAACGGATGTTTGAGTTTGGCTATTCCATACTTCAGATATCAAGTCTTACTACCCCGTTATGGCGGGTTGACATACCTCTAGTCGTGTAGCGGGCGGGAAAAGAGCACTTTCCAAGTAAGAGATAAAGATATTCTTAAAAGATTCAGGATCAATCCCCTCAATCGAAATGATCAACGAACAGACTGAAATACTTGCAAGCTCAGCGGTTTGTGGAGAGCCCGTGTCAACTGAGGCTGAGGACGGGCCAGTCCGCGCAATTTGGGGTTAGAGTCGCATATGTCAACGGTGATGGCTTGATCTCTTTCAGGCGGTTCCTTACTTTCGATATGGCTAGGTAAATCCTGAAAACGTTTCCCTGGTCTCGAGTCACGAACATGACCCGTCTGCAGAGGTTTCGTCATACCATCGTTCACGAATACCGTTTTTTGTGGATATCCTTCGCATATCATGTACGCATGTTTGCAGCGGCTGCAAATTGGTTTTGCCTCGTCTATCATATGTCGGTTTCGAATCCAGCATGCCATATCCCATGATTGCACCTACCACATTTGACCTTCCTCGTCTTACAGGTAACACAGCCATTGGATCTTCGAACATTGACCATTGGGTTTACACTAATCCGCAGCTTTGAACCGGATTTTTAAAAAGATCTAGCGGTCCACTTCGCTATCATGATCGAACTGAGAACTTAAGTACGTGCGGCAGACCCAGTAATACTGTGGCTGCACACATCGCTTAATCTAACCGCATTCGGTCATCGAAGTTTTTGCCCTGCACGGCTCACCAGCGTGACTAATTGAAAGTCGACCAATTAGACCAAAGATAAACATCAATTCGACTGAAATCATCAGCTGGGGATTAAGGTACACGAGCATCGTAAGACAACAACCGAGATGCGTTTCACTTCCCATAAGATACTATCATGCTGCCTTTCCACCATCTTTTGTTTACGAATTTTGATGCGGTGTTTCTATGTTTTCGACCAAGTGATCTTGTTTGCTGGGAATTTATATGATAATGCATAAGTGCTGGTCTATTAAGACTCACGAAATCTTTCAGCGAGACCAGACATTACCTTACAGACAAACGGACCTCTGAACTATCTTCAGAACCTTTTATTTGATCGCTTAGCTTATTTGGATTCCAGGACACATAGAGATACAAGGTCGTATATAATAATACACAGCGGAAGAAAACTAAGACTGGCTCTCTCGGTCCGGGTATCACGTTTTCAACTACCTCAGATCCGAATACTAACAGATTAGATGTCGAGTTCCATCTCTTCTCATTGATTCCTACACTAACTCTATGCCCCAGGTAAAATCCACGTTACTCAAAACTCGAAACCTTTCTAACAACATACAGTAACCCCATTGACACAGTTTCTACAATAGGCGGCATTTATACCATCATCTATAAATTTTGATAAGCCATTCACACAATCATTGTGGCACTCCCGAGGACTGTTCCAAGAAGAATAACGTCCCTTGTAAGATCCTGCTACACCTGAGGAAAGGTCAGCATGTTTTCCAATCCAGACCACAGCTAACAACATACCAGCACAGTCAGGGCCGTCCCAACCTCAGTCTCCATACCCAGCAAAACATATCTGAAGAACGGCCTTGTCAATCGTCTTGCCGTCCTTACCACTAGTACCTCTAGATCTGCCATTCCCTGCACGGCCGGTGCCACTACCGGATGTCATTGGCATGCGACTCGTGAGTGAGCTCACTTGGTAGTAAAGGGACGTACTGCCCTTCTTACCACCCCACTTGAAGTCGGATTGGTTGAGGTCTGCGTCACCGTCATAGCCCGCGTTGAGCTCGCTTTACTGAAAGCGTAGTACCTGTGGCCCGAGCGACTTTGAGGAATGCCGCACAGTCATTATTCGAGTCGTAAGTATAGGAGTACGCTACCACCCCTTGCAAATTAAACCACACGTCCGCAAACATCAAGAATATCAGATTTGAGATTATCGGCTTTCATGAAGGCCTTGAGGCCGCTGTCCCAGCCATTGCATGTCTTTTCCCGTGTTTGAACTAACATTCACTTCGTCACTTCCTCTGCCATTTCTAGTTGTCTTTCGTGAAAAATTTCAGTACATCATAACGCTTTCGTTCATCGAATTCTAAGACATTAAGAACGCCTTGAATGTTCTTAATGAACTTTATTCATGCTGTTTCACTCATGCATGTTGATTAACAGTTACAATTTATTATTATCGTGTGATAATTCATAGCGTTCATAATGTCAGTCGTGATGTTCTTAATATCATGATATTCATTGGAAAACTGCGCCTCAACGTATAACCTGAGATATTCTTTCGCCTTTTCCAGCTTGTTTTGTTTTTCACCTCCAATTTCTGATACCAATCCCACGCCTTTTCTTTCAAATGCAGCCGAAATGTGAACCTGTGTGCAGTATCTTTCCGGGCTTCGAGCTTGTATTCCCTTTCTTCTACCACAAACTCAACATTCTCCAGGAATTCTTGAGGGTCTTCCTTGCCATCCTTTTTGCGGTAAAACGATGAAAATAGTTCCTTCGGGTTTTCCATAATGGTTCGTTTTCGGAGGAATTGGTCTGGTTTGTATCCTTTCGGGGGCGTAGGTTCTGGTTTGTGTGAAACGGATGGGCTCGATTTTTAAAATTGAGGAGTCTGGAGGGTGTGATCGAAGATTATGATCAGTAGGGATTACAGCAACTTCTGATGATCATCGTTTGCGTAAATAATGGCTTTACGAGAGTTCAGTATTCGATTGAGCTGCATAGATTTACGTATCTGTTAACATTGAGGTCTGAAAGCTCGCTCTCATCCTCCTTCCGCAATAAATATATTTCTGTATCGGAAGCTTTAATCTTCTTGGTCATTCGAAGACATCTAGCGGCTTGCTTGTAGGCCCTAGATTGTTTGTGGGCTGCTATTTCAATATCCTTGAACACTTGTGACTTCTGCTGGAAGTGCTTGGCCAAATCTTCCCACGCCTTCTTGGACCTAGGGGTTGATTTCGGATCCATCTGTTGGCACTCCCGCACGTCCCCTTCCTTGTTGGCCAGTATTGGGAAGAGATCGCCATTGGCACGTAAGTCAATGGGTTGCAGCTCCTCTGGGAAAAGAGGAGAAACGAACACTTCAGGCCTAAGGTTATGCCTGATCTTATTGATCTATACACTTCCTCGCTCCCCGTCCAAATGCAAATTGATACTTCCTACACTCGGCAGCCCCAGGTACCAGCCATCTGTCAGGGTCAAAGCGCCACGGATCCGGAAAGACACTCTCGTTGATATGCACCCATAGAGAAGTCATGCTTGTAAGCGTGCCCTTAGGTTATTAAAGGGTCCATGAATGCTAACACGAATTCCGGTACCGCCTGGCTATGCGTAATTCTGCACTTCGAGTTCAGCTTTCTAATTTTCGAGTCGTACGCGTTCTTTCATTCGCGAGTTCAGTTTGTCAACAGGCGGAGGGATAGGATACTCATCGTCAGACCTTTAGTAGCGCTCAAACGTGGCACTCAATGAGGACTTCATGCGTCTCAGCAATAGTTCCAGATATGACGGTTTCAAAATAAAATTATCAAGCTGTAAAGAATCAGATCAACTGCGACAGAGGGGAAAGACTCAGAGAGACTTAATCTAGCACCTGCAGTTAAAAGTCTTATCGCCTTTATGAACCTTCCGAACGATTCTTCATAACATACATATATATATCTTTAGTTAAGTGATAGGCTTGATCAGCCCTGAAAACCTAAGGAGACGTCAACGTTCCATAGAAACGTGACATTTCCGTTATTGAACAAAGGGACATGAGAACACTTTCCAGAGTCGCACACGTTGTTCTGAGATTGGTGACATTCGTTCTGAGCTATATAGACTCGTGAAACGTCGAGGCTGCTCATCCCCTGAACTGAACTCTGTGTTTATTGAGACACACAGACCATAGTTTGCCTGGGTTTTGAGAGAAGACATTTTATATATAGAGCATGGCGGCGCGTTTGAGTCAGGTGCTGCCGTTGAAGCAATCGCCCTTATTTGTCTCTATAAAAGTCACCGTTTACTTCTATTGTCCGAAGAAAGCGATCCTTGAATTGCATTGTTGGTACTAACTCATTTCCCTTATGTCTGGTTCTACCACACGGATTTTGTATGGCTTCGAGGGATTTTCGTGGCATTCCCTTGAAGGCTGCGTCCTTACCGAGAGTAGAAACTCATTAATTCCTAAGTGTAATTTTCCTCGTCAATAGCCGGAAGGAAACTCAATGTTGTAGCTATGAGTTGAGTCGAGTTAATACTTGTGTTTTGATAAAATTACTAAAATTCTTTCTGTTGTGAAACTTTATAGGTATAGTCTCTTTGTTCTACAAGACATATAATTTGTTGAGCTCGTCTCATCGGACAGGACTTAGTCCATTCGATTCTTAAAATGTTTCAGAGCATCTTCAAGCCAAAGAGAAAGTCAAGGTATCGGGCATATTTTGAAGGCGAGTCTTCAGCTCGTAGAAAACGGCTGGAGGTTATAAGAAGTAGTAGCGGGTGAATCTTGAAATCTGAAATGAGGAATTGAAATTTATCATTTCTATGAATACTCCGGAATTAGAGACAACGAGGGTATATCCAGCAGGTATCGCCTAATCCTAGAGGACCCTTGATCTTCAGCATCTGACCACAGTTCACAAGAGAAGGACTCCGAAGTCGAGCTTCCGCTCCAACTTGCGACCTGCGACACCCTTATCGATCGGCTTTTCAGACAGACTCGAAGCGATACTGGCGGTTGTTACCAGGCCCAAGCAGGGATTTAGGTCGTTGCGTTGAGGTTTGGATGATGCAGCAAAAAGAAGCTATCTGACGTACAGAAGAATCTTCATTCCAAAGTACCCTTGGTTGGATGAAGCGGTGCTACGATGCTTTTCTCGCCACTCATTTTTGGGGCTGTGTGGTTGTGTCCGCCAGTCTATCTCCGGGTTGTCCTCGTAGGTTTGCCAACTGAGCTCGAGATCTAGCCCTGTTTCTGATATTATTCTTGAGTGGTTGTTTAAGAACCGGTTTTCTATGTAGCCGACTGTGTTTGAAATCACAGCGTATCAAAAGAAGTTGGGTTCGAACGCAGTGGAGTGGAATCAAAGGGTGTCACAAGAAACTTGGCGCAGCGTGAAAATATCGGACAAGACGCAGTTGTCGGAGCATTCATGCACTGGTCGTGCAAGTCCAGTATACACTGATTGTACCGATCCTCCAGTACAGATCTGTTGTCCCTGGCACGCAATAACTCTCATAATCCTCATTAATAAGTAGGCCATACTGTATTTTGTATTGCATCTTTTCAAATGCAAATTAATTAACTCTTATATAAAGCATATGCCTCTAAGCACAGATAAGAGGACATAGGATGGCTGGTTGTTACCCTGGGCAATACTCAGCATCGTTAGGCATTGAGATGGTGTTGTCGGGGCTCTTATGAAAGGTTCATAATCTCAAGTGCGAACCACACAGCCTTCCGGTTTGTCGCATCATCAGCTTGAATAGAATCGTACCAGATCGCCATTCATTAGTGAATCTCGACTGATATTCGTAAGGACACGGCTGTGTACTTACCATTTTTCACCGAGTACTCCCACGACAGGACAGAATTATTGAGGAAAGCTTCATATCGCAAAGTCAACGATATATTCTTCTCTGGAACATTAAAACTTGATGCTTCCTTCCTTAGAACATTAGCGAACTGAACCTTTGACGGGACATCTCGTACACAGTGGCGCATCGCTTCTTCGAAGATGAAGAGGAAGTAAAATTTAAGCCCTGGAACTTGCGACTGCACAATCTAAGCCTTCTTCCATTACTTCAAATCATCAATTACCACGTGGCCAAGCAGCCATAGATAACGCGCTTGAACCTCTTCCTTTTCGTGACCTATTGGCCTTGTTTTCTCTTGACATTATTGTTCTCTTTATGCATTAAGCAACGTACAATATAGCTCACCCAGCTTCGAGGTGTATTTGAATAATGCTTTCCGCTCTTTTGTTCGATCAGAGTGAATTCACTAGAGTACGGTTGTAGTCCTGTGTTGTCACCATTCGATCTTACTCTGAATATGAAGGATATTCTGCATTGTGAAGGTTTCGGCAAAGTTCCGGAGTTTCTTCTGAGGATTTCCACCATTAGATTGGTAATCTCATGGTTACTTCGAAGTAAAATTTCATAAAGTCCACTTGTTCAAGCTGATGTAGGCGAGCAAATATGACTGGACTGTGGCAGAGGAGATGAGAAATCAGATCGAGGGCAAGCTTTAGGTGTTGATTGTTGGTATCTGACTGTAGCAAGCTATGATAAGATACCAATGATTGGGCTTAGGATAGTTGATATCGGTAGTAGCTGACGCAGACGATAGCTCATACAACATTGGAAATCTGGTTATTTGCAGAAGCTAAGGTGAAGGGCACATGGTGTGGAGTATTGCGGGCCCTGAGATTTGAATAATCAGTGCCCACGGGTAGAATAACCTGTAAAATCGATAATGCAGCCGTATCCACTATCGTAGAGCTAGAGGTTCCCGTTTCATCACTCACGATGCCGGGAGCTTCGATATACCATGCCACGCACGATACCCCGTGAAGCGTGGTCTGCAATACATTCTACTCGTAAAGAAGAATATCAAAGGCGTGATTGACACGCCGCCTTCAATTTTTGTAAGATGTTTTGCTACTTAGTGTTCCTGTAGATGCTTGCAAATGTGGTTCTTCAGCTTTCTTCCGTGCCTTCAGCAAGAGGTCATCCATAGGGAACATTAGAAAAATCGTGCACTTCATCTGTACTGAAGAATTTGAACCTCTAAATATTGAGGTGATTGTGCTGTCTCGAGGCTGCAGCAAACTATTTTGACTTGATGTAGTCCCATGGTTAGAGGCATTCTGAGTTTCAACCGTATCATTCATACTTCGAAATTTGGTCGTGCTTCGCTTGCATCACTGATGTAGATAGCTGTACTTCCCGTCGATAATCATTTGCTAATTGATATTTGAGTGCATAGGTCTCAATGATTGAATGATAAAACAGCTGAATAGCGATCATGTACTTGATCTGGCTGAGGGGCCTGTATGATGGTTAATATAATTTTAACTCTATATATTCATCAAAGGTAATCAAATGTAATGAAATGTAGAAACAACTCCCAGTCCTGAACGCGCTCTGTTCGGGTATTGACCTTCAATATTGCTGTTGAGCTCTGGAAATGTTAATTAATCGCCCGTTGAGCTTCGTAGTAGTTGAAAAATAAGGGTTTACGGACTCATTCTCGGAAACCATGTTCTCGATAGCTGATATTTTCTTCACAGAGAGACAGAATCGGGCGGCAAGCATAGCAGATAATGAATAAATGATGAGTATGAGTACTGGAAACCGAATGGATACCCACTTTTCAAGAATCATATAGGATAGCTTCTCATACTGAGATGGGTTGCAGCTAATGGGAATTTGTAGTCAAGAAGAACAGGAGATTGACAGCGAAGAAGACGGTAGTGCTTTGATGAAGTCTGTTTGGATGCACAAACCCCGGCTACGGAGATGTGAATTTCCTGATGCTTTTTCTGCACAACGAGGACCGCAAAAAGAAACTAATGTGAGAGACAGAAGCCAGCACCTCTCAGAAACTCAAGGACCAACTCGCATGCACAGATTATAAAGGGGTGCCGTGAGGCGACAAAAATCTAAGGAAAATATCGCTACACGGGTATACCCATTCCAACCAAACCGTATTAGCAAGTGACACCTCCGCTCAAGTCGTTGTGAAAACAAATCGAAGTCCTGTTTCTCCTTGCAAATATCTTCTCACTCTCACCTTCTCCTGCCATCGACCCTCCTCTCCAACCCCTCGACGCGGGCTCTGAAACCCTTGACAATATCCCGGATGTGTCGCACCTTATCAAACTCGACCTCTAGCTCGTCGATCTGCCGTAGTATCTCTCGAAAACGTGTTATCTCGGCGTCTGCGGCCGCCATCGCGTTGCCGGCCCGAGAGGACTGAGTGGAAGTCGAAATTTGGGTTTGCGCTGTAAGCTAAAGAAAAAGAAGGGGCAGTTTTAGTACGGGTTTGCTTAAGTGTAGACTATTATTGATACGGAGGTTTGTAAAAGCGACAGGGCATAAAGAGGCGGAATAAGCGGTTTTGTGTATTGATGTTGAGATATTTGAAATGTTGCATAACAGCAGGACGTACATGCTCGACCCTGTTCTGTATTGCCCCCATCAAGCGTTCGAAATGCTGGCCCAAGAGTGCCAGACTCCCTGGGTCAAGCACCAGCCTACCCTGACCGGAGGAAGCTGCGCTGGTCGCGCGCGATGTGGACGCTGATGTGCGGGATTGGCCGCGGCCTCGGGTTGAGGTGGAATGCGCATAATTCTGGTTGGACAGAGCGATTTGCTGATGCTGACGAAGAATATGGATTTCCGACTGGGAGAGGCCAAGTTGGGAGTCAGGGATGGAAGCCGGAAGGGAGGTCATGTGTGTAATCTTCCTCACATGTTCGGTGAGGGAGAGGAGGTGTGGCGAAATTGCATCGCGAAGAGGGAAGAAGAGGTGTTTATTAAGAGGATCACGAGGTGAAGTCACAAGTGTGGGAGGATGGAGTTTTGGGCAGCAGTAAGGCGAAAAGTTTTGTGATTTGGTCCAACGGCTGAGCTCGGCAGGGTTTATTCTACGGTGACCAATTTGGTGGAACAGTGCTTTTTCTCGGTCTCTTTCGGATAATCTTGACAGGACGCTTGGGCTTCTCCATTGAATGAAGATTGGGCTGCTTCTTTGAAAGGCTTGCTATGATTTTATCAAGCACGCTACGATTCAAATGCAAGAACTATCAGCATAATTGCTGATAGTCTGATCCGCTTACAGGGGTCCTGAGTTTCACCTCTCATTCGCAGAGCATCCGTACTCATCACAAAGCGGTTGTATTCCACTGTAGAGCTGGCAAACACATCTGGCGCTTATTCAGGACGAGATATGTGTCCCCATGATAGAGGAGGATTACCAATCAACAGAGCCTGCGTAGTGTAACCTCCTCGTCCACTTATGGTTTCAAATAGGTTGTCCTCAAGATTCTGCTCCAGCCCTGGATGGGAAGTCCCTAGCAGGAAGGTTTTACCTCTGAGGAATTACGAGGAATTTGCGCCGTGGTTACTGGTAGTCCGAAGTCGACACGGAATTCTAGAGGTAATCTTGGATTGGGTATGGACCTGTTCTAGACAAGATAATCGCGAGAGGCATCGGAAGCTTATCAATGTAGCGCTGTGGATCAGTTTGACCAGGGGGAAGATGCAAGGACTAGGATTAGAGAAGCCTTGGGACCGTGGGGAGGCTCGACGAGGCTCTGCAGTGACCATAGAGATGGTTGTGCTACCGATAAATTCCCGTGAAGATAGCATTGTTTCCAACACGCAGAAGCGCTGCAACTCTTAGCAGCTCAAAGCAGACGGTAAGTGCGATTCATGACGATATTCATTGCTCAAAGCAGAATGAGCCAGATGCGGTAGACTTGATTAAAGCCAGAACCGGTTCAAGTAAGGAGTTAGCATCCGAAATAAATATTCTGTGATCAACAAGAAAAGTCACGATATTGGCCCAAGTAGCGCCAAGTACTGGAACGCCAATCTTTATCCTCCGCTTTGAGCGGATCCAATATTATATAAGATGCCGTTTGCTAGATGTCTCTCAACAATGTCTCATGCCGCGTGTAAAGAAATTCGTCCGAGAAGTTGTAGGAATGTTTGTAAATGATAAAGAAATGGCAAAGTGATATGAGAATAGCTAGGATTATGCCAAACCTCAGTTTAGTCCTGGGAGGCTCTGCATTCCGTGTATTTGCAGCACTGTGCCACACCATTAGAGAGTGGTGACCGAAACGCCAACGCTTTTGATCATTAAACCAGTTCGACATGATATTCCCTTCCCAAAATGCCCTATAATAACTTGATTCTAAGCTTGCTGGCTTGAAATAGCATAAGACGTAGACTCTTTTGGTTCTGCATGGTCCAAGGCCTTTTGGGCGGTTTAGACACAGTCTCACAACCATCAAAACTCT
>JAABUO010008867.1_pt1 | contig 11314 bp, 11 predicted proteins | sample 5559291 | NCBI WGS metagenome assembly JAABUO01 (sample SAMN10711878, study PRJNA513372) | rock metagenome | isolation source: Antarctica rocks | place: Antarctica: Victoria Land, Finger Mt sud | reverse complement strand
ATCGTGGGTGCGGTCTGTGCGCGTGCGGCTGTCTCCGGCGAAGCTGTCGCTGCCGGCTCACTCAGCCCTCTCTCCGTTGGTATGTCGTGGTCCATCCTGTGTCCTCTCGTTAGGGGTCGATGCGCCAGGCGCCCTCACTATAGACGAGCCGGCGTTCCTCCCGGCGCGTGTCCAGGCGCGCGAGCTGGGCCGGGAGCGCGTCGAGGGCCTGCGTTATGTCGCGTAGATCGCGGCCTCTGATGGAGATAAACACGCCATCGGCCTTGAGCTGAAGCGTGGCCAGCGTCGCACGCTCCCCACCCCCGACCCCGAGGGCGGCGGCGAGGGCCGGCGCGACGCCGGGTGGGGCCGATGCGGGGGCGACGAGCCGGGCCAGGGGCAGGGGCGGCCCGTCCGTGGCCAGCAGGAGCACGCCCGAGGGGTGTTGCTCCTCGCCGCGCACGGGTAGGAAGGCGTGGCGCTCGACCGCGACGCCGGCGGCGTGCAGCGCCGTGGCGAGCAGGCCGGCGGCGTCGGCCGTGACGTGATCCGTGGTTAGGGCGACATGTGTGGGCGCGGCCGCAAGCCCCATTATGTCGTCCCCATACGCGTCCGCCATAGTCACCACCTAACCGCCCAGGGCTTCCAGGTCCGCCCACAGCGCGGCCCGCAGTTGATCCGGGTTCGCATATCCGCCGCCGACGTCGAAGAGCAAGCCCGTCTGTGTGTCGATAGCTGCCACGGCCAGGAGGGCGTTGCGTCGATGGCGCACGATTATGACTCGCCGCAGCGTCCCCTGCGTCAGTGGCCCGCTCGGTCGCCTTGCCACTTTTTACATGTTCATGGGCTGGTGCGATAGCGACGGGAGGAGCGGGTGGCAGATTATCTGCCACGTGGCGACGCTCCCCGTCCTCCCGCGTTGGATCTCCCATGACCCCTTTCGAGTCGGACGGGGCTGGCAGATAATCTGCCACGGAGGCCGACTGTGAACGTGGGCGCGTCGCTTGCACGTCCTTGACCTTGATGCGCTCCCCCCGGTTCGCACGCGTGAGGAGAACGTCTCGGGCTGCCGTGTCCTCCAGGTCGGCGATTTCCACGGCGACGGTCGCGCCCACGACGCCTTTCTCCATGGCGGCCTCGATGCGCGGGTCGCTCACCAACTTGAGGCGATCCTCGACGAACGTGTGGCTCTTCCCTAGCCGCTCGGAGAGCGCGCGCATGGACAACCCCAGGCGGTCTATGAGGCGGCGGTAGGCGCGCGCCTCGTCGAGCGGGGTGAGATCGTCGCGCTGGATGTTCTCGACGAGGGCGATCATCTCCATCGCGGCGTCGTCCAAGTCGCGCACAAGACAGGGCACAACGTCCAAGCCGGCGCGTTGCGCGGCCCGCCAGCGACGCTCGCCGGCGGCGATCTGGTAGCTCTCGTCGTCGCCGGGCGTGTGGCGCACGAGGAGGGGCTGGAGCACCCCGACTTGGCCGAGCGAGGTAGCCAACTCGGCGAGCGCGGCTGCGTCGAACTCCCGGCGTGGCTGGAAGGGGTTGGGGGAGAGGAGCGGGAGCGGGATGAGCACGGCGGCATCCATCTCCTCGACCCCAGCGGGGAGTTGCGGGCCGAAGAGGTCGCTCGTGCGCGAACGGGAGAGTACGCCTTTAGCCATGCGCCACCTCCACCGCTTCTATTGCTCCCGCCATGGCCGCTGTTGGGGTTAGCTCCCAGGCCGCCAGGAGCTCGTCGGCGATCTGTCGATACGCGACGGCGACGTCGTGATTGGCCGCGTAGGCGGTAATCGGGAGGCCGGCGTCGGCGGCCTCGGCGACGCGCACCGAACGTTTAATCTCGCCGAGGACCGGGACCTGCGCGCCGATGCTGTCGCGGATCTCCTGCATGACCATGCGGGGATGGGCGCCCCGGCTGTCGACCATGGTGAAGATCAGGCCGCGCACGAGGAGTGCGGGATTGAGGCGTTTCTTGCGCACGCGGCGGATCGTGTCGAGGAGGAGCTGCAGGCCATGCGCGGCGAGGAACTCGGGGACCAGCGGGATAATAACCTCCTGCGCGGCGGTGAGCGCGTTGATGACCAAGATGCCGAGGGAGGGGGGGCAGTCGATCAGCACGAGGTCGTAGGCGTCGTCGAGCGTCTGGAGGAGGTCGGCGAGCACGAATTCGCGGCGGTCGGCGCTCTGCAGCGGACCCTCGGCGGTGCTCGCCAAGTCGATGATGGAGGGCAGCAGGGCGAGGCCGGGGCTGAGCGTGCGCACGGCCGGGGCGAGCAGTCTCGTCTCGCCGTCCTGGATGTAGTCGAGCATCACGGCGTTGATGGTTGGGTCGCGGGGCGTCAGGCGCAGCCCTGCGGAGATGGTGAGGCTGGCTTGCGGGTCGAGGTCGACGAGGAGGACGCGGTGGCCGCGCTCGGCGCAGGCAGCACCCAAGGCATACACCGTTGTCGTCTTGGATACCCCGCCTTTTTGATTGGCGAAGGCGATAGTCATGCTCATGCGTGTCACTCCACCCATAACTTTGCCGTGGCGGCAAAGTTATGCGTCCAACTATGCTGTTTCATCAGCTCTCCTTAACTGTGTCTGCCTGCGTATACCCCACGCACTTCCTCCCGGCGAGCGGCGCAGGTCGTGACGCCGGCAGGGATGCCGGCCCATACGTCTACGGGCGCGGGTGTCAGGCGTCGTGCTCATCGTTCGTTTCCTCCGCGGGGTGGGTTGCTCCCCCCTCACCTCCCGTGTGGTGCTCCGTGGTCACGGATGCCGCGGATGCGGCGGCCGTCTGCGTGCGGCGCTTCCTGCGTGGGGGGCGGCCTACTTGCCCCAGGTGCGCGCGCCGGTAGGCCTCGATACCGTCCCGCGTCACCATGTTGAGGCGCGGGCTGATCGCGACGTGTTCGAGGGTGCCGCGCTGGATCGCGTTCTGGACGGCGTTCTGCGAGATCCCTAACTGTGCGGCGGCCTCGGCCGTGGTGAACAACGTGCGCTCGTGCTCCATGTCCGTAGGGTACCGCGTGCGGGGGGGCAGCCGCGCGGCCAGCGCGCGCCGGCTGGCCAGATCGCGCACGCCAGGGGCAATGCCGTCCTTTTCCCCAGCGATCACGAGGCCCCAACCGTGGCGCCGGCTGCAGGGGTACATGTGCCCGCGGACCATCCCGGCCGCCTTCGTCCCGTTCGTCCTGTCGATCGAGTCGCCCATCGGTGTCATCTCCTCATGGTGTGGCGCTCCATATCCGTGGGGGCGCTCGCCGAGCGCGCCCGTGTCTTGCTCCCCTCAGTCTCTCACCTTCTCCGTCCCCCTCAGCGCGCCCGGATCGGCCGCGCGCCCCCTTTATTATGTCAATTATCCGTGGCGCTCGGCGTCGTCATCGGTCGCCTCTCCGGGGTGTATCGGGTGCGGGCCGGCCGGGGCATCCACCCCGGCCGGCGCCGATCTCTGGGTCGTATCAGGGCCTGCTAGGCGCGGCCGTGGGCGTCGCGCCAGCGGCTGCCCTCGGCCGCCAAGGTGTTCCCGGTCATGAGGGTCCGGGCCTGGACCGCCGCGTCGTCGATGAGGGCGACGCGCCAGCGCACGTAGTCCGCGAAGTGCGTCTCGTCTTCGCCCTCGCGCTCGTCGCGGTCGCACCAGCGGTCGAACTGGGCAAGCACGGCGCTCACGGCCTGGTCGATCACCTCGAAGAGCGTCGTCGGGGCCGCGCTCATCGGGGTGGGCTGGGGCTCCTGCGGCGCGGGCTGCGCCTCTTGCGCGTCGTCCCGTCGTGTCTGCAAGACAATCATCTGGTTCATGGACATGGGTGCTCTCTCCTCTGTGGGGGGGAGGGCCGGCCCGCGTGGGACGGCGAGCCGGCCCTCGGGTGGGTTAGAAGGGGATCGCGGCGTCGAGGCCGACGCCGGCGCTCATAGCAATGGCGCGCTTGGTGGGCGGTTCCTGCGTGCGAGCAAAGGGGCGGTGCCGCCGGAGCGCGGCCCGATAGGACCGCTCTAGCGCGGCGTGGTGCGCGTCGCACAGGCCGCACGTCTCGGCGCTGACCTTCCAGCCGTCGACGTGGTGCCGCTCCGTTGCCGGGGCTGCACAGCCCTGCCACGCGCACACGCCGAGCGTGGGCGTCGCCGTGCGCGCCTGGGCGCGGGCCGTGTCGCCGGCCGTGTTGCGCCCCAACACCGGATCGCGTCCGAACTTGGCGCGATACGAGGGGGCGAGCTTCCCGAGCAGGTACTCCCCCCAACCCGCTTCAAGCGCGCGAGCAAACCCAACCGCGCCGATTTTGCTGTTTATGTGGAATAGGATTGTCAAGTGTTCTGCAGAAACATCCTCTTCGTGGTTGCCCGTAGCCTTTGCCGCATGCGGAGTGCGAGCGACCTGTGTGCATAGATATTCAGCCAGGGGCGCACGGTTTGGTTGCGTCGGCGCCGGCTAGACTTTGCCGAGGAGTAACTGATCCAGTAACGATCCGTGCAGCGAGTCGAGCTGACCAGCCGACCAGAGGGACAGCAAAAAGCCGATGTACTTGAAGCCGGCGTAGCGGCCGGCCTCGCGGTAGCGGCGCATGAACTCCTCCGCGGGAATATCGAGGCCAAGCTCGGCGAGCGCGTTCTGGTACGAGAGGACCCCGTCCGGGGTGAAGTAATTGGGCAGATCCAGATAGAACGAGCCGTAGCGCGCCTGATCCCAATCAATGATGTAGGGGCGGCCGTCGTGGACGAGGATGTGGTCGTCCATCATGTCGGCGTGGATCAGCGTCAGTGAGCCTTCCTCCCGCCAGAGCCAGTCCATGGCGGCGAGGAACGGGGCGATGGCCTCCTCCATCTGTCGCGCGACCTCCCCTAGCTGCGCCGCGAACGTGGGACGCCCTTTCGCCCGCGCCAACTGCGCGCGATAGTCGGCGAGAATGTAGCCCTCGACGTACGCATGGTCGGCGCGTGGTAGCCACGTCAGTTCGGGTGCCCGGCCCAGATTCGTGTAGTGGATGCGCGCCAAGCAGCGCGCCGCCTGGCGCTCCAACTGCGCGGACAGTGGCCGCGAGGACTCCTCCCCGCCGAGATCCTGCTGGCACACAAGCGCGGGGTGATCGCCAACCAGATCGAGCGCGTGGCTGAAGGGGACACAGTGGCCTTGGGATGCGAGGAGATCCAACGTGCGGCGCTCCACCAGAGCGGCCTCCTTGGTGACGAGCGTTGTCGTTTCCGTGTTGCCTCCCGGGGCGCGGAAGGTGACGCTATGGCGCTCCAGCCGTACGCCGGAGTAGCCACGCTCGTCCCGTCCCATCGGCCGCGTGTCGACGCCCACAACGCGGGCATCGGGGCGGACATAGGTGCGGATGGTCTGCTCTAGGAGTTGCTCGAATTCATCCATCGGGTACCTCATCAATCGCTGTTTCGCGCTGGCGCGCGATTTCACCCGGCGCCCATGGCGAATGGGCCGGAGCGCGGCTAGCGCAGGCCCATTCGCCATGGGCCCGGGCGATCTTAAATCCGTTCGCTCTGGATCATAGTGAGCGGGATGCCGCGTGTCGCTGCGCCCTTGGCCCGTTGGTGGAGCGTGTGCGGAAACGGCACGCCGCGGGTGCGCTCGTGTGTCTCGGTCATCTTGTCGCGGTCGTCCTCGACCGCGGCGACCTCCTCGGGCGTGAGTTGCACCTTCTTGAGGAATGTCTCCACCGTGTCCCGACTGTGGATGACGGCGGCCTGGTCGTGCGGGATGAAGAAGGGGCACTTGACGCAGGCCATGCGGTAGAGGCAGGTGTACCACTCGGCATTGCCGCACAGCCCGTGGTCGCCGAGGACGTAGTAGACTTTCACGTCACCCTCAGCGTCGGCCTTGTGATCGACGAGCACCTCGACGAGGCGGCTGGTGCGCTCGGCCTTCTCGTACGCGACGGCGACCTTGGTGGGGTTGGCCCGCGCGTATTGCTGCGTCGACGATGGATTCTTGTGACCCAGCCACTGCATCAACTCCCAAATCGTCATCCCGTCCGGTGCGTTGTAGAGGGCGGTGGCGATGGTGGAGCGGGCGCGGTGGCTGGTGATGGCGCCGCGCTCGTCCGCGGCGGGTAACCCCGCGCGGCGAAGCAGCATCGGGATGATGGCGTGGTTGATGTACGACTCCCCGATCGTCCGCCCCCGATACGCGAAGAGGTGGTGCGTGAGCTGGCCGGTCTTGCGATCCGGCAGGGGCGGCTGGTCGGCCGGCCGCGCGCGCTCCCAGGCCGCGATGGCCTGGCCGACGAGGGGGTTGACCGCCTTGGGGAAGGAGGTGTTCGTCTTGTTGACGGGGACGGTCAGGAAGCACACCACGTCCCGGGGCAGCAGGTCGCCCGTCTCCGCGACCGTGACGTCCTCACGCTGCCACCGAATGCAGCCGACCTCCAGGCGGCGGATCTCGTCCGAGCGCAGCGCGGCGTAGCACCAGACGATGGCGACGGCGCGCACGAGCGCCAGGGGGTACTGAGGGCCAGCGGGGGCCGGCGGTAGGTCGGTCTCGTCCAGGTGGACGGCCGCATGCACGATCATCGACCACCAGCGGATGTCGATCGTGCGCGGGTTCGGCCCGAGGGCCCGCCGGATGGGGGTCGGGATGCGGAAGGCCCGCGCGGGATCGAAGCGCCGGTGCAGGTTGAAAGGCTCCGCCTGCAGGTCGACGAAAAACGTGCGCAAGGCGACGTACAGCGCGACCTTGGTTCCGGCCTTGAGGGGCTGTCCGTAGCGACCCTGGTACTGCCGCGCGTCGGTCTGCGCGCAATACTGCCCGACGGTCAGGTCCCGCGCCATCTCCCCCCACTCCGCCGCCAGCTCGTAGGTCCACTGCTCCGGCGACGTGATCTCGGGGTGGACCAGCGCCAGCCAGCGCCCCGTGCGCAAGAGCGCGTCGGCATAGTGGACCCGCGCCCGGTCGCTGAGGCCGACGGCGGCGCGGTGCCACCGGCGCACCCAGTCGAGCCACGCGGGGTCGACCCCGTCCGCGGAAGAGCACGCCCAGAAGGGGCCGCGCGGCGGGGTGTGCTGGCGGGGTAACGGGGCCGGGAGCAGGCCCAGGTGTGCTAGCGCCCGCGACACGACCTCCAGGTTCTCGGTGAGGGTCTTGGTGTAGGCGCGCTGGCGCAGCGCGGCCAGGCGCTCGAGCGAGAGGTCGGCCAGGTGGGGGCTCCGATTGTCTAGTAGGGCGATAGCGAGGGCCATGCGGATGTCGGGCCGGGCGCTCGGGCGGTAGCCCCAGCCCCGCGCCGCCTCGTAGACGGTCGTCGCCGCCTCCTCCACGACATCCGGGCCGAAGGCATGCCCGGCCAGAGCCACCCAGGGCATGGCCCGGTACGCGAAGAACGGCGACAGGTCGCGCACGCCCCCCAGGACATACGCCAGCACGGCCAGATGCCGGCGTGTGTGGCGCCCACGGTTGTGCGCGCCATGGCGCCGCTGATGGGCCGCCGCCGTCGCCCCGATGGTCGCGGCCCATTCGTGTTCCGTCCAGTGCCAATACAGCCGGCCGCGGCGCTGCACCTCCGCCAGCACGACGCGGATCGCCACATGGCGCCACCATTGGCGGCAACCGCTCCGTTCCAGGGCGTCGTACAGCGGGCGCACGATGCGCTCCAGGTCCCGCAGGGCGGGCTGCGCCGCGGCCCACCCGGGATAGCGCAGGGCGAGGGTGTCGAGAGCCGCCCGCTCGTCCGGCGTCAGGCGCGGGCGGCGATCGCACGCCGTCACATCGACGGGCGCGACCCACCCGATGCGGGCGGGCGCGACTGTTCGGTCCTGCGCGGTCATGTCTGGCTCTCCTCCAATAGGGCGGCGAGGCGGGCGTCGAGTTGCTGCATCGTCGCCCGCACGCGCTCGGCGATCTCGCCGCCGCTCAGGCGGATGTACAGCTTGGTCGTCTCCAGGCTGCGATGCCCGGCGTACGCAGCGATGGCGTGGATGTCGTTGCGGCAACGGGCGAGATCGGTCAGGCGCAGGTGCCGGAGCGTATGCGTCGAGAATCGGGGCACCCCCGCCGCGCGCGCCAGACGCTGCACCACCTTGTCCCAGGTGTTGACCGTGAGCGGCCGGGCGCGGTTGCGGTTCGACTCGGAGCGGAACAGGACCCCGCCGCGGATCTCGGCGGCCGCGCGCTGGTCGAGGTAGCGGCGCAGCAGGTCGGCAGTCGTCGCGCCATACATGACCACCCGCCCGCGCCCGTTCTTCGTGGCCTCGGGGCGGATCGTGACCTGCCGGTGGGGGAAGGCGACATCGCGCACCTCCAGGGCGACGAGCTCGGAGCGGCGCAAGGCCCCGTCGTAGCCGAGCGTGAACATGACCCGATTGCGGAGGGTATCCCTGGACACCGCCCGCAGGAGGGCGGCCCACTCGTCGTCGTCCGGGACCCAGGGCAGCCGCTCGTGTCGCGGGAGCAGCCGGCGAGACCGTGCGCCGCCGAAGGCCCGGCCGGGGGTGTAGGTCCCGCGCTCGGCCGGATTGCGCTGATCCGTACGCGCATCCTCGACGATCAGGTAGTCGTAGAAGAGGCGCACGACGACGACACGGCGCTGCATCGTCGCATTGGCGAGGCCGACGCCCGCGTGCAGGTAGACGATGCGCTTGGCCCTAATATTGGGCCGATGCGCCAGGTCATTCACATAGGTGGCGATGTCCGCGCGCGTCGCGGCGGCAACGGGGATGTCCGCGCGCGTCGCGGCGGCAACGGGGATGTCCGCGCGCGTCGCGGCGGCAACGGGGATGTCTGCGCGCGTCGCGGCGGCAACGGGGATGTCCGCACGGGCGCAAAAGGCCAGGTAGTCATCCAGGTCGCGCGCGTACGCCGCGATGGTGTTGGGCGCGCGGCCGAGTTTGGCCTCGATCTCCAACCATCGTCGGGCGTGCAGGTGCGCGCCGGCGTGGGGGTAGAACTCCCAGTGAATGTCGTGCATAGATAACTACCCTCCTGCATGTTTATGCGGCAGCAGTTGCTAGTCAATCGCCTCCCATCCCTGCGCGACATCCCTCCAGCGGGTCGGGCGTGCAGCAATCGGATGGATTACAAATAACATATAAATGCGTGCGCCCGTACCGGGCAAAAGTTGCCTGCCCTCCCAACCGTCCGCGCTCCTGGGGGGTGAGCGGGCGGGGCGTCCCGCCTGGGGCGGGGATAGCGAGGGTAGGGGTATCCTGGGCCTGTGCTACCATGACAGAGAACTCCCTTGTAGGGGGATTCAGCGTGCGGGCTACCTAAACTCTTGCCGGAGGGGGTAGCCCGCTTTTCTATTCCCTACACTCTAATTATAGTGTATTCGTATACATAATATCAAGGGTAAAACGACGTAAACAGGGGCAAAACGGGTACATATTTCTTCGGTGTGCCAGGGTCTGTGCCGAATAGCGTTCCTCTCCCATGACGCCTTATCCCTGGCGTGCCGCGCACCATATATACAACGTCTACGCGTCGTATCGTTCGGGGCGCTGTTGTAAGAATGCACATAAGACGCGCCGGTCTCACACATAAATTGAGGTCGTGGGGCGCATAACATGCGCCGCTTGGGGCAGATAAAGTGCGCCGATCCTCCTGTGGGGGCAGATAAGGTGCGCCGATCTGCACAGGGCAAGCGTGCCTGTTTGCGCGGGCTCAACACGGCAGCACGGCGTGGAACGAGCGTGGCGCGGGCATAGGGAGGGGAGAGAGGGACAGGCGGGGGCGGAGGAGCGCCGGGTAGGTGCGCCGGACGGCGCAGGTTATGTGCCCATTGGCGCACTTTATCTGCCCCCTTACACTTACAATAGGCATCGAGGGATTTGTATGTTTCCAAAGTCCTACACGGCGGCACAACGTATAACTCGGTACTGGGCATCACTTGGTTATGTAGTCGAACCTGGTGCCACGGAGCAAATATTGAATGCCTTTGAGTTAGAGCACAATGTGCGACTCCCATCTGATATACGAGAATATTTTGCTTTGTACGGCGGCTTCGAATGGGGACGAAATTGGGACGAGCGATTCATCACATTTTGGCCGCTTGAGTCGGTGACGAAATTAAGCGATTTGGATGGCGAATACATGTTGCCTCACGGGTTGGGGTCATCAAGCTCTTTTTTCATCTTTGGAGACTTTCTTGTTCATTCACACTTCTATGCTATCCGTCTCACGGTCGATCTAAGCGCCAACTGTCCCGTTGTCAGCCATGGAGGAGACTATAAATTCGGTGATTCCTTTTCCGACTTTGTTGATATTTACTTACGAAAACCTGATCTTGTAGCTTCTCCACCGATATCTTCTTGACAAGATTGGCGCTTACTTACTAGCTCGACAGCAATGTGGACCGGCAAGGCGAGGCGTACGTGACGGGGCAGACCGACAGCCCCGACTTCCCCGTGACCACGCTCTCGCCGGTGGGCCTCACCGCCCCCGGCACGCTGGTCCACGGCGTCTGCAACCCGCTCACCCGGCTGCTGTACGTCTGTGGTGTAAGGCGTCAAATTAAATGAGCCGGAGCCACGCCTGGAACAGGTAGAAAACGTCACATTAGGTGAGCCGATCCGCGCAGAGGGGTACCAAGAGAAGGGCAGGATTGGAGCGTCAAAGTTGGTCTTTTGAGCGTGACATAGAGAACTGCGCAGGCTGGCGGGAGGATGGCTCAATCAATTCGACGTTTTGGCTCACCTAATGTGACGTTCGGCTCAATTAACTTGACGCCTTACATCTGGCGCAGGACCTATGACGTTAGGCGCAGAAACTGTGACGCCTTACAGCCCGCCTATGCCCCTGTGGCACTGGCGGGGCCCCTGGGGGACTGTAGGGGCTGTGGGTGCATCGCGCGCCGTGGTGGGGGCGCGCACGGCTGGCCAGGGCGACGCGGGCGGGACGCCGGCGACGAGCTGCGCCGGCGATCCGGGGGCCAGGTGGGAGAGCGCACCCACGCCACGGCGGCGCCCGCAGACGGGTCGAGCGCGGGGAGGCCCTGAGCGGGGGGGAGTAGCCAGGGCTGCACGCTATGTCACACCTGAGAGGCGCGGTGCCGGCGCTCCGGGGGCGGCTGTCTTCTAGATGAGGGGCCAGGGGATGCCGACGGCCGCTCCTGGATGAGGGGGCACCTGATGCCGCCGTGAGGGGACAGTGGTTGCCGACAATCAAGACGCAGGGTCAAGACTCAACTCACGCCCTAGCATCTCTCTAGCGGGGCCGGACAACATTGTGCGTGAGTGACTGGCGCACAGTCGATCGCCTACTAGCACGACAGCCCAAGTCAGGAGACGCAGACAGATGGTTGGACGGATCGGGGTCGCCTCGCGCCTGGTATTCCTCGCATTGTTCCTCGTCAGCGGCCGCGCCGCGATCCCACGCGCCTATTCGGCTCCACCCTACTTCAGCGCGCCC
>JAABUO010008866.1_pt1 | contig 11314 bp, 8 predicted proteins | sample 5559291 | NCBI WGS metagenome assembly JAABUO01 (sample SAMN10711878, study PRJNA513372) | rock metagenome | isolation source: Antarctica rocks | place: Antarctica: Victoria Land, Finger Mt sud | reverse complement strand
CACTCTCTGCGATCGCCCGCACATTCGCCCGCACCCGCCCCCTAATCTGATCCCGCACACTTCCCCGCCCCGCCATCCACCCCGGCAACGCCAGCTGCACCGGCGCACTCATCGACAGAAACGTATCCGCCACCACCTCCATCCGCCCCAGCGCCTCCGCCTTCACCTCCGCCGGCCCGCACACCGCCACCCACGCACACTTCATCTGCGGCAGCCCCGCAATCTTGCTCATCCCACTCAGCACAAACGTAGGCACCGGATGGGAGCCCAAAGCGGAACCCGAGGCCGCTCCCACCGCAAAGCTCTCAATCGCCCCACCCACCCCCACCGGGTAGTCCAGAAACACCTCGTCCACCACCAGCGCCAGCCCCCGCCGCGCACACACCTCCTCCATCCTCTCCCGCTCCGCCCGTGACGTCGCGTGCCCTGTCGGGTTGTTCGGATGCACCACCACCACCGCCCGCGTCCGCGGCCCGATCGCCCGCTCCAGCTCCGCGAAATCGATCCACCAGCCCTCGTCATAAAACAGCGGATACGTCCCGAGCCGCACATCGTCCAGCTCCGCCAAAAAATCAAACAGCGGATAACTCGGCCGCGCAATCAGCACCTCATCGCCCGCATCGCACAGCAGCCGAAACACAAAGCTGTACGCCTCGCTCGTGCTCGTCGTCAGCACCACCTCGTCCGCGTCCACCCGCGCCCCATGCTCCCGGTAGTACCCCGCCACCGCCTCCCGCGCCACCCGCATCCCGCGCGGATCCGGATCGTACCGCAGCGCCTCCGCACTCCCCAGCGGCCTCAGGATCGCCTCCGCGTCATACGCGAACCCACACACCGTAGGGTTCGAAACCGTCAGGTCGATCAGCCGCCCACCCCGCGTCCGCGCCCTCCGTACCGCCGCCGAAAACTCACTCTCCCCAACGTCCCACCCCGTCCGCTCAGAGAATCTCCAGCTCACCCCCCGATCCTATCTCGCCGCCATAAGCCACCGCCGCCACGACCTCGCCGCAACCCCGCACCGCTACAATCTACCTATTCCCACCATGACCGAACCCCACCTCCCCACCCCCATCCGCGCCCTCCTCTTCGACTACGGCATGGTCCTCTCCGGCCCGCCCAACCCCGCCGCCTGGTCCCGCCTCCAACGCCTCACCAACCTCGACGACGAACACCTCCACCGCGGCTACTGGGCCCATCGCCACGCCTACGACAGCGGTCACCTCACCGGCCAGGCCTACTGGACCATGATCGCCGCCGAGGCCGGCCTCCCCCTGCCCACGGACGAGATCCTCACGGGCCTCTACGACGCCGACACCGACCTCTGGACCGACCTCAACCTCCCCATGGCCGACTGGGCCCAGGCCCTCCATCGCGCGGAGATCCCCACCGGCATCCTCTCCAACATCGGCGACCGGATGGAGGCCGGCGTCCTCCGCAAACACCCCTGGCTCGGGAACTTCCACCACCTCACCTGGTCCCACCGGCTCTCCACCGCCAAGCCCGACCCCGCCATCTACCGCCACGCCGCCGAGGGCCTCGGGCAATCGCCCTTCAACATCCTCTTCCTCGACGACAAGCTCGAAAACATCGAAGCCGCCCACAACGCCGGCATGCAAACGGTCCAGTACAGCACCCACGCGGCCTTCCTCACGGAAATGCACCGCCGCGGCCTCGCCTCCCTCCTCGAAGATCCACCCCGCCTCCCCTGAAGCATCAACGCGCCGAAGTCTAAAGCCCCGTCCTCATCCCCACCGCAATCGGCGCCTGCTCTACAATCTCAATCCCAAACCCCTGCAGCGCCGGCACGTGCGTCGGCGTATTCGTCAGCAGCTGGATCTTGTGGATTCCCAGGTCCGACAGAATCTGCCCCCCCAGGCCCACCTGGCGCAGCGTCCTTTGGCTCCGGTCATCCACCCGGCCCCTCTGCTCCCGGTGGAGCGTAATCCGGTGCGGCTGCACCGTCCGGTCGATCCCAAACCCCTTCGATCCGTTATGGAGATACACCAGCGCCCCCCGCCCCGCCTCCGCAATCATCCGCAGGGAGCTGTCCACGATCCGCCGGTCGTCGCACAGCGTCGTCCCAAACACGTCCCCCGCCAGGCAGTGCGTGTGCACCCGCACCGGAACCACCTCGTCCCCGCTCACATCCCCGTACACCAGCGCCACATGGCTCTCGTTCGGGTCCGTCTCGCTCTCATACGCAATCATCCGGAACTCGCCATGCGCCGTCGGCAACAGGCTCTCCGCCACCCGGTGGATATACCGCTCGTTCTGTAACCGGTACCGGATCAGATCCGCGACCGTCACCATCTTCATCCCGTGCTGCTCGCAGAACTTCAGCAGGTCCGGCACCCGCGCCATGGTGCCGTCGTCGTTCATAATCTCGCAGATCACACCGGCGGTCACCAGACCCGCCATCCGCGCCAGGTCCACCGAAGCCTCCGTCTGCCCGGCGCGCACCAGCACCCCACCCTTCCTCGCCCGCAAGGGAAACACGTGCCCCGGCCGAGCCAAATCATAAGCGGTCGACGCCGGATCGATCGCCACCCGGATCGTGTGCGCCCGGTCCGCCGCCGAGATCCCCGTCGTCACCCCCTCGCGCGCCTCGATCGACTCCGTAAACGCCGTCCCAAACCGCGACGTATTCTCCTGCGTCATCGGCCCCAGCCGCAGGTAGTCCGCCCTCTCTTCCGTCAGCGTCAGGCAGATCAAACCGCGCCCAAACCGCGCCATGAAGTTGATCGCCTCCGGCGTCACATGCTCCGCCGCCAGCGTCAGGTCGCCCTCATTCTCGCGATCCTCGTCATCGACCACCACCACCATCCGACCCGCCCTGATCTCCGCTACCGCGTCCCGAACCTCAGCAAACATCCGCAAACCTCCGTCCGCATCTCTAAGCTTCGCACCAACCCACGCGTCGCCCCAGCAAAAAGCGCCACCCAATTTGGGTGGCGCTCTCTCCTGCTCGCCGCGGGGCCAAGAGCCCTACAGCGTCGACTCAATCTCAAATCCCCACGCCTCCAACAGCGCCTCCGGGATGTACTTCGAGTTCTTGTTCCGCCGCGCCCACTCCCGCAGACGCGTCGACCGGATGTACTGATCCGGCGTCAGCTTGTACTCCTTCACCACCAGCTCAAACGATGTCACCGTCGGCACCACCGGCCCTATCGGCTCGGGCTTGCCCCAGTTCGGATTTCCACGACGCTTTGCCATTCAGACCAGACCTCATCGACACAGGATGATGGAGCAGGCATAATGCCCGCAACACTTCATTCTACAACGGCTCGCCCTCACGAACCAAGCCTGAACGCCTGCAACGCTGCCTCCACCATGCCGCGCAGCCTCGGAGTTCCCCCGTCACCAATCCCGCACCGGCCTCCGCATCATCAGCCCCGCGCACGGATCTTCGCGACCTCAAAGTTCGCAGCCTTGCCCAGGTCCTCACAAAAGAGTCTTTCCCCTTCCAACTCACGTCTATACCCTGAGTACACCTCCCAAACCACGCACTAAATAGACACCCGAGGCAAGCACCATGAGCAAACCACTCTGCGCCGACCTCGAACTCGAGGACGCAACCCCCGCCACGTCGCCCGACTCCGCCTTCACCCGCCGAACCTTCGTCAGGTCCGCCAGCATCCTCGGCGCCAGCGTGGCCACCGGCCTCCCCGCCCTCGCTACCGCCGAACCCGCATCCGCCGCCCCCGCACCGCAACTCCTCAATCTCAACCTCAAAGTCAACGGCGAATCCAAGTCCCTCACCCTCGACTCCCGCACCTCCCTCCTTGACGCCCTGCGCGAGTACATGGACCTCACCGGCTCCAAAAAAGGCTGCGACCACGGCCAGTGCGGCGCCTGCACCGTGCTCCTCGACGGCCGACGCGTCAACTCCTGCCTCACCCTCGCCGCCATGGCCGAGGGCTACGACATCACCACCATCGAAGGCCTCGCCCACGGCGACAACCTCCATCCCGTCCAGGCCGCCTTTCTCGAGCACGACGGATACCAGTGCGGCTACTGCACCCCCGGCCAGATCTGCTCCGCCGTCGCCCTCCTCGACGAGCAGAAGAAGGGCGAGCTCTCCATCGTCTCCCTCCAGGGCCAGCAGGAGCAGGCCCGCAACCCCACCCACACCGATCTCACCGACACCGAAATCCGCGAACGCATGAGCGGCAACATCTGCCGCTGCGGGGCCTACCCCAACATCGTCGCCGCCGTCCGCGCCGCCGCCACAGGAGCCCGAGCATGAACCCCTTCCACTACCAGCGAGCTACCGCCCCCATCGACGCCATCCAAGCCGGCTCAGCCAAAAACACCAAGTTCCTCGGCGGCGGAACCAACCTCCTCGACCTCATGAAGTACGACGTCGAGCACCCCTCCACCCTCATCGACGTAACCCACCTCCCCTTCGCCGAAGTCACCGCGAACCCCGCCGGCGGAGCGACGATCGGCGCCGGCGTCCGCAACTCCGACCTCGCCAACCACGCGATCATCCGCTCCCAATACCCCCTCCTCTCGCAGGCGCTCCTCGCCGGTGCCAGCCCCCAGCTGCGCAACATGGCCACCACCGGCGGCAACCTCCTCCAGCGCACCCGCTGCTACTACTTTATGGACATCGCCTTCCCCGAGTGCAACAAGCGCTCTCCCGGCTCCGGCTGCGGAGCCATCCAGGGCTTCAACCGCATCCACGCCATCCTCGGCCAGACCGACCACGGACCCACCGGCCCCGACACCTGCATCGCCACCAACCCCTCCGACATGAACGTCGCCATGTCCGCCCTCGGCGCCACCATCCACGTCCAGGGCCCAAAGGGTAAGCGCTCCATCCCCATCGGCGACTTCCACCGTCTCCCCGGCAAGGAGCCTCAGCTCGACACCACCCTCCAGCCCGGCGAGCTCATCCTCGCCATCGACCTTCCCCCCGCCAGGTTCGCGAAGAACTCCTACTACCTCAAGACCCGCGACCGCCAAAGCTACGCCTTCGCCCTCGTCTCCGTCGCCGCCGGCCTCGATCTGGACGGCAACACCATCCGGTCCGCCGGCCTCGCCCTCGGCGGCGTCGCCCACAAGCCCTGGCGCTCCCCCGAGGCCGAGCACGCCCTCACCGGCCAGCCCGCCACCCCTGAGACCTTCCGCAAAGCCGCCGGCCTCGCCCTCGCCGGCGCCAAAGGCTACGTGCACAACGCCTTCAAAATCGAACTCGCCCAGCAAACGGTCGTGCGCGCCCTCACCCTCGCCGCACAGGGAGTCCAGGCATGATCGCCTTCCAGGAAGAAAAAGACAGCACGCAGCAGAAGCAGCTCCCTCACCGCTACGACGGCGTCGTCAAGGTCACCGGCAAGGCCAAATACGCCGCCGAGTTCGACGTCAAAAACCCCGCCTACGCCTACATCGTCCAGAGCACCGTCCCCTCCGGCGCCCTCATCGCCATCGACCAGACCGCCGCCGGGCACGCCTCAGGCGTCCTCGCCGTCATCACGCCCTTCAACGCGCCGGAGCTCCCCAAGCCCAAGCCCCAGCCACCCGCCCGCCGCCACATCACCGTCCTCCAGGAAAAAGACATCTGGTACAACGGCCAGCCCATCGCCGTCGTCGTCGCCAACTCCCTCGACGAAGCCCGCTACGCCGCCAGTCTTCTCAAGGTCACCTACAGCCCCACACCCCCCAAGCTCGACTTCCACGGCCGTCACGCCGAAGCCCGCCCCCCAAGCAGCAGGGCCGCGAGCCCGCCGCCACCACCCGCGGCGACGTGACGGCCGGCCTCTCCAAAGCCGCCACCAGGATCGACGTCGTCTACACCACGCCCGTCCAGAACCACAACCCCATGGAGCCCCACGCCACCGTCGCCGAGTGGACCGGCAACAAGCTCAACGTCTACGACGCCACCCAGTACATCGTCGGCGACCGCATGAGCATCGCCCGCACCCTCGGCATCCCCGTCGACGACGTCCGCGTCCAGTGCCCCTACACCGGCGGCGGCTTCGGCTCCAAAGGCTCCACCTGGTCGCACGTCGTCCTCTGCGCCATGGCCGCCAAGGTCGTCGGCCGCCCCGTCAAGCTCGCCATCGACCGCAACCAGATGTTCGGCCCCGTCGGCACCCGTCCCACCACCCACCAGTCCATCAAGCTCGGCGCCGCGCACGACGGCCACCTCCTCGCCGTCCAGCATGACGTCATCGAGCACACCTCCGTCATGGAGGACTTCCTCGAGCCCTCCGCCTTCCAGACCCGCTACCTCTACAGCGCTGACGCCTGCAACACCTCACACAAACTGGTCGAGATGAACCTCGGCGTCCCCACCTTCCAGCGCGCTCCCGGCGAGGCCACCGGCACCGCCGCCCTCGAGTGCGCCATGGACGAGCTCGCCTTCGCCCTCAAGCTCGACCCCCTCCAGCTCCGCCTCGTCAACTACGCCGAAAAGGACGTCGAGAAGGACAAGCCCTGGACCTCCAAGCACCTCCGCGAAGCTTACACGGAGGCCTCCGAGCGCTTCGGCTGGTCTAAACGCAACCCCACTCCCGGCCAAAGACGCGAGGGCAATAAGCTCATCGGGGACGGCATGGCCACCGCCATCTACGGCGCCAACCGCTCCGCCGCCCAGGCCGTCGTCCGCATCCTGCCCAACGGTCGTGCCTTCGTCGGCTCCGCCACCCAGGATCTCGGCACCGGCATGTACACCATCATGGCCCAGACTGCCGCCGACGCCCTCGGCCTCGACCCCAAGTTGATCGACGTCAAGCTCGGCGACTCCACCCTCCCCAAGGCGCCCGTCGCCGGCGGCTCCCAGTCCGCCGCCTCCGTCTGCCCCGCCATCCCACCGGCCGCCCTCCAGGCCCTGCTCAAGCTCTCCGAAATCGCCGTCAACGACGCCCAGTCCCCCCTTCACGGCCTCCCCACCGCCGAGCTCGACGCCAAGGGCGGCCGCCTCGTCTCCAGGAAAGATCCCTCCAAGGGTGAAACCTTCGCCGCCATCCTCGCCCGCAACGGCAACCAGCCCGTCGAAGGCATGGGCGACGCCGAGCCCTCGCAAGACCACGAGTCCTTCACCGCCCAGTCCTGGGGAGCCGTCTTCGCCGAGGTCGCCGTCGACGTCGATACCCACATGGTCGAGGTCCGCCGCATCGTCGCCACCTACGACATCGGCACCCTCATGAACAAGAAGACCGGCGCCAACCAGCTCGTCGGCGGCATCGTCTGGGGCGTCTCCACCGCCCTCCACGAGGAGTCCCACATCGACCCCGTCCACGGCCGCACCGCCAACGAGAACCTCGCCGAATACCACGTCCCCGTCAACGCCGACATCGGCATCATCGACGTCACCTGCCTCGACATCCCCGACACCAAATTCAACCCGCTCGGCGCCCGCGGCATCGGCGAGATCGGCATCACCGGAGCCGCCGCCGCCGTCGGCAACGCCATCTTCAATGCCACCGGCAAACGCATCCGCGACTTCCCCATTACCCCCGACAAAATCATGCAAGCGAAACCCCTCATCGTCTGAAGGACGCCTAAACCTCAGCCGCTAGAGCCACGAAGCCGTCACCGTCCCATGGCTCTCTTCAGCAGTCGCCTTAATCCAAAGCAACCGGTTACGTCGCCCAATCACTCCTCACAGTCATCCTGGGCGGAGCACCTCGCAGCTTTACCGCGATATGCGGAGTCGCAGCACGCGTGTCTTACGCGTCGTACCGTCCACTCTGGCTGACTGACCTCCCGCCCAACTCCTCGCCCTCTTGTCTTTGGCCGATACACTCCCGAGGAGCTTGGGGTTCCGAGGTACCGTCTACGCGATGCCGCCTCACCCTGACCTGCATCTCACAGTCAAAGTCCACGTGGACCCCTCCAGATTTAAGTCGAATCCACGGTCTGAAGCGCGGCCGCTCACTCGCTACCTCCGTGCTCCCGTCCACCTCATCCTCTCTCCGCGGACCTAAGCATTCCCGATAAGGACAGCAAATCTCATGCCCAACTACCTCCTTTACCGCGACAACGTCGAAACCATCGAGCCCGACGAACAGGAAACGCAAAATAAGATCGTCGAACTCATGACCACCGGCATGCATAAGGTCCAGGAAAACGTCGGCCGGAACGTCCGCATCTCGCACGCCAAGGCCTTCGGCCTGCTCAAGGGCACACTCACCGTCAAGAGCAACCTCCCCTTGGAGCTCGCGCAGGGCCTCTTCGCCAAACCCGGCGCCTACCAAGTCCTCGTCCGCCTCTCCACCGTGCCCGGCGAGATCAACGACGACTCCAAGCTCAACCCCGTGCGCGGCATGGCCATCAAAGTCCTCAACGTCGACGGCCCCAAGCTCTCCGGCCACACCGCGGACACCCAGGACTTCGTCCTCGACACCGGTAAGGAGTTCATCACCGGCGGTCCCAAGGCCTTTCTCCAGACCTTCAAGCCCAACGCCGAGATCGCGCCCAAGCTCTCCGACAACGTCAAGGGAGCCGTCTCCGAGGTCGCCCGCGTCACCAATGCCGCCCTCAACGCCGTCGGCGTCAACTCCGAAAAACTCGACTTCTTCGGCCACCCCAAGCAGCACCCCATGACCGACGCCTACTTCTCGCAAACCGCCTTCCGCTACGGCGACTACGTCGCCAAGATCGGCGTCATCCCCGACACGCCCGGCCTCCAGGCGCTCATGGACCAGACCTACGATCCCAAAACCTACGACGCCCTCCGCGAGGCCACCAACGACTTCTTCCACACCCAACCCGCCGAGTTCATCGTCGCCGTCCAGCTCAACACCGGACTCGCCGAGATGCCGATCGAAGACGCGCAGGCCAAATGGCCCGAAGAGAACTCGCCGTATCAGACCGTCGCTCGCCTCATCCTCCCCGTCCAGACCGCCTGGGACCCCGCGCGCGACAACTTCTTCGAAGACCTCTCCTTCTCCCCGGCCCACGCCCTCGCCGCGCACCGTCCCCTCGGCGGCATCAACCGCGCCCGTCTCGTCGCCTACACAACCCTCAGCCAAACCCGTCTCAGCGAAAACAACAAGTCCGTTCGCGAGCCGCAGACCGATCAGATCCCCGCCTAGCAACGTGGGTGCGGCGTCTCCCTGGGGAGTCGTCGCACTCCTTCGTCAGAGGTCCCGGCTTTCCCCCCGCTCCAGCATGCGAAAATGGCAAAGCGCGATGCACTCCGCCGACCTCACCTCCCTGCTCCACCGCACCTTCGGCCACACCAGCTTCCGCGCCAACCAGCAGGCCGTCTGCGAGGCCGCCACCGCCGGCCACGACGTCCTCCTCGTCATGCCCACCGGAGCCGGCAAAAGCCTCTGCTACCAGCTGCCCGCCATCGCGCGCCAGTCTGCTGAAAACCGCAGCGCCGCCCTCGTCATCTCCCCGCTCATCGCCCTCATGGACGACCAGGCCGCCAAGCTCTCCTCTCTCGGCCTCAAGGTCGCCCGCATCCACTCCGGCCTCCCCCGCGAAGACTCCCGCCAGGCCTGCCGAGACTACCTCTCAGGCAACCTCGACTTCCTCTTCATCGCGCCCGAGCGCATGCGCGTCCCCGGCTTCCCCGAGATGCTCGCCAAGCGGAAGCCCGCTCTTATCGCCATCGACGAGGCCCACTGCATCTCCGCCTGGGGCCACGACTTCCGCCCCGACTACCGCAGCCTCGGCGACCATCTCCCCTCGCTTCGCCCTGCCCCCATCATCGCCCTCACCGCCACCGCCACCCCCACCGTCCAGCACGACATCGTCGCCCAACTCCGCCTCAACGCCCCCTCCCTCTTCATCCATGGCTTCCGCCGCCACAACCTCGCCATCGAGGTCGTCGAGCTCTCCAAACCCCGCCGCAACAGCTTCGTCGTAGACCTCCTCAAACCCGCCTCCGCCCGCCCCGCCATCGTCTACGCTCCCTCGCGCAAGTCCGCCGAAGAGCTCGCGCAGCTCCTCGGCGGAAGCGCCGCCGCCTACCACGCCGGCCTCGACCCCGGCACCCGCGACCGCGTCCAGACCGCCTTCCTCTCCGGCAAACTCGACACCGTCGTCGCCACCATCGCCTTCGGCATGGGCATCGACAAGGCCGACGTCCGCACCGTCATCCACACCGCCCTCCCCGCCTCCGTCGAGTCCTTCTACCAGGAGATCGGCCGCGCCGGCCGAGACGGCCTCCCCTCCCGCACCGTCCTCCTCCACTCCTTCGCCGACAGGAAGATGCACGACTTCTTCCTTGAGCGCGACTACCCCGCCGCCACCGAGCTCGCCCGCGTCGCCGCCGTCCTCACCCCCGACCTCCAGCACCCCGAAGACCTCAGCCGCCGCCTCCGCATGGACCCCGACACCGTCGCCAACGCCCTCTCAAAACTCGCCTCGCAGGCCGCCGCCGCCTTCGACATCGAAGGCAACGTCCGCGCCACCGGCAACACCGGGTGGCGCTCCGGCTACGACGCCCAGCTCAACTTCCGCCGCGCCCAAATCGACCGCATGGCCGCCTTCGCCGAGTCCCAGGGCTGCCGCATGTCCGCCCTTATCCAGCACTTCGGCGACACCGCCGACGGTCTCCGGCCCTGCGGCCACTGCGATTTCTGCTCCCCCGAATCAACCACCGCGCAAACCTTCCGCGATCCCACACCCGAAGAGCAGCAGCACCTCCGCTCCATCCTCCGCGCCCTCGAACCCAACAGCCGCTCCACCGGCAGACTCTTCACCGACCTCACCCAAACCCCCGCCCTCCGCGGAACCGACCGCAAAAACTTCGACAACCTCGTCGAAGCCCTCGCCCGCGCCGGCCTCCTCTCGCTCACCACCGACACCTTCACCAGCCGCGACGAAAAAGACGCCGGCCGCACCGTCTCCTACAAAAAAGCCGCCCTCACCCACGAAGGCCGCAACCCCGACCCCGGCGATCTCCCCGTCACCCTCCGCGACACCACCACCACGACCGACGCCCCCAGCCGCAAACGCTCCTCCTCGTCCAAGAGCCTGTCATCCCGGCCGAAGCGTAACGAAGGGGAGGAATCCGCTTCAGCAGCTCCGCCCCCCACCCTCACCCCCGCCCAGGGGCAACTCGACACCAACCTCCGCGCCTGGCGCAAATCCGAAGCCGCCAAAACCGGCAAGCCGGCGTTCATCGTCCTCTCCGACCGCACCCTCACCGCCATCGCCATCGCCGCTCCCCAAACCCTCCCCGACCTCAACCGCATCCCCGGCATAGGCCCCGACAAATCCGAACGCTACGGCCCCGACCTCATCGCCCTCTGCCGTAAAACACACCAGGTCACGCCCACACCCGCCAGCCTCCCCACCCTCGCCGACGACCCCCGCCCCCTCTCCAGCCCCCTGTCTAGCAGAGAACGCCGCG
>JAABUO010008864.1_pt1 | contig 11315 bp, 13 predicted proteins | sample 5559291 | NCBI WGS metagenome assembly JAABUO01 (sample SAMN10711878, study PRJNA513372) | rock metagenome | isolation source: Antarctica rocks | place: Antarctica: Victoria Land, Finger Mt sud | reverse complement strand
TCGTAGCACAGTGGTTGGCTTGCTGAGAGAGCATCTGCAGCGCAACATTGTGCGCATTGGGAAGCAGTGGCACTATCAAAGCAAGGGGATACCTCAGGTGTGTTCACACGCATCTGATTATCCAACAATTGCCTTCATGAGAAAAGAAGAAAAAAGAGTGCTTTAACCCAACATCTGGTTTGTGGCATTGTTTGGAGACCCACAAAGGCCTCCGATTGACCATAGTTAGCAAGCAGGGAGATTGGCAGGTAGATTGGGGGGGCAAAGGGGTCAAATGAGGCCAGGCCTTCATTCAAAAGCAGTATTGGAAACATCATTTCTTGCTCTTGCACCGTGCCAAGCATGTCTGATGCTGTGTCTGTTACTGCACCGCTGCCAATGTGTCAATTCTTGCTGTGGGCAACAGCAGCCAAGCTGCTAGGAATCATGCATCCCAGGGCAGTGCAGCGTGACCGGATTGTGTTGACTATAGGGCTCCTGTTTGTCGTCATTGCTGTGCAGCATCTTCCTAGCTGATTTAGAGTCTACCCATCTCCAAGACCTGCTGCCCCAGGCCTCCTGGCATTCCTCTGCCCATGTGCAACCCCACCTTCACCCCAGTCAGCCCACCTCAGGTTTCCACCCTGCCTCTTCTTCAGCCGCGCATCTGACTGACCTGGCCCACGCAGCAGACAGAAATGAGCAGCCTGTTTCCGAGATGCATCTTAGGACAAGTCCATCCCAGAGAGGAGCAGATCTGTCCCAAGACATAGGAGCAGCATCCCAGGCTGGCATAGGTCCAGTACATGCCCAGGAAGGATACAGCACAGCCAGAGAAAGGCTGCCTCAGGCTGACAGCATTCTGGATGAACACATGGATGAAGACAATGGAGAGCAGTGGCTCACACAGCCATCACAGTCAGATGCAGAGTCTAGCCGGCACAGTTGCAGTGATGGCAGTGGGCTTCATGCGGTGTCATCAGAGGTATACAAGGAAGGGGAAGCATGGTACACTCACTCAGCTAGCCAAGCTGGCACTGGCAGCGCAATGCCACTGCTTGATACTGACCCTGCTTGCTGTGATGATGAAGCAGCTAAACAGCAGCAAGACTGTCAGCAGCTGAAGAAACAGCGTCTGACACAGATGCCTGCCGTTGTCTACCCACCAGTGGACAATGCTGTTTCTGAACGTGAGGCCCATCAGCCTCCAGCTTCCTCAACAGAAGGTGCATCATCGCCATGTCAGTCCCCAGGGCTCAAAAGCAAAGTTGACCAAAGGGACAGCCAGAAGGCAAAGGGAGGCCTTGTTGAAGCAGCAGGAGTTGCAGGGAAGGGCTCAGACAGGAGGTCGCCCAGGCTGCAGTCCTTGCTGATGCGCTTGATTGATGATTTCCTGTTCATCACACCCTCACGTACAGCAGCAGAGGCGCTCGTCAACAAGCTGCTGAAAGGCAAGCTGCTTTTTCTCACCCGAACAAATCACATCGTACTGCAAATTCAGGACCAAGGCTGAACAAAGTGCATTTGACTCAGGACCATGTATAATCTGCACAAGCCATGTGCAGATGTTTGCCAGTGTCGCTCCTATGTTTAACAGATCGCTTACCACTAAGGCCTTAAGCATAATGAGTGTCACAGAAGTATGCAGGGCTTTTGCACAAGTGAATGCACACCCTGCTCATATGCACAGGTGCTTTCCTGCCTGCAGCAAAACACCAGCCTAGCTTGCTAGATGCTTCACCTCAGAACATGAGCTGTGTTGCAGGATTTGCAGACTATGGGGTAAATGTGAACCCCTTGAAAACTCGCCTCAGCTTTGACATGACCACCAGCAGTGGCACACACCTTCAGGTATGTTGCAAACTCACTTGACTCACCAATTGGCCTCACTAGGTGCAGCTGCAAAGCCTTGCCCAACTTCTGACTTCAATCTGCCCTTGACAACTCGCAAACAGGTGCCTGTCTTGCTTTTGGTATACCTTCTGTTCTGATGTTGCATGGCTGACCGCCAGCTGCTTCTCGAAACTGTTATGGAGCACTACTGGGGTCTGGTTGTATGCACCTTGAAAGCTGTTCACCCAAAACAGTCAAAATGCACATTGGTAGGCATGGTGCCAAACCCTGCTTTACAACAACATCATGTGACCAAAGTTGGATTGAGCAGAACATTTATTCATAGCAAAGCCCCACACAATCCAATGTAGGTGACTGTTGGGGTATTCATCCGGTCACCGCCTGGATGACCTGAATCTCTTAACAAAGATCGTTGGTGCTGCAGAGAGGGACATATCTAGCTGGAGATGGGTCAACCTTTGTGAAATGGTGTGGCCTGCTCATCAACACCACCAACTTGGAGCTGCAAGCTGACTACAACCGCTATGCAGGGCTGCCCCTGTCAAGCACCCTGTCAGTGCCCCTGTCCAAGGTATTGTCCAGTAAATGTCTCTGACTGCTAGCCATTTGACACAGCTTCCCTTTCATCCTTTGTGTGCAGGTCTATTGCTTTCCTGCTGCTTTTTTCATGCGCAAAACAACCCAGTCTTGATCTCTGATCATGCATTCACACGACCTTACCTTGAAAGCCAGTCAATAAATGCTGAGCACAGCTCTTTGCATCCTGCCATGGGGACAGCATTCCTGCTGCAAATGACACTGTAGCATATGGACCCTGGCACTCCAAACTTGACCCTACTGTTTGGACCACATCATTCTTTCCCTAGCGTCTTGACTGGCAAGCATGCTTTGCCTGCAGAAGCCAGGGCAGCAGCTGTGCCAGAAGCTGTGCCACTACCTGCAGCCCAAGTGCCACCCTCTCATCCTGGATGTCAGCATCACCTCCTCCACCACCGTGCGCCTCAACATCTACCAGGTATACTGCATGATATGGTATGCCATCGAGCTGTGTTGCCACTTTGCCCTGGGGCTGGTCAGCCCAGTACAATACTTGGCTTCTCATTAAATTGACGCCGAAAGGTGTAGTCTTTTCTTTTCTTTTCTTTTCTTTTCTTTTCTTTTCTTTTCTTTTCTTTTCTTTTCTTTTCTTTTCTTTTCTTTTCTTTTCTTTTCTTGCCCTGGGGCTGAGCCAGCCTGACCCTGGCTGTGCTTGCCCTGCCCTGGTGTTGCTGACCTGGCATGGCATGGCTTGTGCCTTTGGATGCTGTCCAGGAGGAGCAGTCTCTTGTCTGAGTGAGAGCTTGATGTTCGGCAGTCCCCTTGGGACATGGCTCAAGGCACACACTACATGTGGTGGCTCATTTACACTGTATACAATGCAACCCGGAGCCACCAAATGCCCAGTGCTTCCATCATCAAGGCCTATGATTTTCAGCTGCTGACCTCATCAGAAACAGATCAACAGCTGACATGCACACATGACTACAGGCTTTCCTGCTGGCAGCTATGAAATTCCATTGCTATGTCAAAGAGCTGCCACTCAGAGCTCAAGCAGACTCACAGCTCGCATGGCTGGTGATACAGCGAGGCATTGAGTATCTATCCAACCTGGTGAAGACCAGAGTACAGGGAGCCTGCAGGAGGTGCTACCTTCACACCTGCTTATGCATGTTTTCTAAAATTTGTATGCAACAGTGACTGTTTTGTGCTGCAAAGTCATTGTCTATACTAAGACAATGGCAGGTTTGCTGCCTGGTATGTTGTGGGTGGCCCCTGTACGTTCAATCTTAGGTCTATGTCTGCTTCTCACAGGCATTTGCACCAGCTGCTTGCTACCTGAAACCTGGGCCCACCACAACCTGCATTTAGAAATGCTACATTGAGATGCAAAACTTTATGTTGTGCATTTGGGGGCAGCTCCACAACTGAGTGACCGCGCAATGCTGTGGCAGTATGCAGAAGTACTGTGGTAGCTCACTGCAATGCATGAATGCACAGGCTCAAGGTGAAGTGCCAAAACAGCATTTCGCGCTGCCATATCCAGTGGCTGGGCCTGCATGCCTTCCAGACAGTGCTGCTGCGCAAGCAGTCAGCCTACAAAGGCACCCTGGCCAAGCTGCACGAGGAGATGAAACTGCCACGCTACAGGCATCTACACACCCAGTTGGCGACTGTCGTGGCACCAAGCAAGTCAGTCTGCTTTCAAGACATTCAGTTCTGAGGTAAGCAAGGCTTCTGAGTGCTGTCTAGGTGAAAATGACAGCATACACCTCATGCTGTTTGCCGACTGACAAGCTACAGAGACTGATTGTCATGCTGCATGTCATGAAGGTAAATGTGATTGATGGGCAGTCTCGATACCAGCAGAAGTGCATTGTACGAACTGAGGTGTCCTCCCGCGAAAGTCGAGCGTGATTTATGTCAGACAGTGGTAGTGTTCTGGCCGAGCGTATCAATCCGTTTACTGATAAGCGTCCAGGGGTAGTAATTGCTATCCACACACGGATTTGCTTGCAGATATCTTTTGTCATTCGGGGTCAATCACGTGTAATGTTAAGTACTGCAACAATCAATTAATCAACCCACAGGGCGTCACGCTGGGGCCCGGAGCGCTGGTTTAGTGACGATATGAATACTAATGTGACAAACGATGTGTTAACGTGCGCTGACTCAGGGAACAAGGTTTTAAGGCGCGCTGGCTGTTGAGCAGCGCACAGATTTCACCGACAGCACAACATCCAGCAGCGCGGAAGGCTACCGCCACGCTTGTCTTGCGACTTCTTGCGGGCGCTGGTTATTGCAGCGGGTGTCTGTCACAAGGTCGGACAGCTGTACAGAGCTCTTGATCACCCTTGCGCTTTTGCTAGGTAGGTTCGTGCTTGTTTCGCAATCGTCATGTCCACTTTGGTCTTCAGTAGGTCCTGCCTGTCCCTTGCAGCCTGTGCTTGCAGTGTGTGAACACTCTGCAAGTCGTTGACTCGTGCCCTGCGTCTTTCGTTATTATCGACTGTCAAAGAGTCCAGACTGCCTGACTGCTGCGGACGTCTCTTTGTGCAGTGGTTTTCTTTCCAGTCGGACACACTGACGAGTTTTCCTTGTGCTGTAGGTTTCGTGGTCTACACCTCAAAAATGGCAGGAGGCATGGTCGTCACCAACGTTGGTGGCCGTGCCGCCGAGTACAACGGCAAGGTCACCTGGTACGTCATCTTGGTGTCTTTGATTGCTGCCAGCGGCGGCTTGCTTTTCGGATACGACCTGGGTGTCACTGGTGGAGTGGAGTCGTTCCCGGACTTCCAGAAGATCTTCTTCCCTGACGTCGCCGCCCAGAAGGCAGCTGCAGCAACCGTAAACCCTTATTGCTCATACAACAGCCAGAAGCTGGCAGCTTTCACGTCAGTGCTGTTCCTGTCAGGTTAGTCCTGACCTTGAGCGTCGCTGTTGCTACCTGCCCAGTATGTCTTTGCATATGCAGTGCTATTCTGTGCGTCTGACTACCTGCTCTGCTGATTACTGCTGTCTGTCAGTGGGGTGTGCCTTGTTGAGCTTGCATCATCCTTCTGTACCCCCAGTTCCATCAATGTTGTCACCATTGCTGAAACTTTGCATGCTCACCCATTGCAGGTGCCTTCTTCACCTTCTTCACCGGCCCTGTCTCGCGCATTGGTGGCAGGAAGTTGGTCATGATTCTGGGTGGAGCCTTCTTCTGCATTGGCGCCATTCTGTGTGCGTTTGCCCAGGACCTGGCCATGCTCATCATTGGCCGTGTCTGCCTAGGTGCCGGTGTCGGCTTTGCCAACCAGGTATGTTCTGCCATGTGTGGACAGAATCTGCAGTTTGCAGCAACTCTAATATGCGTGGTGCCATATGCATACTGTCCATATGCTGTACTGCTACCACCCGGCATCATGCATATTGAGGTGACGTTTCCTGCAAAGCGCCTCTGTTGATTTTGGCATTATTGTGGCTGTGTTGAGAAGAAACGTATTGCTGTTGGTGATACCCCCTGCAAATTGCTTTTGTCAAAGATGTGTGCATTTCCACCACCCATAAGTCTCTGCATGACTGACTTGGCTTGCTGTTGTCATGCAGGCTGTGCCTCTGTACCTGTCAGAGATTGCCCCTGCTCACGCCCGTGGCACCCTCAACATCATGTTCCAGATGGCCACCACCATCGGTATCTGGGTCGCCCAGTGGATCAATTACGGCACCCAGAACATGCACCCCCATGGCTGGCGTCTGTCCGTGGGTCCGGCCATTGTGCCAGCCCTCATCCTCTTCTTGGGTAGTCTGATCATCCCTGACACCCCCAACAGTCTGGTAGCTCGTGGCAAGATTGAGCAGGCTCGCAGGACCCTGGAGCGTGTGCGCGGCACCCCCAATGTAGACGCTGAATTTGCCGACATTGTGGAGGCTGTGGACGCCAGCAGGAGCGTCAACAAGATGGCCATCTTCCAGAGGAAGTACCGCCCTGTCCTGGTGAGTTTGTATGCCATGCCTTCTCTCTTGACCTCTGTCTTTGTCCACAGTCTTGCCCTGCCCTGCCCTGTGTGCATGAGTACTCTTCTCCCTTGTGTATTGCACTGTGCTGGTGCTGCTCACGTCTGTCTAAAGTCATCATCCCACGGTGTGGTTTAGGAACATTTTGCTGACAACTTCTTGCTTTGCAACGCAGACTGGAGCTGTCCTGATCCCCTTCTTCCAGCAGTTCACCGGCATCAACACCATCATGTTCTACGCCACTGAGCTCTTTGATGTGCTGGGTGACGGCGCCAACTCTGCTCTGCTGAACACTGCCATTGTGGGCGCTGTCAATGTGGGCTCCACCATTCTGGCCATCGTGCTTGTTGACAGGTATGCTGTATCTGTGGTGTAACCTTCGGCTCATAGCAGCTTGCCAGCTCAGTGTGTCCCAAATTGCTCACAGTGTCTTGCCACTGCACTTGACTGTGCAGCTGTTGCATTGCAGTCTGTGCATTGCAGTCTGTGCAGCTCTGACAGTACAGTCTGTGCAGCGCTTGCATTGCTGTCATTCCTAACCCTTACTATGGCCAGACTGTATGTTCACACTGCTCTCTGCTGACACAGCAATTTGTCTTTACAGGCTGGGCCGCAAGGTGCTGTTCGCTGAGGGTGGCCTCCAGATGTTCATCTGCTTCGTTGTCGTGGCTGCTGTCATGGGCAGCGGTTTCGACAAGGTCACCGGCTACATCCCCAGGAAGTCTGCAACCACCATTCTGGCCTTTGAGTGCCTGTACACTGCTGGGTTCGCCTGGTCCTGGGGCCCCCTGGGGTGGCTGGTGCCCTCTGAGTTCCACAACATTGAGACCCGAGGAACTGGGCAGGCCATCACTGTCTGCGTCAACTTCATCTTCTCCTTTGTCATCGGCCAAGTCTACCTCACCATGCTCTGCCAGTAAGCACCCTAGCTGTGTTCTGTCCCTCATGTTCTTCCCTGCGCTTGTCTATGACTGTTGCTGCTGCTTGCACCTCTTGCGCATGACTTGTACATGCTTAGGACCATGCGCATGTAAATGACTGTACTCAGTGTCAGTCACTTTCTTTGCATGCGGCTGTGTGACATTAGTCCCTGCTGTACAGCATCATGTCGTTGGTCTGACGTCCTGTCTGTGTGTCTGCAGCCTGGAGTACGGCACCTACATCTTCTTCGCCTTCTGGGTGTTCTGCATGACTGTGTACGCCCTGGGCTTCCTGCCTGAGACCAAGGGAGTGCCCATTGAGGAGATGGGCATCCTGTGGAGGAAGCACTGGTTCTGGAGCAAGGTCATCATGACCCCTGAGGAGCGCGCTGCCTTCCAGAAGGGTGACCTGTATGGTGCTGGTGTGACCACAGGGGATGTTGTGCCTGCTAATGCTGGTGCGCTTGGCAAGGGCGAGACCCAAATTGACACCATCAACCAGAACCAGGCCCTGCCAGTCCACAAGGTCTAGATTGCCTAGATGCAACACTCTGGATGCAGTTTTTTGTACTTGTAGATAAACCTGCAGCTTTTTTGAGTGGTGAGTGATTCTGCCAGCATTTGAACACTGTTTATGCTGATTTTGCCTAGCCTGTTGTCAGGCGATGCTTTTTGCTTCTCAACGACAAACTCTCTACTTTTTGAGTAATTTTCTTGCAGGCACTGCTGACTTGCAGCAGGCTGCTTTGCCTAGTATGTTCTGAGTAGCTTGGTTTTTCCAGAGCATGACTCCTTTAGCAGTCAGCTCTCTGTTGCTGTGTCCATTACCATTTCGGTAGATACGGATAGGTATAGATAGCACTGGTTGTATCCATGGCCTCTGTCAGGTCGATACGGATCCTCAGGTCCCACATGGGTTTTTGGTCCACACACTTCAGAGCGTCTGCATCAACCTTTTTGACATGTCTTGTACTTTGCAACGGTGTACAAGCTTCGATCTGAATGCAGAGGCTCTAGGTTGTGTAGCTTTGCCTTGGTTTGAAACAATTCAATACACTTTGTAATAATGCGCATCAATCTGCACCTCCAAAAGGCATTGCATTGCATTTTGCTGGCCCTCTGTTTGAGCTTGTAACTACTTAGTGCTGTACTTGGGGGGAGTTTTGCTGCTGGTCTGCTCAGTTCTACAATTTTGCTTACCTGTGGTATGTGATCTCATGAGCACAAGAACCTTCTGCGGTGCAAATGCACCTTAGCTAACATTAAATGCACTTGTAGGCCTGACAGGCTTCAATCAATGAACACAATGGCATAATGCTATTTGCTGCCGACAGCAGATTCTGAAACTGGATCTTGCTGTACAGCTTGCAACAATTGCATGAGGGTTACAGCGTTGGTGCACACAATAATACTCAGATACAATGATGCATGGCAGTGAGCTTGAGAGCAGCCCATGGGCCAGGATGCCATACAAAGAGCCAGGTCTTCGAGCAGGACTGTTGTGTCGCATCCTTGCTTTAGAGATCTGCTCTTTAGTGAAGTTTGGCAGCAGACCCAGTTCTTGCAGATGCAAATGCAATCAATGTTGTGCATCGAGGCCCAATTTCACATGTGTGCACTGTTATCAGTCATTGCATTCAGTGTACACATGCTTACAGACCAAGTAGTGTCTTGATCACAACATTCATGTACCCAAATGCTGAAAGAGGCACACACTGTGTACAGGTTTACATCTTCTGTTACCACTTCAAAGATACAGTCAATACGCCAATTGCTTTAAAAAGCAAGGATTACCAAGCACCTGTCACCACTCGTGGAATTTCACCTTATGACTGGCTTGTATCTCACCATCAAGATAGGCACAGGGACGTGCACAAAGACATACTGCTACCCAACAACACAATCAAGATCAAGCAGCTCTTGATGAAGGCTCAAACAGCGAACACACATGTATGAGCCTCTGACAGTCAACGCTGAAGTCACAGCAGTCTTACAAGCAAGCTTGTGACTGTTATTCAGGGAACAGCTTTGGCTGTAACTCATATCCCCCTCAGGCATAACCATCTCTTATGCAAGCCAAGCTAAAACATTGAAATTACTGCTCAATGCACCGGTGCTGAAATGAACCCATAGTCATAGTGCCAGACGAATGCAAGGATTGACAACCTCTGTGTGTTGCCAGAATTGTCCATTTTGTTTCTAAACTCTCAAGGCACTCCTGCTTGTTTGCAAGCAACTCATATTTGAATTTGGTAGCGCTTGCTGCTCTGTGACTCTGCAGGGTTTTTGGCAAAGCTCTCTGTGGCAGCAAGCATGACAGAGGCTGATCAGGGCAGTACAACATCGACTGAATTCGCATGGGATGCTGTTCTGTATGGATCACAGCGCACCAACAGCTGTGATCCATGATCAGCACCTCCAGCTCCAACAGCTGCAATGCAATGCTCAGAACAGGTCAGCATGTGAGGGTCAACTCCAGGTCACACCATTGTGAATCCTGTGGTGATGGCTCAGCCAGAGGAACATCAGGCAAGCAAGGCTAATCCATCCTGTCATGTCAATGACTCTATACCAGAAAGCAGGTGTCAATTGCTTTGTTATCGCTGTGCAAACCAAGCAGAGCCAGTTCGTCCATGGAAACTGACTTGCGTGAGATCAGGGGGAAGCTGACTGTCAGAGGGATGCTTTCAGCTTACCCCAGACTATGCCACCATGATAGCCTGTATACGCATCCTGCTCAGCTCGTAGCCTTCTGCAGCAGTCCTCAGCTCAGCACTGCTTATCACCCAGGTGACATCTCCTGGTGTAGTTGAGACCTGGCTCGTGTGCTTGTGCCATCAAAGGTTTTGCTGATCACTGCATTCCCGCGGCTATAAGTTGTGGACATGCCGTATACATATTGGGCCCTGAATTTGCTCCTCTGGCAAGTAAAGCTTGTAATACGAGAAGAAGCATTCAACAGAAAGTCGCAAAGCGGTGTCTTCAAGATGGTGCGCGTATGGCAGGCTGTGACAATCACCGAGAACGACTTACAAACTTCCCACCGCAACACTACCGTACATGATTGTTGCACCTGCGTGTCAAACCCTGCGTCAAACCGAGGCACGCCGGTTGACAATTTGCATACAGTAAAGAGGAATCTGCAGGTCAATTCGCAATCGTGTTTCTGGCACCCTGACCTTTTGCAGGAGAGCGCCTCTGTTGCGTGACTTGTGTTGCTGCACGAGACAAAGACAGCGGAGTCATGAAGAGGCGAAGCATCTTTGCGGTGTATGCTCTCTTTACTTTGAGCTTCGGGGTAGTGACTTCCACTTCTACCCCACAAACCAGCATCTCGACCCCTGTGGTGGCAAGGTATGTTGTACGCTCTTGCAGAAAGCTGAGTATGCCAGACTAGGCGCCGCTCGAGCTTTCATGACCCCTTTCCAGCTTGGTCCACCTCAGAAGGGCTTCAAGCACATAGCATGGTCTGTCTCGTCTGCAGTGCTTGCGACATCGGAGCATCCCCCAGCAAATTTGTACCCGAGAGCATTCAAGAGTACGATGCTCGTGTACCAAGTTATGAGATGACCAGGCCTGATGAGCCTGGAAGTCCTCCTGAGGACTTGTCTGAGGCCACCATCACCCTCAAGGACATACTGTCGCTGCTGTTACTGGTGGCATACATTGTCTATGTGACAAAGGCTTCTTTGTACAGATTGCTGTGCATCCAGGTCAGCTCAGCTTCATAATCCTACAGTCTGTTGCCTGCCTTCGTGTGACTTTTGTCATAGCAGTGATGTGCTGACAGTCGCACTTGTCAACTCTGCTGGCGGTACCCTGTTGCCATGTACAGCATTCTGGTGCCTCTGCTTCACCTTGTCATTGTTTAGCAAAGCTCTGTCCGGACCGGTGCTCTTGACATCAGTACTCAACTTAACTGTATGCATTGCTGTATTTGCTCAGTTCTGATCATGTTGCACTCAGTCACGCTGCATGAGTGATCCACAAAACCTGTTCATGTCAGCACCAGGTAGCAATCCCACA
>JAABUO010008861.1_pt1 | contig 11319 bp, 19 predicted proteins | sample 5559291 | NCBI WGS metagenome assembly JAABUO01 (sample SAMN10711878, study PRJNA513372) | rock metagenome | isolation source: Antarctica rocks | place: Antarctica: Victoria Land, Finger Mt sud | reverse complement strand
GTCCCTCGGGGGTCCACTTTGTCGGTACGGCTAGCCTTCCAGGACCTGTACATGCCTCGGCAGGCCAGAATGGTCACCTTCAAAATGGTGTACGCCCCTTCTCCTACATCATCCGCACTGCCCATGAAGCATTTGAAGTGCAGTATTGGACACAATGCCATGTAAAGTTGTTGGTGACAATCGCAGCAGAAGAAGCCCATGTGAGTATTCTACCAGGAGCAAGAGTTGTCAATCATTGCAAGTCTGGCTTGCACACACACACACACACACACTGTTGCAGTGGCATTCCCACAGGGCATAAGTGCCCCTCTCTGACATCTGTTCATTGCTGTGAAAGACAGTTGTCACCCTGTAGCAAAAGTCAGGTGCCCATGCATCAGCAGAGCTGCCCAAGCATGAATGCTGCCATGCCACACACAGTAAGTTTTGCAGGCTACCATGATGTCATCTCATAATGAGGCATATAATGGCTGACAGTCATCTTCAAAGCATCAGGTGGAGGCAATGCAAAGGCTTCCTGCAGTGGCAGTGCTGACTTACCCAAGAACATGCCCAGAGCTGTAAAGACTTGGTATGCGTAGGTTCCCCTGACATCCTTGGGGTTGGACCAGGTCGATTTGGGGGGGTACCAGACCCCAGCGTGCTGGTTTGCAACAGGCAGGATGATGCCAAACATGATGATGGCTCCAAGCATCATGGACGCATTCACAGCGTGAGGCACCTGTGCAATAGATGATGATCAGCCAGCAAAAACTCTACACAGAAAGTTATAGACAGTAGCAGTCTTGCCTTGGGTGTGCACTGAAAGCTGCTGTGCTTGCAGGCGCCATGAACAGGCTGACCAACTGTTAATGATTGAGCAAGCTGGCGACAGGCAATGAGCATACACACAGCTGACACTAGGGGTCAAAAGGTCTGCTATCTGATGGCGCTCAGCTCTAGCTTTGTAGAGCTTCTGGCAAAGTCATCAGACACAAGTGATGACACATCAATGACTAAGCATGCTGACAGCTAGTTCATGACCACAGTACTGGTGAGCTCCTTGCACAGTAAACTATGTGCAGTGTGCGTGCAAAACGTGCAAGAACACTGACCAGCATTCCAACTCCAACATATGTCAGCTCGAAGTCGAACTGCCATGTGTACTTCAAAGCGTGAGTACCAAAGGTTGGGAAGCTGCCAAATCCACAATCTCCAGACCTGCATGGTGACACCTAACAATAACAATAACAACAGGGATGACAATATTTCTGTATGTGCTTTCCTGCTCATGATGAGCTAGGTACGCACAGGGCATGTCTTGTCTCTCCAGAGCAATCTGTTCATGGTGATACAAGATGAGCGCTGAGTGCTGAGTGCTGAGTGCTGCTATCAGGCCACACAACACAACCTGACTTTCAAAGCTTACCAAAGCAGGGCTCCTGGTTGCAAAAAGCTGGGAAAGTAGCATGCAGATGTGCTGACTACAGCAATCCTACATGGCCTGGACGTGTTCAATGCAGGTTCATTGCATGCAACTGTGATCATAGCATCCATTGCCCTTGTGTAAGGCGCTGAGCTGGTATTGATTGCAGGAAAGCCTGAGGGTGAGGTGTACTCTAACACCCTGTCGTCATGCTTGAAACATGACAGCATATTGCTTGAGTCATCACAGCATACAGCATGCATATGCAGCGATGGGACTGACGCACCCAGAGAAGAACCATTCGAAGAGGTCCCACAGGAAGGCAACGCTGAAAGTGATTCCCAGCACACGCAGCTGCTTGCGCGCCTTCTCCTCGCCCTTCTTGGTGTGCAGCGACTTGATCAGAGTACCAGCTGCAAGTTGCAGTAGGAGCGTACTCAGTTACTCAAGCATGACTGACTGTGCAAAACCAGCTTTGCTGCAAGGTGCTCCCAAAGCACCATCAAGCCACTGTCAGATAACACAAGCACAAGGGTATCTTCAGAACTGACAGACATCAAACATTCACGCATGATGGTGACAAAATGACTGCAGGGTGCCATGAAGGGAATTGTGTTGCACAAGGAATGGGGATGTGTTGTAGCAGAATGTGTCATTCAGAAAAATGACAGACAACGGATGTCGCCTTTTGACAAGGATTGGATAGAAGGCTGGAGGGTGTGGCATGCACCATACCTGCTGTTGGAGAAGGCCATGGCAGCTTGAAGTCAATGATCATGGCCTACAGGTACACACTACATTGGCCCCTTGGCAGAAGTAGAGTAACAAGCAAGACATGAGCTTTGAACCTACAGCCAGCTTTGATACTTGTGTGTTTATAAGGATACAAGGACATGACAGCATGCCAACAGAATGATAGACAACTTGACAGACTGCCAAGCTGCCTGTGCATATAAGATGCTGTTTAGACTTGCAAATTGCGCAACCTTTGTCACGAAAATGTGAGCGCGCACCTTTCGCAGAACCAGCACCACAAAGATTCCGATGAACCCAATGCAGATCTGCACAGGCACAACAGCTGATGTCAGCATCACATCACAGAGCTGCTAGTTGCTTGTTTCAGATACTGAGCTCAAGACATGATTGCAAAGCAGGTCCAACGCAGTGAATGCAGCTACCTGGTAAGGCAAAGTCCGTCCAATGGTTGGGTTGTATACATCGCGAGATGTGATGCCAGCTTGACCTGCAGCAAATACGAGACTGCTCAACAGATGCAGCAGTAGTCTACCTAATGATTTGAAGGCAGACTTCTGGAAAACATGACAGACAAGACTCTGCTGTGCCCTGGTTGTGTAGTTGTTCAGTGCAGTTGGGGTGTGCAGAAACATGAGTGTACCTTCAAAGTTGCCAATGATGGGGCCAGAGAGAGCAACCAAGAAACTGTGGAAGCCGCCACCCCAGTTAAGATCAAGTACGCTGTTGGCCATGGTTTGAATGATGGTTGTTTCTTGGGGATAATACCATCCTGCAAGTCACCAGCATGGTATTGCATGGACGTGTGCTTAGCAGGTTCTTAATGAGACTGCAGAAACAAATGATCTGGAGGCGCACATGGAGCATGCACAATGTCTGCATGGTTGGATGTTCACAAAAACGGACATTTTGACCTGTGAGCAGAATACAGGGCAGTGAGCCTACCTGAGCCCAGTCCCACCTTGACCATGCAAGGGATGACTACAAATCGGATAGCACCAAAGCCCACAATACATGATGCCAGTCCAAAGCCCTGAACAGACAGTAAGCGCCATGTCAAAAATGCACAATGAAGAATGCATGTGAGCAAGCACAGAAAACGGTGAAGCCCAAGCAGTGGCAATACAAGCCTTGCAGTTGATGACACAAATTCATCCTCACCGGAGATACTCCAGCCTGGAGTCCAAGCTTCTGTTGAACCTATAAAAACAACATTGGCAGTGCTGAGCGCCAACACTTTAGCAAAACAAGGGGCGCATACGTCGCCACACGAGGCACACTGATCAGAGGCACATGTGAAGACGTTGTGACTGCAGGCAGTGTCGGGAACGGTTGGGGAACTCACGATGGCAAAGAAAATTCAAAGGCCGGCTCCGATGATCAAAGCACGTAAAGTGATCTGCGGCAAAACAATGCATGTCAGGCTTACAGGTATGGACGACAGCTGTGGGATAAACGCACATGTGGATACAGGTTTGATCAAGACTCATTTGCACAAGCTGAAGACCATTCCATCACCTGTTTGCGCCAGTGTGGTAGGGCTTCAGCTGCCTCCTTCACGTTGAGCGGCTCGCGCTCTTGACTGTCCTCGACGTCGGTCGGTTTGACGCTGGGGTCAGCATACACCTGCCCGATAGCGTGACTGGCAGCCTTCTCATCCATGCTTGTTTGGTCCAAGTCCTCCCCCATATGCGCGCCCTCCATGCTGGCTTGAGGAGGGTGCATCATCAATGTCCTGTCCTTCGTTGTCGGGTTCTTACCGAACAGGTCCCCTAGTTTCCCCATGGTGGCACGTTAACGTTGACAGCCTGCTGAAGACACCACCCTTGTGTAGAGAAGGGTGTGAGTAGCGAGAAGTGCGCAAGGCCTTTTGGGCCGCGGAGAATTGCAAGGTTCTCTGTGATGCCGGTGTGACCTCTTGTACTACAGACGCAAGGTCAACTACCACATACATTACGAAACGCATGTGGGCACGCGTGGCCCGCCCGTGCGCATACGTAATTGAGCCTAATCGGGCAATTATCAGGAAACAGAGTCCAAATACAGCAAATCCAATGCTGTCAGATCAGTAAAACGACAAACAAGATTAGTCACATCAGCCTTTATGGTATTATGAGATCATAACATCCTGTCCTGCTGAAATTGTCCGGCCTGGAAGGGCCCAAAAGTTTGCCGCCAGTTGACGTGATCGGCACCGCTTTGCAATCCCAAAACTCAGTCTCAACAGCCGCAAACGCATCTCGCAAATTTGCATCTCCATCTGTGCTGCTGGCTGCAGCCATAACAAGCTATGAGACGCCTACTGAGGGAACAGTGAGGGAAGCAGATGTGCATGTGTCACTGCATAGCACAGTAACAATAACATGGCATGCATGATGCAGACTGGTCATCTCTAAATGCTCCCAAAAAATACACACAGATCTTTGTCTATTTGCCTGCAGGCAGCTGGAGCATACATAAGCATAAAGGTGACAAATCCTGCTTGTTAGAATACTGCAATATGTTACGTGTGGTACACAATGCAAGCTGCGGCTGCTTCAGACAATTCAGGAGCTGTGCGAATTGGCACAAATAGCCAATGGCTGGGTGCAGCTACATTTATATTTACACGCGTTCTACAATGCAAGCATGGCAGGATAGAACCAATTCTGCATGCATTGCAAATGCTCAACAAAATGTAAGACCCAACAGTACCATATACATGCCAGCAATCTGGAGGTGCTTTAGTCAATTCAACTGTTGTAAGCTGGGGCCTGCAGCGCTCAAGGCAGCTGTGGTTGCAACTTGCCACCCTGGCCCTTGATGTTGGCTACTTGTGTTATATTGGGTCATTCTTCTGGCCTGCTTGAGTCTGCAGTACCGATGAAGGCACGTTGCTGACAAGGACTGCCCAGCAGGTGAGGGCGGTCGCCTCGTCTCCTGAAGGAGTCTTGCTGAGCCTTGACCACTGATGACTCACTCTGTCAGAGTGCAGAGTGCCCTTTGTGTGTGCTCTCAAACCCAGCTGACTTGCATCATGATGTCATGCCTGGCTGCTAGCAAGATCAAACAAACTGCAAGGAGCACAAAAGCTGTGTTGAGCAGCACCCCAACTGCATCCAGACCTCAGCTGTCAGCCACATCATCTGTGTCCACAGTGTAGTTGCCACAACAGTAAGGTGTCATAAGACCTGCAGATAAGGACACTATGTAGCCTCAGCAAAATATTTGCTATGCACCAAATGCACCTGGAGATGACTACAACCTGACTGCACAGCTCACATGGTAGCAAGCAAAGGCTGCATCGCTCAACACCCAACAATTTGATCATGCAAGCAAGGACCATCCGTCACTCAAGCAAAGCTGGCAGGTGCCGGCACACACAGGCTACACAAGAAGCACTGTCACAAAGCTAAGGGTGTCGAGCCTTCTGCCAGGAAGTGACCTGTACTCTCTGTGAAGTGAGGGCTTCAAAGGGCTGACAATGTGCATGGATGGTGATGCCCACTAGCAGGACCATGAGCATGATGGTCAGCTAATAGAGGGGAACCAGTACAATGGCAAAGACCTATGCTGAGACCTGCGCTAGTGTCTGCACCAGAACCATGCTGTTCCAGACCCAGATGTTAGGCCAGCACCACACTGACAACATCGTTGTCTGCGTGCTACATCACCAGCTCTGGAATTGGCGCCAAAAACAATTTGATTCAATGTTGGTCGTGTTGCAAGCTTGCAATTTTGAGCAAGCTTTAAGCAAGCTTAAGCAAATTCAAGCATATGGCCTGATGCAGCTTTCTCGCTTTATGCGGTCATGTAGACTTGCTGCAGTGGCTACAACTCATGCTATTAGCATGTAGCAACTTCTGTTCCTACAGCACCAGCCTGAAAGGCAGCTCTCTCTGTCAGGTATTACTGAACAGCAGGGCTGCTTGTTAACAAAGTTTCCAACATGCAGTGACATAGGCCTCAGTCATCAGGCACTGGAGTAATGTGCATTCATACAGAATGATACCCTGACAGCAGCGATACATTGTTGGAGATCTTACAGATTGCACGACGGTAGCAGATCAGCACGGCGCTTTCATACTGAAGCACTGCAGCAAGGACAGCAACCCTGCCTTGAGCAATTCTGCTGCTTGTACAGTTGTTTATCTGTTGGTCACACCCGTTTGTCTATTCATTAGATGTTCAGTGCTTTATAGCTGCACTTGACATCAGCTTCTCATGTGCTTCACCAAAATGAGTTTCTTGTCTGTTGCCTTCACACAGCAGTTGTCATGCTTTTCCCCTTCCACTCACCTCTGTTTGTCAGCAGCCCATCTTTTTCTAACCTTGCATGGTTTCACATCTGCTGTCTCACTTGAATGTTTTCTCAGAGATGGTCTGTTGGATCCGCTTGTTGATTCCAAGGACAACAAGTGTAATTCAATGAATGATAGTTGCATCATAGCACTCCTCAATGAAGCCCAAACATGCACTGCTGGAGGCCGCCAACCTGACTGCAAATGTGTAACTACACTGCGTGCAACGAGTGCCATCACATGGCTTTAGCAGGCAGTGCAGGGAACTTGGACAGGAGGACAATGCTCTCTCCTCATCACAGGCAGAGGTTTACCAACAGCAGAAACAAACGTCTGAGACCAATGCTTGCCACTCTGACCCAGACCATGTCCCAGTCCAGGGTCAGCAATGATTTGCCTGGACCCAGCCTTGATCCCCACTTGCAAGGTGCACTTTTTCAGCATGATGTGAGCATGAGCATCATTGAAACTAAACATGTATATAAGCACACATGCATGCGCAATGTTTACACCAGCCTGCTAGGTGTGCAACAGCACAAGCATCTGCATTATGTCAGTGGGTGTGATGGAGGACTGAGGAGTGGCCGGTTGCTGCTCTTGCACCACATACACTCGGTGCACACTGTTGTCAACCATTAGCTCCAGTACCTATAGCAGCACATGACTCTGCAAGGATTTCTCGGAATTCTGTTCCTTGAGTGCCATGTCTTGTCAGAGACACCTATACCTGGTCATGAATCACACTGTTAGGTCAAAGCTTCCATTACCATGTGCGGCAGCAGGTCTGAACATCATCGATGGTGGTGCGGCATATAGTATCACATGCGTGTAACAAGGTACAACCGTGCTGCAAGTGCCTCCAAAGCACCAGCAAACCAGCCAGATGGTTTACTGACAAAAAGATGTGTAGGAACTGCAGAAAAGAATGTACGACTTACATCTTTGAGGGTGGACATTGGCGTGCATGTAATTGGATGCATCACAGCATCATGGATGCCGGTGTTGATGCGGTCTAGCTGCGCTGTGGCAGCTTTGGAAGGGCTTTTGGGTTTCCTGCCAGGGCTGCTGGGGGTTTTGCGGGCTGAGCTTGATTTCCTGGGGCTGGTGCTAGGAGGTGGGCTGCTACTGGGAGCTGTTGCTACCCCAAAGAATGGCTCTTCCTGTATTTTCTCCAAGCTGTCAGGTCCAGACGCAGCATACCCAGCGTAGGCTGTGTCGTGAGTCAGTGCAAGGAACTCAGCCACTGGGAGTGCAAGCTTGCCAAAGTGTTCTGCCTGGATACATCTGCAAGACAGAGAAGAAGGTCATATTGCAGAAAGAAGCTCAAGAAGTTCAACGGACTCACGTGTGAGGATGAGCTGCAGGCCATCCATAAGCCCTTTTGTGGCATGCATACCCATGTACAGTACTAGTAAAAAAGACCCAGAGCGTCTGTACAGTCAGGAGGCTGACCTCAAGTCTGATATGCTCAGATGGGCAACCATGTGGTCCCCTTCTGCCTGGACAGCAGCTCCAGACATTCCCTTCTCATACATTTTCTGAAAAGCAATCAATGTGGGTGTGCCATGATCAAGTAGCAACACTGATGACTTGTCCACCAGTAAACCCAGAGCATCCAATGACTCATCGGCTATGTATCCTAGCTCTGTTATGTTTTGCAGGAGGAACCTGCATTGGATGACAGCAAGTTAATCTATTTTACTCATTCATTCACTCGATTGTTCATTTGACAGGTGTCTTGTCCTAGTGTCAGGTTCATACAGCCTTGACTAGCACTCTGTGTGAGGTCCTTATTTGCAAGCAATGGGTTTGGGATTTGATGCAGCTGCAGGGAGAGCTCTCAAACACAAACGCTGCACCTGCTGAGAAGACGTAAAAGGATAGCATCAGCACAAAAGCAATGCACAGTTCATTGCAAGTGTCATGGTGCTTACCTCAGAATATCAAGCTGGCTGACAATGCAGGTGATGGCACCATGAGCATCAAAAACAGCTACTCTGTGGACTCCACCTTGACCTGCAGCTGTGTAGTCCTTCAGAAACATGTCCCTGCTAGCAGCACTTCGCGCGTCAGTCCTTTGTGTTGAGCGGCTTTGTGAGCGGCAGACATCAAACTGAGGTGCGTGAGTGGACAACGCTTGTGGGTAGGTTTGACAGACAATGCGCTGCAGGTGCAGACAATGCCGGTACCTGCCTGATTGCATCCAGCAGACTTGTGTCAGCATCTGCCTGAAACACCAAAGCTTTGTCTTGAGCATCTGCAGGCAGAAGCTGCAAATCCTTCTTGATGACTCTGGTCCACAAAAGAACACTGACAACCTGTGGCTTTGCAACAGGGTGCATGCTACAGGAAAGGCAAGCCATAGAAACGCAAAATGGCATGGCAATTCAGGTTGAAGTTCAAACTACCTGCTATGCTGATGAGAGACTTCTTGGCAAAAGCCTTGCCCTCAGTCTCGAGCAGGGGCATGAGTTGTAGCATCTTGTCTGGAATATGCTCATGTTGCTGACGTAGACCTGTCACATATGATGAGGCTGAAGTCTGTACTCATAAGCTTAACACAACAAATGATGCAATGACTGCAGCAGATGAGTCTTATTGTACACCTTTCAAAAATGCTTGCAGAATGGTGGTGACGTCGATCCAACCCAAAAAGGTCGGCTCGGGCCTGTCTTCTGCCCCATAAACAGCATCCTCAAGATCAGGCTTGATTACCAGCGGAGCGCTGAATATGTGGCGCTGTCCCAGTTCCTGAAAGCGACATGCGCTCCAAATAGTTTTTCGACACGCAAGCTCCTGATGAGCTCGCCGCATGCATCACGATGAGCTTGTCTGACGGCAAGAGGTCACGACATAGTGATCACCTTCAACGCACGAGCGACAGTCCAGTTGTGTTCAAGAAACAACAACTTTTGTCCAGAAGCGCATGTGTCTAGCAATCTCGCACTCTGCAAAAAGCCTTGCGTCCGCTGATTGCTCTCCTTTCTGCGCTTCCTGGGACTTTCTGACATGTCTGTCACCGGAAGTACGACTACCAAGTGTCGGCTCCCCACATTAGTCAAGCGAGCGCGCGTCTCACGCAAGCAACATGGCAGCCAACTAGATAGCGGGACCTGACGTGGGACTGCCAGTCCAGTCCTGTCGAGAGAACAGGAGAGAACTGCTTCGCCAAATCTTCCGAAAGGTTTGGGGCAGGGCGACGCAACAGGGCGCCCTCCGAAAGCTTCGCTTTTGGCAGTGCCAGTTGCAACCAGTGCCTGGGGTTGAACGCATTGTACCCATTACGCTGCAGCTGTGTGCATTGAACCATACTCTGCAATTCAAGAACTCTCAATGTCACAAATAGCAAAGCATCCGAAAGGCAAGAGCAGCAATAAGCACCCGAGAGGGCTCACACTTGAGCGCTTCGCTGCTGCAAAGTCGTCGGGTTACAACAAAAGGGACAAGAAAGAGAAGCAGTTTGCATTGGATGCCAAGAAAGTGAACAAGTATCGCAAGCTGAAGAGTAAGCTGCAACAGACGGGTATGCTGCCAAGTGTAAGCCAGGTATAGCGCTTCAGGAAGCAGTTGCAATGGCGTGTCTTTAGTGCAGCCAGCTGCTCCTTGACCATGTCCATTCTTCAATTTGCTACTCCTGAGTTGGTCTGCTCTTCAGGAAGACCAGCAAGAAACAGCCAGGCTAAAACGGATACAAGACAGAGCTGGGCCATCTCTTTCAGACACCACAGATGAGGATTCAGAAGCTGATGATGTTCTCGAGCAACAGTAAGTGCTCGGTGTTGGCATTTGTTGCCGGCCATTGGGTTTTGTAAGTAGGCTTGCTCTGTCATCCCAGCCTGAGAACTGTTGCTCCTGCAGGCATCAACTTCCTCACGTCAGCAGAGAGCCAGAACAGAGGAGAAATTCAGGCACAGCCAGGAAGCATCAGACAATCAAAGCCACACATGGTCCACAGGTCGCCTCTGGATCTTTCCCACAATCTCATCACGGCACACAGGAGTTGCAGTCGCAGTCTGGGAAAGCTAACAGACATAAGAGACAAAAGCCTGAGTCTCACCTGCAAAAACTCGCCAATCAGGTCCAGGCAGATAAGGTACATCAATGCAAAGACTTTGATTGCTGTTGACCGAGAATCATGCTGCACTTGAGTGTTTGTTTTACTGTTCTCAGCATTGCGTGTGCTGCGTCCAATAAATAGATCCATGAAGTGTTGACGAACGCTTGCAGGAAGCTGTTCTCCAAGAGCAGCAAGCTGCCCAAAAGCAAGCAGCTGAGCGAAGAGATCGAGTCGCCAAAGTTGAAAAGCAGCGAAAGCAGCAAACAGCGCTGCTCAGGAAGAAGACCAGGACAGGGCAACCTATTATGAAGCACAGGATTGACAAAATACTGGATGCATTGTAGATGTGATCTCAGATCATGGCTGCAGGACCATTTCATATCTAGTGTTGCATCGTTTGTGAAATTGAGTCTCAACAATGCTTTGGTGGTTGGTTCACAGGAATCACTGGTTTTCATGTTTGTCGCAAGGCTGTTCCTTTCTCAGTAAACTATGCTTGCATCTGGCAGACCTCAAAGCTTACATATTGGCATTGCCTCCCAAGGTCTGGCATTGCAGATGCTACAGCATTGATATTGCCCTGTCAACCTGTACGCTTTGCACACATTTACATGAGCTAGCTTTACAGGTATAGGTTAAGCAGGCCTGCCAGAGGAGAATTGCTGTTGTCAATGCATCTGCATCAGATCTACTTTACGTCTACCTCAGCATGAGTGAGCCAGCTTGCACACTGTTTCCGCAGATCTGCAGGTAGCAGTTGGTGATACAACCCAAAGTGCAAGCTTCAGACCGTGACGTGCAGTGTCTGACAGTCGACAGCGCCG
>JAABUO010008858.1_pt1 | contig 11320 bp, 13 predicted proteins | sample 5559291 | NCBI WGS metagenome assembly JAABUO01 (sample SAMN10711878, study PRJNA513372) | rock metagenome | isolation source: Antarctica rocks | place: Antarctica: Victoria Land, Finger Mt sud | reverse complement strand
GTGACCGCACCGATGTCGGCAGTAGATATCGTCCGACCAAAGGTGCCTCGCAGCTCGCCGCGGAGCAGATGCGCACCGCGATGGGGCCAGCAGCCGACCACAGCGCCGTCCTTCAACACTTCATCACCTCACTCAGCGCGACCGACGAGGCCGCGTTGCGTGCCCTGCTGGCTGGCGAGGACGACCAGTAAGGTGCGCGCCGGCCGGCTGCGCTCCCCGGCGCAGCCTTCGTGCGGCGGTCCTTCACGGTCCTTTCCGTAGCTGAGCGTGGCTGCCGGAGCCCGGCCGGCACCGCCGGCCCCACCACGGGCGGTATTCACGGTGGACACGCGAGGCGAGATCCGAGGAGACCGGCCGTTCCCCCTACAAGATGTAGGGATGAGATGGGTGAGGGTCAGATCAACATCGAGACAGCCCGGTCGGCCAAGCGACCGCTATGGCCGTGGATAGGGAGTCGGGCAGGTCCCAGCACACGGTGCCGGCAGGGACAGGGGCCTCGGGTGCTCTCGGGCGGCGGCTTGGTGCCGGGCGCCGCCGGGTTCGGGACTTCTCGGGGCGGCCGATGACCTCGTTTCATCTGATCTTGGGCGTCTCGGCGATGCTGCTGGCGCTGGGTCTGATGATGGTGTTGGCCTCTTCGTCGATAGCGGCCCTACGCTCCAAAACACATGACTCATTTTCCATCTTCGCGAGCCAAACCGTTTTCGCTGTCATCGGCTTGGTGGGTTTTGTGGCGGCAATACGAATCCCGGTCCGGCAGGTCCGTCGGTGGTCGTTCCCAGCCGTTTCGGTGTCCATCTCGTTGCTTGCGGTGGTGTTGATCCCGAGCGTGGGAGCACAGTACAACGGGGCCCGCAGCTGGATCGACCTGGGCTCGCTGTCCATGCAGCCCAGCGAACCGGCGAAGTTGGCGTTGCTGCTGTGGATGGCGCACGTCCTGGCCGGTCGCCGCAGCATTCTTCGCTCACCACGGGCACTACTGATCCCGGTGTTGCCGATGTTTGTGTTGATGTGCGTGTTGTTGATGTTGGAACCTGCGTTAGGTACCACCATCACGCTGAGCATCGTGTTCTTCGCGGTGCTGTTCTTCGGCGGTGCACCGTGGTGGATTTTCGCCGGTGTCGCCGGTGCAGCTGCTGCGGCCGGCGTGTACCTGGCGACCTCCGCCGGATACCGGTCGGCACGGATCAGCGCGTTCCTGGACCCGCAGGCCCATCCGGAACTGACCTATCAACTCACGCAGGGTCTGTATGCGATGGGCCGGGGCGGCTGGTTCGGGATGGGGCTGGGTCAGTCGACGGCCAAGTACGGGTGGCTGCCCAACGCCAGCTCCGATTTCATCTTCGCGATCATCGGCGAAGAGCTCGGCCTCGTCGGCACCGGCCTGGTGTTGATGCTGTTCGCCGTCTTGGCCTACACCGGATTGCGGATCGCCCGCCGCAACGTCGACCCGTTCATCAAAATCACCGCAGCGGCGGCCACCGTATGGTTGGTTGGGCAGGCCGCCGTGAACATCGGCTACGTCGTCGGATTACTACCGGTCACCGGCATACCGCTGCCGATGATCTCCACCGGCGGAACCTCACTGGTCATCACCATGATGGTCCTGGGGCTGCTCGCCAATTTCGCGCTGCAAGAACCCGCCGCCGCAGCTGTGCGCCTATCCACAGGGCCCAGCCGGACGGCCGCGTTTTTCGGTCGGGGTCCTGCCGCCGGACGACGCGCGCAGAAACACCGCAAACGGGTCGCCGCGGCACGAAGCAAACGTGCCAACCAGAACCGGGCCACCTCCCCCCGGCGCCCCACGGTGTTGGCATCCCCCGGCCGGAACCGCCAACCAGTACCAGCGCGGCCACGGCCAGCTGCGAATCCCACAAAACGACCTCGGGTAGTGCAGCCCACCTCGCACACCGGTAACCGCATCCCACCACCCGATCGCTGATGAGAGCGGTACTTCACCGCCTGGCAGGCCGAGGACAAGGCCGGATCGCAGCAGATCCTGGCCGAAGATGTGACGTTTCGGGGACGTTGGGGCACAGCGGATGGTCACGACGAGTGCATCGCCGGATTGCTGGCATGCTCGGCATCGTCACCTCGATCGAGGTCCACGCCAGAGTGGCCGATGGCGACGATGTGATCACTAGGTTCGCCCTGCACACCAGCGTCGCGCTGCCCACCCCGACCGCGCCAACTCCGCCACACCCAGGAGGGGCAAATCACCCAGATCCGGGTGGCAGCTGAACCAGTTTGAGGACCCGCTACCGGTGCGGCCGGATCCGACGCGCCGGCCCCAGCTGGCCTTATAGATCCGTATCCCGTATGACCCGCCCGAATTGATTTCCGGGACGGGGGCGTCATACGGAGACGGACACCGCCGCGCTGGCGGGTTCATAAACGATCGTTTGCGCGCCGGGGGCTGGGATGCCGCCCGGCCGGTCCCGGTCCATGCTCGTCACGCCGCAGGCGTACGGCTCGGATCTCGTGACCGGCATCTACGATGCGATGGCCTCGGGCGTTTGTGACCAGGTCCAGAGTCTTGGAGTCGGCAATCGAGAGGGTCGATCTCGATGCCACTCTCCGAATGCCTACCAACGATGTTCACAATCCGAGTTGGGTGGCGGCGTTGTCCTGCCAGGCGGTGTGGATGCGGACGTAGGTGCCGACGCTGGCCAGGGACCGGTGTCGGGTTTGGTGGGCGATGGCCCGGTCGGAGGCGCCGCGGGTGTGGGCGTAGGTGACGAACCCGGCCCGCAGGCTGTGGGCGCTGTACCCAGCCAGCGTGGGGGAGTTGACGCCGGTGTCGGGGTGGGCGGGGCCGAGTCCGGCTCGGGTGGCGGCTTGGGCGACGAGGTCGTTGACGGCGCCGGCCGTTAGCCGGCGGGCCAGGGGCCGGTTGCCTTTGCTGACCGGCCGGAATAGCGGCCCGTCGGTGATGGCGGCCAGTTCGATCCAGCGTTGCAGGACGGTGACCGGGCAGCGGTCGGGGCGGGTGCCGCGGGGAAGGACGACCAGTTCGTCGCGGGTGCCGCGCTGGTTGGTCTTGGACCGGGGGAGTGACAGCACCAGCCCGTTGGCGTGATCCGAGACGTGCGCGAAGTCCAGGTCGGAGATCTCGCTGCGGCGCAACGCGCCGACGAAGCCGACCAGCAGCAGCGCCCGATCCCGCGCCCCCGCGACGCTCGGCTCCGGGAGCCGGCCGCGGGTCCGCCAAGTTTTGGTCGTGGGGCAGGCATCCAGGACGTCGAACAGCTCCGGCGGCATCAGCGGAGCGGCCTGCTCCGGGCGTGCGGCGTGTTCGCGGCGGATCCCTTCCCACACTGCGACGACCCGGGCATTGTCGGCCGGGTTGGGAAGGTTGCGGGTGCGGTGCGCGAACTTGATCGCCGACAACCTGCGGCTCATGGTGCCGACCTTCGCGCCGGCCCCGGCCAGCATGCTCAGGTACCCCGACAGGGCTGCCGGTGACGCCGGCAACGGATCCAGCCCGTGTCCAGCACACCAAGTGGTGAACTCGGCCCAGTCCGAGCGATACCCGCGCAGCGTGTTCGGCGCCCGGGCCGCCGCGATGTAACGGCGTTCCTGCTCCGAGAGCAGCTCGTCCGGGACAGTCAATGCGCCGTCGGACACCGGGCCGCCGTCGGCTACCTCGACACTCACGATGTCCCTGCTTCGCGGCGACCGGGCGTGCCGCGTCCGTGGGCAGCGTTCCGAAGATGTGTCACGACCGGCAGACTACCTATTACCCGCGATTCTATGCATAATCGCCGGTAATGGGAGCGCCTTCTTGACCTGTCAGGCGCCGCCGCTACCGCCGTCTTCGAGGAAGGACCGGAGTGCTCCGTAGACGGCCGAAGAATCAAATTCGCGGATGCGCTCAGCCGGCGTCTGTCCGTCGAACCGCGGATTGGCGCCGATCAACCACTGTCGGGCGACGTGCTCGCTCTCGCTGTCGTCGATGGCCTGAAAGGCTTGGTAGGCGAGCTGCAGTCGCTTCTTGACGTCGTCGTGAGGGTCGACATGATTGGGATCCTTGGGGTCGAGCGCCCACTTGTTGGGTAGTTGCCGGCTGCGAACGTTGGCCATGTAGGCGACGAGTGTCGTGCCAAGGTTCTTGTTGAGCAGTTGCACCAGCTCGTGCAGCGGGATCCGCATCGTGTTGCCGTGGACGCGATTGATCAAATCGGGCATCGTGTGCCTCCGGGAGGGGGAAGGTGGCATCTCTGGTAGCGATCCAGCTGCGCGTTTCGGCGACAGCGCGGCCGCGAAGCGCGAAACTAGCGCCGTCGGCGTGGATTTGGCGTTTGATCCCGACGTCGGGGACTGTGCTGGATGAGTGCCATGACCTCATGGTACAGAGATCCGCGGCACTTGCTCTCAGATTCACCCGAAATTTACCCGTGATCGACCCCTCAAATTGGAGGATGTCTTCACCGCCAGATGCCAGGACCCGACGCGGGCGCAGGAACCGCTTACCTCCAGGTGACATTGCCGTGCCTGTCGTCGCATCGTCCTCGCAGGTGTTCGCATAGTCATCGCACGATGATAGCAAGGTGGCACCTGACAAGGGCATTAGCTACGTGACCAGTCCGTAGAGAAATTTCGCGACAAGCCGCATGATTGACGGCATGGCACGAACCACGATCGCAGTCTCGCCACCTCCAGACGAGGAGCGAGCTGGACCGGACTCCACCCGGCGAGACCTGTTCGGGTCCGCTCGTCGGTCGATGGTGCCGGTTCGTCACATCTTCGTCCAGAAGCCACGCGAGGAGGTGGCCCTCGGCACGAGCCGTGGCTCCACGCTGGCCTGGTTCGTCCGCGAGCGGCAGAGCCGGGCATTGGACCTCTATCTGCTCTCGGTGGGACTGTTCCCCGTCTTGTCCGGAACGCCGTTGCCGGCGGCGGCCTGGGCGCGGCTGGTCACCCCCGAAGCCCATGCAGCGGCGTCTACCGCCGGCATCTCCAAAGTCTGGAGTGTGCTGGAAGATCAGAAGCTGATCGGCCGGCAGGCCAGGATCAGACGGCTCGCGAACGTGCTGCCTCTGCACGAGTCCGGTTCAGGGCAGCCATATCAAGTGCCGGGCCTTGACCGGAAGGGAACTTCAAAGGGGTACTTCTACGTCCCTGGCTCTTATTGGCTCGAAAACTGGCAGAACACGCTGAGCCTCCCAGCCAAGGCGATGCTACTGATCTGGCTGTCGGCCACCCACCGAGAACCAGCCTTCTCCATGACCTACGAGCAGACGCCGCAGTGGTACGGCCTTTCGGAGCGAACAGCTGAACGCGGGATCCAGGAACTCCTCAAGGTCGGCCTGATGACCGAGGTCCGGCAGCGCGTCCGCGCGCCCAGAACGAGTTTGGGGTTCACGTACGTGCACCACCGAATGCTGACCGGCGACTTCAGCTACTCCGCACGGAACGAGGCCAGGAAGGCAATGGCGCGTCAGGCGCGGCGAGCCGCAACAAAGAATACAGCCGCCAAGAATAGTAGCGGCGGTCGACCGTGAGGAACACCGAAGTGCCACCCCAGCGCCCAGCTCTCACCGCAGCATCTGACCAACCATGTCGTCGCCGCCGTTCAAGCAATCGCACGCCAGAGCCCTCGAAGGGGTCACGTTGACCAACGTCCTGAGCACCGCCGACAGTCGCGTCTGTACAAGGACGGGCCTCAGCCTCGTCCGACCCCCGAGCCACACCGTCCACCGGATCGGCCTGACCATGTACGGCGCTGTGAACCCTCAGGTACGTGACCGTAGCGCCGACCGCGAGAAGTGGAGCCGCTGGGACACTCCAGGTGGCCGCACCCTCTATGCCGCCGACACGGCCTTGGGCGCATACGCCGAGGTGCTGTCATACATCCGCGAGAACCTACCGAAGACCCTGCTCAGCGAACTCTTCCCGGACGACGATCCCACCGAAGACGACGACTGGACGACGCTGGCCGACCAAGTGCGCGCCGAGATGCCCGCACCGACCCTCCGAGACAAGATCACCCAAGGATGGCGCGCCATCCGCACCCACTACGAGCTGAAGATTTCCAGCGGCGGGTGGTTCGTCGACGCGCTGACCGGACCAAGCATCCAAACCCTCAATCACGTATTTATCCCGACCGGTCAAACGGTCGGCCGAATGACCTCCGCCGATCTGACCGGTGAGCGGCGACAACTCACCACCAGCGTCGCCAAATGGGTCCGCAACCAGGTTCTCGATGACGGGTCACTGCCGATGGGCATTAAATACCAGTCCAAACACGGCGACGACATCCCCGCCTACGCGATATGGCTTCGAGCATTGGACGATGGCAAACCATTGCACAGCGAACGTGTGCGGCTGGTCACCGAGAACGCGGTCAAAAAGGACGATCCAGATCTAAAGATGGCCGCCGGTTGGTACGACCTCAAGATTCTCTGACGAAGTTGACTGCGTCGGCGACCGGGACCAACCGGACCACAGCCCACCTCTCATCTGTGTAATACGGTGATAATGGATCTCCATTTATTTTGCCTTACATAATCAGAGGTAGTGAACTACTCTAGTAGATAGCGATCAGCCGTTCAGACAGTGCCGACAGGCACGGGATACCGCGCGAGGATGCGCTGTATGCGATGAGCAACGCCTACTTCCGGCGGGCCGAGTTCGACGAGCCCCGTAAGCCCGGGGCGTCCCGTCCGACGCTGTACATCGGGCCGCCCGCCAGCTCGGCGGGCCGCTGTTGGAAGTGATGGCCGAGATCGTGGCGCCCCGCGGAATGCACGTGTTCCACGTGATGCCTGCCCGGGCCAAGTTTCTGGCCATGATGCGAGAAGAACAGGAGAATGAGAACCGATGAAGACCGAGCAGGAGTATCAGGCGCTGGCCGACTGGGCCGAGCACGAGATGGACCTGACCCAGGCCACCGGCGGGGTCACCCAGTACGGGGCGACGCCGCCGCGCAGGGCCGGGCCGACCTGGAAGCCGCCGCCGGCGGGCCCGAGCAGCTGGCCGAGCTGATGCGCGGCGGGCGGCCCAGCATCGACCCCGATGCCAGTCCGGGTGAGCACGCCAAGAACCGGCAGGTCCGGTTGCCCGCCGCGACGAACCGGGCCCTGGTCGAGCTGGCCGAAGCGCAGGGCCGCACCCCCAGCGATCTGATGCGCGAAGCGATCAGCGACTACCTCACCGCCCGCGCGAGCTGAAACCGGGACTGTCGGTGCCCGGCGGCAGGATGCCGGCCATGACCGAGCTGACCGTCCACACCGGCGTGACGGTGCTGCCTGCGTGGCAGCTGCACATCGCCGATGTCGTGCTGCCCGCCCAGGGTGACGGGCCCGGCCGGCGGGTGACCGGGATCCGCACCCAGGGCGCCCCGCCGCAGGTGTGCGTGGAGTTCGCCGGCGAGGATCAGCGGGTGCCGTTCCCGGCCGGCCAGCCGGTCACCATCGCGGCCAGGCGTATCCGTTGACCCACCGCCGGGGACAGCTCGCCACCGCGGTCGCTGCGGTGGGTGTGTTGCTGGCCGGCTGCCAACCCGGCGGTGCTGCCGCCCCCGCAGCGTCGTCGGTGCGGCCGGCTGTCCCCGCCGCGGGCAGCAGCGCCGGCCCCACCCAGCCCGGGCCCGGGTCTGGGACCGGCCGGGCAGGCCCGGCCGCGCTGACCGGCGGGTCGGCACCGGTGCGGACCGGACACGGATGGAGCGCCGGCGGGGTCGACGGCCCGTTCCCCACCAGCTGCCGGGCGGGTAGCGGCCCGCACGGCCAACCGTTGCCGGATCCGGCCTGTACCCCCGGCGCGGTCGATACCGCCGTCTCCCAGGCAACTTTGGCCTCGACGGTGTGCCGCCGCGGCGGATACGCCAGCAGCGTCCGCCCACCCCGTGAGGTCACCGACACCGCGAAACGGAAGATGCTCACCGCCTACGGCATGCCCCGCACCCAGACCGGGAAGGTCGAGCTGGACCACCTGGTGCCGCTGTCGTTGGGTGGCAGCTCCGATGTGCGCAACCTGTGGCCCGAACCCAACGTGCTCACCGCCGGGCACACCGACGCCGGCGGGTACGCCGCCAACGACAAGGACATCGTCGAGGTCTACCTGTTCCACGCCGTCTGCACCCGCAAGGCGCAGCTGGGCGCGGCGCAGAACGCGATCGCCGCGGACTGGACCACCGCGGTCGCGGTGTTGCACCTACCCGCGATCCCCGCCGGCTACCAAGGCTGAGAACCCCTGGGGGATCCGGGTCAGGCCGGTGCCTGTTCGGCCGGTGTGCGCCGGGGCCGGTCCCGCCAGTAGCGACCGTTGCCCACATACAGCAGCACCGCCCCGGTCACCGCGACCGTCAAGCTGACGTACGAGATCGCTTCGGCCTGCCGGGGCCAGGCGTTCTGCCCGAACTGCAACAGATCGAACAGGCCATGTCCGGCGACCAGCGGCCAGATCGAGCCGACCGCCCGATACAGCAGGTAGCCGGCCGGGATCCACACCACCACGAACAGCGACGTCCACCCGTAGTAGGCGTGAATCGACCACCGCAACACGGTCACGAACCCGACGACCACCCAGACCGGCCAGCCGGCACGGCGCGCCAACGCGATCGGCACCGCGAACAGCAGGATCTCCTCCCCCACCCCGGCCGCGACCGACCCGGCCAGAAACGCCCCGGTCAGCACCGCACTGTGCGCGGCATCGCCGGCGCCGGGATAGGTCCGCCCGGCCAGGTGCAGCACCGTCAACACCTGACCGGTCATCGCCGCGGAAGCGCCGAGAATGAACACGTAGCCGGCGGTGGCGCCCCAACCCCGACCCAGGACATAGCGGCTGCGCACCGGCCGGCGGATACCCAGCTCGGCCCGGGACAGCTGCGACCCGGCGGCCAGCAGCACCGCCAACGCGGCACACCCGAACTGCAGCCACACCGCCTGAAAGGCCAGCGTCGCCCGGGCCGCATCCGCAGCCGGACCGGTGACCGCCAGGCCCCGCTGGTCGAAGACGGTGTCACCCGCGGCCGGGTCGAACAGCAGCGTGAACGCACTACGAACCGGTTTGGCATACACCGCGCCGGCCAGGACCAGCCACACCAGCCACAGCGCCGCCGCCGGCTGATCCTGAGCCGCCAGCAGCCGGCCCAGCCAGCCGACCGGGGTCGAGCTGTCCGGCTGGTTTGTCGTCACCTACGGCTCCGTCCTCGACCGATGCAGCGTGAGCAGAGGTCCGATCTAGAGCCGGGCGGCCGGCGGCAGTCCGGCCAGGTCACCTCCTGGCGGCGTGACGACTGCCCGCCGGGTCCACCGGAACCGCCCTGTACGGGGCCATCTGTCGTCGCCAGATGAACGGAACCGACACAACGGTGAGCACCACGTAGACCCCCCACAAGAGCGGAAAGCCGGTGGCGTGGCGGCGAAGATCCATCAACGCAGTGAATCCAGTGGCAACCAAGCCCATCCCGAAGCAGGCAAACAGAAGAACCAGTCGCTTCTGGGCTGCGCGCCGGGAGACCTCACCAGTCCGAGACATGCGCTAGGGCTTTCTCTTGCTCTGCGGATCCTCGTCAAGTCCAACACCCAAAACCGGCCTGGAGGGGGCGGTGAGGGCTTCGAGATTCAAGGTGCGGCCGCGCGCGTCAGCCCAAGCGATCACATCATCTAGTTCCCAGACGCTGCCCATGATCAAAGAAGCGACCGGAGCAGGGAAGTCGGACCGGTTGGTGATCTGGGTGACGCGAGAGCGACTGACACCCATCAGGCGAAGCAACTCACCCATCCCGACGAGTCTCACGGCAGAGAGTGTATCCATGTGGGCACTCTACAGATCGACCGTATCTATCTGTCAATACTCTCATGCCTAGTGTTGACGTAGGGGGTACCTACATGGAGACTAGCTATATCGGCAGGCGGGCGGTCCGCCCCGAAAGTCAGAAGGAGAAGTCACATGGCTCACGAGTTGGAGAACCTGGGGACCACGCGGGAATCGGCGTCGTTCGTGTCGGCCCGGCAGCACGCCTGGCACCAGTTGGGCACGGTCCTCCCGGCGCAGTTCGACGCGGCGGATGCGATGCGCTACGCGAACCTGGGCGGCTGGAACGTCCGGACCGTCCCGGTGCAGACGGTGCCGGTGATCGACGCCGAGGGTGTGTCCCCCGGGAGTCGAGATCGCGGACACGTTCGCCACGGTGCGGACCAACCCGGTGACCGGCGCGGTCGAGCCGTTGGGTGTGGTCGGTGGGAGTTACCGGCCGGTGCAGAACGAGGCCCACGCCGACATCCTCAACGCGGTGGTGGACGAGGGCGGCGCGCACTTCGAGACCGCCGGGTCGCTGCGGGGCGGGCGGCAGGTGTTCCTGTCGATGAAGGTCCCGGGCACCATGATGATCGGCGGGGTCGACCCGGTCGATCTGTACCTGATCGCGTGCAACAGCCACGACGGGAGCAGCGCGTTCCGTCTGCTGGTCTCCCCGGTCCGGGTGGTGTGCGCCAACACCCAGGCCGCCGCGCTGGGGACGGCGAAGTCGAGCTTCTCGATCCGGCACACCTCCGGCGCGGCCGGGCGGATCTCCCAGGCCCGGGAAGCGCTCGGGCTGGCGTGGCGCTACGCCGGTGAGTTCCAGGCCGAAGCGGACCGGCTGATCGAGCAGGCCATCACCGACGCGCAGTTCGAGAAGATCATCGCGCAGGTCTGGCCCGCCGAGGAGTCGGTGAAGGTCAGCAACCGGCGCACCCCGGCCGATGACCGGGCCGCGGAGCTGCGGGAGCTGCGCCGCTACTCCCCGACGATCTCTCCCGACTTCCGGGCCACGAAGTGGGCCGCCTACCAGGTGATCACCGAGTACGTGGACTTCCTGGCCCCGATGCGCAGCCGCCAGGCCGGGCAGCTGCAGCGGGCCGAGCGGGCGGTGATCGGGACCGGCCCGGCGGTGAAGTCCCGCGCGTTCGATCTGATCACCGCGCTGTAAGACCCCCGAGTGGTGGGCCAGGAGTTCGTAGCTCCTGGCCCACCCGGTCGCCCCCCAACCCAAGTCCAGCCAGAACCGAGAAGAAGAGGCACCCGCCATGATCCCAGCACCCCGCTTCCCCGGCGACCGCGAACCCGCCGCCGACACCTGCACCACCGCCCGCCGTCCCAGAGACCAGTTCGGCCCCGGCCACGACCGGCCGTTGACCGCCGTCTACACCCGCGCCGACGCCGTCGCGGACGGGTTGCTCATCGAGACGCCCCGCGAGCTGACCGAGCAGTACCGCATTCCGGGGCCGCTGACCGTCACCGCGCAGCTATGGGCCGACGCGATCGCCACCGACAGCTACCCCGACGCGCTGCCCGCCTACGTGTGGCCGCAGGTCTGGCCGTTCGAGGTCCG
>JAABUO010008855.1_pt1 | contig 11321 bp, 7 predicted proteins | sample 5559291 | NCBI WGS metagenome assembly JAABUO01 (sample SAMN10711878, study PRJNA513372) | rock metagenome | isolation source: Antarctica rocks | place: Antarctica: Victoria Land, Finger Mt sud | reverse complement strand
TACATCATCACATGTGAGAATGAAGACAGGAGCAAATGAAGAAAGCGACATACAGTTGTGCCTGCAGATCAGCAGCAGACATATTGCAAGCAGTCCCACATAAGGTTTGCAAGGCAGGTTTCAGCCAGGATTCAGCCACATGGCAGCACTTCAAATGGTACATATGTGGGTGGGATCAGAAGGGGTCTGCAGGGGTCTTACCCGACCCCGCTTAGTCTTGAGGTGAAGCAACTGGAGAGGGTATGTGAAGTTTGTCCTGGCAGTGGGGCCTCTGATGACAATGGCTGCTGCGTCATACGCCCTAGCAGCCTGAAGTGCAACTGTGCTGTTACGTTTCTAGGGATGCATGGATGAATGCATAAAGTCAAACAAACATGTGGATGAAGAAACGGATGAGAAACCGAAGCTTCATAGCTGTAGGGCAGACTGACTGGATAAAAATACAGGCAAGATCACAGGCAATATTGCTTTTCAAGAGCCATGATGATGGCCTGCGATTGCACCCAGAAACAGCACATGACAGAGTACGAGAATCTGCATTCATGTGATCAGCAAGGTGTGAGTACCAACAATATAGAGATAGATAGATAAATGAGATAGACAGACAGATAGAATTGTCGTACCTCAGCAGGGGTGTCAAAGGTCCCCAGCCATCGGCGGGTGGTGCGGCTGGGATCCCGAATCTCTGCTGCCCACTTGCCCCAAGGCCTCTGCAACGCCATGTGACTGAATTGCATCTGACATCTCAGTGCGTATGATGACATTTGCGTGAGTTGTGTCAAGGCCCGAGCTTGATCTCCCGGGAGAGGACATCTGGCTGACTGATTGCTTAATTGAAACAGCGCTGAAAAAGCGCTTGTCACTCGCGAGGTGCTAGTGAAAGTGAGGACTCATGCCAAGGATGGCAATCATGCCAGCACACATGTCACAAAGGGTTCAACATGAAGCATTTGTTGTCTAGTAGCCAATCTGTTGTTTGAAAAGTGAGAACGGCAGTGATCAGCAGAGATTGGGTTTGTACACAAGCAATGGCATGCAGCATGCACTTGAGCAACCTTGAGCAACGCCATCCTTCCATGCTCAGCATGATACTGAAGCACAGCACAGCAATCACTGAATCACAGCTGTTTGTGCCCAGATGCGTTGCACAGCAAGCGCTGAACATACTCGCAAGAATGGTGCGTCATGGTGTTGCTGCCTCTGGCGCAACAGGTCAGGAGGCACAGCACATCAGAGAATAGTTCTGTCAACAAGCACACAAGCAGGTATGCAGACTTTTTGGACCTACCCTGCGCACCCCTCTGAAGCCTGATCTGTTCTTGAAGGAGGTGCTGGTGCGCTGCATGCTGCGGTCCATCACACCGCTGTCTGCACTGTCTGAACGATCCAGCTTTGCTGCCTGAGCAACCTCTTGCACCTGCGGTCAGGTGTTGCTGCTCAAACGCAAAGTTCATCTTTCCGACCAGCAATTGTTCACAAGCAATTGTTTTGGTTGCTGGTTGCAGACTGTGTAATTTTGCTTGAGTAGGATGGAGACCTGTGGAAGAGCCTTACACAACAGTTGCAGTCTGACAGAAAGTCTGCCACTCTAGGTGTTTGCAGCGCCAAATTCTGACCACAAGATGCTGTCTGGCGGCCGGCCGCATAGTGTTGCTGCGCAATATGCTGTAATGTGTGTGTGTCAGGAGAGAAGTTATAACAGGACCAGCTTGAGCTCAAGTGATGAATGTTACCCTTGCCGCAGGTTGTTGTCAAGATCCAAATTGACAATAGCATGAATCGTACCCTTGCAGCAGCTTGTGGTCAGGATTTGATTTAACAACAGCATGTGTGCTTGCCGCCAGTGCGCCGCTACTGATGCAGAAGGCAGCCTGTTTACAGTCGAGTGGTCCCCTCTTGTATCCAACCATGACAAATCCAAGTGCCATGGCATGCTGTTGAAGTTTTCCAGGCTGACCTTTTTGAGATTGGCCTTGATCATGATGGTTCTTGGGCTGTCCTGCTTCCTAGTACTGCTTGCTTCAGCAGCAGCCATCTGCAGGCTGTCCATGTCCAAGGCTAGAGATCCTCCAGATCTTGCATGCCCAGGCCTGCAGCAGAAGTGAGACAACCAATGTGAGGACAGGTGCTGGTAGGACATGTGTGTGTGTGTCAAGATTGCACAGCGGGTGATGTTGTATGAGAGGACGCAATTGCACGTTTGCAGGCCAGAGGGGCATTGCAATGCAGGGGTAGCAGTGTGTCTGGTGATGGGTCTGTGAGTACAGCTGTTTTGGGCTTGAGTGGGCACGAAAAGCGGTGACAGATGAACAGGATATACAGGGCAGGCAGGGGACATGAGTGTCACGATGACAGACTGACAATGCACAAGCTGCAATGATGTATTACTCTTGGTGTGGTACCCAAGATGAAGGATGTAGTATGTCAAGCATGTGCTGTATGCTATCGCATGCCATCCAGCCATAAGTGAGACTCAAGGTAACACAGCACCTTTGCACTTGCACTTACTTTATGAGCTTCAGCACGCATATGCAAGCAATGTGATCCAGACTTACGTGCAGCAGATAACTGCAGCTATGCTGCCGTAGGACATACCTTGACTGCAAGAATGTAGGTGCGCTGTGAGACCGATCCAAGCCACTGGCTGTACTGGCGTCCAAGGCTGACAAATCCAGGCTCAGGATGTCGTCTCTATCCATATTGCGTAGCACCTGTCGTGTGGACAGGACAAGCTGGTGTCAAAGACAAAGCAGCAGCACATACTATCCAGGTGTCTTTCGACACTGCCAAAGCAAGCAGGATTATTCACCGAGCTGCAGCTTTCCAATCGGGTCATCTACAGATGCGCAAGTTGTACTTTTCAGCATACCTGTTTGCACCACCTCAAGGCCTTGCAACCGAAAGCCTCTTACTCGGAGGCCTCAGCCGAACTTGGTATTTCCTGCATAATAGATCGCCAGGCTACGACCAATCCACAGTAGCTATTATTTCCTCCACACACGCACGATCAGCCAGAAGTTAGATATTGCCAAGCGCAAATTGCAGCAGGTTTGAAGACATGCCTTGTGGCTTCAGTAGAGAGGAATTGCCCGGGGGCAGAGATCAATAAGGCACCCTGTTGGACGCCGAAGCTTTCACTGATGCCTGTCTTGCATGCAGCTGTCAGATGCGGTCATCCTGCACTCCTTGTGCCTGTCAGGGTTGCAAGCTGTGTCACAAGGCCAGGTACCGTGAACTTGAGAGCCTCGACAATGGCTCCTGTTATTGCCGCGATCGGCTGGAGGTGAACTTGTGCTAGTTGCTGACCCGAGACCACGCCTGACACGTACAGTTGTGCGCACCGCATACGAACACAAACAGAGTCTGGTCAAGTCTGGTCAAGTCGTGGAGCTTCAGAATCCGAATAGTCATATCAGGCACCCTCGCCACCATGCACCTGCCCTAATATCTGCCCTTCATTGCTCGCTGAAGATATATTTGCGACAGAGGAGCCGATTGCTGGCTGCCGGACCCGTTGCACAATTCAACTGAGTTCTGGTTGACAAAATCTGGCATCGCTGCCCTGCAACAGGTGCAGCAGGTCTCAGACTCTTCTGTGACCGAAGGCGAAAGACGTTTGGTGGTAGACCGTCTGCTCAGCACCTGACTCCTCTCAGCATGACTACATCACGCTGATAAGGTTACAATCATAGCATGAACAGCCTGTTACATCCTGTGCCGACCCAACTTGTCTTCAGATCTGATCTGTCCGCAAGAGCCTTTCGCAAGCGGCAGTGTCTACACTGTGGTGTGCATATCTGGTCAGCCTCATCAGCATCTGCCAAGCAAAACGTTAAGACGAAGCCGAAAAGCCCGGCACAAGTCAAGGTCGGCTTTATTTTGTCCTGCCTACGATCGTGGCAACCACTTGTGCAGTAACATAAACACTCATAGTTCAGGCCTGACAGGATGTCCTCACAAAAGACTTCAGGCAGCGTCAGTACCTGGTGACTGGCAAGCTCACAGAGAACCTGTATACCAAGTTTTGCAAGTAAGCTTGTATGCTCACTCAATTTTGTTCTGCACCTTGTTAAGTTGCAGCTATATACACCATGCATATATGACTGAGCCTTGTTCTCACTGTGTGTATCAATTAGCATGCTTTTTGCACCCGTTTTCATGTCCTGACACAACTGCTTTGGCAGGATATCTGATCCTACCGGTGTCATATGGGGAATTCAGCTGTACAAGGCCATCATTGCGAGGATTTTCGACCCACAGCATAGCACTTTCAAGCTGAAGAAGATCAGTGTGACGGGGCCTTCCACCATTGAGGCTGAATGGAGCAAAGAAGGCTTCCTGCAGTTGCCTTGGACACCATATCTTACAACGCAGGAAGGCAGAGTCGTAAGTATTCTTTTCTTTGTAAGTGCTGTGTCTGTTTGGCACCTCGTAGTGCATCTATCATATGTTCAAATTCTCATACGGACTATGGACAAAATTGGCTTGCAGATCACAAGACCGTGAGGCAATATGACATAGACTGTATAAAAACCCAGCGTGTAATGCATACTATGCCTTACTGTACTGCATCCAAAGTACATGCATGAGGCAGCAGTGTATGCACTGATGAGGGGCGCTCTGTGATACCATGCCTTGGTGCCAAACGACAGTGGATACTCTGTTGTATATTGCTGCTCACATAGGAGTTTATGCTGCAGATTTACACTCTGAACAAAGATGGATTGATATGTGACCATAAGCAGATCTGGACCAACATGACAGCTCTTCAGGGAATCAAACTCGCATTGACGCCATGCAAGCGACCAGAACAGGCCTAGGCCGGCAGCAAGGTAGTGACTTCACCAAATTTCGAGACATTCTCTGGTAAATGGGTTAAGTAAGCAATGGTGCAGGCGGCTCAGTCTGTGCAAATTCTGTTTGTACAGATCATGACAAGTACATTTCGCAACAATTTATGTTGTTTCAGATTCCATAAACTGAATTGTTCAAATAACAATGAAAATTGTCCACACGACTTTCACGGCGTTCAGCATGCTGTTCTAATGATGCATGCATATGTTTGTCATATCAAGTCAGCCTGGTACTGCATCAGACTGTGTTGCCTTTATGAAATCCAAACTCCGAAACCAATCTCGCAATCTCTCTCCTGCACAAACTGGTAGTCCAGCATATGCAGCCCGACTTGGTAATGCATACATGTACACTAGTGTGTGTGACAGCTGGTCATGACACAATGCACACACAGCAGATACGATCCCGCTTCAGCCTTTTGAACGTGTTGCCTCTGTCATACTCCCAGATCAATTGAATTGTGCCTCAATGATTGCACACTTGTGATTAGTCAGTTCACGTCAAGCATCGCACAAATACGAACACATTTGTCATAAGATGGGTCGTATGTAAGGGGGAGGACAACTGTCTTCGACAACAATTGTGCGACCCGACGTGACGTGTGCTAGACTCTTCACGAGATCTTGCATCCGTGCTTCAGATTAGAGGCTGGGTCGTGGGTCCCGTTTGTATTGCTGCTAGTCAGGTCGTCAGCTGTTGATTCGACCGCTTTCTTAAGAGCTTGCTCACTTGACCCCGTGCTGTCAGACAGCAACACTCTTGTCGCAGCCCCCAGCGTTTTGATAGCACCTCGAGTGACAGTATGGTCCCTCGCACAATAATCAGACATCTTCTGCTATTGCTGGTCGGTGTCTATTAGAAAAAGTTGCCATCAGTACACATTTCCACGTCAACGTCTCTTTGGGCGTACAAATCAAGCAATCAGTTGTTGACCTGCAGGCTGCTCAAGTCTGCTGGGCGATCGTCTTTGTTGCAGGTTGAGCTATGTTCGTTGCCGCATCCTTCATTGGAAAGCTTGAAGTCCCCTTAGGGGACAAGTTCCCAAGCACCAGTTGTAACCAACTGTTAGTCTCCCTCATCTACCCGACGGCTTGGTGGCTGTCAGTGTTGAGTGGTAAGTATGCTTGCAGGTGATGTCAGCATGCGGGCCTTGCTTGCAAGTCCTGTAGCCGCAGGGAGCGCGTGCAATCTAAACGGTAAGCCAATAAACTAGCTTGGCAGCAGCCTGTGCACAATCATACGCAACCCCTTCAAGCTGCAGCAATTAATTGGTAACACGTAAATTGCACGAAGCGGAGCAGTTTCTCGGATGTGGATTGCGTTGCCTTTCTGCGACAAAGCTTTCGCATTACCAGCGAGTCGCCGATCGTCCATTGACTCAGCGATTTGCGCCCTGCAGATCTTTGCAGTCCTGTGGCTCCGAGTTCGGGTGGGGCTCAGCTTTGCCCCGTTGATACTAGCACCAAAACCGGCGTCTGCCCAAATGCGCAAGCCGGCCAGCAATGTTTTCCGGGTGGTAAGGCTCTGATATATCAAGCTGGACTGGCTGGAGTAAACAACGAACGCAGGAGGCAGCTCAAGTCGTGATCAATAGTTTTGTCAGGCTGCTTTGGAAATCGCTTTTGCTGCAGCTGAATGGGTCTGAATGGGTCAGTACGCATGGTCCTGAATTCAAGTGTCTTCCGCTCGCTAACAGTGTACCAGTTGCACGCAGACTTGTGTGCGACAAGTGCGACCACAAGTTACCCATGCCCAGCACAGAACGACAACGGTGGCAGCTGCCCAGATTTGCCTACAGGCGCAACCTGCTCTGGATTGTTGGTAACGGCCCTGCCATGCTGGCACTGCCTTCAAATTTGCTAGTGTCAGCAGAAAATCAGCAACTTGGTCTCAGCTGACAACTCTCTGGTGTTGCTGCAGGACACTGTCAGTACGGGGTTCAGCGCTGCAATGCAAATGTGTCCACTCTTGAACTCTATGACAGTTTCAGAACACCAGATGTTGGGGTTTGCGTTACCCCAGTAGCTGCGGGCTCTGCCTGCACTGTTGGATATGGTGAGAACCTTGATCTGATCTTGTCACTACAAGAAGTGCGCATGCCTCAGGATGTAGTCATAGGCATCATTCAGTTGGAAGACAGCAAAGTGTACTGCAAGCTACGCTCAGGCCCAATAGCAGCATGCATTCCTGCAGATCCTAAAAGTTGTGCCAAGTCTGTGTTTCGTTTAGCTCAATTTGCACAGCCTGCTCACGTCTGTATGTCTTGTTGAAAGAATTGCCTGTCTTGCAAGCACCTCGTGGACAGCATTGCAGGCATGCACGTGCACTGGCTGGATATGTCCTTCATTCACAAGTCTGCATTCTGCTTGCTTTGACGCAGATCTGTGCAGTGGGGCGTCCACCTATGAGGGTACTTTCTGCACGTCCAGCCCTTGTCCAGATGCCAGGCCTGGCGCAACCTGCAGTTCAGGAGGTCAGTACACATCATGTGTAAGCCAATGACTCAGTGTGCAGTTGCAAGCAACTCGGTACAGAACTGCCCTGAGCCTAGTCTTGTACTCACGGTACTGATCTATATTGTATGTAGCATGTAGTAACTTGTTCAGTCAACACCCCTCAGGACTGTGGTCTGTTTGCATGGCATTGAATGCGCCCAAACTGCTTTTTGGACACACAAAGCTTTGGTGATGTGTCAAGCCAGAGTCCAAGCCTCCACCAGCCAGACCATCTGTCAACTTCCACCATGCCAACATGTGGACATGGTTGTTCTTGCATGTCTACATTTGTGCTGACAGCTCTGCTGTCCGTGTGTGCAGATGTCTGTAGTGATGGGGGAACTGGCGCTTCTGCCTGTGGAAGCTCTGGGTCATGCCCTGCTGTTGCTACGGGGGGAGCCTGCTTGCAAGGAGGTGAGGTTGACTACCCTCCACCCTTCACACACAGGCCCATAAGGCTCATGCCAGCTTTAGAGTCATGACACATCTGACCGCACATCCTGTGACGCTGAGCTATTGTGAATCTTACAAGGTCTTGTTCAAGCAATGTCGGCTGTAAATTGTGGTTGAAACCAGGTTCTGCAGCCTCATGCAAGGCTCAGTAGGATGAGCTTGGAGCACAGAATGCATTGTCCAGCTGTTCTGATGGCTGTGTGCTGCCCTCCAGATGAGTGCACAGGCTATCAAGTATGTACTGGTGTGGGCACAACTGCTGGGAAATGTGTCACTCCTAAGTTTGCTGGCGCCTCTTGCACCTCAGGAACTGGTATGACTTGAGCCTCATGACCTGTCCCACAGCAACATGCTTGTTCTGTTGTTGCCCTGCTTTGTCTGCCTGTGCATGTCAAAAAACACATGCACATTTGCAGCTCATGGCGCGCACATGAAAGACAATTCCCCAAAAAGCATGATTTGATTTGTTGGAAAAAACCAAAATATAAGTTTCCGTGTTTTGCCCTTCCAAAACCCAACCTCTGTTACAAACGCCCAGCTGATGTTGTGCAGATTGGTGTGTGGTGACCAGTGAGGTTTCTGTCCTTGGGGGGGCTCTGCCTGGGGCAGTGTGTGCAGGGACAACATGCCCACTGGGAAGTGCAGGCTACTCCTGCTACCATGGAGGTATGCCTCACTCAAATGACATATCCAGCTTGCTTATCCATGTCTTTGTTTCTTTTCTTGCACTGCTGCTGTTCCTTCGCTTATTGTGTTTTGCTACCCTCTGCTGCTGCTCTGTTTGCAGCTGCTTTGCTGCCCTTCTGTTGCTTACATATTCTGTGCTGCAGAATTTTTGTGCACACTGGCTGTGCTCAAGCTTGACAGTGTCTGTCTGTCTGTTTGACAGCGCCAAGGCAGATGCACTTGTCATGCTTGACGGCCTTGAATGATGGCTATGCAATGCCCACAATGGGCCAAATCTGCAGTGTCAAAAAGCCCTTGCAATGCTCCGTTGTTGAGTTCTAACAGTTCCAGTCCACCACTGGCAGCAGCCAACAAGTCTTGAACTGTAACCAGCTAAGTCTGAAACAATGTGTCTCACTTTCTGATGCATACATGTGCAGCTCTGGCGTGAGTGGAGGCACGGCCTGCTCAGCTCCCTCTGGCACCTCCTTCTGTCCCATCCTGGGAGCCAATGAAGTCTGTTACGCTGATGGTAGGCTTCTTTCATCTCACTCATTTCTTACATACACATCTTCCCCTAGGGTCAGATACATACAGTCCTGAGTGTCCCCCTGTATGTGATGGATCATGTGACTGAGCAGGTGACTGATCATGTGACTGAGCATGTGGAATGCCCTGTTGACTGAAATTGACCAATGTCATTCATTCATTACATACATGTCTTCCCCTAGGGTGACATGCATACAGTCCTGAGTAGCTCCCTGATGTGCATAAGGTCATGCTTTTGGCAGGCTGAGGTATGCTTTGCTGCAAAACAAACCCTGTCCTAGCTTGCCATACGGTGTTTTGCTTCATGCAGGTCTTCATTTTGTTTTCAGATTGTCTTTGGGTGTCCTTGAAACATGACTGGTGCTCTCTTCCAGTGATCAGGCTTGTTGGCTGATCAGAGCATTGTCATCTGCCTGTCTCACACAGACCGCTGCAAAGACCTCAAATGTGGCTTGGTCTCTTCAGTATGAAAATGTATCTTGCTTTCATGCAGACCGCTGCACAAAGGGCCAGACTGGGGTCAACCAGGCTTGCAATGCTGTGGGCACAGCAGAGGGGCTGTGTGTCAATGCCACAGCAGCTGGCGAAGTCTGCACAGCAGCAGAGGGTGAGACATTGCTTCAAACCATGTTCTGTGTGTTCTGCTAGGTTGATTTCATCAAGTCCAGCTCATGTTGCAAATCACTGGGTTTGACCTGTGGTAATGACTGTGCAGACCTTTAGACATGCTCAAATGTAGTCGATGTGTCATCATGCCGCCACTCTGCATTTAGTGACTCTTTTGGGCTGCTCAAAGCTGCAACCCTTGGCACCAACAAGCGACTTCTGTTCCCAACCTGTCATGTAGACAGACTTAGATCGCAAAGTAAACTTCAAGTGTAATCATGCGCAACCGTCCCTTGCCAACAGCGCAAGTATGTGCCATGTGCTACTGCTGCAGTGCCAACTTTGCAGTTCCTGTTGTGCTGTGTGGTGCAGATGTGTGTTCCCCCAGTGGTGCCATCTGTGGCACATCTGGCACATGCCCTCTTGCAAGTGCTGGTGAATACTACTACTCTGGCGGTAAGCATTTGTCTCGTGACTGTGCACTGTGTGTGTTTGTGTGTGTGACTCAAGGGTCATTAGTCTTGCTGCTCTTGTTCTGCCTTAACAGATGTTGCAGGCAGACATACCCTGCAGGCAGCCTGACACAAAATCTATGCTTCTATCTTCAGTGGCATTGTCAGTGTCATGTGCATCTAAATATCCTGCAATGCATGATCAGTCTAATAAATCTACATTGTGCATGTCCTGGGGCACCTAAGCCTTGTCACTAGTACCAGATGTTGACATTTACAAACAGGACAACAATTTGCAAGATGTGTACATTATTCCAACACTGACGCATGGATCTGTGGTTCCAGATTCTGATCAGGAGTTTTATGCTGCTGCAGACATGTGCAGCTCTGGTGTAACAGGCGGTACTCTCTGTCCTCTGCAGGCTGGGTCCACCTTTGCTATATGCCCTTACCTGGCTTCTGGCCCTGCATGCACTGCTACTGGTGAGCTGCTCTTGAGATGTTGAGCTGTACACAGGGTTAGTCAAGGTCAATGAGTCAGACCAAAACCCAACAGCTTTACAAATTGTATATCAAAAGTGTGTTTCTACGTAACCTCAAGATTCCTTCTGTATCTGTCGGCCAGCAATATCATGAGTGGTAAACTGGCAAGCTTATGCTAGCTAGGCTGACCATGCAGATAGCCCCACACCCAGAGTGTGCCTGCTTGTAGTGCCATAAGGAAGCTTGAGCCCATCTCAAGCTTCCTTTTTGTAGACTTTGCAGTCTTTTCTCGTTTTGCTTGTAGTACTAAGTTGAGGCGCAGGCAAACTTGGCAATGGTCTTCAGGGAACGACGCGTGATCTTGCATAGTAGCATTACATCTTGCTTCTGATCTTGAATGTTTGCATGCTGTAGCAGTGAATTGCTTTGCTCGAGGTGCTTTGCTGCCATGCTCATGGACGCCCACACAGACCACCGTTAAGGTGTTAGAATGTCACAATCCTAATCTAGCTAATATGCTTGTCTCATAGCTGCATTGACTGTGTGCTCAGCCTGCGCTGCATGCAACACAAGCCAGGTTGTCATGTCATGTGAGCACACCAAAGCAGATATGGTATGGAGACACATGTGTGTTTTGGTATGCAGACACGTGTGTGCTTTGGTACGCAGACACATGTTGTCCTGGTATGCAGACACGTGTGTGTTTTGGTATGCAGACACATGTGTGTTTTGGTAGGCAGACGCATGTGTGTTTTGGTATGCA
>JAABUO010008854.1_pt1 | contig 11323 bp, 13 predicted proteins | sample 5559291 | NCBI WGS metagenome assembly JAABUO01 (sample SAMN10711878, study PRJNA513372) | rock metagenome | isolation source: Antarctica rocks | place: Antarctica: Victoria Land, Finger Mt sud | reverse complement strand
ATGATACTAGGTAAGCATGTCTGTGCTTCTGTGCCTTGGCCAGCATTTGCTTTGTTACTTGTTTGCCCAGTCCTTGGTCTTCAGACCTGTTGTTGCTTGTTGCCCTTGCTCCTGAAACACAAGCATTGTCTACTTTAACAAAAACTGAGAAGCTGCCTTTTAGTTATTCTTCTGTCCTTGATCTGTGCAAGGCTTTTGTAGCCTTCGTTACGTTGACCTGATTTCAGATTATGCCCAACGCCTGCTGCATTCTTTGCTCATACATCTATGCACCAAAAAGGGTCAGTCTTTACTAGAAGTTGCTGTGGTCCCTGGTGATAGTTCTGACGTGTAAGCAGGGTTGATCCACTGCGAAACCATGTGCGCTTTTCTCCCATACCCTCAGACCATGACTGGAGGTCCCCGGAGGTCACCAGCAGCCCTGCAGCATCCCCTCCTGTGCAGTTAGACCTGGATCGGGATCATCCCAGCAGCGGCGAACTCATCCCCAATGTGGACCCTGCTCGAGCTAGGTGGGCTCAGAAAGGTGCGCAGCCAACTCGTGCCACCCTGTTGCCATTTTGCCCTAACCAGCACCAGCTGTGCGCAACTTGCCTTATCTGTTTTACCGGTTGTTGTGTTGCCATCTCTGTGTACTGAACATACTCATGGTTTTATCCATTGGCGGCCAGATACATGTCGCCCTAGGGTCTGCATCCAGTGATCACGTCCTGAAAGTGCACTTGTCAGCAAAGCCAGACTCATGTTGACGGGGGCTTGAAAATTTTCTGTAGCAACCTGTCAGAGTACAAAAAGCGACTGATTATGAGGGTATTTTGCAGAACGCTGGAGCTCTGGAAACATTTTTGCAAGCTTTGGCAGCCGAGTGCACAGGCAGCTGGGCGAGTCTAATAAGAGTGATGGCCTTGAAAGCATGCGCGACATCTCAGAGTTTCTGCCTGATTTGGAAGATATGGATGCTGATCAGCCAGTGCATGAAGACATGCGGTGATATGCTGTGAAGATGCTGCAGCAGTGCGTGTGAGGGATGCTGAGTTTGACAGGGTCACATGAAAGTAAGGTTTATGTCTGAGCTCGTAGACTTTGCTGATATTACTACTTACAGATTAGGGTAAGCAAGCAGTAAATGCTGCATGCAAATGACATTTGGAGTTCTGTGCCTTGAACTGAAGCATGAGGCAGCCAGTGATTGTCGTGTACATGTCAGGAAATCTGTACATTTCTGCAGGAGTGTTGTATTTTGATTGCCTTGTTTGCCTTGATTGCCTTTGTTTGCTGGCATTGAGGTGCAATATGCACATGCAGCTCCATGCCAGCTGGGCAGGCTGTCCCTGTTTGATGACTGCTTTCAGGTCAGCTTGTTGTAAATGCACTATATACAGCACTATGCGGTGCTCTATTGTAGAGTGCAGGACGTGATGTACGCCTGATCAACCAAACATCCAATGCATGTCATGTCTATGGTTCAAGGCGCATCTTTTGTCGATTTATTTCCACTTGCTCCGATCCCTTTTATTCATCGAGCTTGCTCGCCATTGTAAATTTGGGACTAGTCCTTCAATCACAAAAACACATCCAATGCAGACACAGGAACATTATATGCGGCTTGATCGAACATCTCTAGGCTTCGGCAACGCGTACTCAAATCTCTGCTACTAGAGGCCAGTGAGTCGAAGCATCCATGCTTGTCTCATTTCAGTATCTGCTGAGCTGCATGCAACAATCAGTCATCGCTTGCACCGTCGCAACGGTCAGCACAGAGCACCAAGCCTACTTAGCAGCTTGGGGTACTAAGGCACGTGCATGCAGCGTCAAAGTAATGGGTTCAGACCGGTGCGAGCCACACAGCGAGACCGACCATGAGGCATATAACTGATGCATGGACAGGTCCGTGAGTGGAGGTCCGTGAGTGGAAGTGCCGGCCCAATGGTAAAGCGCGCCCTGTTAGTTATTGACGTACAGAGAGATTTTCTGCCTGGAGGAGCGGTGCCAACCGAGGAGAAAGGAATTGTGCCAATCATTGTAGACCTGTTGAGTCGAAAAATCTTTGACCTAACAATAGCCTCCCAAGACTGGCACCCACAGGTGCTCCAAACTGCTGGACTCACGTAACCGCTGCTGAAAACTTTGCTGTAGGTCATGGGCTAATTCTTGTACTGACCTGCTTGCAGGACCACATCAGTTTTGCTGCTGTGCATGGCAAGAAGCCTGGCCAACAAATCACTGTAAATGGCACAACCTATTCAGTATTTGTCCAGCACTGCTTGCAACACAGTGAAGGCGCTTGCTTTCCCAAAGAGCTTGAGCTGTATGAATTTGACAAAATTGTACAGAAGGGCGTTGATCAAGATGTGGAGTGCTTCTCTGCTTTTGCTAGCTTTGGCAAGCGTCAAACCACTGGTTTGGCTAATTACCTGAAAGAGCAGAATATACAGCAGGTGTTTGTAGCTGGCATGACCCTAGAACAGTGCGTGAAACAGACTGTGCAGGATGCCATTTAGGAAGGCTTTGAGACTTATTTAGTTTCTGACGCCTGCGCACCAGTGGATGCTGATGCAGAAGCAGGGATTCTAAAGGACCTGCATGGAGCTGGCGCAAGGTTGATAGCGTCAGCGGACATTCCATGCTGAGCTTAAATGACTTTCTGGAGCTTGAGCATGGTGGATAGAACGGGGTATGGCTGGCACTAAGTGTCATCTTCATCTTGCACATGCACCTGATGTACTGAAGTGACTTTCGGCACTGCATCATCTGTGCATCCACAAACTTGATGGTGTCTGTGAAAGCGCATGGCACTGGAGCATAGCTTCACACTAACGGTCTTCAAAATCTTGCTGAGGTTGATTGATTCAGTGCTGGGATGCCAACTTATCTTCTGTGCCCTGCAACAACTGTGCTTCTGCTTGTACTTTTCCCCTTGACCTGTGACAACATACCTGACAGTTTATTGTGGTAAGCATTTGATGCTGCGCAGCATGCTTGCACACCCAAGCAGCAGCACACATTGACGCTGTCCTTTCTGAGTCACAATCTTCTTGACTTGTGCACATTTGGTCAGCTCTTTTGGGTTGTTTGTTGTCAACTAGTAAGGGTACTGCATACATGCATATGCTGTTTTTTGGCCAGCACTTTAGCTCTGTCTTGCACATACGAATGATCTGCTTTCGTAGCCGTCTTCGAGTGCACTGATACAAATGTCTGTCAAATTCTGTCCTAGCCTCGCCATGTGCAAGAAAATTATGTCGCAAAAGAAGCTGCAACAGCTGCTGCGTATGTCACTTGACTCACAGACCGCTTTTCAGATTTCTAAGGATGTCATGATGGCTCCCCTGGGTTCGGATGGCTTCATGGACTCTGAAGATTTTCCACTCCGAAAAGCGTTGCTTCTTGGCCAAGACATAAGTCTGGCATGAGTGAAGATGGACGCGTCAATACCTTTAGTGCCGTCAGAGCTTAGTGGAGCCTCCTCCGAAGCTTTGCAGGCAAGATTTCGCGTGTAAAAGCGCGAGACAGAACACGCAAACGCGTAAGGCACAAGGTGTTGACCGACATTTCTATGCCGCGCACAGGGCTATGCATGCAACTTCACCCGCGTCATTGTGAAATTGCTTTCTAGAGAGCTATGCGTCCCGGAGGAGCGCGCCTTGCAGGCGTTAGAGCGAGTGTTGGCCTTGCCCGTGGCCGTGGGTGGTCATCTGGTGGGAGGTCAATCGAGGCCTCTGACGGAAGGCTCTCCTGCCGTGCCTGCTCAGCTCTGTTGGAAGCTTATGTTTGGACACGATTGCAGGCAGGTCCTGGAGAATCTGTCTGTGCGCAATGGGCGTAACACTTGTGAGTCGCCTGCTCATGCAATGAGGTCTTGCCTGATCGTTGAGGCCGCCCGTGCAGGCACAAAGCTTGTTCAGCGGAGAACAGGCGGTGCGGAATGTGCTTGTTCAACCCCAAGAAACGGTGTACCCAGGGATGCAACCTTGCTGTCAAGCAACTTGAGAAACAGCGTTTGGAGGCACCTTGCCTTGCTCAGGTCAAGGTGGCCCTGTTTACGGCTCCAACATGTGACGCGGACTCTTCTCCACCCAGCTGGGCCAGGTGGCCAGCTGCAGCTGATCTCTCACATGTCTTTGTGGAGGTAAGACTTCACTGCTGCAGAACAGGCACACAAGCATATGCACACCTGTAAGACTGCCATTGGCTCTTAGCCATGCACCGCACTAAGACAACTTTTGCCGACTCCAGTCTTGTACTAGCAGGCATGCAGGCTCAGCTGCTTTGGCCAAGACAGACTATGCATGCCATAGTCATGTCATACTGATGTCATACTCACAATATGTTCATGTCATTCTCATGTTATGCTCATGCGAAAGTTATACAGCGTTGAAGAAGCCTCCTTGTGCATTGCTTGATGTTGTGCGACGTGTTGACACACCCCAGCATGTTTGCAGTTCTCTTTGCTGAACAGCAACTTGTACGAGAGCCACTGCCAAGGCCTGGACGCAGACACAGCCCTGGATGCAGCACAACTGCAGGAGTGTGAGGTCTTGACGCCAAACAAGCCGGTCAGTGCAGCCCCTTGAGCAAAGCACTGCTTGTCGCCCTGCGCTGCTTGCTGCACAGAGCCACCAATGCTCTGGCTGCTGTACTTGAGAGACTGTGCAGAAGCACTGACAAGCAAGTGGCCATGCTCAGTAACATGTGCTGATGCTAGCTGAAGAGTACGAGCACATAGAGGGTACAGAATGTGACTGCCTGCACACCATGCAAGCATGATGGCATGCTAATGCTGCAGGAGAACAGTCAGCTGCTGAAGCACGGTTCTGGCATGGGCACACAGTTGAACGGACACAGAGTCCGGGCCTGCTTTGCCCCTGGCAAGAGCACAGTTATTGCAGACTTGAGCGTAGAAGGTCAGCCACTTTTGCCTTCCGAACCAAACTGAACCGAAGTTAGCAAGCAATCCTTCAAATGCCATTCTTCGGGCAAAATCAGCCTCATTGTGCTGTCATGTCCTGATCAGCCTATGTCACCAAGCCACATGTCTGTGCCTGCATGCATTGCACAAGCTGCACAGACCCATTCAGCAATGAGGCATTACCTAGCATGCATGTGTGGCTGAGACAAGAGTCTGAGCACTTTCATTTGGCTTGCTCAACAATAGGAATCCTGCGTTCTGCATCATACTTTGAGGGGTTACTTCCGGTGTCATGACACGCTGTGCACATGCAGAGAACTCCAATGCCAGGCTGGGTGCTGATGTACGCTACAGGCTGCTGGCACGCGCCATAGACACCTCCACAGGGCATCCCCTTGCTCAGGCCGTCTCAGAAAGCTTCCATGTAAGCTTTCAACTCCCCTGGCAAGGACTTACACATTCACCGCTCATCTTGATTGTTGTCACCATTATCATCATCACGCTAACCATGATTTGCATGCTGGTAGGGTTGCATGACCTGCCTAAGTGCATGCAGTGACAGTCAGATGTTTTGATGGCACAATGAAAACCACATCAAAACCCTGTGACAGCGTAAGGTAGAGTCCACCCTTGCTTGTCCAGAGCCTGCTTTTAAAACTTGGCGCCAACACCAAACATACTATGACAGTCACACAAGTTTATGAAAAAACACGGCCTTACGGCCTTACGGCGGCCTGCAGGACCTTGCCCCTTGATGTCTTCAAAAGCAATGTCCTCCCAGGCAACAGCAGTCTTGATGCTGTCCAGGCACTGGATCACGCACCTTGCACCCCTGGTAGCGCTTGTGCGCACATATCACAACTGCCTTCAGCACAACACAGTGTTCAGGACACAGCAACATGCAGCTGTCGTGGCCGCTCATGACAACCCTTGTGTGACTATCAGGCGCCCGTGTGCATCTAAAAAAGCACAGAGCTTCTTACCTTATTGACCTTGTATGCAGCTCAATCAGATGGAGCAACTGCAAGGGGGCTTGCCCTGCAGCCCAACCAAGTGCAGATGCAGCAATTGCAACGGGAATTTGTCCCTGCAGGTGACAACTGCACGAGGTCAGAGCAACAGGAAACTGGTATGGCCCTGTTTGGGGGACCCAGTGAAAGGGCTGGAGGGCTGTGGAGCCAAGGTCTGCTCAAACTTGGTAGACACTTATGCATATGCTGCTGAGCTTGGTGTCAGTGTGCCTGATGACGTCAACATCAGGCGAGAGGTTACTACAGGTCAGCCCTGCTCTCATGCTTTCCATCAAATCTGTGCTCAACGTGTGCTGTGTCTCCGAATGTGATGCTCGCTGCTTCAGGAGCTTTGTTTGGCAGAGATTCTCATCTTCTGTTGCGCACCTTGTACAGCATCTCCAGGCTGCTAATCTTCTCGACAGTGAACTCCTTGTATGATGACAAAAGCACCCCTGTGCACTTCCAAGGATGTGCCTGAACTGGCAGGATTTCTCTACCGCTGCTTACCTGGGCAGGCGGCAGATCATACAGCCAATGCATGGCATGCAAAGATGTGTGTCAACAGCACAGCTGGTAATAGTGATCGGATGCATTCAGCGCTGACTGTTTCACTTTGCCGTTACAGTTGAGGAGTTTAGGGAGTTGAAAGAGACCATCCGGGCCTGGACCAAGTGCCCTAAGACCCTCAAGAACGGCCTGCTGCCTGAAGCTGCAGTGGAGCATGCTGACAAGGTGTTGGGTGTGGATGACAGGATGCGTATCTGGCAGGATGCAGATTCCCCTTATGGCCTGATGTACACCTGCCAGCAAGCCCAGATCCAGTGGAACTCTGGCAATCCTATTGGTATGCTGCTCTTGTTGCGTTTATATCGACCCCTCTTTATCAGCACTGGTTTCACAATGGTTTGCTGTGATCCCTCATGCAAGCGCCATTCCCTCCTCATGTGCTGTGAGACATCCCGCTTTGGTGATGGGGTTTCTCTATAGCCTTATAGCATGGCTGTCAGGTATCCACAAGAGGTCTTGTGGCCACACCCTTATTCCAATGCCTATGCCACTCTAGTCTTTGTACCATTCAAAAAGGTCCATTTGCACATGCTTGTTTTCAAGCCTCACACATGTCTTGCCATGATTGGTCCTGGCATTTGACGTGACAAGTGACATGTCTGAGTAGTCTTGACTACACTTGAACAGGTGAACTCAGGCCACATCTTGGCCTGCTTCCCCCTGCATTCCCTGTTTTTGGACTGACACATACCATTCATGTATCACTTTGAAACTGCTGTTCTTCTGTCCAAACCTCTGCCCAAACACCTGTCCAAATGCCTATGCAAAGCATGCTGCAAGCACAGACCAGGTTCTGCCAGTTCTAGCCAGATTCTGCCGGTTCTAGCCAGGTTCTGCCAATTCTAGCCAGGTTCTGCCAGTTCTAGCCATCTGAATTTTGGTGGCACTGTGGTGCAGCGCTCCTGCAGTTCAGTCCTGCGCAAGGCCTGGTGAGACTTGCACTGGCTGAGGACTTGAGTGGCAAACAGCATCGCTTGATGGCTGACCTGGCAAAGAAAGCTGCAGCTAGATGGGAGGGGGAGCAGCACCTCGGCTGGACCCCTGCTGGGGTAGACAGTGAACCCCTGCTTGCTGATTTGCAGCGCATGCAGGTCAGTACAGCCTGTTCACTTTCCATGCTTCTTGCTTTGCAGCTATAGCTTATGTTGGCACAGGTTACTTTTAAGCACTGCCCTGACCTGTTGTCATGGCTCAAATGTCAGAAAACCATTTGTGTCAACTTGAAGGGGCTGCATTGACACATCTTATTTACTCAGCTGCAGCTGAAACAGGTGCTCATGCAAGGCATTGTGTATGATGCATGATGCGGGATGCATGCATGCACAAAAACTTATCGCAAGCTTGGTCTGCACAGCGCCTGTGGCATCGAAGTGTACATGCCCTTCCCTATGGCGATCACAACAAGTTTGAAGCTAGCATGTAGACTTGTCACAGGCTGACATGGCCCTGTCGTGCCGGCAACAACAGAGTGGGCTCTTGGCCTGCTTCTGACTTTGTAACATACCAGCTCAGGCATACTCTGTGCATCCTCTGTCAAATTGGCAACTGATCTGACCCTCAACTGATCCCTGTCAATGCTGCTGCTTTGAAGTTTCTTGTGTTCAGGCATTGGTCCCTCCTCTTGATCCCTCCTCTCATTTGGGGTGGGGTTTGTTGCAATGCAGGGTGGCAGTATTGATCTCACCATACACCAGTATGCTGAGCTGCTGCGAGTCCCATTGCCTCACGTAGCTACCCCCATGGTGTATCAACAGCCCCATGCTGCTGCCCCCCTTTCACCATTTTCCCAAGATCAGTACCAGACGTCCAACCAGCAGCTGCCTCAGCAGCTGCAGTGCATTGACTCATACCCCCAGCAGCCACAGCAGCTGACAGGGCAGTCGCCAGTGAGGCAGCAGGTACAGGCAGACTGGTCCCAGGAACCATACCAGCATGTCCCAAGCCAGACTCCTCTGTTCATTCAGCATGAGGACTTCAGTGATGCCACACCAGCAGCTATTGCAAACTCAAATGTGCATGATAGCTGGGATGGCTCGCCTTCAAATGATGTGTCAGACTTGGTCCTCAACACTCAGGTCATGCGGAGCCCCCAGCAAGACCCTATAGGAATGGGTTCAGCAAACTCAAACCCTATGCTAGCTTCTGGGACAAATAGTCTCCAACAGCTGCTGGGGCAGGTCGACATGCCGCCACCTGGTCCAAGGCTACCCCCAGAAGCCCTAGCAAGGCTACCTCCTGCAGCCCCACAGCGGGTAGACAGCTTCAACTTTGGTCAGCAGGCCTTTGGACAGCCATTGCCTGAGCCTGCATCATCCTTTGGCAGGTTTGATGTCCAGGCAGGATACCGTCAAGACTTCGTGCCCCCCAGCACTACCTCTGTTGGGCATCAATTTCCTGATGGCTCTAATCAAAGTCCATCAGGAAACCTTGGTGAGATTCAAAGGAGCAGCTGCCTAAGCCATGATGGGTCACCCCAAGGCTATCAATGGCCAGGGCAGAGCAGCACAGAGGTGCCCTTCAGAACAGGGCAGTTTTTCCAGGGCAGTGGGGAGATGCCCCACAGCATCCAGGAAGCGCCCTCAAGCACAGGGCAGTTGGCTCAAGGGTTTGGGCTGGTGCCTCAGAAAGCAGCTGGTGCTTTTGAGGCAGGAGCTATTCCAGGCAGGCCAGTTTTTGGGCATAGCCAGAGCTACTCCAGAGTGCCGTCAAGACGCATTGTCAGAGGGTCAAGCTTCACTCAGCGAGGTAAAATGGCAGTTGATCATTTTGGCAGAGAGTGTGATTTCTGGCATGCCAGCAATGTGGCTCAATTTAGCTGATTTAGCTGATTTAGTGACCCCAATTTGACTGCTGCCATGCATTTCATCAACATGCTATTGTTGTGTTGCGTGCTTATATGTGTGTGATCCTTCAGCCTCCGTGCATCACTCATGTCTACACAACATATAAGGCATCAACAAACAGAGAGTGCCTCTGGAAGGTCACAGCTGAACAAGCAATTACCCTGCAGAAACCAAGCGCCGCAACACTGCCCCTGCTGAGCACTTTGAAGAGGTTGTCAGCAAATGGAGTTCAGAAGACTTTGAACCACAAGCTGATGGTGTCATGGACCACAGGCAAGCTGCAGGTCAAGAACAACAACAGCAGCCGCAGCAGCAGCAGCAACTGCACCTTCAGCAGCAGCATGACAGAAGTATGAGTCAGGATGTGTCAGCTTTGCAAGCATACTCATCGTCCCCATTGGCTGTGGCCCAAGGTAGTCCTTGGATAGGTCCTCAAAGGGATTCTGCCCAGTTCCCAATGCAATACCCCCTCTCCTTTTCAGTCACCATCCCAGACTCACTGCAGCTGCCTGCGTCCGCATATCTGGATCATCCAGAGAACTTTGGAGCCACCCAGTGGATTAGTGACGAGCTCAGCCAGCTCACCTCAGATGATCTCAGAAACTGCTTGGCTGAAGCAGTGACTCCACAGCTGCCTGAAGTCAACACAGAAGCTGGTGATGAAGGCAGCAGCGATGATCAGATCACGGTCATTCAGCCACAGGTTCAGCATGTTGTGTTCAGATTCCTGACTAAGATGCGGGCCCTGGTGGCAAAAAGAAGAATGCAGAGAGGGGAGATGGTGAGTCTGAGCAGCCAGCTGGATCAGCGCCTCAGGCTGAGAGCATGCGTATCCACATTTCAGATTGCAAAATGTGAGTCCTGCTTCACTTCTTGTCTGTCCAACTTCCAATGTCAGGGTTCCAATGATGCTGAGCAGCAAGCCTGCTGTGCTACAGGATGCGCATCTGAATGTGCCTGCCTGTTTGTGGCAGTGTAGGTGTTTTCTGTGTTCAAACTCTGCAAAACACTTTTGACGTTCGCCCAAACACCCCAGTTCCCAAGAACATAATTTCAAACTGTGTTTTGTACTGCCATGTGCAGTTGTGAACAATGGCCCCAGTGCTCGGGCTGTCAGCATGGATCCTGACATCCTAAAACTGTGGGATTTCCGAGCAAGCACGCCAGACAGAGAACCAGCTGGCATGGGCACCTTTTTGGAAGAATGTTTCACAGAAGACGCCGCCTAACAGAGTCCCTTGCGCAACAGCAAACTGAAATTGAGTAGCTGTATATATTTGCAGAGTGATGTTGGAGGTGGTAAACATCGCCTGAAGATGTAGAGTTAAACAGAAGTGTTCCCCTTGATTTAAACATTGCTTTTGGCAGCCTCTTGAAGTCGTCTCTCGGATGCCAACACAAAATTCACAAAGTCATGCAGTTCAGCTTGCATCCTGGGTCTGGTCCAAGGCAATGCATTGATACAGTGCAGCTTGAAGTGATGTGAGCACGAATGTTTAAGAAAAATGTGATATTTCACGAATAATCGCGCAGTCCTAAGCAGTGTGATGTATGTACATCTGACCGCAGCAACTGAGTGTTATGACTTTCAGTCAGTTCCAGCCTGTGATTGCTGTTATTTGTGTGCTATGATTTCATTATATTGACAAATTGCCCCTGATAAGTTGGTTTCAGATACATGCTGTCAAGAACGCACTGATTCGGATAACTTGGGTAACATGCCTGATCAGGCATGAACCAAGCGAGTCAGTATGCAACCATGCAAGACTGTGATGGATTGTGCAATGTGCCAGAATGCAGCTCATCTGACGTGACAGGTGCATTCAGGCAGGATGCGTCAGCAGCCCGTACAGAGGTACCTGAGAGCTCTGCCTGCTCAGGTGTCTGAGCAGGCTGGGCCCCCATCAGGGCTCTGAAAGCTTCAAACTGGGCTGCCAATTCCACAGGGCAGACGTTGTGCTTCTGAGTCTTGAATGCCCTCCAAAAACCAC
>JAABUO010008853.1_pt1 | contig 11323 bp, 13 predicted proteins | sample 5559291 | NCBI WGS metagenome assembly JAABUO01 (sample SAMN10711878, study PRJNA513372) | rock metagenome | isolation source: Antarctica rocks | place: Antarctica: Victoria Land, Finger Mt sud | reverse complement strand
CGAGGTGAGTCCGGGCTCGGAGCGGGAAACACCCGCGGACAACGGCCCGGGCAGCGTCGGGACCATCGGGCACACTGCGGGCAACGAGGGGAGGACGCCGTGATGAGTGCGGCACCGTCCGGGCCGGGCCACGGCTACGGGGAGGTTCTCGACGAGACTGCGGAGGGCCCCGTCGAGGCGGGGGATCTGCTCGATGATCCGCGGACCGATGTCGAGGCCCTGTGCCTGTGTTCGTTGTTGTGGTCCTCCTCGCCGGTGGCTCGCACCATCACCGCCACCCTCACCCGAAGCGACTTCGAGCGGCCGGTGTACCGGGAACTGTTCGAGCTCATCGCCGCCCAGATCGAGGTTGACAAACCCCACGATCCGGCGAGTGTCGCCGCCGCCCTGACCCAGACGGGGAGGGCGGCCGGGCACCGGGGCACTCAGCTCAGCCGTGCCCTCTCCGATGCCACCATGGCCGGAGGTGCCCCCGAAGCGGCCGGGCACTACGCGATCACCGTGGTCTGCGCCGCCTACCGACGCGGCTTCCACGCTGCCGCGACCTCGCTGACCGAAGCCGCCGAGCAACTACCCCAAGACCAACTATTCCCGCACCTGGTGAGCATCGGCCGCGCACAACGCACCGCCACGCAACGCCTGGCCGACGTCAGCAGCTTGCTCGGCCGGCCCCCGATCATCGGGGCGGGCGGTAACACCGAGTTCGACACCGTGAAGGAGCAGCCGTGAGTACCGACGACGGCAACACAGCGCAGCTGGTGAGCGACCTCGCCACCGCTGCAGAGCTCATCCATGCAGTGGCCCGCGACGCCCGCAGCACTGCGCTCGAACTCGAGGCAGCCGACCTCTCCACCCTGGGGGCCGTCCTGGACGAGCTGACCAGCACCCTGGCCCACATCGCCGAGCAGTGCGCTGCGGCGACCGGCAACTACCCGGACGGGCGCATCCTGCGCGATGACACCGACACCCACGATCCCGTCGCCCGCTGCGCCGAAGCCGCCGACCACCTCCACCAGGTGAACCAACACCTGGCCGCGGCCAACGAGGAGGCCCGCCGGTTCCACGCCGCCATCGGCCACATCGGGGTCCAGGTGCGGCTATGACCCGGCCATCCCGGATGGACGAGGCGATGGCTGTCGGTACGGCCCGCTACGCCGATGTCATCGCCGCCCTCGAGGCTGCAGGGTTGCCGACGGTGTTCACCCAGACCGGGGGCATGTGCGCGGCACTGGAGGTCACGTTGGAAGCGGGGCAGCATCTGCTCATCACCGACGCCGAGGACAGCCTGTCCTGGGAGCGTGGCGAGCAACGAGGATGGGGTGTCGGGCGCTACGTCACCGACAGCGAATACGACGACGGACCCCTGGCGTTCTGCGACAGCACGGACACCGACACCGACACCCTGCTGAGCCTCGTCAGAGCGGTCCTTCTCCCACCGAAGGATCGTTAGGTTCCCAGCGCACGAGGTGGAGCCGCCAGCACCTGCTCGACGAGGTCGGCGGCCGCGGAAGGTTCCTGGTGTTCCCACACCCGCACGATCACCCATCCAGCTGCGGCGAGACGGGCGTCGGTGTCGCGGTCGCGGGCAACGTTGGTGGCCAACTTCGCAGCCCACCAGGCGGCGTTGTGCTTGGGCTGGGTGGCATGGATCGGGCAGCAGTGCCAGAAGCAACCGTCGACGTACACCGCGACCTTGGACCGGGGGAACAGCAGATCGGCGCGGCGCCGCAGAGCTGGCAGGGGAGCGCGATCGACGTAGAAGCGGCGACCACGGCGGTGCAGTTCCCGCCGCAGACCCAGTTCGGGCGCGGTGTCGCGGCGGCGCTGGGCACGCAGACGCCTGCGGGTGGCCGCAGACGGTGGAAGCGGGGGGAGTTCGCGCTCACCGGGAGGCGGCGCCTTCGATGCGGGAGGTGAAGACATCGCGGGGGTTGTGGTGTCCTGCGGTGGAATGAGGTGCATGCCTACCGTTGGTCCTCCGATCCCTCCCGAACGTCGTCTCCGACGACTGGGTGAGCCGGCGTATCGACGGCCCGCTTCGACTGTAGAGTCACATCGTTGTGATTCGCGGAGGCGGCGAGGAGTTGGGCATGAAGGTCATCGACCTGTTCGCCGGGTGCGGCGGCATGACCGCCGGCTTCGTCTCCGCAGGGTATGACCCGATCCTCTCCGTGGAGTGGGATCTGCAGGCCGCGGCCACCTACGCCGCCAACTTCGGTGCCGGGCACACCTACTGCGGTGACATCGCCGCACTGCGCAGCATCGACGTGCCCCGGGCCGACGTGGTCATCGGCGGGCCCCCGTGTCAAGGATTCTCCAACCTCGGCAACCGCAGCATCACCGATCCGCGGAACAAGCTGTGGCAGGAGTACCTGCGGCTGGTGGTGCGGGCCAGACCGAAGATCTTCGTCATCGAGAACGTCGACCGTTTCCTGACCAGCAGCGAGTTCGAGGCCCTGCAGGGCAGCGTCGCCGACGGCGCCCTGCGCGGCTACAGCCTGTCCTACGGGGTGCTGAACGCCGCCGACTTCGGTGTCGCCCAGCGCCGCAACCGCACCATCGTCATCGGCTCCCGCGTCGGCCCGGTGCATCTGCCCGAACCGACCCACTCCCGCGGCGGTGTCGGCGGCCTCACCCCATGGAACACCGTGCGCGACGCCCTGCACGGTGTTCCCGCCGCCACCCGCGATCATTTCCTGCCGGAGCGGGTGTGGCGCTTCGACGGCACCGACGTTCCCGGCACCTTCACCGGCACCGACCTGCACCTGGGTCGGCGGCCCACCGCGAAGTCGCTGCTGCGTTATGACTGTGTGCCCCCGGGCGGTGGCCGCTTCGACCTGCCCGACGAGTTGCTGCCCGACTGCTGGCGCAACAAGCCCACCGGCACCACCGACGTCATGGGCCGCATGCGCTGGGATCAGCCCTCGTTGACCATCCGTACCGAGTTCTTCAAGCCCGAGAAGGGCCAGTACCTGCACCCTCAGTGGGACGCCGGCGACCCGGCCAACCGGGTGAACCGGCCCGTCACCCACCTCGAGGCCGCCCGCATCCAAGGCTTCGGCGACGACTTCCGCTGGTGCGGCTCCAAGATCGGAATCGCCAAGCAGATCGGCAACGCCGTCCCCGTCGGGTTGGCCACCGCGATCGCCGAACACCTCAAGCCCCACCTCGCCGCCGGGGCCACCCGCCGCCGCAAACGGCACCTCGCCGCGGTGCCGGACGTCGCGTGACCCCCGACCAGGACCCCGGCGAGGCCTACCTCACCGCGGCCCGGTCCCGGTTCCACGCATCCCTGCTCGCCGACGGCATCCTGTCGGTCAAGAACGGGGTCGCGAGCAACGCCGACAGCAGCAGCGTCCTCAGCAAGGCCCTCGCCGGGTACATCGCCACCGCCTTGAAGGTCGAGACCGAGGGGGAACGCCTCGCCGGGCAGACCGCCGGCGGCGGCTTCGAACAGGCCTGCACCACTTTCCTCGCCGACACGTTCCCCCGCCTCGGTCACCTGCGCCCCGGGGACTGGTCCATCGCCAAGCTCACCACCCGCGGCAAGGCCGCCGGGGTCGCCCAGTTCGACCAGTACGCCCACCTCGTCGAGCTCGACCAGGCCATCGCCGCGAACCGGGCCCTGCAAGCCTCCCTGGGTAACGCCTACGCCATCGCCCCCGACGTCGTCGTCGCCCGCGCCCCCGTCTCCGACGGCGAGATCAACACCAGCGAGCTCTACGTCGACAACGCCGTCGCCACCCACGCATCACTGCGCTCCGCAGTGCAGACCCACCCGATCCTGCACGCTGTCGTGTCCTGCAAGTGGACCCTGCGCAGCGACCGCGCCCAGAACGCCCGCAGCGAAGCCCTCAACCTCATCCGCAACCGCAAGGGCCGACTCCCGCACGTAGTGGTGGTCACCGGCGAGCCCACCCCCGTACGCATCAGCTCACTCGCCCTCGGCACCGGCGACCTCGACTGCGTCTACCACTTCGCCCTGCCTGAGCTCCTCGACGCCGCACACCAGGTCGGCACCGAGGAGACGACCGACCTCCTCCAGATGATGATCGACGGACGACGGCTGAAGGACATCGCCGACCTGCCGCTGGACCTTGCCGTGTGATGACGGAGCCGTGGTGAGCCACTTGGTGCCTCGACACGACTGGTGGTCGAGCTATCCGTCCGCGTCGGCCTCGTTGTCGTCGAGGCCCGCGGCCTTGGTGAGGTCGTCAAATGCCGGCATGACGGCAAGGACCCCCTTGGCGATGGCGTTCTGCGCGGCGGCCAGCACCTTGTCGGTGATCGGGTCGGTGGCGGCCTGCTGGTCGGCGCTGGCCTTGAGCAGGAGGAGGCCGACCCCGACGCCGACGGAGTAGCGCTCCTTTGGGCTGGTCAGGGAGTCGAGCTGCTTATTGCGGCCGGTGAGGTACTGCTTGAGCGGAGTGAAATCGGCGTTGAGCAGCACCGTGGGGATGTTTTGCTCGCCGAGTACGGCGAGGTCCTTGTAGTCGGCGTTGGACTCGGCGAGCACATAGGCGGGGGTGTCGATGATCTCCCCGACGGTGGTGCGCGTCCAGGAGTCCTGGTCGGGCAATCCCCTCCACACCAATGCGATGTTGGTCCCCTGGGATGGGCCGCTGGCAGTACCGGTTCCATGAGTGGGCTTGCCGCTGCCGCTGCCGTTGCCCTGCCCGGGGATCTCTTCGACGAGCTCAATCTTGGTCGTGTGCTCGAGCGTGTGCCCGATGCCGCCGCTGGACTTCATCCAGTCCGCGAGTCTGAGGCGGAGCTCGTACGTGCCCGGCTCGAGGGTGTCGGAAACGGCGACGCTGACCCGCACTCGGCCCTTGTTGCCCTTCCCGACGGTGATGTCGTGGCCGCCCCTGATGTTCGGGTGATCACTGTCGACGGCGAGCTGGCCGCGTCCGTTGAAGAACTCGTCGACCACGTCGACGGTGTAGGTGATGGATCTGGTGCGTCCGATGACGGCCTGCACGGCGTTGGGCCCGGTGATGGTGGTGGGGTCGTTCTTGAGGTCGATCGGCTTGGAGGGCTTGCCTCCGCCCCCGCCCTGCCCGGCGCCGCCGCGCTTGGTCCCTCCACCTCCGCTGCCAGAGTCCCCAGATGAGCCGAAACCGGGGATGTTCATGGCGCGGCTGATCTTGCGGGCCGCCTCGAGGGTCGGTTCAGCGTCCCCTCCGGTGAGGGCCTCGCGGATGGCGGCGTTGTTCTCCTCTTTCAGAGCTTCCCAGTCGTTGAGGAAGGCCCGCAGATCCTCCTCGAGACGCAGGGCGGCGTCACCGCGGACGAGCTCGCTGCGGTCGGCGGTGAACAGGCCGGTGCGGACGCGGATGGGCAGCTCGTCGGTGTCGACCACCACGAGGATGCGGTCGTGGAGCTTGTTGAGCTTGGTTTTGAGCTTGAACTGCTGCGGGGTCCAGTGGTGGTGTGTCTGGCCGTTCGAGAGAAAGAGGACGGCGTGGTTGTGGGCGACGAAGCTGCGTCGGCCACCGGCATCGCCGGGCTTCTTGGCGAAGAGCACGTAGCGGACGGGCAGGGTGTAGGTGGTGCCTTCGAAGGAGAACGGGAGGGTGTCCTCGCCCTCGTCGAAGGTCTGCTTGGCGTTGTCCAGCCTGTACTCGAGTCCGACGAGGTTGGTGGAGCGCTTCTCCCCGCGGGCGATCATGTTGGTGAAGCGGATGGGCAGGACCGGCCGGAACAGGCGGGTGTTGGTGACGGTATCGAAGGTGCGCTCGTCGCCCTCCCGGACCCGGTGGAAGCCGTCGACGCGGTAGGACACCAGGGCGAGGTGGGTGCCCGGCTCGAAGTCCGGGACCTCGGCGGCCGGGCAGGACCAGGGCTGGCCGGGGTCGCCGGCGGTGTTCCACTTCTGGTCGACGAGGTAATAGGCGGTGCGTCCCTTGACGTTGTCCTGCCACTGGACGACGGCCACGGTGATGAGGTCCTGCTCACCGGCGGCCAGGAGCTTGGGGTCGCGGCGGGAGACCAGGACAACGGCCGCGGCGTTGCGGAAGGTCATCGCCCCGCCGAGCCCGAAGGCGCCCTGCTGATAGAGCGCCCCGTCCTTCTGCGAGCCGCCGAGGCCGAAGATGGTGGTGGGTACGGATTCGGGACGCAACCCACAGCCCTGGTCCCGGAAGATGGGGGTCAGCCGCTTGGTCGTCCCGGTGGGCCTGTCGGACTCCTGGAAGGTGACGGTGACCATGCGGGCGCGTTCCGCGACGGTGCTGAACGGGAAGAGGTCGGCGGCCGCGACCTGAGGGGAGAGGTAGGGAATGGCGTCGGCGCCGCCGTACTTGCGCAGTGCGTGCCGCTCGATGACGGCGTCCTGCATGTTGGTGACGTTCTCGATCAGCTTGTAGTCGAAGCTGCCTGACGTGCTCATCAGCCCGTGGTTGTTCCACTTGTCCCCAACAGGACGTTTGTGGGTGGCGCCGAAGGCGGCGCCGATCATCTGCTGAACGTTGGTGGCATCGGTCGCCGTCGTAGCAGCGAGTGCTGCCGTGACGATCTGGGCGGGGTGGGTCATGGAGCGCTCCTGACGTGCGAAAGGCCCGTGTCGGGTGGTTGGTAGTAGTGGAGCAGCGCGGTGCGGCGCCCTGGCGGCAATGCCGGATGCTGCCCGCGGGATGGTGGAGCAGCGTGTGACTAGGTGGCTGGGATCGACTGCAGAATGACGTCGGTGAACACCGCTGCGGCGCTCTCCCAGGCGTCACGGCCGGTTCGCGCCTTTGGGTTGCCTCCGGCGGTGAGAGGTGGATCGACCAGCGTGCCGTGCAGACCGGTCGCTGCCCGAGTGAAGTCAAAGGAACCGAGGGCGGTGAACGCTTCGGCAGTTGTCATGGCGTCCTCGCCAGTCGTCACGTTGTGGACGGCCGCGGCGAGGGCGTACATCACGTTCGCCGAGGTCAGCCAGGTGTCCTCGCGGAGGATGGCCACTCCGCGGTCGACGGAGAGCGCCTGGGCCACCGGGGGGAGATCGGAGTAGCCCTGCCAGAACGCAATGACCCTCTCGGCGGCCCCGTCGGCATCACGTGAGACGAGGAGGTCGACGGCCTCGGCCCATGCCTTCGTCGAGCGGTATCCGGTGCCGACCAGCAAGGTGCCCGAGGCGTAACGCAGCGTCTTGTAGCTGGCGATCTTGGCTGAGAGCTTGCCAGGGGAGTCGGTGAGGAACTCGACCCTCTTGCCGTTGTCGAACACCGGCACGTCGCCGGCCTTGATCACGGCCTCGAGGAGCATGCGGTTGACCAGCTCCCGGCGGTCCATCGACTGGGCCACGGATTGGTTGAGCGGCTTTGCGTTGTTCTGGAGATCGGTGAAGTCCTGGACACGGCGGACCTGGTTGTCATCCAGCACCACGACGACCGGCTGACCGTTCTCCGTCATACGGGCGAAGACCTCGTCGGCGAGGGGACGGTGGGCGTCGATGACATCACCGTAGGCGCTCGAGCGGTGTCCTCCGTCGCCCACGACCATCTTGGCGTCGGCGTCGATGTAGAGGGTTCCGAGAGAGACCGGCGCTCCAGGATCGTCGCCCACGAACTCGGCCTCGTCCGGCGACAGGTACACCAGGATGCTGTTCAGGACGTAATCGGCGTTGGTGGTCAGGTACTCCGCGATACCTCGCCGGTGCTGCCTGTCCTCCCTCCGGTTGGTGCCCGTCCCCGACAGCGGGTCCCACTCCTCCCGCTCCCCGATCGCGTTCACGAACTGCACCGGGGACAGCACGGTGCTGACCATCTGACGCGAACCCTGGTTGTAGCCGATGCCCGGCCGCGCGATGCGCCCGAAGGTGGGACGCTTGATCTTCTCAGCCATGTCCTGTCCGATCTGTGCGTAGCGGCACCGTCTGTGCGCTTCTGATGTGATACTACGTGCAAATAGTGAACGTAGCAAGCGAAATGTTCGATCGTCGCTGTACTTTCCGGCCCACTCCACTACGTAGGAGCCGTGTAGGGTGACGTATGGACAAGCGGCAACCTTTTTCTTGCGACGCAAGGGGGGGAGCGCGGCGAGCCGGAGCGGGGGAGAGGGCGGCTTATGACAATCACCGACGAGCTCGTTGAGCTCGGGCACCTCGGCGGCCGAGCCACGACCGACATGCTGACCGCTCGGTGGCGCAGCGCGACCAAGCAGTTCTACGTGCTGGAGCCGCCCGGCGGCTGGGACGACGAGAACCGGCTGGACCTGCTGCACCAGTTCCTCTGCGAGCGCCTGGAAGACCTCACCGACGCGCTCATCGCGGTCGGCGCGGACGAGGAGGCGCTGCTCAAGCTCACCAGCCGGATCATGAAGAACTGGCTGACCGACCAGGCCCGCAAGACCGACACCGGGGCGATCCGGCTCCGCTTGGAGGAGCTGCTCAAGGCCGACCCGGGGTTCCTCCGGCTTCCCGGCCACGCTCAGCGATGGGCTCTCGCGGGCATGACCGGGACCGAGGTCGGCCGCGACGAGGACGACTCGCTGATGGCCGCCGCGATGGCCGTCCCGAACGTCAGGCCGGTCCGCTGGCGCGACGAGAGCCGCCGAACCCCCATGGCCAGTGGTCCGGACCTCACACGGGTCCTGACCGCTATCCTCGGCTGCGCCGGCTCTGGCGGGCTCGAGATCGGCATGCTCACCCACGTCTTCCAGCGTCGCTTCGCCGTCACCGTCACCTCGCACGTCCCGCTCGACGCCGACGACCTGCTGTCCGATCGGCTCGCCACGCCGGTCACTTCCGACCCGGCGGAGGAGTCCGTTGCGGCCGCCCGTGCCGCCGAGATGTACGCGCAGCTCAGCGACCGTGAGCGCCGCATCCTTCTCCACCTCGACGACCGCCCGCGGGTGGAGCAGATCCTCAACGTCGGACGCAGCGTCGCCTACATCCACATCGCCCGTATCCGTGTGACACTGGCCGCGCTGGCAGGGGAGGACCTCGACGCCGAAACTGTGGCTGCCGAGCTGGTCAGATTGGCCCAGGCCGACGCCGCACCGGACGATGTGCAGGATGCGACGTCAGAACTCTCTGCCACCACTGACGCGAAGGGAGATCAGCGGCCGTGAGCCCGTCCGATGACCGCCTGCGCCATGTGCTCAGCAGCTACCAGGCGCCAGCGGCGCTGCGTGAGGCGCTGAGCGCCGCCGACCAGCCCGACGTCCGCGCAGGCCAGATCTGGCGGGCCCGCATCGACGGGACATCCGTCATTGTGCTGATCATGAGCGACTTCACCGCCGGCACCGGCGACGTCGTTGTCGCCACCCCCGGTGAGGCACCCCCGGCCGATTCCACAATGGAGCACCAACGCGTCGCCACCGCCGTGTTCCGCTCACTGATGCTGTGGCCGACCGTGCGGGGCACGCTCCACCATCGCACCCTCGACGTCATGGTCGAGCACTCCGCCATCAGCACCGCACTTGCCCACCGTCTGCGTGCCGCTCCTCGCGTCGTCGCCCTCGACGACGACCCATTCGACTCGGGCGCAGAGCTCCTCGCCGAGCTCCGCGACGACCTCGCCCGGCTGCAAGCAGCCCCGGCCGTTCCCGTGCGCACCGCAGACCCGGTCCGGCTCGCAACGATGCTCCCGGGCACCGCCCGCGAACAGCTCGAGCAGATCATCGAGCATCTCGGCCTCAACCAGCACGAGGCCATGGAGCTGTACCGCGGCCGCCGGACGCTCACCGCCGAGCAGGCCCGCGCACTTGAGACCGCGATCGGGGTGGAGCCTGGGACCCTGCCGTCGTCCGCTGGTATCGACCCCGACCTCGCCCTCGAGATCGAGCACCCCCGCTGGCGCGGGGCCACCCGACGTCGCGCTGCCCGCACCGGGCAGGCTGAGGTTGCCGCCCGGACCGGTCTGGCTGCCGAGGCGTACGCGCTCGCCGCTCGCGAAAGCACAGACGACCCCGACTGGCGGCAGCGCATCGCTCTGCTCGTCGCCGGCGAGCCGTGACCCGCCGGTCGTTCGCGGCGCTCCGCCCAGCGGCGACGGAGCAGGCCATTCGCATGGTCGCGCTGCTGCAGGCCGACAATCCGGACCTCCTTGCGGAGCTCACTGACGACGCCCTTGCCGGCCTCGGCCGGCACCCAGAGGTGACGCTACGGTTCGTCCCCGAGAGCGACACCGGAGGCGGGTGCACCGTCGCCGGCGGGTACCGGGGCAACGAGACCCCACCAGCACTACTGGTCACCACATCTCTGTCCCACCGGCGCCGCGCCTTCACCGCGCTGCACGAGTTCGGCCACCACCTGCAGCGAACAGAACTTGAGCTCGGCGAGGTTCTTCTCGAGCACCCCGCGGACGAGCAGCTCGAGGAAACGGCCTGCCAGATCTTCGCGAGCCGGGTGCTGCTCAGCCGATAGCCGCAGCTCGGCAACCGGCTCTAGGCCGGCTTCGGCGAACAGGGCAGCAAGCTGCTCGGGCTGCCACAGGTGGGTCGTCCAAGTGACCGGCACGCCGCCATAAGCCTCCGCGCGCACGACGTCGCCGTCGCCAACATGCGCCGGTGGAGCATCGGACGTACCCGACGAGCAGCGCAGTCATGGCGTACCTCTGTGCGAGAGGCCGGCCCAGGAGGGGTCCCGGCCACCGGCGACGGCAGCAGCCGCTGGCAGCAACGTAAGTTGCCGCCGACCGGGTGGCAACGTATGTTACAGGCGGTGGAGACGCCGCTGATCGTCGACAGCGCCCGCAAGTACGGCATCGCCGATGACGACGTTCTTCACGCGTTCACCCACCCGGTGAGCTATGAGGACCTCGACGACGGGTTCGTCATGATCATCGGACCAACCCGATCAGCTCTACTGCTGGAAATTGGAGTTCTCGATACCGACCACGGCCCCGTTATCGTGCACGCGATGACCGCCCGGAGAAAGTACTTGAGGTGATGACCATGCCCAGAAGCCTGCAGGAGATCCTCGAACACGCCGACGAGCTAGGGCGCCGGTTCGAGGAGCACGAGCCCAGCGACGTCCGCAATGCAGCACCGCTGTACGCCATCCGCGAGGCAGTGACCGGGCGCGCCGCCGCCGAGCGCCGCGTTGCCCAGACCGTCGCCACGGCTCGCGAAGCCGGCGTGTCCTGGTCCGCAATCGCCAGCATGCTCGGCACCTCCGGCGAGGCCGCCCGCAAGCGGTACGCGGAACAACACGCCAAGTCCGCATAACGCGGCGCGTTGTCCGCTTCCCCAGCTGTCCCGACCGGCGGTCGTCCTGGGGTACGTGGTCCCGCGGTGGCAGGCTGGTCGTTGTGACGATGAACGCGCCGCGGGTGATCGGGATGCTCGGTGGGATGAGCTGGGAGTCCAGCGCGCAGTACTACCGGCTGGCCAACGA
>JAABUO010008852.1_pt1 | contig 11324 bp, 9 predicted proteins | sample 5559291 | NCBI WGS metagenome assembly JAABUO01 (sample SAMN10711878, study PRJNA513372) | rock metagenome | isolation source: Antarctica rocks | place: Antarctica: Victoria Land, Finger Mt sud | reverse complement strand
CAGCGGTTCGCGCCTGCGTGCGTCGCCCCGTCGGATCGCATTGCCTGGTCTCTTCCCGACACACCCGGGAAACACCCGGGGAAAGTGCCCACTCATTGTAGGGTTCCACTCTCTACCCGTTGGGAAACCTCCTCGCATACGGTAGAAGCAGCACCGGAGGTCGCGGTCGTACCGTGCGAGAACGGTGTGGGAGAGAACCGACATGTCGTTCTCTCCGGATGCGTCGGCAAGACGTGTAAGGCTTACAAGGAGACAATGCAATGGACCCCGTAACCCGACAGATGACCCAGGCGCGGCACCCCTTGTCACCGCTCGGTAAAGTCGCGCTGGCGGCATTGATCATCAATGCCTGCGCCGATATCCTCCCCCTGTGTATTCACCTGTTCTTTGGCGACGGGCGGTTGGTCGTGCCCCTCCTGATCATCAGCCTGCTCGTATTGCTGGCCGCGGGACTGGTCGCCAGCGGCATCCGGTGGGCTCCGCTCCCGGCTGGGCTCGTCGCCCTGGCCACAGCGGCGCTCGACATCGCGCAGCCGGAAAACTCCTATGCCCTGCTGCATCCCGGCGCGGACGTGAGCCACTTCGGGAACCTGTTTGTCCTCCTTGTCTCGGCGCTCGTTGCGCTCCTGGCGGGAGTGGCGACGACGATGCGACCCGACCACCATTTCGCTTCGCAGCTGTCATAGTGGTCGATCAGACAGGGCGCAAGTGCATTGATATAATGAGTTTCAGCGTAGGCGCAAGGCAGAGCGGCATGCCGAACATACCGCCTGCGGCGGCTGACCGGCCGTGAGCCGCGCACAGCGTGGGGGAACTGGGGGATGATCGGGTCATCGCGTTCAGTCGCCGCCGCAGGCTTCGATTCGCCCGGTGTCGTGACTCCCCATCTTTCCGGGTGGAAACTCGGCGCGGCGCGGCTTGCCTGGGGCGCTGTGGTTCTCCTAACCCTAAGCGTCTTCGCGGCCAATCTCGCGCTCACCTTCGGGCGCCTACGGGTCCTGTGTGTGGGGGCGGCCTGCGCTCCCGGTCAACTCTCGCCCATGGCGGCGACGACGCTGGAGAAGGCGCTCGGCCTCTCGGTTGGGGCCTATGCCATGTGGAGCGTCGCCTTCCTGCTGCTGCCCGCGCTGGTATGGTTTCTCGTCGCCGCCGTTATCGTCTGGCGCAAGGGGGACGAGTGGCTGGCGCTCATGTTCGCCCTTCAACTGGTGGTTCAAGGCGGTGGCCACGACGACAGCGTCCTGCAGGCGAGCAACCCGCTCTGGCACGGCGCCGCGCTGGTGGTCAACGACCTGCAGATGGCGCTCCTCTTCGCGGCCCTCGCGCTCTTCCCCGACGGTCGCTTCGTGCCGCGCTGGATGGGCTGGGTCGTGCTCGTGGCGAGCGCGCTGGTCACCTTCCCCGCCGGCAATATCCTCTATCCCCTGACGTTAGCCCTCCTGCTGGGCGCGCAGGTCTATCGCTATCGGTGTGTCTCAGGGCCGGTCCAGCGACAACAGTCCAAGTGGGTGCTCGCGAGTTCCGCGACCGTTTTTCTGTGGGAACTCGCGGTGAATGTGGCGGCCCTCCTGGTACCCGCGCTCGGCCGGGCGGGCACCCTCAACCAACTTGGCTACCTCGGCCAGCCCGGCTCTCTCGACTGGGCGGCCAGCCATGCGCTGACCCCCTTTGTGTTCGTCCTGGTCCCGCTCTCCATCGGAGTAGCGGTTTTGCGCTACCGGTTGTGGGACATCGACGCGCTCATCCACCGCGCCCTGGTCTACGGCGTCCTCACCACCTGTGTCATCGGGATCTATGTCGGGAGCGTGGGCTATCTGGGCGCGTTGTTTCGCACCGGGAACAATCCGGCCATCTCGTTGCTCGCCAACGCGCTGGTCGCGGTGCTTTTCCAGTCCTTGCGTTCCCGGCTGCAGCGCGGGGTCAGCCGGCTGCTGTATGGGGAGCGCGATGACCCGTACGCGGTGTTGGCCCGTCTGGGCCAGCGCCTCGAAGGAACGCTCGCCCCCGAGACGGAGCTCCCCGCGATCGTCGAAACCGTGGCCGAGACGCTCAAGCTGCCCTATGTCGCCATCACGCTGGCGCCCGGGGCGCACACACGGGGCGAGACGGACACGGGACTGGATGTGGACGTCGCGGGCGATGGCGGAGGCGTCGTGGCGGCTTATGGAGCGCCCGTGGCGCGATCGCTACGCCTGCCGTTGGTGTATCAGGGCGAATCGATCGGCTCCCTGGTGCTGGCACCGCGCGCGGGAGAGGCGCTGGGCACGCGCGACCTGCGCCTGCTGGCCGATCTGGCGCGCCAGGCGGGGGTGGCGGCGTATGCCGTGCGCCTGACGACCGACCTGCAACAGGCGCGGGAGCGTCTGGTCGCGGCGCGCGAGGAGGAGCGACGCCGTCTGCGCCACGACCTGCACGATGGGCTGGGCCCGACGCTGGCGGCCCTCACGCTCAAGATCGGGGCCGCGCGCAAATTGCTCCCCCGCGACCGGGCGGCCGCAGACGCCATTTTGGGCGAATTGGGCGGCGACATCGAAACGACGGTGGGCGACATTCGCCGGCTGGTCTCCAATCTGCGCCCTCCGTCGCTCGACGAGCACGGGCTGATCGGGGCGATCCACGCGTGCATCGCCCAGCAGGCCCTCGACGGAGCGGGCGGCCCGCAGGTCTTGTTCGACGCGCCGGCATCCTTGCCGGCCCTGCCAGCCGCTGTCGAGGTGGCGGCGTATCGCATCGCGCAGGAAGCCCTGACCAATGTCGTGCGGCACGCTGCGGCGCGCGCCTGTTGGATCCGCGTTTCGCTCGATGGGCGGCTCGACGTGGAGATTCGCGACGATGGCGTCGGCCTGGCCGCCGCGCGCCACCGGGGCGTCGGCCTGCGGTCGATGCGCGAGCGGGCGGCGGAGGTCGGCGGAACCTGCGTCGTGGAGCCCGGGCCGGCGGGCGGCACGCGCGTGCTGGCCTGTCTGCCCGTCGCGACGGAGTGAAGGGAGACTCATGTCGAAGGAACCGCTGCGTATCCTGATCGCCGATGACCATCCCCTCTTTCGCAACGGTATGCGCACCTTGCTGACCGCCGACCCGGAGATGGAGGTGATCGGTGAGGCGGCCGCGGGAGATGAGGCCATCGCGCTGGCGGCCTCCCTGCAGCCAGAGGTAATCCTGATGGATCTGGGGATGCCCGGAGTCGGGGGGATCGAGGCGACGCGCCGCATCCTGCATGCCAGCCCGCACATCCGTATCCTCGTGGTCACCATGTATGAGGACGACCAGTCCGTGTTCACGGCCATGCGCGCGGGGGCGCGCGGCTACCTGTTGAAGGGCGCCAACCCTGATGAGGTCCTCCGGGCGATCCATGCCGTGGGCAGTGGCGAGGCCATCTTCAGCCCGACGATCGCGACGCGGCTGATCGACTTCTTCGCGGCCCTGCAGCCGGTGGCCCTGCCCCATGCATTGCCGGAACTGACCGATCGCGAACGCGAGATTTTGGCCTTGATCGCGCAGGGGCACACCAACGGGGTCATCGCCCGCCAGCTTACGCTCAGTCCCAAGACCGTCAGCAACTACGTCTCCACCATCTTCAGTAAACTGCAGGTGGCTGACCGGGCGCAGGCCATGCTGCGGGCGCGCCAAGCAGGATTGGGCGAGCGGGGCTGGTAGGGAGCGACGTCGCGAGAGGGTGTCCCATGCTCACACGCGCCATTCAGTAAGGATACCCCGTCCGGTCAACGATGGCGTCGGCGACGACGTACGCTTGTCGCTACAAACGAGAGGGAATGTCCTTTCTCTCTTGTTATTCCGCGGGGGTTGTGGTAGAATCGCGCCCATGAGTACCGCACGTCTCGCCGCGAAGGTCGCCGGAAAACGCGAGAGAATCCAGAGCCCGCAGGACTTCCTGGCCCATCTCGCGGCACAGGACGCAGCCGCGACCACGCTGCGCAGCTACGCGAGCGTTTTCTCATCCTTCCGCCCCTGGTTTGAGGCGCGGTACAGCCAAGCCCCCACGCCGGGGGCGGTGACCGAGAGCACGCTGCGCGCCTGGCGCGACGAACTCAAGCGCCAGGGCAAAGCCGTGGCGACGATTCGCCGGCACCTCTCCTGCCTGCGTTCGTACCTCGTCGCCGCGGGTCGTCCGGTCCCCCTTGTCGAGGGACCGACCGAAGTCCCGCGCGGCCCGCGTGCCCTGAGGCCGGGGGAGGTCGCGCGGCTGGTGCAGGCCGTCGAGCGCGCACGGCGCCATGACGTACGACGGACCACCGACATCCGCGACGAAGCCCTCATCAAGCTGCTCGTCGAGGCGGGCCTGCGCTTGGCCGAGGCGGTGGGCCTCGATCGCGCCGACCTGGATCTGGGGCCACGTCACGGCTGGGCACGGGTGCGCGGCAAGGGTGACAAGGTACGGCGTGTGCCCGTCAGTTCGCGGGCGCGCCCGGCACTCGACGCGTACCTGGCGACACGCGATGACACCGCTGCGGCCCTCTTCGTGAGCCAGAAGGGTCATCGACTCTCGCCCGCGGCGGCCTGGGCCGTCGTCAAGCGGGTTGGTCGGGAGGCGGGCGTCCCGGTCTATCCACACCAGCTTCGTCATTCGTTCGCGGTGCGCCTGCTACGCGAGCACGGTGCCGATCTCCCGACGGTGCAGGCGTTGCTCGGGCATAGCCACCTGACGACGACGCAGGTCTACACGACCCCGACCCCGCACGACCTCACCCAGGCCGTCGAGGGGTCAGCGACCTAAACGACCGCCGACCGTCGCGAGGAGGGGTGTGATGCCTGTTGACTTCCTGACGCCCACACAGGAGCAGTCCTACGCGCGCTACGACGGCGACCCGTCGGCCGCCGATCTGACCCGCTCTTTTTATCTCGACGACGCCGACCGCGCGCTCATCGCGGGGCGGAGGGGTGACCACAACCGGCTCGGCCTCAGTGTCCAGCTCGGCACCGTGCGCTACCTCGGCGCGTTCCTCGACGACCCGACCGCCGTGCCGCCCGGTGTCGTCGCCCATCTGACCGCGCAACTCGACATCACCGATCCGTCCTGCCTGGCCCGCTACCGCGAGGGGGAGACCCGCTGGGATCACACCGCCGAGATCCGCCGACGCTACGGCTACCGGGAGTTCGTCGACCAGCCCGGCCACCTGCGCTTCGTGCGCTGGCTCTACGCCCGCGCCTGGACCGGCGCCGAGCGGCCCTCGGCGCTCTTCGACCAGGCCGTGGCGCGTCTGGTCGCGAACAAGGTGCTGCTGCCCGGCGTCACCGTGCTGGAACGCCTGGTCGCTCAGGTGCGCGACCGCGCGGCGGCCCGCTTGTGGCGGCGTTTGGCGGCCTTGCTCTCCCCCGACCAACGCGCCGCCCTGGAGCGCCTGGTCCTCACCGGCGCCGACGACGGGCGGCAGACGCGGCTCGACCGCTTGCGGCGTGGCCCCGTGCATGCGAACTCCGTCACCCTCGTCGCCGCGCTCCGGCGGCTCGACGAGGTGCGTGCCCTCGGCGTCGGCGGGCTCGACCTCACTGGCGTGCCGCCCGGTCGCCTGCACGTCCTGGCCCGCCATGCGATCACCTCCCGCGCCCAGGCGCTGGAGCGCATGCCGCCCGAGCGTCGCGTCGCCACCCTGCTGGCCGTCGCACGCGTGCTGGAGGCCCGGGCGCTGGACGATGCACTCGACGTGTTTGATCGCGTCCTTGATGAGATCCTGCGGGGCGCGGCGCGTACCAACAAACAGGAGCGCTTGCGCACCCTGCGCGCCCTCGACGCGGCGGCGGTCGTCCTGCGCGATGTCGCCCGCGTCGTGCGCGACCCCCGCTATCACGACGCCGACGTGCGCGCTGTGGTCGCGGCCGCCTATGGTGAGGCGACCATCGACGCCGCCATTGCCACCGTCGATGACCTGGCGCGTCCGCCCGATGATCACCACCAGCGCGAAATCCTGGCACAGTACCCGACGGTGCGGCGCTTCCTGCCCGCGGTGCTACGCACCATCCATGTCAAGGGGACGGCCAGCGCGGGTCCCCTCCTCACGGCCCTCGCCTTCCTGGCCACGTTGGAGGATCCGCACCCGCCGGACATGGTCGAGGCGCCGCTCGCCGTCGTGCCGAAGGCGTGGCGCGCCCGTGTCGTCAACCCCGATGACCGCCCGGACTACCATGTGGATCGCCGGGCGTACACGCTCGCCGTGCTGGAGCAAGTCCAGGCCGCGCTCCGGCGCCGCGACCTCTTCGTCGCCCCGAGCGAGAAGTGGGCCGACCCGCGCGCCGCGCTGCTGCAAGGCGCGGCCTGGGACGCGGCGCGGCCCCGGATCTGCCGCGCCCTCAACCATGCGCTTGACCCAGCGGTGGAGTTGGCGGCGCTGGGGTATCAGCTCGATCAGGCGTATCGGCGCACGGCCGCCCACCTGCCGACGAATCCAGACCTGCGGGTCGAGCAGCGTGGTGGGCATGACCGGCTCACCCTCACGCCGTTGGACCGCCTCGACGAACCGGACAGCCTGCGCCGACTGCGTGCGACCGTGAACGACCGGCTGCCCCGCGCCGAGTTGCCCGAGCTGCTCCTGGAGATCCACGGCGTGACCGGCTTCGCCGACGCCTTCACCCATGTGAGCGAGGAGAACGCGCGCGTCGCGGACCTAGCCACGAGCGTGTGCGCCGTCCTGCTCGCCGAGGCCTGCAACGTGGGGCTGCGCGCGGTCGTGCGCGAGGATGTCCCCGCGCTCACGCTCGACCGTCTCTCTGGGTCAAGCACAACTACGTGCGCGAGGAAACGCTGGCGCGGGCCAACACGCTTATCGTCGACTACCACCAGACGGTGCCGGTGACCCAGGCCTGGGGCGGGGGCGAGATTGCCTCGGTGGACGGGCTGCGCTTCAAGGTGCCCGTGAAGACGCTCAACGCCGGCTACAGTCCGCCTTATTTCGGGGTGGAGCGCGGCGCGACGTGGCTGAACATGGCCAGCGGGCCGCTGGGCCTGCACGGCGTGGTCGTGCCCGGCACGCTGCGCGACTCGGGACGCATTCTCGATGTGGTGCTGGAGCAGCCGACGAGCCTGCGCCCGCTGGAGATCGTGTCGGACACCGCCGGCTATGCCGACGTCGTGTTCGGACTGTTCGCCTTGCTCGGGTACCAGTTCAGTCCGCGCCTGGCGGATCTAGGCGACCAACAGCTCTGGCGCTTGGACCCCAAGGCCAACTATGGGCCGCTCAACGGCGTGGCGCGCCATCACATCAAGCCCGACCTCATCACGCGGCACTGGGACGACCTGCTGCGCGTGGCCGGCTCGCTGGCCGAGGGGACCATCGCCGGCTCCGCGGCGCTCCGGCTGCTCCAGAGCGGCGGGCGCTACTCAACGCTCGGCCGCGCGATGGCGGAGTATGGGCGCATCTCCAAGTCGCTCTTCATGCTCCCGTATGTCGATGACCAGGCCCATCGCCGGCGCGTGCTGCACCAGATCAATCGGCAGGAGGGCCGGCATCGCTTCGCGCGCGCACTCTGCTACGGGCAAAAGGGCGAACTGCGCCAGCACTACAAGGAAGGGCAGGAGGATCAGCTCGCCGCCCTTGGATTGGTCTTGAATGCGGCCATTTTATGGAACACGCGCTACACGCAGCGCATTATCGAGACGCTGCGCACCGAGAGCGTCGAGGTGCGGCCCGAGGACATTGAGCGGCTCTCCCCGCTGGGCTTCGACCACATCACGATCCTGGGGCGCTACCAGTTCGTGGTGCCCGAGTCGGTGCGGCGCGGCGAGTTCCGCCCCTTGCGTCCGGCAACGTCCACCCCCGAGGCTTAACCCGGTTCACTGTTCCGCTGCTACTCGCGACCCGTGATCTGCCCTATGGTCATTATGTCGTCGCCCCCATGCGCCTGCGCACGGCGCTAATAGCTACTCTCGAACGGCACCGAAAACGGCCCGTCGATCAGTGCCTCGACGGCGGTGCGGACGGCGGTGTGCTGCACCCGCCCGCCTGGCGCTACATCGACCGCGAAGACGCTCTCTAGCGAACGGGGGCCGGCTCGTGTTCCATCAACTTCCCCCGCTGTTATCGCCCCCCGGCAAGGCCGCGTCCACTGTGGCCTCGGCTTTCTTACGCGCCCGGTAGTCGCGCGCCCACAGCGCCGCTTTGCTCGGCGTATAGTCCTCGGCCTTGCGCTTATCCCAGCCCTGACCGCCGCTGCGCGTCCGCCGGTAGTCTTCCACGGCCTGGGGCCAGATTTGATAGCCGCGCGCGCCGATGGGCTCGGCGGCGAGCTCGCAGGCGCGGATCAAACGGCGCACAGAGACAGAGGTAGTGTAGCCCATGCCGGCCGTCGTCGCGTCCGGTTGTACGTCATCGCGTCCATCCCTTCTCCCTGCGCGGGTAGGGGGCACCCCTCTTAGGGGTAGGTCTAACACAGTGAGTCGTTCTGTGGCCCCATGAAGGGGCACTGTCCCCTTCGACCCGCCTAATTTGCTCGGATAATCCTATGGCACTATGGCTAACCTACCCCTGAAAGAGGGGGCACCTGGGAGAAGGGGGCATCCCGGGAGAATTGCCCCCTACCTACACTAGCAGTCATGATCACGCGTTCTACGCGGCGCCGCGGCCGTCCTCGTGCGCGGCGTCCAACGTCGCCTGGATCGTACGCAACATCCAGTTGAGGTGCGCATCGGTGTCCAGTCGCGCCGCGATAGCCGCCACATCGTGGGCCACCGTCGAGTGATCGCGCCCGCCGAATAGCCGCCCGATCCGCGCCATGGGGAACGGCGCGTTACGCGTCACGGTTGGCCAGCGCAGATCGACACGCATGAGATACATAGCCACCTGGCGCGGCTCGGCCATGGAGCGATGTCGGCAGGGCGCGCGGAGTTGCGCCAGTGTCACTGTGTAGCAGTCAGTGACGATATTCCGGATGCGCCTGGCCTCGACGACCTGGGCGCGCCTGAGGCGACGCAGCGCCGCTGCCTTCTCGGCGCGCTGTTGGTTCTCAGTCGCGCACGTACGCCACATCATCCCGCTCCTCCTCGGCGTAGGGTTCCAGCGCGTCGAGGGCGTCGCGCATGTGCCAGACGCGTTCCTCCTCGACGGCGCGCAGCGCCTCGAACGCGGCGGTCAGCAGTTCGCGCCCCCACGGGGCAAGCTCACGGTTTGTGCGCTTGCCGATGTTGTCAAGCGACTGCTCAACTTGCCGGCCTACCTCCTCCAACTGGGCTTGCCGCGCCCTAAACAACCGGGCTATCTGTCGGCACGCGGCCGGCGTTGGCGCCATGTCGATACGGCCACCCCAACCGCCGACGCCAGCGATAACGGCCTTTCTGTCCACCACGACTTATAACTCTCGGTTCGCTCAAATTTCGCCCTAATGGACAAATTGCGGTAGGCTCACGGCATGACCGAGAGCGTAGATATTACGACGGAGCGGGTAGACGATATTCCGCTGGTGGTGGCACAAATGTGCCGGATGAGGCTGCCAGTGTTGTTGGAGTGCCATTTCCCCATGCACGGGAATCGGGAGGGGCTCAACGTGGGGTGGACAGCCGTGGTATGGCTGGCGCATATCCTCTCGCGGGGCGACCACCGCTTGAATCAGGTGCAGCCGTGGGCGGCGCGGCGGCTGGACACACTGCGCGCCTTTACGGAGCAGCCCCTCATCACGGCGTTGGACCTGACCGACGACCGACTGGCCGACGTGCTGCGCGCGCTGGCCGACGACACCCACTGGGTCAGCTTCGAGCGGGCGCTGGGGCAGGAACTGCTGCGCGTGTACGACCTCGCGCCCGCGTGCGTGCGCGTGGACATGACCACGGCGAGCCACGCGGGGCAGGTCACGGAGGAGGGCCTGTTCCAGTTCGGCTACTCCAAGGATCGGCGACCTGACGCGCCGCAGGTCAAGGTGGGACTGGCGACGCTCGATCCCTTGGGCTTGCCCCTGGCCAGCCTGGTCGTGCCGGGCGACCGCGCCGATGACCCGCTCTACGTCCCGCTGATCCGCCAGGCGCGCGCCGTGGTCGGGCGGCGCGGCGTCCTCTACGTCGGCGACTGCAAGATGGGCGCGCTGACCACGCGCGCGACCATCCACGACGGCTATAACCACTACCTGTGCCCGCTGGCCGCGACGCAGGTTCCCGCGGAGACGCTGGATCGCTACCTGGCCGACGCACGGGCCGGCGGCCCGCCGGAGCGGATCGAGCGGGCCGGGGCCGACGGCACGCGGGAGCACCTCGCCGACAGCTACGAGCGCACCGAGCCGTGCGCGACCGTGATCGAGGGCTGGATGGACGTGAGGTGGACCGAGCGGCGCTTGCTGATCCGCTCGAACACCCAGGCCACGGTGGCGGAAACGGCGCTGCGGGCGCGCGTGGCGCGCGCCCACCAGGCCATCGCGGACCTGACGGCTACCCGGCGCGGCAAACGGCGCATCGACACGGTGGAAACGGCACGGACAACCGCCGCCACCATGCTGGCCCGTTATAAGGTGGACGGACTGATCCAGGTCGCCATCGCCGAGGACATCCAGGAGCACGCCGTGCGCGCCTACGCGGACCGGCCCGCCCGCGTGCGCCAGACGCGCACCCTCCGGGTCCACGCCACCGTGGACACCCAGGCGCTGGCGGCGGCCGTGGCCCGCCTGGGTTGGCGCGTCTACGCCACCAACGCCCCCGTCGCCACCCTCTCGGCGACCCAGGCCGTCCTGGCCTATCGCCAGGAGTACCTGATTGAGCGCGGCTTCGGCCGCCTCAAAGGGCGCCCCCTCTCGCTCACGCCCCTCTACCTGGAGCGTGACGACCATGTCACGGGCCTGATCCGCCTCTTGACCATCGCCCTGCGTGTCCTTACCACGCTTGACTATGCCGCCCGTGCGCGCTTGGACCAGGAGCAACGGGCGCTGCCCGGCCTCTACGCCGGCAATCCCACTCGCGCGACCACCCGCCCCACCGCCGAACTCTTGCTGACCGCGTTCAAGGACATCACCCTGACCGTGGTGTGCATGCCGCCCCTCACCCTGCGCCATCTCACCGCCCTCTCGCCCACCCAGCACGACATCCTCGCCCTGCTCGGATTCACCCCGGATGTCTATGTGGCTGTCGAGCATTATTTACCCCAACCACCCTGAAAATGAGCGAACCGAGAGTTATAAGTCATTGACATCATCTATCTTCTCGTATATATAGAACATGCGTTCTACCATAGCAGCAAGGATAGGCAGACCATGGCGCATCGGCTCACGCCCCGTCGCGTCCCCACGACCCACCGCACGGCGCTGGCTGCGGTCGTCGCCGCGTTGCGGCGGCGCTACGGCGCGCATATCATCCGCGCCGCCAGTGACCTCACCGCGTCGGGGCCAGCGACCGGGAC
>JAABUO010008851.1_pt1 | contig 11324 bp, 15 predicted proteins | sample 5559291 | NCBI WGS metagenome assembly JAABUO01 (sample SAMN10711878, study PRJNA513372) | rock metagenome | isolation source: Antarctica rocks | place: Antarctica: Victoria Land, Finger Mt sud | reverse complement strand
TCCGAAGGCATCGACAGAACACTCGACGAGTCCCGGCGTGTACAGGAACGTGCATACCCGGTCCTGAAGCGAGCCGGCTACCTCCGTCGAGGCTAGCTCGCGCCCTCCGGCCCCGAGAGCCGCCACCTCCCCCAAGGTGGCGGCTCTTTTGCATTCATCGGTTTGGCTTGCTGGGCCGGCGCGTTCGCTGCCATCGCCCGCGAGTGCGCGGACGAAGTCGTAGCCGTCCCTACTGGAGGCGCTGCGGGCATACAGCCAGGCGCAGCTAGCTGAGCGCCTGGCAGCCGGGCCGCTGTGGACAGATCACGACCTGATCTACTGCCAGGTGGATGGGCGCCCGCTCGATCCCGGTGGGGACTACAAGCGGTGGAAGGAGCTGCTTACCCGTGCCGGTCTGCGAGATGCTCGGCTGCACGATGCCCGCCACACGGCGACGTTGCTACTGCAGCAGGGCGTACCGGCCCGGGTCGCGATGCAGATCCTCGGGCACTCGCAGATCTCGCTCACGCTCGGCACCTACTCGCACGTGGTGCCCGAGCTCGCCCAGGAGGCAGCACAGCGCATGGGCGACGCACTATCCGGCCAGAAGGCCACCACGCCGGCACCACGCCCAGCGGGCGGCCAACGCCCGGCGAAGCAACCTGCATCTCTGTCGGTGGGGCGGGTGGGGCTCGAACCCACGACCGACGGATTATGAGAACGGCTCCGGCCATGTCGCACGGTGACGGCGCCGACCGCAGGCGGACGTTTCAGCAGGTCAGGCGCTTGCGCTCATGTCAGCGCCGTACGCGCTCGGCCTATCCCAGCTAGGCGGTCCGTGCCCACGGCGTGCCCACGACAGGACGGGTGCTTTGGACACCTTGGCGAGGTCGGGCATGCCCGTTGGCGCTTTCGCCCAGTTCCGAGACCTCGAGCCACAGTCGAGGGCCTTGGTGATGCGTCTGCTCGAGGGGGACGACGCAGCCGTTGACGAGCTCCAGTCGCTCCCTGAGGGGCGGGCACTCGCCCAGTACGTACTCACGCTTCCTGCCTTCACGCGGGGCGTCCCTTACGACGAGGCAGACTGAACGCCTCGGAGCTGAATCGCGTCCTCAGCCGCGGTTGTACAAGGTTCCGCAGGTGACGCACACACTCGACCTTGCGCTGCTTGGTGGCCGCCACACCGGCGAGTCCGCCGATGCCGCCCGTGACGACCGTGGCACCGACGATCACGACGGGGCGACGGTGCCGGCGGCGGCGCCGTTGACCTTGAACGCGCAGGAGAAGTCGACGGCCTCGAAGCCTCGGGGCGCGACGGCCTCGAAGGACTCGGAGAAGATCTGGAACTTGTTGACAGCGTTCAACGCGCTGTCGCGGACGACGCCGAGGTCGAGCTGGCCGCCGTCCAAAAATTGGAAGGTTCCCTCCGGGAAAATCAGCATCCGGGTGACCGCCGGGAAGCCGACGAGCGCCGCCGGGTTGGCGACGGTGCCCGGAGCCTGGTTGGTGAAGTTCTGGTCGGCGATGTCGGAGTCGAGCGCCCAGGTGACGACCATGTTCCGGTCGGCGAACCACTGGTTGATCGCCGCGTCCGGCACGCTCAGGCTGTTGTAGGCATCGCCCCCCTCGTAGGGAACGCGGCCTTCGTCAGGTCGGCCCGGACCGCGTCCTTGACCCACCGCTTGAGCACGACGCGGAGCATCGTGTTCTGCGACATGCGGTACTTGTCCCGGAAGTAGGCGTTGACCAGGGACAGGGTGACGAGGCTGTCGCGGGCGTAGCCGAACAGCTGCGTCCCGGAGACGTGCTTGGCGAACGCGCGCATCTGCCGGAGCAGTTCGATCTCGGCGGTGACCGAGTGGGCCTGCCCGACGTAGGTCAAGGCCTGGCTCAGCTGTTCCGGGGCGAACCTCGCCCTGAAGTTGCTGATGGTCACGCACTGGGTGATGGCCTCGACCAGCACCTCCATCTCGGTGCCGCAGTTCATCTCGATGCAGGGCTTGGTCGTGGGTCCGGTGCCGATCCCGGAGACCGTGATGGCGACCCCGTTGGCGGCGGCGGTCGCGGCCGCGGACAGGGTGACCGAGGTGCCGGACTGCACGGAGGCGATGGTCGCGCCTGCGGGGATCGAACCGCCGGTGACGCTGCGACCGACGTCGGCGTAGGTGAACGCTGCCGTGGCTGACGTCAGGGTCGTCCCGACGGCGGTGACGGCGTCGGTGACGGTCCGGGTGCTGTTGACGCCGGTGTTCGCACCGCCGGGATTGACGTCGTTGGGGGCGGTCCAGATCCCCACCGCGGGGCCGAACACGGCCATGTCGAACGGTTGGGGGGCGATGTAGTGGATGCCGCCGCGGGTCGCCTGGAAGCTCGGCAGGCTGTCCCGGACGGGACGCTCCAGGTTCGCCCAGGTCGGGATGGCGTAGTCCACGTTCACCGGCCGGCAGATACCACCGGAGGCGACCATCGAGGTGACGACGTTGTCCATCCGCTCGCTGACCATGTCGGCGTCGCCGCGGCGCAGGTCGTTGGCCTCCGGGTAGTCCCACCGGGCGGACGCGACGACGACCCTTTCGCCGTCCGAGCCCGCCTTCATCGACCGTGCGGCCCGGTGCTGAACGGCGAACAACTCGGCGAGCTCGGCGAGGGCCGCGGCGCCGTGGACCGGCGAGTTGGGATTTCCGCCGGCGGTGAGCGACGCACGGACCCGGCCGTCGCTCTGGGCGTCGTCGGGACGCTCACGCTCGGGGTCGCGGCGGCCGGCGGCGGACGCGACAACCTGGGAGATCGGAACCGGCGTCGGCCGGCGAAGGGCGCCGCGTGCACGGCCCACCAGGTCGCTCGCAGACGCAACAAGGGCCTCACGGCGGGAACGTTCGGCAGCGACCTGCTCGGCGGCGTCAGCGAGCGTGCCGGCGGAGGCGACGACCGCATCCGTGGCGTCCGAGCCGCTGAGAGCGTCGATGGCCTGACTGAGCTGGTCAGTCAGGGCGCTGAGTTGCTCGGCGCTCAGGTCCGTCAGGTTGGCGAGCAACTCACCGATGCTGGCGAGCAGGTCGACGAGCTTGGGGTCCATCGGACGGGTCCTGTCAGGCGGGAGGCGGGCACGCCTCACGTGGCCCGCTGCAGACCCGGGCGCGGCCCCCGTCCCGGGCGACCGTTCCGCTGCCAGGCCGCAGATGCACCTGGCGAAAGCACAGCGACTTCACGTCGCTGCCCTGCCTGCCTTCATCCTAGAACAAGGCACCGACAGAATCCGCTTACGCCGCGTGCAGAACCTCGTCGATCTCGTGGCAGGCGTCGCACCAGCTGACCCCGAAGAGGACCAGGCGCCCTTCGTAGGGGACCTCGGAGCCGTCGGGGCGCAGGACCAGCCCCGACACGGTGTCCGCCCACTGCGGGAACCACGCCCCCGGCGCCGACCCGCAGCCGTTGCACTCCCGGCCCTGCGGGTGCTCTCCTGAGTGCTCGAGGTAGCAGGCGGGGCAAAGCAGCCCCCGCTCGACGTGCAGCAGGCACAGCGTCAGCGGGAGCGGGCCGCCGACGCCCTGGCAGCCCGGCACCGGGCCTGCCTGGCTGCGCAGCCACAGCTTGCCCGCCTCGATCATGTCGCGCTCTCGCATCTCACTTCGTCCCTTCGTCGACGATCTTGTGGAGTAGCTGAACGAGGCGCCGGCCGTCGGCCGCGGTGAGAGGCCGCGAGCCGGGCTGCCGGCCCATCCGTTCCGCAACTCGGCTCAGGTGCTGCGGGTTACGGAGCAGCCCGGTCGGGCCGGCGTGGACGTGGGCCGCGTGCGGGCGGCCCCGAACCTCACGCGGACAGCCGCAGGACTCGCCGACCGGGCACGGTGAGTGCGCAAGGACGAACCACCAGTGCCGCTTGCGGTATGGCCGCGTCGGCACAGGGCCGGGCAGCTCGCCAAGGATCGGCGTCCGCTGGTAGACGTCGGCTGCCGGCACGCCGAGCAGGTGGCGGACCTCGCCGAGCAGCCCCGCCAGCTCGTTCGGGCTCATCGGAGGAACCTTCCGCCGCGCCCAGAGGACTGCTGGCCGAAGCCGCGTGACAGCTCGGCCGCGAGATCCCGGCCGGCGCCCGGCGGCACCCAGCCCCCAGGGATCGACGGGGGCAGCCGCATGTTCGCCACCGACACCGACCGGGCCGGAGTGTTCGCCGTTTCCAGCAACACCGACGCGGCGAGTGCCACAGCGACAGCCTGGTCATCGTGCTGGCCCGCGGCGTGATCGAGCCGGAACACTCCCGGCGACGTCTCACGCAGCCGTACCCGGCGCAGCTCGTCGAGCAGCGCGTCGTCCTTCGGGATCGACAGCAGGCGCTCACGCAGCAGCACATGCAGGCCACTGCCGAGGCGGCCGACCGACGTCGCCGAGAAGGTCCACGTCCGCGCGCTAATCCCGCGCCCCTGCAGCCGTTGCACCAGCTGCGCCGCCTGGTACGGGTCGGCGACGACCTGCGCGTGATAGTCCCGGCCCACTCTTAGCAGCCACGCCTCGACCGCGCCGAGGTCGACCGGATCACCCCGTCGGCCCTGCCACACAGCCAGCCGGTCGACGACCACGCGCTGAACACGGCGCCCCTCGGCGCTCGTCTCAGGCTCAGCGTGCGCCACCACGCAGACCGTCCGGTCGTTGGTCAGCCCGACGTCCAGCGACACGACGTAGCGCCAGCGGCGGTCCGGCCCCAGCGGGCCGTCCAGCGATGCCGCCGCGAGCAGGTCATCCTCATTGGCCAGTCGGTCCTCCGGCTCAGACCAGACGTTGGAGAACAGGCGAGCGAACACCGACGCAGGCAACCGGCGCCGCTCCCCTGCAATCTCGTCCGGGTCCATCCACGGGGGCGGCCCGTGCAGGTCGCTGACGCGCCAACGTAGCGGCTCGCCGAGCGCCTCCGTGTGGACCTTCGCCGACCAGTGCGACGGCGCGCCCGCGCTGGTCATCACCAGCATCCGGGCGCCCGCCACCTTCGGCAGCGCCGTGGTCAGCGCCTCGAACACCTGACGTGCGCTCGGCGTCTCCGGCCACTGCGCCAACTCATCCAAGATCAACCACGCCGGCCGCAAGCCGTACGATCCGGGACCGTCCGCTGCCAGCGCCTCCAGCGTCGTGCCCCGGCGTGACGCCGTCGCCCGCCACTGGTCCACCTGCAGCGCGCCTGCCAGCTCGGGTGTGCGCGTCACATAGCCGCGCAGCGCGTCGAGGAGCAGCCGCGCCTGGTCACGGTCAGCAGCCGCCGCATAGCCACTCGACCCGGCAGGGAGATCGTCGAGGAGGGCAGCCAGCGTCAACCCGGCGGCGTCGCTCGTCTTGGAGTACCCGCGTGACCTGCCGAGCCAGTGACGGCGCGGACCATCACTGGCGAGGACTGCACGGGCGTCGGCCCACTGATCGGCTGTCGCTACCTCGCCCCACCGCGCCCCCGACTCCGAGACCACGCCGGCGAGGACGTCGAGGGCGCTCACTGCCCGGCCTCGCGCTGCTCGCGGATACGCCGGCCGGCCTCAGCAGTCGACCGCACCGCAGCGTCCGCGACGGCGTGCGCGACAGCCACGTCACGTCCCAACCGGCCACGGCTCAGCGGATCGAGCCCGAGCCGGCTGCGCATCTCTGCGGCCACTCGCTCGACCCTGAGCAACAGCTCGGCAGCCGGCGTCGGCTTCCCTGCGCTGTCGAGCAGCCCGTGCTCGTCGATCCACGCCCGCAGGGTCACGGCACGCGCCTCGGCTACCGCCCACGCATCGACGGCGGCCCGGTCGACTGCCTCGACCCAGGACGGCTCGGATGCTTCGAGCTCTGCCACGAACCGGGCGGCCAGGGGCTCGACGACGCGGGTGGAGTACGCGCCGTGGCGAAGCGCGACTGTGTTGCCGCCCTCGAAGTCCGGATGCCGACGGTCCCAGTCGGTCATGGCGTGGCCGCCCGCAGCCGGCCAACCGTGCCCACGCCGTGTCCTCGCCTGCATAAGCGCAGGTCAGAGCCACCGCATCGGATATGCACTCCGATAGGTGCGGGTCCGAGTCGTGACTGTCGCGGGCGTCCAGCCATCGCCTCCCGCGCGTGCGGGGTTCCTGACTTACGGTGCACACAGAGGCCAGGGCGGCCGCCCGCGCTAGTCGCGCTCACTGGGCGCTCCATGCGTCGGGCTCGTGGGCGCGGGTCGACTTTCCGATGCGTCGCTCGCGGGCTTGCCTGCGCTGCGTCTCGCGCTGGGTGTGGTCGGTTGCGCGGCACTCGAGGCTGCAGTAGCCGGGGTGCCGGCGGTTGGTCTGTTCGATGGGGCCGTCGCAGTTGGTGCAGATCGGGATCATGCGCGGTCTTCCTGTCGGGTGGTCGGGTCGAGGTCGAGCGGGGCGCGGGTCATGCCGCGCCCGCTTTGCGCTGGCAGCGGGCGCAGGTCGTGCGGCCCTCGCGGATGAGCAGCAACGGCTCGCTGCAGCTCGAGCACCGCCGGTCCTCAGTTGGTTCACCTCGCGCGGGGACTGAACCCACTGAACCCACTGAACCAACTGAACTGACTGAGGCCCCAGTTGGTTCAGTTGGTTCAGTCAGTTCAGTCAGACCACTCTCCCCAGGGCTGAACTGACTGGCGTGACCCGACTGGGCCGTCGCCCCTGGAAGCGTCCAGTAGGTCCGCCGCGGGAAACCGCTCGAGGTCGACGTCGCCTTGATCCGCAACCGGGCTCGCCTGAGTGTGCTAAGCGAGTGGCCTGCTTTCCGGCCGGCCTCTTTGATGCTGGCCGAGTCGTCCGTGCCGCCCAGGCTCGTCAGGTGGTCCTCGAGCCAGTCGGTGGCCTCCGTGGTGGCTGAACGGGAATCTGGCGTCTCTCCGGCCGCCTCGAGGGCGTCGCGGATCGACTGTGCCCGTTCGCCCATCCACTTGAGCTTGCCCGTCCACACCTCGCCCTCAGGCGTGTCAGCGACCTTGGCCGAGTCGATCCGGAAGGACAGGGTCGGCAGGTCGGTGCGGCCGAGGTTGTTCTTCGGCTGGCCGAGGAGGCGGGTGTCGTCGTCCTCGGGGTCGGTCATGACGAACAGCACCGACCGGGCGACCGCGGCGAACGCTCTCGAGCCCATGAGCAGGGTGAGCGGGTCCGAGCTGATGCTCTTGTTCACGTGGATGACGCCGAGGACGGCGGTGCCGCTCCGGTCGGCGAGGGTCGTCAGGGGTTCGAGTGCCTGGCGGACCTCTGCGTCCTTGTGGGTGTCGAGGGCGGCGTCGAGGCGGGACAGCATCGGGTCGAGCAGGATCATCGCGGCGTCGACCCGGCGCACGGCCGCCTCGAGCGCCTCGAGGTCGAGCGGGAGCACCAGCCCGCCGTCGACGCCTTCGGCGGTGGTGACGTCGACCCTGTAGACCCGCTCGAGGTCGGCGCCGGCCGCCATGAGGCGCGGGACGATCGTGTGCCCCCAGGAGTCCTCGGCAGCGGCGATGATGACGGCCTTCGGGATTCCGGTGTGGACGCCGGGCATAGTCCCGCGGGTGATGTCGGCGGCGAGGGTGAAGGCGGCGGTGGACTTGCCGATGCCCTCGCGGCCGCCGAGCAGGCCGAGGGTGCCGAGGGCGATGCGGTCCTGCCAGAGCCAGCGGACGGGGCGCACGCTGATCGTGCTGGCGGGCGTGGCCCTCAGCTTGCGGCCGGTTGCCCCCTCAAGCAGCTGGGCACCGCCGATCTGCTCGGTCACACGCTCCAGGGCCTCGGCGAAGGCCTGGTCAGCGCTCACGTGGCGTCGACCCGGCTGAGCGCCTGCAGTGCTGCGGCGCTCTCCCCGGCGACCAGCTCGGCGACGCCTGCCAGCGCTCCGCTCTCGGCAGCCCGGCAGAGCCGCAGTCCGGCGGCCTGGACGCGTCGGCGCGCTGCGTGCTCGGAGACGATCCGCAGGCGGTGGCCGGCGGCGAGCGGTACTGGGGCGGCGCCGTACAGGTCGGCCAACAGCACGCCGGCGGCACCATCACCGTTGCCTAGCGCGGTGCTGGCGATCTCCCCGGTGCGGCGCAGCTCCCCCAGGACGGGGCACGGGCCGACGTCGGGCGAGCCGTCGTCGAGCAGTCGGCGCATCGCGGCGACGACGATGCGGCAGGCCTCAACCGTCAGGTCATCGTCGACGAGCCGTTCGAGGACCGGGCGGGCGTCGTCAGGGGTGCTGGCGAGCAGTGCCCCGACGAGTTCCCGTTCGGCTTCGGGGCAGGCAATCAGCGAGCCCATCATCGATCGACCGACCGAAGCCGGACCTGGCGGCGCTCCGCGTCGCATAGGGCGAGCACGTCATCGACGAGCCGGCGGGGGAACGCCCAGCCGTCCGGCCCGTGCTGCCAGGGAGCGCCGAGGGTGGTGAGCAGCGGCACGACGACCCGGCTTGAGCCTTGCAGCCACGCGGTGTGCCGGCTGCCGACCTCGACGACAAGCGCCCCGGTAGCGGCCCGAGGCACCGACGAGTTACGAGTGCCGTCCTCAGGGTCAGGGAGGCGCAGCTGCGCAGGCCGAGTCATGCTGTCGGCTCACCGTCAAGACCGAGCAGCCGCAGCAGCGGCGCGGTCGGCACGACGATCCGCCGGCCGGTGCGCAGCACCGGGAACGGCAGCTCGCCTGCCCGCTCCAGCTCATACGCACGGGTCCGGCCGACGCCGCAGACGATCGCGCAGGCCGTCTCCAAGTCGGTGCGGACACCGAGACCTCGGACGTCGGCCTCTGTCCACGTGCGCGCGCTCATCGGGATGCCTCCTGCAACTGCAGGAGGAGGACCGCGTAGGCAGCGCGCGTGCTCCCCCGAGGTTGACGGGTGCCAGCTTCCCATCGACCCACCGTCACGGGGTGCACGTGCAGCTCCTGCGCGAGCCGCTCGCGGGTTACTCCGGCTGCGCGGCGGATCTCGCGCGCCAACCGAGGTGCTGGCAGCTGACGTGCTGCCCGGACCTCGTCGATTAAGGGCTGCTCTGTCATGGCTACAACGTTGCGACGTCGGTGTTTGGTCCGAGAAGCGTATGCAATGTGAGAGTGGCGGATTGCACATGGCTCTCGTCCCGGCTACAGTGTGGCTATGGCAGTGGAGCGCGGCACGCGTACGAAGCACTGGCTCGGCTGGGCGATGGGCGCTGACCGCATCGAAGCCGCAGCCGCCCGCGCGACGAACTGGATGGTCAACGAGAGCAGGGACGGAGAACTAGTGGCTCTGGCGCGACTTCAACCTGCGGTCAACGGACGCGTGGAGATCACGGCCCTGTGGCTCGAGCGCACCGACGGCGGCCCCCTGGCGGTTCGCGACTTCGGGTCTGCCCACCTCGGTGAGCTGCAGCAGGCCGCGCAACACCCGCTCATCCGAGGGTCGCTCGCCGGTCGCAGGGACGACGGGAGCCACGCGCTGCTTCATCCCGTCAAGGCACCACCTCGGCGCTCCGGTCCGCGCGGGATGCCCCCCGAACACTGGCAGACCGTCGAGGCCCTCTGGCTCGAGGCGAGGGAGGTGGCGCAAGGGCGAGTAACCACGTGGATGCAGGAGCGCTGGACGGAGCGGTACGGCGAGAAGATCCCAATCCCCACGATGGATCGCTGGCGTAAGCGGGTCGAGAGCAAGGACGACAACAGGAAGGCAACGCCATGACCACCACCACCGACCCGATCACCAGGCGGTGCGGCTGCCGCGACGTCGCCGGCCGGCTGCTCGACGTCCGGTGCCCCCGCCTCGCTGAGCGCGAGCACGGGTCCTGGTCGTTCCGGGTGGACGTTCCGGGCCCGGGCGGCAAGCGGCGGCAGGTCCGCCGCACCGGCTTCCCGACGAAGGCAGCGGCCCGGGCCGAGTACGAGCGGCTACGTGTCGACGTCCGTGGCGGCACGTACGTCAGCAGCGGCAAGCTGACCGTGGGCCAGTGGCTCGACGAGTGGCTCGCCGGCCGAGGCAAGATCAGGGAGACGACCCGCGCGAGCTACTCATCGCACATCGAGTGCCACCTACGCCCGCACCTTGGCCATGTGCAGCTCTCGGCTCTGCGCGCCACTCACATCGAGGCTGCATACCGGGAGATCGTGGCCGGCAACGCCGCCCGGCTCGAGGCGGGGAAGCGGGCGACGGGTCCCGCGACGATCGCCAGGGTGCATGCCACGCTGCGCGCCGCGCTCAACACGGCGGTGCGCCGCCGGATGATCCCGCAGAACGTAGCGAGCTACGTCGAGCTGCCCTCCAGCTCCCGTCCCCCGGTCGTCGTATGGCTCCCCGCCGACGTCGGCGCGTTCCTCGACCGCCTCGACGCCACGGCCGACCGGCTCGGACCGCTGTTCCATCTGGTGATTGCTGCCGGGCTCCGGCGCGGCGAGGCGTGCGCGCTGCGCTGGGCGGACGTCGACCTCGACCGAGGCAGCCTGCGCATCTCCCGCTCGCGCAGCACGATCGGCTTCCGCGTCGTCGAGGGCGCCCCGAAGACGAAGGGCAGCGCCCGGACCCTGAGCCTGGACGCCGGCACCGTCGCGGTTCTCCGCGCCCATCGGAAGGCGCAGGCCGAGGGGCGGCTGGCGTGGGGAGGCGCGTGGGTCGACACCGACGGGGTGTTCGTCCGCGAGGACGGCGAGCTGATTCACCCCGAGCACGTCTCAAACCGCTTCGCAGCAGTCGTCAAGGCTGCCGGGCTCCCCCGCATCCGGTTCCACGACTTGCGGCACACCAGCGCGACCCTGGGCCTCGCGGCGGGCGAGTCCATGAAGGAGATCAGCGACCGGCTCGGCCACAGCACGATCGGGATCACAGCCGACACGTACACGCACGTCCTGCCGGCAGTCGCGCAGGAGTCCGCGGAGCGTCGCGCGGCACTCGTCCCGCGGGCTCTGTGCCCACCGCGTGCCCACGGGGCCTCAGAGGACCTCTCCACGGCGGCCGATGGGGACCGAACCCGCAGGTCAAACGGGTGGGGCGGGTGGGGCTCGAACCCACGACCTACGGATTATGAGTCCGCTGCTCTGACCGGCTGAGCTACCGCCCCGGCGCTACCACCCTGGCACATCCGGGCACCTTCGGCCGCTCAGGTCTGAGCTGCGGCCCGGTTGGGCACGTCCCGCTCATGCGATCCACGACTTTGGGGGCCAACCCCGACAACAGCCTTACCGTCTCCGCGCAAGGCCTGGGCTGCATGGGGATGAGCGAGTTCTACGGCCCGGGCGACGACGCGGAGTCGGTCCGCACCATCCACCGCGCGCTCGAGCTGGGCATCACGCTGCTCGACACCGCCGACATGTACGGCCCGTTCACCAACGAGAAGCTGGTCGGCAAGGCCGTCGCCCATCGCCGCGAGTCCGCGGTCATCGCGACGAAGTTCGCCAACATGCGCGGCGAGGACGGCAAGTTCC
>JAABUO010008850.1_pt1 | contig 11325 bp, 11 predicted proteins | sample 5559291 | NCBI WGS metagenome assembly JAABUO01 (sample SAMN10711878, study PRJNA513372) | rock metagenome | isolation source: Antarctica rocks | place: Antarctica: Victoria Land, Finger Mt sud | reverse complement strand
GACCTCCTGTACTTCTTGTGACAGTGCAGTAAACCACTCGCCGTTCTGCGTAGAATCTCGGTTGTCAGTACTCTGCCAATCCAAATTTCATGATCGCCGACTTCAATGACACGATGCTGTACACAATGAAATATGGCCGTAGGGTTGATCGTAGGCTTCTGCAGTCTCTCAAGGATAAGTGGATGAGGACCGGGTACGCCCTGCGAGTATGCTTCGGCAACCGAGGCAGACGCAAGGCTATCATCCAGAAAGTGAACTGTAAATCTGCCCATCTCGTGCAGTATCTTTGAGGCCTGTGACGGCAAGCGTAGATTGAAGGATACGAGCGGCTCCGGGTGTAAGCTCACCGAGGTGAAGGAAGAAACGGTCAACGCTCTGCCATGATGGATGTCCCCGCTGCTGACGATGACCACTAACGATTAGTGCAAGCCACACAAAGTAGTAGAGACCTGGCTGAGCAAGCAGTCGGAGCGCCTCTCGGACTTCTGGTCTGGTTGGTGGAGCCTTTGCGTCGACGCCATGCGGAAGACGCGGTCTGCCCTGACACGCAGTCGCAAAGAGTGAGAAGGATGCGAAGGGTGGGCGATGACGGCGGGCGGCGTGACAATTGCATTGGCTGCATCTCGCCAGTCCAGGGCGGTTTGTTCTCATCTCTATCCTTCCATCATACGCAGTCGCGCATTATCGGATGACAGTGGTCGAGACGGCCAGGACGAGCCAATTGTCAAATCCATCCTCTTTGATCCAAGCGAGCCATGGAAGAAGAAGAAGATTCAAAAAGCCCCAGCTGTCAGACATGAGGAGCTGTCTGCTTGGGAGAAGAAAGTGCGAACGAATGTCTTTGGTAGAAGGATTTGGCTACATAATTGCTAATCTGAAGCACAGCTGCTTGCACACCCCGTCCGACGAGACGTTCTGAGCGAGAGTGCACTCCCCAATAGCTTCTTGCAAAAGTTCATGGCAGTCTACGATAATGTGGCAGACAAGAAGCTGATTGTACCGGACCGCCTGTTCAAGCGTCAAAAGCAAGCAATTGGACAGGGTCGTTGGACACTCGCTCGAAGCGGGGTCATTGATACCATGACAAACGGTCGCTGGAGGTCACTGGTTCCCAACCACTCCCATAGAAAGCAATTTGATTGGCGCCCAGACATGAGCTCTTTTATTCGAAAACGAATGGAGGAAGAAGTCACTCAACTGCTTCTGAGTCACAAACACTACATCTTGCCCTTGATGGATGTGAAGCTACATGAAGGATACGATATGGTTTTAGATTGGGAGGCCGCTAGTCTCCTGATCAGTGCGGATGTCTGCGTGTTAAGCATGTCACAATTGATACCCAAGCATGAGTCACTTCTCCAAGAACTAAATCTCCAAAGTGGGGCGGCGCACGCGATAATACGCTGTACGAATACGATCACATTACAATCTGCGCTGTGGAAATTGTATTTATATAACTCTGACTGACTCTATTCATGTTTTACACGCTTTGCATCATCCATTTCGACAAGGATATCAGTTTCACGTTTCTTTCCCTCGTCCTCGACTTTGATTACATTCTGCTCTTGCACGGTAGCAAATTCGGGGAGATCCGCTGCAAACAGAACTGTATGGGCCCAGCCAGCCCAGTCACCCCACAGTTGTCTAAAGAAATCGCCCACATCATCGTAGGTTGCACGTGTCAACGATACAGTCTTTCTGGACTTTCCGTGGCCGTACTTGTAATCTTTCAACGCAATTTTCCATACTTTATTAGGCTCGAATCAGGATTCCTCACCATGCGTGTCAACAGGCACTGCACCATGCTGGTTCAAAGACATCAACGCCTTCACTTAACGAGTACGACCCAGAACTTACCACACAATCGGCTACCTTCGGCCCAACACCGCTAAGCTCGCAAAGAGAGCTGTGCACCGATTTGTAATCCTTATTTCTCAGGCTCTCGAGCCAACCTCCTTCTCTTTCGTTGACAATCATATCTGCTGTTCTCGGAATGTACTTTGCACGATAACCAAAACCAAGACCTCGTAGTTTCGTCTCAACATGGTCGCCGACAAGCCTTTCCGGTGGAGGAAATGAATAATAGTCCTCCTCGTCAACACGCCCAATTAGATCTCCGAAATTCACCGACAGCTTATTCATCTACATGAGCAACAGATCCGATTGACCCACCATTTGTGTGATCCGTGGAATGTTGTTATTGCTGGAACAAATGAATCCCACCAAACATTCCCATGGATCCTGCCGCAACATTCTCACACCTTTCATTTTGAATGCTACACCTCTGAAATGCTTGTCCCGGGAGCTCCATTCTTCATACAAGCGAGACAAATTAATATCCAGAGATAGGTATCCTTCGATGACTTCTCTGGATTCTTTGTGATCAGGAAAGGATCGGAAATAAACATGTGATGCTAAACAATGAGGACAGGGTGTGACTTTCTTACAGTCTTGACGTAGTGTAAAAAGGATTCTATTGATTACGCAAGACCAATGGTCGGGAGATGAAGTTGATGCTTTCCAACGAAAAGCTTGACCACATTTCAAAACCGTGGATAACTGTAACTCAGTTTCACTAAGTCTTATACTTCTCCACATTGGTATGGCTGGATTAAAGGAGAGAAGTTTTCATTCGTATGGAGCATAACTAGATTGGAGACTCGTAGTATTGGTTTCGAGTAAGCTTCCAACGGCAGATGATTTAGAGAATGAAGATACGAGAACTGGACGAGTACGCCACTCTAGTCTACATGAACCCCTACTGAGCTAGGAAACGTAGTGGCCTATATATTTCTTTCGATCTATGAAAAGCTAAGATGTCATACGAATGGCTTTGGATTATGCTGCATTGTCCTCTTGGCAGCTACTGTCGTACTATAGCTGGCGAGACTTTCGGAACGTTTAAGAGGTGCAATGTCCCCTAAGACAATGAGTAGAGTGCATACGCTTTCCACTTGAACTGAAGGGCTTATCACTCTTCATGAAGGTGTTCTTACTCCTGATGGCATTGGTACAAGCTCGTCTTCCCAGCTATAGAGCCCAGCTCTCGGACGCATCGCTTGCAGAGATAAACAGTGTTTGTCTGTCGTGTGCACGAAGGACTTTTCGCAATGTCAAATGCGGCTTAGAAGACGCGGAGCCGGCCTACAAGCGATGTGTCCACCTCTCATCCCTTATGCAGAAAGCGTGTTGCCATGATAGATGTACTCAATGCGCTCTGTTTCGATACACAAAACCCGTATATGTCGAGAAGATGCATTCAGAAGTGCCAATTGCCATGGCACAGGCTGCACCATCCCGAAAGAAAACCCCATACCTCTCTGAGATGAAATGGGTCAATAGCAGCTCGGGCATATTCAAGGCGTGAAGCTCTCTGCTTGGCTTTACCTTTCGTTATCGCATGCAACAGAAACTTACGAGTCTCTTTGTCCGTGATGGAATCATCCAAGCTAACGATGCCGTCTCGGGTTATTGACTATGTAGAAGCTGTAGAGACACACAATTCATAGCCTTCTTTTTCACGTCGCAAGAATCATTCGTAATGCTGATGGTTGTCGTCCACAGGAAGGTTTCACGTTCGCCTGTGCAACTTATGATTTACTCATTATGGCTCTTTGACAGACATTGCGAGTGTATATATACACGACACTGGAACAGAGGTCAGAGAGAGGAGGCAAAGGAAAGTGCCGAAAATGACGACGACGACGCCAAACTGCTGTTTGGCGTGGTTTTCTCACTACGAAACATGGTCCAGAAGCTGGACCCGTCCATTGAGTCTACATCTCCGTACGGTACAGGCAGCGGAGGAGAGTTTGTGAGCTACCGGACTTCCGCATATAAGTTACATTATTACGAGTCTCCCACCAGCCTCAAATTCATCATGATTTCAGACATCAAGGTGGATTCGTTGCGACTGGTGCTTCATCAGATCTATGTCAGCTTGTATGTCGAATACGTGGTCAAGAATCCTCTTGCATCCGTAGAGCATGGGCGATTGAATAAAGATGAAGAAGGGGAGGGAGTCGGGGTGGAGCTATTCAATATGGCACTTGATAGCTTCGTCACGAGTCTTGACGCTTTCAAGTGATTGTCCGGCCTATGCTCGCAGACGGCATATCGCTTAGCCGCAGGATTACTGTAAGGATTCTACATCGAAACTTCACCACTTTTGCATCCTTAGATTGTACCTGCTGTGTAAAGGTCATGGACGCATGGCGGACTCAGTCCAATTGGGCGAACAATGTACCCTCCAAAGAGAGTCGCGTACTGGATACTTGTGGACCCAAGAACAGAGACAAGAGGCCAGGCGTAATGTAGCTATCCAGGTAAATACCTAGAAAGACTATTCAGCCCTCATACGTGCCCGTGAACAAGCCAGTCTGCAGGGTTAGGGCACCTGCTCGACCAAGTTCCTTGTTCATTTCAGTGTCGTTGCCTACCCCGGAATTCCAGACAGGGTTTACACCACCGACGTCACTAGGCAACGCAGCAAATGCGTCGGATCCAGGCGTGGGTATGCGTCCTATGGGGGATCAGCCTGGTAAAAGGCTGTGGTGTGCTGGTTCACAACGAAGTCTTCCGAAGAGCAGCGACGATTGCAGGATTAAACCTCGATCCCACGGTGGCACAGCCGGGTGCCTTCTTCCCCGACTGGTTAGTCTCTCCTGATGCAACATACTGACACACCCCAGGGGCTACGGATGTCTTGGCACGGACGAGGCTGCAGAAATTGCGCATTGGCCGCCATTTCTGGCTGCTATGGTTGAGCATATACGGCTACAACCGCCGTCAGATCATCGGAAACTGCTTGTTTCCTTCGCTGCAGGCATCGCGTCGCATATGGTGGCTGACGCTACATGGCATTCCATTCGACTAGATGAAGGGCTGTTGCGAGTAATGGCTGAATTTGATTTCGACGGGAGTTTTGGGGCAGCGCACAAGGTACTGGATCCCGGAGGTGATCTTGTCTACGCATGGCGTTTGGGAGCAAACGGGCTCGACTGGATTGAAGATTCGTGGCAGGTACCGCTTGACGACCTCGTAGAAGTATACGCACGACTCAATCAGACTATCTCCAAGACGACATTACGATATTGCACATTGCGTGGGCTTGCGGTTCTTCGTGCAACAAAAAAGTTTGGTTCAAACCTGTATCCGCGATTTGCCGCACAGTCGTCCTGGATGGTGGATTTCCTCGACTCGTATCACTTGGGGGGTGTTGACGAGATGGTATCTTCCACTGTGGAGTGCTGGCAAGGTTTTCAAGAGTGGTTAAGAGATGGTGTGCATGATCCTTGGTCTTACTGTCCTTTGCTAACGATGGTGCGTTCGAATCCTCCGGCTCCGGAACTGACTGGTAGTAGTAGTAGTACATTTTCGTGTCGGCATGCTCCCGTGGACGATCTGCTGAATGCGACTGTTGAACAGGAAATGCAACACTTGGTGGCCTATGAGAAGGATGGTATGCTTATTGTGTCTGCCGGCAATAAAGAAGAGATTGCAAAGCAGCACACATTCAAAGCAGGGGAGAGCGACACGTTGAGGGACGTCGGCGATGTGGGAGCAAACAAATGGCTTTCAGCACGTGTGCCCGGCTCCAAGTTCGGCACCTCACTCGCTATTGGAAATTTCACGGGCGACATGGCAATAGCCGTAGGAGCTCCGTTACTCTCCGAGAATCCCAGATACCCGCATCGCGGGGGCGTCTATATTCTGCCATCCTCGCTTTTGTCAGTGGCGTCGTCTCACAAAAGCGACTTCTTGCAGCTTCAAACCAGCTCGTTGGATGCAGCCATAGACGCTAGATGGACCGCGGGCGGAGGCCGCTTTGGCGCAGCAATGACTACTTTACAGATTGGAAATGTGTCTGTTCTTGCTGTCGCCTCTCCGGGACGAAATATTGTTGAGCTATTTGTCCCCTCTACCACCACTGCTGCTGTTGTGACCATTGTCGGCCCTTCGAAGGGTGGTTTTGGAGAGGTTCTCCAAAAAGCGCACGATAGCAATCTCCTCATTTCCGCCCCCTTTGCGAAAGTCGGCCAAAAGTTGCAAGCTGGTGAGATATACTATATCACAGAGGAAGAAATCCTGGCTGCCATGCATGGACTACACAATATCTACCCCCAGCCTCGTATCCGCGGTCGGCATGCATTTGGCTGGCTTGGGGCCAGCATGGATGTTTTGGACGACGACTTCATTGTTGGCGGGCCCGGGCCTGGTGTGGTATACGTGCACACCATGGACCATGACTTGCAGCCCCATGGGCGAGCCATCTACCGGACCCCTGGATTTGGTGGTTCCGTGGCCGTCGGAAAAACAAACGGACGGACTTGGTTCGCAGTAGGCAATCACCGTGCGCTGGTCAATGGGATAGAACAGGGCGCCGTCTATTTCTTTACGGACGAGATTCCGCCCATCGAGATCGTGTCTGCGGAAGCAGAAGAGTTTGGCAAGTTTGGTATGCATCTATGGCATTCGGCAGCGGGCGACGAGCTGATTATTTCCTCGCCGTTGGCGAATGCACTTGGCGGGCGCATATGGAAAGTGGACACCCATGCACTGCGCGGAGACCGACACGTGGTTGCAGCTGCCATGCAAGGCGGCGAGGAAAAGGCGGGATTGGGCGCGTCGTATGTGGAGATGGCTGGAATGGTCATTATTGGACTGCCGTATGCCGGCTTCGTACAGACAGAGAATCAGGTTCGGTTGGTGGGAGCAATCTCATCGGTAAATAAAACGGAAACCTACTGTAGATAAAGATATACAAAAAGACCTTGAAACCCCGCAAATCAGGCGTAGTGGCGAGCCGTCCCGTCGTGAGCCGTCTTGCTCTTGTCGTGAAAAAGACCCGTCTCATCCTCGTACATGGATCGTCCCTTTCTCTCTGGCCCCAAGAAGATGACAATGAGCACGTACGCGTACACGCATCCCATGAAGATGGCCATCACCTTGGAGTAATCATATTGCCCGGCTGGCTTGCCAGGCAATGGAAAGCGCTGACCAATGGTTGCTTCAATGGTGGAGGAAGCAGAAGAGACAAGATTGCCGAGCTGGTAGCTTACGCCAACCACAAAGGACCGGAAGTGCTCGGGTGCGAGCTCGGAAAGGTGAATAGGGATAACGCCCCACGCTCCCTGCACGAAGAATTGTTCAAAGAAGGCGCCGGCAATGATTCCGTTGTTGCGAACAAATGCCCAAGGATAGATGACTGCTCCGCCCAGGACGCAACAAATCATAATAGTGAGCCGACGGCCCAGGATGTCTGAAACATATCCCATCACGACCCCACCAGCCAGTGCACCAAGGTTGGCAACGACGTTGGTCACCGTGGACGCATTTAGGCTCTGGCCGAGTGAGGTGGTAAGGAGGGTAGGGTATAGGTCCTGTGATCCGTGCGACATGAAGTTGAAACCACTCATGAGCAGGACGAGGTAGATAAACATCAGCCAGTACTCTTTCATTGCAAGTGCACCCTGTCGTCGGAACTGTCGCGCCAACGACTCCTGAGAGTCGCCGTGCAATCGCGCATACTTCATTTCCTGATAGGTTTCCGTCTCTGGTAAAAACATGCGCCATACCGCAATAAGCACGGGAGGACCCGCCGTGAACCAGTACAGTGAACGCCATGTCTGGGGCGTGGTTTCAAAAGCGCGCCAAAATACCACAGTCATTAAGTATCCAAATGCGTAGCCCTGTTGCAATAACCCAGACAGAATTCCTCGTACGCGCTCCGGAGCATCTTCCAAGGCAGTTGCCGCTGCATTCCCATACAAGCCACCCATGGCGATACCAAACAAGGCGCGCACGGCCAAGAACTGGGAGTAAGTCTGCACAAACCCGAGACCAATTTCGAGGCAGGTGAAGAGGAGTAAGTTGATGATGAAGGGCCACTTGCGACCATATCTGTCCCCGAGTAGACCAAAAATGATGGCGCCGACGGATCGCAGCATGAGCACGAGCGTAATTCCCCATGTGATGTCAGCCTTACTGCGGTTGAGGGACTTAGCGAGCGCGGTGACAGTGAGACTGACGCAAAAAAAGTCGAGGGCGTCGACGCTCCAGCCGAAGAAGGCGACCATGGCCAGATTCCATTGCCGACCATTCAGCTGTCGCAGCGAGGTGAAGGGATTCAAGGGCCGGTTGTTGGGAGGCTTGAGGGTACTGAAGCGCGTGCCCAAGTATTGTCCGATAGACATCTGCATGATGGCTTTAGTCAGCTTCGTATATTTTGAGTGGTGGCGGTGGTTGTGGAAAGAGAGGATCTTGGCGATGAATGGCAAATGGGGAAATAATGAACTTGTCCGAGAAGAGGAGTGTGGGGCAGATCAGGGCTTAACCCTGGTTCGGAGATTCCCGAGACTGACTGTTCGGATAAGCATGTCAATAATGGGAGAGCAATTGAGCACTGGAAAATAGTCTAGTTGAAGATAGTCCGTGAACAAAGACAAAAGTGTAACAGATTCCGCTTCTCCAATGCACCGTTTTGGCGAAGGTGAGCAATGCTCTTCATGTACAGAGAAAAGCCGGAATTGCCAACTCGCCTATTGCTGTGACAGGCAAGGAATCGTCCGTGAGGTTCGTCCTTGGTAGATTTATGACGGTACTCCTCTCCGGCAGCGACTTTTGGGATGCCGACGACCACGTCCTCTACCCCGCGACAGCTGGCCTTGCCTGCCTCGTCACGGTATGGGCCTTCCTCCGCATCACAGCTCCGAGGACGCTTGCTCCTTGGACCCTCTTTGACTACACCTGCACCGTCACGCTCGGCGCCTCCCTCAGCAGGGTCCTGGTTGGGCCGTCTTCCTTTGTCAACGATGGCAGGGTGAATAGCTCGCTGACCCTAGTGCGCGGAGTGATTGCTATGGCTACCATCATCTTTGTACCGTGGGCCTACACCTTCATCCTCGCACATGTCCCGGGCTCGGAGCGCTTCCTACGTGCACAGCCTCTGCTTATTGCCTTTCGCGGACATCTCCTACACGATGAAATGAGGAGCCATAGAATCTCCGTTTCGGACGTTCGAATGGCCATGCGGACAAAGGGAGTGGGCAGGTTATGTGATGTGGAGGCCATGGTAGTCGAATCTACAGGCGTCGTCTCGGTGGTCACACGCAACATGGGTACGGAGGCACTGGAGGGCTTGAAGGCATACCAAAACCTTGTCAGCAAGAATTTGGGCCACCAGCCTACCCCTTCGGCGTCCGGGGATCCTGTCTCGGAGCGGGGGCTTGGCAAAGCATGATATGACAACGTAACGAAAGCATGATATAGATTGGTGTACATATCCTCGTCTGTACTTACCTAGACGTACGCATCTTATTTCATTCATCTTCTTGTCTCCTCTTCATCCGTCGCACATTCAAATGAAGACAATCACGGGCGGCTGCTTATGCGGCGCGTTCTCCTACACGCTCAATACTGACCGCGAGTTGGCCAGCGAGATCTGCGCATGCACTGATTGTCGGCGTGCAACAGGCGGCATTCTCACGCAGTTCTACGATGCACATCCACAGGAATTGGAGATGAGTGGCCCATTGCGCGAATACACGAGCTCACCGGGCGTCGTTCGCACTTTTTGCGAGACCTGTGGCACAAAAGTGTACTACCGTATGCAGACGGACGATGTCTACAACATGCATCTTGGGACAGTGGACGATGCCTTTGTAAAGCATTTCCCGCTCGACAATGTGCATCGCATCTCATCCGATTCGCAGGAATACCTTGCGCGGTACATCGACCCACAGGTACCGCGCTACTCGTCAAACAGCAAAGAGCGTGTTGCTTTCACGCACGGAGAGGTGCATCGGACCCCGAATCGGTCGAGCGTCGCGTGTCGTTGTCATTGCGGCGGCATTGACTTCTCCATTCGACAGCAGGAGGTAGGTGACATGGAGACCGTGATGCGGGAGATGGCCCTCGGTCGTGCAGGCTTCCAAGCTCCGGATGCAAAAAAGTGGGTAGCAAGCGTATGTGTGTGCAGATCGTGTCGACGAGCCGCTGGACGCACGTTTGAGAGCTGGGCCTTCGTTCCTACCCGGGCGCTCTCCACCATGAATTTGAAGACGGCGATTTACTACCGCTCGAGCCCAGATGTGACGCGAGTCTTTTGTGGTACGTGTGGTGCGACTGTCTTCTGGCATGGCGATATGCGCAAGACGCTGATTGACGTGGCCGTTGGTCTAATGGACGACTGTGGACGCGGCATGCTCCAGTATCCGGGGAGGATTAGCTATGAAGAGGAAGACCCCTCGGATCTCTCAAAGCAGTTCCTTGTCGGTCTGAAAGAATGCGATTATGTATGATTTGCCATAACTTCTCAAGTCCATATATCGCGTTCCGCTGTTGTCACGCCAACCAATAGGCGAAGTCCGTATAAAGCGCCACGACTGTCGCAAGCCATGAAAAACGACACATGATTAGCAAGGGAAAGGATAGTTCCGTGGAGGAGCAAGTCGTCCAAGATATTGCAGAGACTCACGAGCTTCATAATGCAAAGATTATTGACCATGTGGCTGAGGTGAAGCTATGTCGAAAGTTCGACTTCCGAATCCTTCCCATCCTAGCCATTATGTACCTCTTTAATGCGCTGGATAAGGGAAATCTTGGAAATGCCAAAACTGATGGGTTTGACAAGAATATTGGTTTGGTTGGTAATCAATACAACATCATTCTATCCGTCTTCTACGTCCCTTATGTCCTAACGGCCTTCCCTGTTGCTCTCATTGGAAAGAAGTTCGGCCCTTCCGTTGTTTTGCCGATTCTTATGTTTATCTTTGGGAGCATGTGCTTGCTCAGTGCTGCAGTGCAAAACTTCGGCGGCATGATGACAGTGCGTTGGATTTTAGGAATGGCAGAGGCTGGGTTCTTTCCTCTCGTCATCTATTACGTAAGTCTACACGCGTTGCCGCTAATGTCAGCTTACAACGTTTTATCGACGATCGGAACTTGCTCGGCGACTGGCTATTTTCTACGCAGCTAGTAACATCGCCAATGCGTTCTCCGGGCTGTTGGCCTTTGGAATCTTTCAAATCAAAGGTGGGGCACTTCAGAATTGGCGGTATCTCTTCATCATCGAGGGTGCAGCAAGTGTGCTTTTCTCCGTCTTTGCTCTGTTTTACCTGCCCCGTTCGGCGTCCCATGCGAAGTTTCTGAACCCGGTTGAAAAGGAGCTTGCATTTCAACGGATCCAGCAGGACTCCAGTTCTGTCGTCGATGAAAAATTGTCTATCCGAGACGCTCTGAAAGTCTTTAATCACCCAACGACGTGGGTTTTTTTACTCATTGAGTGCGCCCTGGGGGTTCCGATTCAGGGCGTGGCCAACTTCT
>JAABUO010008846.1_pt1 | contig 11330 bp, 5 predicted proteins | sample 5559291 | NCBI WGS metagenome assembly JAABUO01 (sample SAMN10711878, study PRJNA513372) | rock metagenome | isolation source: Antarctica rocks | place: Antarctica: Victoria Land, Finger Mt sud | reverse complement strand
CGTGGCCGGAACCATCACCGATTCGGGCGGCGCCGCGGTCCAAAACGCCACGGTCACGCTGCGAAATGTCGACACGGGCACGAAGCAGAGCACACAGACCTCCGGAAACGGCTTCTATCGTGTGCAGCAGCTGCTCCCCGGAAACTATGCGCTCACCGTGTCGGCGCCCGGCTTCAAGACACAACAGCAGGACAACCTCGCCGTGCAGCTGGGGCAGGTGGCTGACGCGGACATCGCTCTCTCGGTCGGATCGACGACAGAAACCGTCGAGGTCACAGCTAACACCGCCGCGCTGCAGTCCGAGAGCTCCGACGTGAGCACCGTGCTAGAGCCCAAGGCTGTCCACGACCTTCCCCTATCAGTGAGCGGCCTGCGAACTCCGGTCGACTTCATCTTTCTTACGCCCGGCATTACCGGCGGCGGCCCCATCGGCAACAACTCGATCAAATTCGCGGGCGGGCAGGATCTCGGCGGCCTCATTCTCATCGACGGCCTGCCCATGAACACCAGCACCGGAAACAACTTCGACTCGCCCACCTACACCCCGTCCGTCGATGCCGTGCAGGAATTCAACGTCATCCTCGCCGGTCTTCCAGCGGAGTACGGCCGCACCTCCGGCGGCATCGAGAGCTTTGTGACAAAATCAGGCACAAATCAATACCACGGCAGCGGGTACGAGTTCTTTCGCAATACCGTTCTCGACGCCAATAATTGGTTCAACAAGGCCAACCGGGCGCGAAACTGCGTGGGAGCTGCCGATACGCCGGATTGCCGCAAGGCCTACGCGACCCCTGCTGACAAGAAGAACGACTTCGGCGTCACCCTCGGCGGCCCAGTCCGCATTCCGCACCTCTACAACGGGCATGACCGCACCTTCTTCTTCTTCTCCTGGGAGCAGCTTCGCGTGACCAATGGAGGAACCAGCGCTCCGGCTGTACCCACCATGGCCAATCGCACTGGCGATTTCTCGAGCCAGCTTGGAGGTCCGCTCGTTCAAAATCAGCAGACCGTCTTCAACCCCTGCACCGGCCAGCCCATCTTGCAGGGCCAGATCTTCAATCCGGCAACCACTCGCACCGTCGGCGGCGTGCTCTGCCGCGATCCCTTCCCCGGCAACATCATCTCGAGCGGCATCAGCTTGGTTGCGCAGAAGGTGCTGACCTACATCCCGCAACCGATCAACAGCAGCAACAGGCAGAACTTCTTCACCAGCTACTCCTCTCCCACCATCCAGACCGCCGAGACCATCCGCATCGACCAGACCTTCTCGGAGCACGACAAGATCTTCTCCTCCTACAACCCGAACGAGCAGCTGGGCACATGCTCCTTTCAGGTCTTCCCGAACTTTGCAGATCCCGCCTGCGCCCATAACGACTTTTTTCTGCACGCCGTCCGCTTCGGCTGGGACCACATCTTCTCGCCGACGCTGCTGAACCACTTCACCTTCGGCGGCGATCGTGAGAACCACCAGGTCGCGTCACTGGCTGCGCAGAGCGGGCAGAACTTCAACTCTCTCCTGGGCATCACCGGCACCACCGGAACGACGTTCCCGCGGATCAACTTCGGGCAGGGCTACCAGTCTCCCGGCTTCGGTCTGGACCTTGCGCTCATCGATAATCACGCGCAGGTCTACGACAGCATTGAGTGGGTAAAGGGGCGGCACAGCATGCGCTTCGGTGCCGAGTACCGCTACCTGCAGTTCAGTATCCCGAACCGCGGCGGCAACTCCGGAACCTATAACTTCTCCAACAACGAGACCTCCGGCACCAACTTCCTGCAGAGCCAGACGGGCAACTCCTTCGCGAGCTTCCTGCTTGGGCAGGTCAGCTCCGCCAGCGTGGCTTATCAGCTTCACGCTCCACGCTCCAGTCAGTTCTATGGAGCGGTTTACTTTCAGGACGACTACAAGGTTCGCCAGAACCTGACCCTCAACCTGGGTATCCGTTACGATCTCGAACCAGCCCCGCAAGAGAAGCAGAACTTCAAATCGAACTTCTCGCCCACACAGGCAAATACCGCCGCCGGCAATCTGCCCGGTGCCCTCTACTTCGCCGGCTCGGGCGCTGGACGTTCCGGTGTCGGGAGCGGCTTTGCAAACACTTGGTACAAGGATGTCGCACCGCGCGTCGGCTTCTCCTGGTCGCCGAACGCCTACCAGGGAAAGACGGTCGTCCGCGGCAGCTACGATATCGTCTACTCCGCCCTTCCGATCAGTGCGGCCATCGGTACGCCAGCCCCCGGCGTCAACCCTGTTTCGCCAGTCTCGACCGGCTTCAACGTCAACGCCAACTACACCGACTCCGCCACCAACTTCACCGCGCCCTTCCGGCTGGACTCCGGCTTTCCTGCCTACAGCCTGCAGCCCAACTTCGATCCCAATCAGGCGAACGGAACGCCCAACGCTGCATACACTGCGGCCAGCTATGGACGCCCCGGCATGCTCCAGCTTTGGGAGGGTGAGATCCAGCAGGAGTTTCCCGGCAAGATCGTCGCGACCTTCGGCTATCTCGGGTCGCACTCCACGCACTCCGCCTCCAACCTCCGCTTCCTCAACAATCTCAATCCCAAATACTTCAATTTGGGAACTAAACTGTTGACCCAGGCAGGCCCTAATGCCGCAACGCCGAATCCCTATCCTGCCTTCCAGACCAACTTCGGCGGAAACGGAACCGTGGCACAGGCACTGCGACCCTTCCCACAATTCTTGGAGATCGGAGAGATCCTGGAAAATGTCGGGCAGTCCAACTACAACGCCGGTTTCGTCCGAGTGCAGCGGAGCTTCACCAACGGCTTCAGCCTGCTGTTCTCCTACACCTGGTCGAAGACGCTCACCAACGCCGACTCGCAGTTTCCCGGCATCGGCGCCGGTGGAAACGCGATCCAGGATCCGTTCAACCTCAAGGGGGAGAAGAGCTATTCCACGCAGGATCTGCCGCAGGTCTTCACCGCCGCCTATCTTTACGAGCTGCCCTTCGGCGCGCGCAAGCGTTTCCTTAATCAAGGCGCGCTGCTTGAACGAAGTCGTCGGCGGATGGCAGGTCGGCGGCATTCACCGATACACCAGCGGTCTCCCAACGCAGTTCGGATGCGCCAGCCCGATCCCCGGCACGGAGACCTGCACGCGTTACAACCTCGTTGGCGATCCGAAGATTCATCAGTCCGGTCACTACGATCCCTTCACCACGCCCATCTACAACATCGCGGCCTTTCAGGATCCCAACGCGACCGTCGCCACACGCGGGAACTACATCTATGGCAACTCCCCTCGTGTCTTCGGAAGCGTCCGCAATCCGCTCTTCCTCGATGAGGCCTTCAGCTTGATCAAGCGCACCCAGATTCACGACGTAACCAACTTGGAGTTCCGCGCCGATCTCTTCAACGCCTTTAACCGCCACATCTTTGGCGGAGGCGACACCAACCCCTCCCCCACCAACACCAACTTCGGGCTCAACGTCGGTCTGGTGGACTCCGCCCGCCAGGTGCAGTTCATGCTTCGCGTCAACTTCTAGTGGCTTCCAAATGCAGCCGCCTCCCTTGCCCGCGAACAAGGGAGGCGTTCTTTCTCCTTGCCATGCGCCGCGCTGCTTCTTCTCGCCTCTGTCTTCAGCCTTCCAAAAGGCGCAGCCGCTTCGAATCCAATCGTCACAACGGCCTACTCCGCCGATCCGTCGGCACACGTCTTCGCTGGCCGAATCTACATGTACGCTCGCACGATCGCAACGACGCGGGAGTTCGACATGCTCGACTGCCACGTCCATTTGAGCGACGACCTGCAGAACTGGCGGGACCACGGCATCGCCTTCCGTTTAAGCGACACACGTTGGGCAAAGTCGCAACTGTGGGCGCCCGACTGCGCCTTCAAGGCTGGCCGCTACTTCCTTTACTACTTAGCCCAGGACGCTGCCGGAAAATCCATATCGGCGTCGCTATCGGCGACTCGCCCTCTGGCCCGTTTGTCGACATCGGTAATCCCATCGCCGGCACGAGCGGTATCGACCCTTCGCTCTCTCTCGACGAGGACGGACAGGGATATCTCATCTGGCAGGATCATGGCCCGGTGATAGCCCGCATGAAGCCGAACCTGATCGAACTCGCGGAAGCTCCGCACAAAGAGGAGGGCGCCGACAATTTCTTTGAGGGGCCGTGGATCTTCAAACGCAACCAGCTGTATCACCTGACCTATCCCGCGTTTAGACCGGGTGGAACCGGAGGCGGCCAGGGGCAGAACTACGACTACGCTATCTCGGGCAAGCCCACGGGCCCATACGTCTACAAGGGCGCGTACGCACAGAGCGGCCCCGGCGGCGATAACATCCACGGCTCGCAACTGGAGTGGAACGGCAAGTGGTACTACTTCTATCACGACTTCTCAACCTCGGTCGGCAGGCCCGGCCATGGCTATAGGCGTGCGGTCAAGATGGACGAACTCCGCTTTGCCGGTGACGGTTCCATCCTTCCGCTGCAGTGGACGGCGGAGGGTCCGTCACAACAAAAGCCGCTCGACGCCCTCTCGCGTGTAGAGGCGGAGACGCTGAACAGCACCGACATTCCCGAGGGCGACCATGCGATCGCCATTGACGGAGGCAGCCACGGCCCGGTCTATCTGGGACCCGCCACCTCGGGCTCCTGGGTCAAGTACGCACGGATCGACTTCGGCAGCGGCGCATCCCAATTCCAGGCCCGGGTAGCCAGCGCCACTGGCGGGGGCGTCATCGACCGCATCGACGGCCCCCTGGTCGGCTCCTTCACAGTTCGCTACACCGGCGGCTGGCAGCAGTGGACCATCGAAGCCTGCGCCGTAAATCGCACGAGCGGCCTCCACGACCTGTTACTGGTCTTCCGCGGTGACGGTCGCGACGGCCTCTTCAATATCGATTGGTTCACCTTCAGCAGAGCGGGAGATCACCCGTGACGCTCAAAATCGTGCGCGACACAAGCGGCGCGGTCAGCATCGCTCGATCCGCGCTCGCAGCCACTCTCTGCCTCGTCGGTTACGTTCCGGTCATGGCTCATACCCTTCGTCCCCGCTCTCACCGAAGATGAACGCCCTCTTATCGCCCTCTTCCAGAATCCTCCAGCAACTATCGCGGCAAGCCCTTCTGGGGGCGGAGTGGGGACCTGGACCGCGACGAGGTCATCCGGTCGACGCCTTTACGCAGGTAGGCATGGGCGGCTTCTTCATGCACTCCCGCACTGGTCTGAAGACCCCTAAATCAGCGGCGCCAATTCCATCGCAACAAACGCTCGACACCGAAGACTGAAGACCGAAAAACCGAAAACAATCCTTCAACAGCACCACAAGGAGAACTCGATGAAGCGCACCCTCCACTATCTCGCACCTCTGCTCTGGGCTGTGTGCGCGAACGCGCAGCCGATTCCAAACGTCACCTGCCCGGTTGAAGATCTGCCGGTCAAAGCAGTGGTCGCCTGGCAGTTCCCACAGGTGCTGGAGAAGGTGCAGGTCGTGGTCTTGCGCGATCCCGCCGGCGAGCAGGAGGCGCGCTTCGATCTCACCCACGGCGCCAGCCTGATCTCGTTGCGATACGGCGGCCGCGAGATGCTCTTCGGGCAGACAGCCGGCGCGAGCGTCTCCATGTTTTCACCGAGCCACAGTTCAGATCCGGAGCTCAAATCCGTCAGCCCCTACTGGGCGGCCTTCAGCCCTGACCAGGGCGGTTCCAGCATGGGAATTCCTGCCGTTGTCACCGGCGTTGCGTGCGACGGCAGCCGCAGTCTGCGTGCCTTCGCGATGATGCAGGACCGCGGCTCCGACAGCTCCTTCCAGAGGCAGGCGCTGCTCGGCGTTGATACCGGAAAGATCAGCGCCAACTACCCCGCGGGCTACTCCACCCGCTACTCCATTGAGACCGGCGCGAGCTGGATTCCCAACCCCGGCGGCGCCCCGAAGTTCTACCTCAAACTCGATCAATCCATCGTCAACGCGCAGCGCGAGAAATCCGGTCCGCTGGAATGGTATCTCAATGTCGCCGCCCCCTGGGCCTTTGAACACGAGGCCAGCCTGCCGGAGGGATGCACGGAAAAGAAACCGTGCAAGGGCAACGCCGTCGCCGCGCTTGCCAGCGGCAGATACACCGACGCCGGAAGCACCGACGGTATCGCGATGGTCGTGCCCACCGCCGGTTGGAAGACTCCCCGCGCCTACAATCGCCCCAACGCCGAGTACGTCGTTCTGCTCTATAACGCAGTCTGGGCAGCCCCGCGGCGCACCTTCGCCACCGTTCTCGAGCGCGGATTGCCTCCGATGGGAGCCCGGCGCTTCTCCTGGTTCCTCTGCGCGGGCTCGTGGCAGCAGGCGGCAGCATTTGCCAAGCAACAACCCGCCGCCGAAAAAGAGGTGGAGCCCGAACAGCCCGAGCTGACACCCGCCGCACCGAATCGCAAGGCAAATGCCATCGCCTGCGAGACCACCGAGTTCAAGCCGCAGCCGGAACAGACCGACAGGGCCATCCTGTTGCGCGATCCTGCCGGCGAGCAGACCGCCGTCTTCGACACCACACAGGGCGGAGCTCTCATCTCCCTGCGCTACCGCGGCCAGGAGCACGTCTGGGGGTACAACGGCGGCGGCCTGCTCCAGATGGCCTTTCACAACCACAGAAACGGTGCATGGGAAGGCGACTACAACCCGACACAGGCCGGCGACGGAAGCGCCAACTCCCCGGTAACCGGCATCGCCTGCGCAGGCGACCGCAGCGCCGACATCGTTACCTCGATGCTGGACTTCAATCACAACAACGGCTTCTATCCGAAAGCCCTGGTTGCGGTTCGGAACGGCCGCGTGAACGATATGGTTCCGCTCAGCTATGCCTCGCCCTATCTTCTCGAGACCCACGCAGAGTGGGTGCCGAATCCAGGCTCCGAGCCTGCCTTTTACCTGCGGCTCACCGAACGCCTGATGCACGTTGCGGACGAACCCATCGGAGCGTTCTCCTTTGACTTCGCCGCCTACATCCCATGGGAGTTCAACGTCCGCGTCATGAGCCCGGAAAAGTGCCCCTGCACCTCCGATCAGACTCCCTCGGTCGCAGGCGGCTGGTACACCAATGCGACCCGGCAGAGCGGCTTAGCCGTCGCCATGCCCAGCAGCAACTTCCCCGGCAAGCACATAGGCGGCGGCTTCAACAGCGACTTCATGTGGCGCAACCGGAACTTCCACCTCAACTCAAGCGCCACCCTGGACGGCATCGCCGCCAAGGAGTTCACCTGGTACGTGATGCCCGGCTCCTGGGAAAAGGCGAAGAGCTTCGCGGCAACCTTGCGGTAAGCGGCACACCTGCAACCTATTCATCCAGATGAAATATCGACCAGACCATTGCAGCTGTCAGCGCATGGTCCCGAACACACGGGAGCAGGCTAGTGTATTGCTTCCGAGCCGCAGGCCAACATTGCACCGTTTGAGGCGGATCAATGAATCCCTGGCCGCTGATAGACGATTCCCCAGCCGATCAGCATCGCTGCGCAACATCCAGGTGCCTACCGAGCATGAGGTCTTTCGGAAGGGGAATCGACGATCTTGATCTCGAAGATCGTGGGCCACTGTTTGCCCGTAATGAAGAGCCGATCCTGTTGCTCATCGTAAGCGATGCCGTTAAGTACGGATTCTTCGCTGATTTTCTGGTGCGCAGACAGAAGCCCGGTAAGTCTATCCACCCGATGACGTGGCCGTCCCGTGGAGAGATCCGGGCCACAAGAAGTGCCACGCATTCGCGTAGATCTCAACTTTGACATACTCAAGCTCGTTGAGCTGTTCAACGGTCTTTTGCCAGTCCTTGACAGACGCCTAAGGGTGCCAATCTGACTTCCTGCGGGACCGCGCATCCGTGAACCCAGCCGTAGAAAATTGGCGGAGAGATGAGATTGCGCATGGTTATGTTCGAAATTGTCATGTCTTCCAATCGAGCACCGTCCACTGTCTCTAAGCTCAGCCCGTGGCATTGCTCAAAGACGCAGTTGGATACCGTCGTATTTAGAAAAGCACCATTAGACTCAGTCCCGAACTTGATGCCCCCATTCTGGCCGGGGCGTTGAAAAGCGCCCCATTTCTTCCAAGTGCCGTCTAACATGGAACCAACGCGGTACGCCGCGGTTACATAGCAATTCGTAATCGTAAGGTTCTCGGTCGCCCTCGGGTAACCGAGAGCGTTGGAGCTTTTGGGGCAAATCGCATCATCTGGGGAGTTGACTGAGCAGTTCGAAACACGAACATTCTTACAGCAATCAAGGTCCATGCCGTCGCGATCGGTGTCAACAAGAACGCCGTCAATCGTGAGATTGTCGGCGCCCGTTGCAAGTATGCCAAAGTGTCCGCCCTTTAGGATCGAAAAGTCGCGCAATAGAACATTCCTACAGTTTTTGAGGGCAATAGCCTTTTTACCCACGCCCGGTCGCTCCGCAGGGGGCTGACTCCGGGGAAGCCCTTCAGTGAGGCCACGGCCCCAGATGAGACCCGGCCCCAAGATGGCTAGATTTTCGAGGCCATCCCCCCAGATCAGGCTATTTCGCCAATGATTGTGTCCGAAATCCTGATAGGCCCTCGTGGCCCCGTCCACCTCTGCCGCATCATAGCCTCCCAGAGGTCCTGAATCAGCGCCCATGATCACGGCTCCTGCCTGTAATGCGAGAGTCACATGACTTGCGAGCCGTATGGAGAACGAAAGATAATGTCCGGCAGGGAACAGGACGGTTCCGCCTCCTGCAGCTGCTCTAATTGCGCGATTAATCGCTTCAGAGTCAACGGTCCTACCGTCGCCCCGTGCACCGAAGTGCCGAACATCGAAGCCTATTTCCGTTGCAGGAGCGTCCTTGGTGCTTACGCTTCTATCCTGAGCGGCCGCTATTCCCTTTTCAGCAGGTACGCGGCTGCAGCCGGCCAGAAGCCGACTGCTGTTCTTTAGGAAGGATCTCCGCCCACGCATCTCGGATTCTGTTTCGCGAATAGCACTTATGTGTACACCTTGGCTATGTTTTGGCGCCCCAGACACCGTGCCTCCACTACGAGGCGGCGTGACTGATCACCCGCCACACCGGCGATTGTTGCGCCTTCAGGGCGTGATTATGCGACCGACCCGCGTCCAGGCGACGAAGAGCTGTAGCCAAAGGTTTGCGATAACGATAACATGACGGTTCATAGACGGCGGTGGAAAGAGATTCTTTGGGGCAAACATCGAATTAAAGTGATCGGTCCGGTCCAGCAGCAAGCAAAACGGGGTTCCTCACGCCGCGCCTTCTGTCGGAGTGCCAGCTTTGCTGCAAGCGCTCTTGCGCTAGGCGGGGCGAGGGATCTCTCCTCCGCAGTCTTTGGCGCAACAAGCGCAGAAGCCGACGCGATGCTCTCGCGCCTTACCTCCGCATTGCTGTTTGAAGGCGATGCGAGGACGGCGTTTCGTGACCCGGCAGCAACCTTCCATGCTGGGTGGTTCTACCTTTACTTCACTCTGGTCAAAGTAGAGGACGACTCTGTTACTTACTCTTACGTCGCCTGGAGCAAGAGTCGAGATCTAAGACACTGGTCCGTACCCAAGATCATCACTCCTCGCGATAAAAAGCTCGACTTCGGCTCCCCGGGGGACGTCGTCAGGGTGAACGAGCGCTGGGTACTCTGCTTGCAGACCTATCCGCGACCGCATGGAGAGAAATATGGCAACAGTGACTCTCGGATCTGGAAGATGAGAAGTAAAGACCTCGAGCACTGGGGAGTCCCGGAGTTGCTGGCGGGAAAGGCCCAGCAGTCTCTGAAGCGGCGATGGGAAGAATGATCGATCCTTATTTACTTAGGGATAAAGACCAACCTGCGAAGTGGTGGTGCTTCTACAAGCAAAATGGCATAAACATCGCTTCGTCACCTGATCTCGAGACCTGGACGCCTTTTGCTCACGTCGATGCCGGGGAGAATCCATGTGTTGTGATCGACCATAACGAGTATGTCCTCTTCCATTCACCGCCAAACGGAGTAGGGATAAAGCGGTCTTCAGACCTGAGCCACTGGCGTGATGAAGGTGTCCTGACACTAGGACAGGCTGAGTGGCCGTGGGCGCAGGGAAGGCTTACTGCTGCGTTCGTATTGGATTTGAGAGGTGACCCAAGTATCGGTAAGGCGCTCATGTTCTTTCATGGTTCCCAATACCCCGAGAGCGACACACGTGGCGGTTTTGACAATTATGCAAGTATCGGGATCGCCTGGAGCTTAGACCTACTTAGTTGGACTTGGCCGAAGGCTCGCGTTCAGGGTTCAGCGTCCTAGCTGCGGCATTGGGGGTATTGCTGCTCACTGTTCCAGCCTGCTACTGCATCGCTGCTGCAGAGTTCTTTTGTCCAACTCTCCGCAAAGTGGAAATCTCCGGAGCAGTCGTGCTGTGGGAGTGTGTGAAATCACCATACCTGTTGTTCCAACGACTGTGGCGCATGAAGGAACAGGAGGACAGCTTGATCGTCCTGTTTCCAGGCTTTACGTTCCTGAGATTTCGAACGTAATGACCAAGCTTGGCATGCGCTTTCAGCAGATCACCGGCGTGCCGCATGACGATGCCGTCTGCTGGCGCGAGGTGGAAGAATGGCTGCGAGCCGGTGAGATTGTCCGTGCGCTGGAGCACTGCTGCCTGGGGCTAATGGGCTACTATTACAGCGGCATGTTGGATGTGGGTACCGATCTTGTGCAGGTCAGCGGGCGGTTCGAGATACACCTCGAAATGCTCGAGGTGGACCAACTGACGGCCTTCCGTCAGGAGGTCGATCCGGATGATGTGCAGGAGAGAGTGGAAGTCTTCCGCAGCGTCTTCGGCGTAGATTCCGAATGTCATGACGACGACCTAGTCAGCGCCGCGCGTACCTCGCTCGCATTGGATCGGATGGCGCGCGAGCATTCCCTTGGCATGATGGCCTATTACTACAAAGGCTCTGGCGTCCGTGAGAATGCGGACACGGTCAGATCCATCATTTTCGGTACCAGTCTGCTGACCCCGGCAGGTGTTCCCGTTGCGGGGGAGTACGAGGTTAAGAATGTCGTTGCCATGAAAATCCTGGACCTGCTTGGTGCAGGGGGCTCGTTCACCGAATACTATGCCGTAGACTTCAACGCCGATACCGTCCTGATGGGACATGATGGGCCCGGTCACCCCGGCATTGCGTCTAGCAAGCTACGAATCCGGCCGCTGCACGTTTACCACGGCAAGGTGGGTCGCGGGCTTTTTATTGAAACGTCCGTTCGGCATGGCGCGGTGACTCTTCTTTCCCTTGTCGAGGATTATGAGCACGGATTCAAACTGCTGATCGCGGGAAGGGGAGAGCGTGCCAGGCGAGATCCTGAAAATCAGCAA
>JAABUO010008845.1_pt1 | contig 11331 bp, 14 predicted proteins | sample 5559291 | NCBI WGS metagenome assembly JAABUO01 (sample SAMN10711878, study PRJNA513372) | rock metagenome | isolation source: Antarctica rocks | place: Antarctica: Victoria Land, Finger Mt sud | reverse complement strand
TCCTCGGTCGCCCAGTGATCGGTGCCGCGCGCGTTCTGATCGTCCCATCGGGGGAGCGGTTCGGTGAAGGGCCGACCGAAAACTTCACCGAAGTACCGGCAGTCCGAGATCGCGTTGTGCTTGACCAGGCCGAGAAGGTTCGTCCCCGTCATCGTCAGGGGACGGCGGATGTCGTAATCCGACAGCCCGTCCAGTTTCCAGACCAGCGCCCCGCGTACCCAGCGTAGATGCTCGTGCAGATGTGCTTTCGCGAACTCGTCGATCACGCGGATCAGCCTGGCATATCCAGATGACAACAGGTTCGTGGACACACCTCGTTCAACGATCCCGTGCGGTGACGGAGTCAGGTTTCTGCCGGTCTGGGGTCCTTTGGCCCAGACGGTCGGCTGGGAAAGGCTTGAGCCTGCATGCGCGGCCGCGGCCGCGATCAGGGCTCGGAGCGTGCCTGCATCCGGATCAAGTACCCGTCGGGATCCTGGACCAGAACCTGCACCACTCCCGCTCGGCCGGAAGACACTTGATACCAACGTTCTTCGGGCTCCATGAACAGGGGCCATCCCGCTTCGTTGAGGGCATGCAGGATTGGTGCCAGGTCAGGGACGGAGATCTGGAAATTGATCCCGCGTCCCAGCGGCGGGTCCAGTGGCGCAGTGACCCAGTTTCTGCCGAAACCCACTTGCTCGAGCATCACGTGCGCCGATCCCCGCGCGATGTACGCGAAGCCTTCCTCGGGCCGGTCGTAGACGACTTCGAACCCGCACAAGTTGCACCAGAACGACAGACTGGCTTCAATGTCGGCAACCAGGAGTTCCGGCACCAAGGTCGGTGACTGCGCTTCGGGCAACGCTTCCTACTTCCGCAGGCGAATGTTGAGGAGCAGCGTACCGACCCGCAAAGTGTCGTTTGCCGATCGCCAAACGGCGCGAAGACGAGGCGCGGGGCCTCCATCAGTCCGCGACGAGTTCGACCTCGTAGCCCTGGTCGTCTTCGAGATACGCCGCGTAGCTGTCAGCACCGCCGGCGAAGGGGTGCTGATCGGCATACATCAGCCGCCAGCCGTGCTGTTCGGAGCCATCGACCAGCCGATCCAGGGCTCGGCGTGTTCCGGCGTGGAAGGCCAGGTGGTTGAGGCCGGCCCGACGACGATCATGAGGACCGTCGATCAGCGCTGGGGATTGCTCGAGCACGATGTAGGTAGGTCCACGTTGATAGCTCACGCCGTTGTCCCAGAGTTGAAATTGCTCGTAGCCAAGAGAGCTCAGCAGCCATTGCCATCGTGGGTGCGCTGCGGCGAGGTCGGGTACCCACAGCTCGACATGATGCAGCAGGCCCACGTGAGCGTCCGTGTCAACCATCGGGTGAACGCTACGTGGGTGAGCGACATCGGACCGCAAGACGATCCCGCTGCGGGCCGGCCCTGGCAAGGTGGGTCGTGCGCGACTTGGACTCCGATGTCGCCGATGTGCTGGCATCGGTAGGATCTACAACGCTCCCTTGTAGCGGGTGACCGTCGATCTCACGGTTCTGGAGCGGGAGTTGCTGCGGTGCTGGTGGGTGCGACGGTTGGCGTTGGTGGCGCAGCCGGCGCTGCGGTCATCACGACCGTGACCGGCCGGACTGCGGGAAGCCCTGGACGGCGCAGCGCCGCTACGTGGTGCCGGCTGCTGGGACCCTGGTCGGTGTCTTCTCATTGCGTATTTTCCGTTTCCCAGTGTTCGGCCTCCCATTCGATGGGAACGGTCTGAAGGTGCCCGACTGGGGAACACCGCATGATGACTGGGGTCAGCATGGCCAGGGCGACGGATAGGAACAGGGCGGTGGGTAGGCCGAGCCAGGTGCCGATGGCACCGCCGAGCAGGGATCCAACGGGTACCGCGCCCAGGGTGACGAATCGGCTGGCGGCCGAGACCCGGCCCATCAAGTGATGCGGGGTCACTCTGGCTCTGATGCCGGTGGAACTGATCGAGTGGACCACGAGCGCCAGGCCGAACAGGAACTCGCTGATACCGACGAGCACGCCCGCGGGAACCGGGACGTACAGCGCTAGCGGCAGAGCGGCAAAGGCTAACGGAAATCCGCACTGCGCCAACAGCATTGCCCTGACCTCGCCGAACATGTTCTTGATCCGCAGGCCAACGAACGATCCGACCATGCCGCCTACCGCGCCGATCGACACGGCGATCCCGTACGCCTGCGGTGTCATTCCCAGGTCCCGGAGGACGAACACGGGCAGCACCGCGATGAAGACGCCGGCGCCGAGGTTCACCGTGGCGCTGGTGAACATGAAGGTGTGGAGCACCGGGTGTCGGGTCACGAACCTGATGCCAACGGTCAGGGACTTGCGGAAGGGTTCCCGATCACCCTTGGCCGGGGTGGTCTCTTCAATTTTCATGGTGGTGATCAGCCCGGCTGACACCAGACTCATCGCCGCGGTCGCCACATAGAGCAGCGGGCCGGTGGTGACCCGCAGGATCTGCCCGGCCAGGGCCGGACCGACCACCCTCATGGTGGTGTCGGAGGTCTGCAGCCTGGCGTTGGCTTCGGAGACTTGGTCCCGCCCGACCAGGAACGGCAGGATGGCTGTGTGGGCGGTCTCGAAGAAGACGCCGGCGGTGCTCACCAACCCTGCGACGGCCATCACCTGCCAGATGGTCAAATCACCGGCCAGGTATACCAGCGGGATCGACAAGATCGCTGCTGCCCGGACCAGCTCTGCGGCGATCAGCACCGGTCGGCGCCGCCACCGGTCGACCCAGACTCCGACCGGCATCCCGAACACCAGGTAGGCGCCCAGATTCAGCGCGGTCACCACAGCGACCTGAAAAGCTGAGGCGTGCAGCACCAGCACCGCAGTGACACTCAACCCAAGCCTGGCGAACTGGTCACCGAAGTCGTTGGCGAAATTCGACAACCACAGTCGCCGAAAGACCGGTACCTGCAGTACACCCCGCACAGCCGGCCCCTTCTCAGCGCTGAATCCACCGCCCGAAACCCACCGCGGGCAACGGATCGGCTCGGGTCGGCTCGGTCAGGCCGCCGGCCGTTGAATGGTGAGCAGCAACGCCCGAAAGTTAGGGGTGAGCAGCCCAGGTGCTTTCCGGGCTTCTTCCAGCAATCCCAGCCCGGTCGGGCCGAACCGTTCTACCAGGTCGGTTTCGTGCTCCAGCCACAATTTGTACATGCGGAGTTGCCTGTCCTGTTTACCGCGGTCGATGAACTGGTCAACCAGCACCAGCCCGGCGTCGGCGATCAGCGGCGCCCACCTGGTGGCCATCCTGGGATGCGGAAGCGGCTGGTCCCCGTGCCACTCCGCGCAGGTGAACACCGCCCGGCCCCCAGGTCGCAGCACCCGCCGCACTTCGCTCAGTGCGGCGGTCCGATCGGCGGCCATCGGCAACGCGTCGATCGACACCATCCCGTCGGCGCTGCGGTCCGGGAGCCCCGTCGAGGTGATGGTGCCGCACCGGTACTGGTATTGCCCTGGCCGCAGGTAACCCACCGCGGCGGCTCGTGCACCGTCGATGGCAGCTTGGCTCAGATCGACCCCGGTGACGGTTGCGCCGCTTTCTCTGGCCAGCCATCGGCCGGGTCCGCCCAGCCCGCAACCGAGATCGACCAGCGTGTCACCCGCCGCCAGGTTCAGCCCAGCCAGCGCCAAATCCAAGATGGTGCGGGTGCAGGAACTGAAAACCGTCACGTCGTAGGGATACTCAGCGCCGCACGCCGCCGCATTCAGCTCGTCCAACAAGGGATCCGCTCGAAGCTTGGTCCACATCTGGTCGAACATCACCTTGCGGGCAGCCTCCTTGGACTGCAGAGCGGGCTGTCGATCGAGGGGAGAAAGTTGGGCAGGCAACATCAGAGGCACCCTACGGACAACCCCTGACACCGTCGGCTCCTCCTTCCCAGATCGCGTGGATCGTCGGCCGAGCTCCGGGTGGGCGCTGTGTCGGTGGTCTGGCTCATACTCACCAGGTGGGCACACCTTCCATCGCCCAGGTCGCCGCCGCCATGACAGCTTCCTGGAGCGCAGAGACCTGCCATGCCACCAGCGAGTACGTCGCAGCCGGGCGGCCCGGTGACCGTTCCCGCGGGCAATGCGGCACCACCGCCCTGGTGATGCAGGACCTGCTCGGCGGTGAACTTCTAGTGGCCCAGGTCCAGGTCAACGGCTCGCCGGACGGCGTGCACTACTGGAACCAGCTGCCAGGGGGCCGAGAAATCGATCTGACCCGGGCACAGTTCTCACCGGCCGAGACACTCGGCGACGTGCGTCAGGTGGACCGGACCCCAGGAACGCTTCCCCGCCGAGGAGTGGACGCATACCTGCTGCTCCGCCGAAGGGTTGCAGAACTTCTCGGTGCACGGTGAACCGGGTGGGCGGGCCGTTGGCTGGAGACCCGGACCGGGTGGCGTTACGTGCGTGGTCGGAAGGAGACGCCGGTTGGTACGCCCACTGCGCCCAGGACCCGGAGATTCAGCGATTCACCTCCGACCCGTCAGATCTCACCGCCGAACAAGTCCGTGATGCCATCAAAAAGTTGACGGACCTACCGGAGCGGGACGCCTACCTGATCTGCGGGCTCGGCCCAGGTGGTGAACGGTTGGGCAACCTGGCCGTGGACTACCACGGCCGGACAGCCGAGATCTCGTACTGGGTTTCACCTGCTGCCCGGGGACGGGGGGTCGCGGCCGCAGCCATCCAGCTCCTGATCGACACACTGACGGCCGGCGGGCGGGTCGATTGGCTGTCGTTGTGGACGCACGTCGACAACGTCGCATCCCGCCGAGTCGCCGAACAATGCGGGTTCGCCCGCATCGCCACGGCCGACCAGATCCGCACGGTCAAAGGCGCACAGTGGCCAACAGTGCAATACCGACGTTCTGTGCCGGGTTGCTCCAGTCCCACTGCACCCGAGCCCGACGCAGGTGAGGCTCGGGTGCAGTGATTAGGGACGACGGACCGGAGCATCCCCTGTTTGGTGAGGACCTGACGGTCGGCATCGTGCGGGTCGGGGACACTGTCCGCCGGCCGCGGACTCCGGAATCCGATCTGGTCGAGCCGCTGTCGCTCTACCTTGAGGAGGTCGGATTCGCTGAGGCACCCAGATTCCTGGGTGTCGATTCATCCGGCCGACAGGCCCTGTCCTATCTCGACGGTGAGGTCGCCGGCCATGGCCGGACTGGGTCGCTGACGATGAACGGATCGCCAGTGTGGCCCGACTCCTGCGGACCTACGACGATGCGGTCCAGCCGTTCGGAGTTTCGGCCGACGCGGCTGTGACCACCCGAAGGTATGTCGCCGCTGTCGGCGGGACCGTCGACCTTCATCGGGCACATGGACATCTGCCCCGAGAACGTCGTGTTCATCAACGGGCCGCGGCCGCGCTGATCGACTTCGACCTGGCCCGACCGACCAACGACAACTGGTGACGCCGGTCGCGTCCCTGCCGCCGCTGGCCGAGATCGCGAATCGTCGTATGAGGATGGTCATGCGGACATGGCCAGTTGCGCTAGGCCCCGTACGCGGCGCAGCTCGGCGGGGGCGCCCAAAGCGTCGGCGTCCTGCTGGCCTCCGGCCCGGCCGGAGTGCTGATCGGCACCGTCATCTATACGCGGTGGCTCTCAGCATCGACTCGGGCCGCTCTGCTCGGTCCCTTTGCCGCCGCAACCGGCCTGCCCCTCGTGCTGTGCCTGACCACCCCCGGTATCGCCGTCAGTTGCCTGCTCTGGGTGCTGGCCGGCACCTTCACTGGCTACCAGGTCCAGGTCGTCACCGAATTCGTCGAAACTATTGCCCCCCGGGTTCGAGGTCAAGGAATCGCCATCGCCTCGGCCGGCCTGCTGGGCGCGCAGGGCATCGGACTTCTTGCCGGCGGACTGATGTCTCAGTTCACCGCACCCACCACTGCCATTGCCGCCGCAGGTGGAACCGCCGTCATCCTGGGCAGCGCCCTGGGCCTGGTCCGACACCGACACCGACATGGCGAGAGTTGGCCGCCTCAACAGCATGCCCACCATCGACGCCAATCCCCACCGAAGTTGTCACTTGTCGAATTACTTGGCGGGTTCTGTTCTAATTAAGTGGCGGGTTCTGTTCGGATTATCTGGCGGTGTCCGCAGCCTTGAGTCGCATCACTGCAGGTGGGGGCCGCCGACCGACGTTGAGCCTTCGAACAGAGGGTCGATCATCCCGCCAGATAGCGTGAACAGAACCCGCCAGATAATTCGAACAGTCACAACCGTGACGTCTGGCGGCTCACATTCCGCGTGTGCCGTCGAGGGTTTCGCGGATGATGTCGGCGTGGCCGGAGTGGCGTGCCGTTTCTTGAATCATGTGGAACAGGACGTAGCGAACATTGCACTCAATGATGTCCGGGCGCGCGCAGGCATCGTCAAGGTCCATCGACGCGGTGACAGCGCGGGACTGCTCGATCTGCTCGAGGTAGTACCTGACCCAGTGGTCGACGGTGTCGTGCTCATCTACGATCAGGTCAGCGTCTCGGGGGACGGTCCTGACCGCAGGCCACTCGTCGAGGAACTTGCGTCCGCCCATGATGACTTGAAACCAACGGCGTTCCCAGGTTGCGGCATGCTTGATCAAACCGAGCAATGACAACGAGCTTGCGGTCGGCGCCTTCCGCGCTGTCGCATCATCCACTCCGGCGATCATCCGCAGCAGTCCCTCGCGCTGGGCGTCAAGGTTCTTCTCCAGAGCCTCGCGCTCCGAGGCGAGTGCGTACAGGTCTTCTGCATCTACAGGCACACAGCGATGCTAACGACGGGCCGCCGTGCGTCTGCCTGTTGACGCGCGCGGTCGCGCCCCGGGAATGATCTCCGTGTCCGGTCGAGGATCCCTGACCGGCATACCGGCCCGGGCTTCGGTCTTTCACTGCAAAGTCGGCGCAATGCGTTGACTGACCCCTCGCGAGAAGCATTCGTCGTGCTCCAGCCGATAGAGGGCGAATGGAGCGTCCGGCTGCAGGCCTGGGCGACCCTCAACGAGTCCCGTGCGACGGATCATGCCTGCTGGCCGCATCCCGAGGCGTCGCATCACCGCCTGCGAAGGTTGGTTGTGCACCTCGGTGAAGGCGACGATCGGTGTTCGCGGCTCGTGGATCGCGGCCCAATCGAGAGCGGCCCGGCCGATCTCGGTTGCGTAGCCGCGACCGGTCAGGGCGTCTCGGACCACCCACCCGAGTTCGAGCACCGATTCGCCGTGAAGATCGAAGCGGGTGAAGCCGCCCCGACCGACCAGCGACGCAGCTGAGCGGGACCTGGCCAGCCACTTGCCCGCACCCTCCGTATTCCAGCGGGTGGCCATGTCCGTGGCCCAAGTCTGCACGGTCGCCGGGTTCCATGGGCCGGTCCAGAACGCGACGAGCGGGTCGCGGTACAGCACGATGAGGTCATCGACATCGGCCGGTCCGGCGGGCGTCAGCCGCAGTCTCGGTGTCAGCACGACGCCGGTAGCGCGCTGCGCTGCTCCATCCATCGCCACCGCTTCAGTGAACACGCAGTTCACCCAGCGCATCCAACACGAAGGAGTCATCCATGACCGCCGTACTCGGCCTAGGTCGCCGTTCACGGGCGACGAACGGGAGCTGCTGGAAAGCACGCTCGAACTGAATCGTGCAGAGCTGGTGGCCGGCGTCGACGGGCTCTCTGACGCCCAGGCGCGCCAACAACTGGTGCCCTCGCTCAGTACCCCTATCTCCCTGATCAAGCACTGCGCGGCGGCCGAACGCATCTGGTTCCAACGCACACTCGCCGCCATGGCCGCCGAAGACTGCGATGGGCACAGCACCGGTGGTGACAGCAGTTTCTACGTCACCGCTGCCGAGACTCTTGCAGGCGTCATCGCCGAGTACGTCGCGGCCTGTGAGAAGTCCAGGGAAATCGCCGCGGACCATGGTCTGGACGACACCGCCGAACACCGTCTGGTCGGTACGGTGAACCTGCGGTTCATCTATCTGTGCATGATCGGCGATATTTCACGGCACGCCGGGCAGGCAGACATCCTCGTTGAACAAATCCGAGCGAGCCACCACAAAGTCTGACTTTCCGAGCACCCGGCCCGTGGACCACATACGGGGTGCCCAGGTTCGGTTGAGGATCCCGGACCGGGTACCGTTCGTGACCACTCGGCTGGCAGCATGCCCGATGTGCGCGGCTCCGCTGAGCGCACTTCCGCTGATTCCGCGCATATCGGCCTATCGAGGCCATGCCTTGGCGGCCAGACTTGCGAGCTCGTCGGATCGAGCAGCCGCACCGTCGAACGTCCACTCCGTCAGCAAGCTGAGTTCGCGCGTCAGCGCGAACGCGGACTGTCCGTACGTGGTGGATTTCTCGGCAAAGGCTTTGTCCTCGAGGTTGTTGTTCAGCGTTCGTTCAAGGAGCGTGTAGTTCTGCAGCTGGTCGCGAAGAAGCGAGAATCGCTCGAAATTCTCATCTGAATCAAACATGTCCCGCTTTGATGACTTCGCGAAGATGTGCTCGACAGTGACACTCTTGCTACTCCAGTCAGGCATTGCATCCGTTGGCTCTCCTGAGTCGACGGCTCGCTGTCGTTCAAGACGAGCTAGCAGGTATTTCGCACGGGTTGTGGTCATGGATCCGTACGCAGTGAACGCTTGTCTAAAATTGGCGTCGTCGGGTACCAGATCTTTCATGAACGAGCGAACATCTCCCACTGTCTTCGCCGTATTCTCTGCCACTGCCACTGCCGCATCGCAGAAGGCGTTCTCGGCCACCCCACCCCCGAGGGTTCCGAACATCCACGCCCGCACCGACCAGCCCGCAACCGTGTCAACGAACCGTGTTGCGTCGCTGTGCTTCCAGGTTGCGAAAGCCGCGAGCAACAACGGCGTACTGGCTTCAAACCCAAACCGGCGAAACGCCAGGAGGGAGTCTTTGACCTCGATCGCCTGCGATGACCAACTGGCGTCATCGGGCTCGCGAAGAGCAATGTAGCGCTGCAGCGCCTTGTCCAGGCGCTCCAAGTAGGAACGCACCGACGATGACCCCGACCCAATGTCAGCTTGTAGCGCCTTATACAGGCCTCTGTTGGTCACGCGCCCCCGCCGAGACATGTACTCGTATCGCAAGAATTTGACGAAATCCTCAGGCTTGTCGAACCGACCACCCAACTTCGTCCAGAGGCTCTCTGCATGGGTGATGCCCTGCGCGCCGGCATTACTGAACAGATAATTCTTGAGCAGGTCGGCTGTTGTGAGATCCGCACCTCGGTCATTTAGCGTCTCGAAGATGACGTAGGCCTCGGCAAGTCCCGTGGCAACGGCAAGGAGGACTTGGACCTCTTTGTCGACGTAGTCGACGAGCTCAATCAGTCTGCGGTAGTCGTCATCGGTCGGCGCCAGCTGGTCGACGAGCGCCTTCAGCTGCAGGTAGGCGGCCGCAACGAGATCATTCGGAAGCGAATCGAGGCGGTTCTCCAAGAGCGCACTGAAAGTGGAGTGGTCGTCAGGTCCCAGCGTTAGCTTGGCGACGGTCTGTTCTTCCGTCAGGACGTAGTCACTCAAATGCGTGTCCTCGACCGACTGTGCCGCTCGCGGCTGATCAAGTTCTTTTAGTCGGTCGCGCACAGCGACCAACAAGATGGCAGTGGTGGTGATCCGTTGTTGCCCGTCAACAATCAGCTTCCGCTTGTCGCCTGTTGCATCAGAGGCAAGCACGACTGTGCCCATGAAGTAGGAATCACCAGCGGCCCTGGCCCGTTCGACATCGGTCCAGTACTCAGACACGTGCTCGTGCTGCCAGGAGTACCGACGTTGGAACTGCGGAACCTTCAGGAGGCGATCGGCGAGCAGATGACCGATGCGGTCGTGATCGAACTGAGCAGGATCCGCCATACACGAAACCCTACTGAAAGTCAGCAGGCGCTCCAAAACCGGCAACTCTGTCCCGGTCCGCACGCGGACGCGCCTGGGGCCCAGTCTGCACCAGATCGGCCGTCCCGTAGGCCGAACGGCTTGCGGGTGCCAGCGGCCCGCTGAAGGGTCGGGTGGTCTTGCCTTCATTCGGGTGTCTGGATCGGAGCAGGATCCGGCTGGGATCGATGAGCGCGCAACGCGGTGCCGATCTTGCCCAGCAGCCGAAGGGCGTGGAAACCCACGACCGCTCCGATGAGCAACGCAACCGCCGGGTCCAGCCAGAACCACCCACCGGCCACCAGAATGACCGTCCCGGCGATAGCCACACCCGCCGCCGCCGCGGCATCGCCAGCGGTGTCCAACAACACCGCCCGCATATTTAAATCACCGTCCTCCTCACCGTCGTCGTTGTCGTCGATGTCGCCACCGAGGATCAGCGCACCGATGAGCATCACCACTGCGGCGACGCCACTGACGATGAGCACCGGCAAGCCCTGCACCTGCCGGGTCCCACCGATCAACCTGACCGCCGAGCCCACCACGATCAACACACTCAAAATCAGCAACCAACCGGCATTGACCGCCGCCGCCCACGTGGTCGCCGCGACATATCCGCGGGGACGCCGCGCTGTCGGCGGCCGGGCCGCCAACCAGATCGCCAACAACGACACCCCGATCGCCGCCGCGTCCGCCAGATAATCGGCACCTTCGGCGAACACTGCCAACGAGTTCGCGGTGACACCCACCACCAGCAAGCCTGCCACCAGGACCAGATTCAAGACCAGAACCAAACTCAACCGCTGCACCCGTGTCACACGCTGAATTTACCCGCCCGCCCAAGCGGTGTGAATTGCCAAATTATCTAATCTGGCACTTTTGACCACTTGGGTTCCAGCGGTCGTCGCAACGCCTGACCTTCAGGAGTCGCAATGTCAGTGCCGATATCTCGGGCACAGCCTGGGCCCGGCGCGCCGTTGACGGCCGAGCGGCATCACGCCGCGGGCACCGCCGCATCCGCTGATCAATATCGTCGGCCGGATTAACCGCTCGGCGGGCGCGTCAGCCTGTGACCTGAACAGCCCCCGGGTCGTCTGAGCACAAGTCTTTCGTTGATCAAGATGGCGTGCTGCTGTTCATTGGTCGGCCAGCAGTGCCAGGAGTCTGCGGTTGAGCTCCGCTGCTCGGCGGTCCGTCTCGTCCAGGGTGCGGTCGACTCCGCGGAGATGGGCTTGGTCGGCGCGGCGACGGGCGACGGCCTGCTCCCAGTCCTGAGCGGTGTACGGCGTGGCCGCGGGAGTCATCGGCGTCGCGGCGGGTGGCGGTGCCGGTTCGTCGGGGGTTTGCGGTTCGATGCGGTGGACTGCGCCTGGGCCGGTGGTGTTGCCGCGGGCCAGGTGGGACATCGAGTGCGGGGTCAGCGGCCGTGGGGTGATCGACA
>JAABUO010008843.1_pt1 | contig 11332 bp, 21 predicted proteins | sample 5559291 | NCBI WGS metagenome assembly JAABUO01 (sample SAMN10711878, study PRJNA513372) | rock metagenome | isolation source: Antarctica rocks | place: Antarctica: Victoria Land, Finger Mt sud | reverse complement strand
GCAGTGCAGCGTGGCGCCTGCGACCGCTGTCTTGCCTGCCTGCTGCCCACGGAACGACTTGCTGTGAATGTAGATGTGCTCTGCTTGCTGTTGCTTGCCTCTCTGTACATACTGACTTGTTTGGGGTGGCTCCAGCCTGAAGAGTAGGCAGCTGTACTTGTGCTTGCCTGCTGACGTGTCTGTGCTTGCGAGTTATGATTAAGTATGATGGCTCCTGTTTGAACTTCTTTGGCTTGAATGAAGTGTTGACCAAGCATGTTGACTTGCATGGCCAGTGTAAAACGTGTTTTAGGATGTGCAGATGAGCATCCATGTTAGCACTGGCTGCGGTACAGCTGACATGGGCAGCAACAGGCTTTTGGATCTGAGCAGTTGCCAGCTTTAGCAACGCACCTAAGATGGTGGTCCAAGACACATGTGCAGCTGATCGCCGCATTGTGATTTTCACGACGTGGCTCATAAGCCCGTGGTGTATAGCATTCAGACATCAGCTCGTTAATGACATGTTGCCCATTTATCAAGCGGGTCACCCGGGTGAGTGCATGCTCAGACCCGCCTTGAGGGATCAGCATGAGACCTGCATGCAAATGCATCTCGACCCAAACAGAACAAGTAGTGCTCACCTACCCTCACTTTTGCATCCCATGCCCGCCGCCCTTTCATCTCCATAAAATAACTGCACCATGCTGATATCTACCAAAGCGCATCACTTCTCAGAGCTCAGGTACGCCCAGCAGAGCAGCAGGTGTCAGTGCATGGAGGGCAAAGCAGGCGGGCATGGTCATGCACCTTCCAGAGATGCATCCGACCCTACAGCCCTGGTCTGTGACAAGGTCGCAAGGGTGGGCACATGATCATTCCAGACGCACGCGGGATGCAGAGCACAAAAGCAAACACACACTTGCAGATGAGAGACCGTCCAAATCCCACAGCAAGCAACCTTGCCGCACACGAGATGTTGCCAGACAGGCTCAGGGACCTGCCCCATGGAGAGGTCTGCTGCTGGGCAGCACATCCACACCACGTGTAGAGTACGCAAAACGTCATTGACCTCTCACCTCACCATCTGCCTTCAAGCGTGCTGAGGAAACAGCCAGCTGTGGCCATTTCAATGCACCCAGGCGACTAAAACAAACCAAGACATTATTGCCTCGACCCCAGGCTTCATACATGCACTGCTGAAGACCAAATGGGTTGGACATCACTGCTGAAACGGGAGAGGTCACAGAAAGGAAGCGCACGGACCAGAGGCCTTCCTGGCTTCCCTCTCAAAATTTGGACTTCACCGCATGCAGAAACACGCCCCATCAGGAGCGCGCGCACACAGCAGATGAAGAAGCCCTGCTGTAAGCTTGTGGGCTTCACATGCTACCAGGCACCCATGAGCGCTGCGTATCATATGCCAGCTGGCTACCTGAAGCCTACACTATGAAGAGCACCTGTGCAGGCACGCCGGAGCACGCCGCGCGTTCGGCGGCGGCCAGGGTGGGAACGGCGCTTGCAAGCCAGCGGGCCATCCTTGGCAGCCACATGATTGTCATGTACAACGGAGAACATTTAGAGACGCTCACTGTGGTATATCTGTGTATTGGATGCTGAGGCGGCTCCGGCCCGGACGCCAGGCCAGGCAGGCGGCCGCCCCTGCAATGCAGCGGCGGCAGGCCTCAGCGGGGGCCCGCGTTGCGGCAGGCGCGACATTCGTGGACGTGGGCGGCGTCGCGCGGCACAACAACGGCGTCGTCGCGCTGCCCGCGCGGCCGGCGCGCGGCGAGCGCGTCGCCATCATGTCCGCCCAGGTGCGCGGTGGACGCGCGGTGGGCGCGGTGGGCGCGCTGACGATTCATGTTCGCCATGTGTTGCTGTGCCAGCGCCTTGGGTCAGTGAGCGCGCAGCTTCTGCCAGGCACGTTCGTGAGCATCTCGTGCATTTTGAGACCCAGTGGCACCGCCTGATCATAGGTGTGTGGTGGCACTTCTGTGCGGGCTGCGCAGCCCCGCAGCCACCGGTGCGCAGACCGCCGGGTTGAGGAGGCACTCTCAGAAGAGTGTGCTCCTGTGTCTGGCCAGCCTGGGGGATGAGGCTGGCTGACACCACCCCGCTCCGTGCGCTCAGCGCTACCGCCTGGTGGCGCGCGGCGGCGACGCCATCAACGGCCGCGCCGAGCCCGCGCACGTGGACGTCCCAGCGGACGTGCTGGTGGACTGCGTATGCCTGGTCGTGCGCACGGGCGCGGGCAAGGCGCTCGAGCAGCGGCGCGCGGGCTGGGCGTGCACGCAGCTGGACGAGAGCGGCGTGGTGTCGCGCCTGGTCGGCGAGGCGCCGGCGGCCGCGGCGAGCGCTGCGTAGGCAGCTGCAGGCGCTAGCACCCACAGCTTTTAGATATCAGCTGCAGGCATTACTCTTTCATGTGAAAATATGCTGCATTGCTGTCAGGTGCTGCATAGCTGCATCGGCGGGGCAGCCATATAGCGCCACATGCACGCGTGCACACGTGCGAGGAATTGCTGATGCACAAGTACAGGCAAACCGTCTTTAGAGCGCTGCGGCAAGAGTTCAAAAGCCGCTGTGCGTCGTCAGAGCATGCGCACCAGCTGCTTCAACACGACATTTGCGATTTGCTGCTCGTGTTCCTGATGCTGCCCTGCACTCCTTGCGGCCATGCACACTGTCAGCTATACATGACATTTTTTCTAGAAATTGGCTGTTCCCTTGTCAGTGTGCCAAGATATTAGACTTTAACAGTCACGCACTGCACCGTCCTCCTTCCCAGACACCACCGTGCATGGCTGCTGTCTGCGAGCATGCCCTGACTCACCTTCCTGTCCACTCCCTGCTTTCAGGGCACCTGGTGCACCAGAGAACCAAGCACCACACACGGGCCTCCACGAACGTGCACGCCTCCACACATGGGCTGAAATCCTGCCACGCAAAGCGCACACGCCCGCAAACCACTACTATCCACAATCGCCAGTGGCAGACACCAGCGGCAGACACGTACACAGCCCTAGGCTAGCAGAAAACACGCACAGTGGCTGGCGAGCACGCAATATACCTATCTTCCTAGGTCAGCGCTCAGCGCCGCGCCAGCCTCACCAGCCCTCCTCGTCGTCGTCCCCGCGCGCCGCCTTCTTGCCCTTTTTCTTCGCCTTTTTCGCCGCCTTTTTTGCCGCCTTCTCCAATTTTTCCTGCTCCTGCACCGCCTTCAGGTCGGCCAGGGCCGGGTCCTCCTCGTCATCGGCGTCATCGCTGCCGCCATCCTCCTCGTGCGCCTTGACCTGATTTTGCATGTGCTCGCCGTCGTCCTCCTCGCGTGCGTACTCCTCCTCCGTGCGCTTGAACTGCCGGCGCGCGCCCCCGACCCTCACGCATGCCGGGGTCTGCACCACGCTGAAGTGCCGCCACGCATCGATAGACCTTGCGCTTACGGGTAGTGTCGGCTGTGCTATACTGTCGGCGCACACCGTTGACCTTGCGTTAGCAAGGGGTCTGGGCCACAGCACCAGAAGGGCTCTGCCCTTCAGCAGCCGCTGGCTGATGCGCGGGTGTCAGTTGTACACTCTGATACACAGCCTCCGGCGCTGGTCGCCCTCTCGCCATGCGAGTGCCCCTCCACACTCCCAAGACAGCCAGCAGCCATGCAGGCCTCCTCTTGCAGCATCATCCCCAAAAGGCTCAGTCGCCGGGCGCGCTCCATCGCTCGGCCTGGATGACATGCATGGCATGCAAACCTCGGGCAAATATGTCAACAGCATGACAACCAATCCAGCAAAATCAGACTCTCTGATGCTGTCTTTTGCATGGTCTGGATAGCGGGAAACAAAGGCCGCACCGCCTGGCGCTCCTCGGCGACCTCGCGCGTCTGCTGCAGCACGCACTTGGCATAGCACGCGTCGTAGGTGTCCTGCCCGCGCGCGGCCGCCGTGCCGGCCGGCGCGCTCTCATTGTGCGGCACGCCGCTGCATGCCAGCGTGCACGCCTCCTCCGCGTTGTCCTTGACTACGCGTCCGTGAGTGCAGGAGCGTCGCACTTTGTCAACTTGCAGCGCGCCATGCCGCACGCCACTGCACACTTTTGCATGCTGCCTTGTGCGCGCCATGTCTGCAGCGAAGCTGGGACGGAACGGACACGCGCAAGGCTGTCACTGCGCGGCAACACCGCTGCGCCCAGACATGCACAGCCCCTCACCATTGCCCAAACAGCCGCGTATGGCCCAGCACCCTCTGAGCTGTGCACTTACGCATAAAGAGAGACAGGTGACAGTGCCGAAGCCACACGCATGGCAGCAAGCAGAACAGCACAGCTGCGGCAGCCTTGACAGACACTCCGGCACTGCTCAAGCTGAGCATGCCGTACATCATGACAGTGTACAGACACAGCAAGTGGCGCGGCAGTGTCTTGTCTTGGCACAGGCGGGAGCTGCATAGACAGGGTCGGGCCGGGAGCGGGCGCCAGCCGCGCGCCTGCCAGGAAGGGCAGCCCGTGCGCGCCGCTGTCGTACAGCGAGTTGCGGAACACGAGCAGGCCGCCGATGAGGCACACCGCGAACGCGGCCGTGCTCCACAGCCACCAGCTGCGGCGCATATGCGCCAGCAGCGCGTGCGGCCGCGCGCCCTGGCCGCCGCCGCCGCCGCCGCCGCCGCCGCCGCCGCGGTGCAGGAGGTATGGGTTTTCCACGTCGTCTGAGGCCCTGCGCGCTTGCGGACCTTTGTGTCACAGGGCAATCTTGCGCACTTTTGCGAAGACCACTTGCGAGGCCACAAGCGAGGCCCTTGACGGACCCCGCTATTGCGTTAAATTTCAAGGCAAGCCGCTTTGGTTATGCAGAAGTGAAACAGAGCACGAGCAAGAGAGCTACGCTGTGCACAAGGCGGTGCAGGCTGCAGCACCGCGGTCCTGCACAGCACGCACCCCAGAGAGGACGACAGGTCCTTAAGCGCCTTGCGCGCTTTTTCATCCTGCGCGGAAGTCGGAATGCGAACGTTATGGACTGAGGCTGGCGCCCAGACGCTGGCCGCCTTCCATTTTGTCGATAGTGGAGGACACTTCACACTTATTGGAGCCTCCCACGAGTCTCTGCAAGCCAATGTCCCGCGCCAAGGCGGGTTCTTGTGACGAGTTGCCCGCCCTTTGCTCACGCAAAAAACGACACTCAACAGCCTCTGTGCACACGAGACCTGGTCTGTTGCTTGTACAGTCAGGCGTGAGCACTCCACATCCAGCGACGGAGTGCGCCTTTTGAGGCGCAGGCACGTTTGCGCACCGTTGATGTCAGGGGTTGCTTCTCATCCACGTTCATATCTGCTACGAGGGCTATGCTGTGACGAGCGCAGCCAGGCGTGTGCCAAAAGAGGTGATCCTCCCTAACTGCGGTGCGGCAGTCCTTGAAGCAAATATCCTTATTATTTCCAGGCGTTCCTGCGGCCGCAACCCCTGTGCAGAGCTGCCTGCGCACCACGAGTTTAAACTGGTTCAAGAAAACTCGCGTCTGCATAGGAATACCCTGCCTAGGTCTTTTCTCCAGCATAGAGTACAGCATGCAAGCTGCAAGAGCTTGCTGGAGCCCGCGCGCAGGGTGAGGGAAACCAGCGCACGCTGCCGGCATCAGCCTTGCCCGGGGCGCAGCAAAACAAAGTTTGCAAGATGGCGCCGTGGCCGCTGCTCACTGCAGCAGCGGCCGCAGCGGCTGGCATGCTGGTCTTCCTGTTTGACAGGCGGAAGCAGAGGGGCAGCCGGGACGGCTCGTCGCGTTTGTTTCGTGTGGTGCGCGGCCTGGGCCCTCTGGCGGGCAGCTCTGCACACTGCAGTGCCACAGGCTCCGAGTGCACGTGTGCCAGGAAGAACAGCGGTGTGGCTGCTCCGTGAACTTGATTTGCCTGGCGCCAGCACATGCACACCAGCTTCTCTGACCGCGCTGTGCAGCTGGTGCAAGTGTCACACACAGCACTGGGCTTGCTCACCGTATGATGCCAAGGATGGGCCCGCCCGCCTGCCAGTGTTGAGCTGGACCTGTTATTTGCTCCCAGTCTGGTTCAGCTGGTGTGGATCTGCTGAGCACCTATTCGTGCAACTTACAGTAGTAAACAGCTCCCAGAGCTTCCTTCACTTATGTTGATAGGCGGCTCTCTCTACACAACTGGGTGTATTGCCCTCTGGCACCGGCGGAGTCTCTCCAAGCAACCGGCGGGCGTCTCTGCCAGCGCTGTCACCACCAGAGCTTCTCGTCGATCTTGTCAACCACACAGCACACTCGGCAGCCGCGCCGCGACCATCCGCACGGCCGCAGCACCTGCTGACACCGCCGCGCGGCGCGCAGGTGGGCGTCATCCCGGCGCGCTACAAGTCGGGCCGCTTCCCGGGCAAGCCGCTGGTGGACATCCTGGGCAAGCCGATGGTGGTGCGCACCTGGGAGCAGGCGTGCAAGGCGCGCACGCTGGACGCGGTGGTGGTGGCCACCGACGACGAGCGCATCGCCGACGTGTGCCGGCGCGCGGGCGCGCGCGTCGTGATGACCAGCGAGACCTGCGCCAACGGCGCGCGCCCGCCCTGCTGAGCGCCACATCATCAATTTGCACAGGCATGGGAAGCGGCATCAATGTTATGAAATTAACCAGCCTGACCTTTGGGTCCAGTGCGCATGCGCCCTGCTGGAGCCCAGGAGTGGTGTCACAACATGGCGCACTGGCATGGGGGTGCCATCATCAATGGCAGCCTTTGCACAAGGGCAGGCATGCAGTCGCCGCCTGCGCTGGGGTGCATATTGTGCCGACCAACCAACCTGCACATGTCGCCCGTTTCCTGCATCGATGCATCTCAAAGTACTGCACGCCGCCCACCACACACCGCCATCTTGTTGACAAAGTTAGAGCGAGACGCAGAGACGTGTGCGCACGCAACACTGCACCGGTGTAGCAAGCGCGTCGACGCCGACGCCCATGCAGCCGCGCGCGCGCAGGCACGGAGCGCTGCCACGAGGCGGTGACGCGCATGGGCGAGCAATACGACATCGTGATCAACATCCAGGGCGACGAGCCGCTCATGGAGCCGCACATCATCGACGACGTGGTCCTCGCGCTCAAGCACTCGCCTGACGCCGTGTACAGGCGCGCCGCAGCCGGCGGACGGGCGCCCGCTTGCGCAAGGCCGTGGCAATGGATGAGCCCTCCTCCCAGCGCAGGGTGTCCTTGCCAAGGCGCCGGCTTGCATGTGTGATAGATATAAAGGAAAAGGTGCCGATATGGCCAGCCCCGAAACAGCTGCGCTGGCTACGTGCGTTGGCTCTGCATGCGCCACCCTGAAAGATTAACAAGGTTAGGCATTAACAAGGTCAGGCTAGAAGGGCTTAAAACCCTCGCGGCGCGCACCACGGCGGCGACGCCGATGGCACTGGAGGACATGGGCGTGCACAGTCGCGTCAGGGTGGTCATGGAACGGCTCGGCCCTGCCAGGGTAATAGAATCCGCGATTATAGAATCGCGGCGCGCAGCACGGCGGGGACGCCGATGGCACTGGAGGACGTGGGCGTGCACAGCCGCGTCAAGGTGCTTGCGGACCGGCTCGGCCCTGACAGGGTCTTGAAGCCCTCGCGGCGCGCAGCACGGCGGCGACCCCGATGGCGCTGGAGGACGTGGGCGTGCACAGCCGCGTCAAGGTCGTTGTGGACCGGCTCGGCTACGCGCTGTACTTCAGCCGCGGGCCGCTGCCGGCGCACAAGGGCACCGACGTGCGGCCCTTCCCGGCGCCCTTCCAGGACAAGCGCTACCTGCTGCACCTGGGCCTGCAGTGCTTCGACCGCACGTTCCTGGCCGCGTACTGCCAAATGCCCGCCACGCCGTACATGGTGCGGCCGCGCCCCCCCGCGGCGCGTGCGCACGCGAGATAGTTTAAAGTCAGGGACCAGGAAGTGGCAGGGGTGCGCGACCGCAGCGGCGGCGCGGGCCTGCCTGCGCGGCGCGGCCGCCCGCGCCGCCGCGCGCGGCGGACGGTGCGGGGTGCCTGCCTCAGCGGCCCCGCCCGCCGCCCGCCGAGGACCGATGGGTCATGCAGGGCTGCTCAGCGCACGCAGCAAGAGGCCCCGCCTCAGTCCGGGGGACCCTCTGCTTCCGCCCGCCCCTGCTCTTGCACGCGGCGGAGCGCCGCCGCAGACGCTAGGCCCCAGCTGCTGACCCTAACACCAACCCTAACTCTACCCCTGGCCACACCTGCAGGTGATGGAGGACCTGGAGCAGCTCAAGGTGCTGGAGAACGGGTACCGCATCAAGGTCATCATCGTGCCGCACACCGCGCACGGCGTGGACGAGCCCGAGGACGTGGGCGCGATCGAGGCGAAGATGCGCGAGCTGGGCCTGCACTGACCGCCGCCGGCGAGGGCTGCTGCCTCGCGGCCCGCCCCTGGGTGGCGCACCCATCCGCGCCAGGCTGGATGCTGGCGCGGGCAAGGCCAGGGTGCGTGAGCAGGAGCTGCTCGGGGCCTGCCGGGGCTCGCCTCTGCGTCGCGCACCCCACTGTTCCTGTTGCCGAGCTCTTTGCGAGGAGCGCACTGCTTGGGGCTGCATGGGCGAGGCGCGCCGGGCCAACGCAATGAAGGTGAGTGCGGAGAGTGTCAGGACGCGCTAGCTGGAACCTGGCTGGGCTCCTCGAAACTAGCGGGCCAAGCAAAATGCATGCATGGGTAGGTGAAAAGTGGAGAGGAAACGCTTCGGTGTTGCTCAGGAAGAGAACAATTCACAGGCTAATCAGGAAGGGGTTGCGGTCTTAAACGTGCCGCTGGTCCTGGGAAGCCTCCTCCGCGCGTGTCCCCGGTTCTTTCAGTTGCTTAAACTGCTTGCATAGGCGAAAGTAAGGGCCACATAGGGCAAAGACTTGTGTTGGGTCCCGGTGCTCGTTTGTCATGTGAGCCTGGTCCAGGCGAAGTGCCTCAGATAGCCCGGTCCAGGCCGGATGCTTGTCGGAAGCAGGCACAGCAGGTGGTTGTACGAACCCCCAATAGCAGGGTTTCGAGACGACTCGCGCGCTGTCTTGCAAAAAGTCCCTGCCAAGCGCACTTCCAGCACTTGGGAAGTAGTAAAGCTCAACGTAGCTGCTGACACTGACACATCTGGAAGGAGCCTGGATACACGTCTGCTGTGCACCTGGCAGAAGGTAGGCCCACCGGGCCCGCGCGGTTCCTCCCATCTCCGCCCCGCGCTCTGCTTGCACTGGTCGTTATTCCAGCCCGGCGCTGTTCCGACGGTGTCCCCGGAGGAAGGACTTGCCCATCATACACTCGGTGATGCGTCAGAGCTTCTGAGTCGATAGCGCTGATGCCGCTATCAGCGACACCGACAACGCGCAGGGACCGGGTATCCATAGTGTGCAGCACAGTCGTCCTGCTCCCGGACTGTTCACCTTGGCAGGGATGTCTGTGTGCTGTAGTATAGTGCACTCCAACCAGACCGGGCCTCCGACTCAGGCAGGGACCGTCAAAGGAGGCGCGAGCAGCGACCCGCACTCTGTGCGCGAGCGCGCCAACGCAGTTACAGACAGTCGAGCTGGTGGTGCACTTCGCGGCGGGCGCATGCGCTGCATGCAGGGCGCAGAGTGTTGGAGGCTGCGAGTGTGGGAGCTGTGGTATGCAGCAGGTGCCTACAACAGCGCAGAACTGCGCTGCTGCAAGGCCGCCCTGTTTTGCTAATGGTAAGGCTGCCAGCAGCTGCAGGAGCGCCAGCGGCGAGGCGTGTCTGCGGCAGGCAGAAGTGGCGGACGCTGGGCTGAGTCAGGCTGCAGCAGACTGGGCACAAGTCAGCAGTTGGGCTTGCTCCACCAGCAGCATCCACAGGACTTTCCCGGTGCTGGGCTGCAGGCGAACGAGGGCGTGCTTGGTGCGCGGGCTGACAGAGCGCTGCGGGCGCAGGTACTACACCTTGCAGCAGGGCGCGTCCTAGGCGGCAGCGGCTGCACCGCGGCGCAGGCGCAATGGGGCGCGCGGGCGGCAGGACGCGCGTGTGGCTTGCGCTCGCGCTGGGCTGCGCGCTGCTGGTGCTAGCGGCAGCGCAGCCCGGGCAGGGCCAGGGCGGGCCGGACGGGCCGCGGCGGTCTGGTGCGCCCTCACATTTACGGTGATTGTTATGAGCCGGCGCCTTGACAGACAGTCGGGCAGAGGCCAGTGAAAGCAGGCACGCAGGCCAACATCGTGCTGCACACCAGGGGCGGTGAACCTTGCTTGGCACAAAGTGACCAGGCCTTGGGCGTGGCCCAGCACCTCTTTGGCTGCCAGCGACTGCCTGACGGTATGTCCATAAGCGCCTGGCGGGTGATGGGCTCCAACAGGAGGCATCCTCCAGTGTCCCTGGAGGCGCATGATGCCCTGCCCTGATGCACAGAACCGCGGCCGTGCAGGCGGCCCGCGGCAGAGGCGGTCCAGCAGCGCAGAGGGCGCGGCCAGCGGCGGCGAGCAGTGGGGCGGCGGCGACGGCCGGCAGGGACCCCGCGCCAGCCGGGCCGGCCGCTCTGGCGGCGGCCGTGGCGGGACTGTTGCGGCTGCGGGTGCGGGCGCGGCCGTGGGCGCTGGCGCGGCTGCTGCAACAGCCGGCGGCCAGAGCACAGGCGACTGGTCCCCGCCCCCGTCCTCCCCTCCTCCGTCCTCGCCTTCTTTGTCTGGTGACGCGGCCGACGCTCCCAGCAGCAGCAGCAGCGAGCAGGCGCCGGCGCCCGCGCCGAGCGCGCCGCCCACGCAGACGCCGTCGGCGACGCCTGCGCCCACGCCGCCGCCGGCCACACCTGCGCCCACGCCGCCGCCGGCGACGCCCGCGCCCACGCAGCCGCCGGCCACGCCCGCGCCGCCGCCGACCACAGCGCCCGCGCCCGTGCCCGCACTCGCGCGTTCGCTTGCTCTGCCGCCCGTGCACGGCCCTGCCGCATCGCCAGCGTCAGCGGCGGGCGCGCCCGCGCCCACGCAGTCGCGTGCGGTCGACAGCCGCGCGGCGCGCGACGCCGTGATTGTCGCCCGCATGCGCCTGCAGGGCCCGCAGGCGCGACCTCTTTGCAGTGTCCAGCTTCATGTCGGCAGCGTCACGCCGCTGCGCACTTTGTCGTTGCTTTCCAGCCTTGCTGCAGCCCCGCCAGCCTCCAGGCTCTCAGGACGCGAGTGGCAGCACCAGCAGGGCCGGCCGGCGCGTGCTGATGCGGTGCTAGGGTCTGTGCAGGTCGTGCCGTTCACCGCGCAGAAGCAGAACGCGGTAATCGCGGGCGTGGCCAACACGCTGGGCGATGGCGTGCTCGCCTCGGACGTCGCGCTGGCCGTGCTGCCGGGCAGCCAGGGCGAGGCGCAGGCGCGCGCCCCTCTCTCTCTGGGTAG
>JAABUO010008841.1_pt1 | contig 11333 bp, 4 predicted proteins | sample 5559291 | NCBI WGS metagenome assembly JAABUO01 (sample SAMN10711878, study PRJNA513372) | rock metagenome | isolation source: Antarctica rocks | place: Antarctica: Victoria Land, Finger Mt sud | reverse complement strand
TCTTAATAATTTACTTATTATTTAAGCTTTTAATTAAATTTATAAAATACATATTAATTATTTAAAGTTTATTATTAAGTCGTTTATATCTCTTTATAATATAATCGCTCGTTATTATTAAGTTTATTTAATTTTTTAAATTAATTTATTAACTTTATAATATTAAATTTATAATTAATAATACTTTTATAACGAGTAAAGCTTTATTTATTACGTATATTTCATACGAATATAACTCTTATAAGATTTACTTTAACTTTAATTTTTATTAATTCGTAGCTAAGATTTTTATTCGTTAAGAAAAATTTAATTAAACAAAATTAAAAGATAATTATATTTCTTAATTAATTAATCATGTAACATCGTTAACTTTAATAATTTTATATATATTCTGAAGCATAAACGTAATATATATACATTGTTTAATTTTCGTTTACGATAAGATTAAATTAATTTTAAATATTTTTAGCTTTCGCCTTTAAAGTAATATTTTACTATTCTTGTTTCTTTATATAAGAAATTTTTTTCGTAAATCGAGTTATATGCATCTTAATCGCTAAAATTATTAATGTAAAAAAACTTGTTTTTTTTAATTTAATATTACGATTATCATTTATTAATATAACATATTAACAGTTTATAAAGTGAACTAAATTTTAAATTTTAGCTTAAATAATATTCGTCGCTTAAAGTTAAATAAAATTTAAATTTAAGCTAATCTCGCTGAGCTGAGTTCTGCTTTTGTTAATAAAATCTGCGTTCGTTTATATATCGCTAAACTAAATCTCGCTTTTGTTAATAAAATCTGCGTTCGTTCATATGTCGCTGAACGAAAGTTAGCTTTAATTACTTATGTCGCATATGTTATTTATGTCGTATATGTTACTTATATTGCATATGTTAATTCTTTTTTTTATGTTTATTATATATATTTATAAAGACTTATTTAGAAACAGATTATAATATAAAGCGTCGTTTTAATAAATATTATCGTTATATTTAAAAACATCATTATTAATATATAAACACTTTTTACTTTTAATTATTCGTCTTTTTAAAATATACATTAACTCGAATTAAAATAACTTAAAAAATGATTTAATTAATTATAATTTTAATAATAATTCGTAAATCGCATTTTAAGTCTTACGCGAAGCATATGAAAATAATATTATTAAAAGTTATTTACAAACGCGATCATTAAAACATTAAGCGACATGATTTAAGTAATCTTATCGAGCATTCATTATAAACGACTTAAAAAACGACTTAATTAATTTTAATTTTATAAAGATTAATAATTTTATTTACATATAAAATATATGTTATGATTAAAGATAACGAATTAATAATTAAGAAAATAAGATGAATAATTTTTATTAATGTAATATTTCTTAATCTTCTTATTTAAACATTAATTATGCGTGCATGTTTAAACAAAATAGCTGCTTCAGTTTTTTAGCGATAACTCGTTCTTTTATCTTTTAACTTTATATAAATAATAATCTTAATTCTTCTTTTATTAATTTTTTCATTTTCATTATTATTTTTAACCTTTCGTAATCTTTATAAAGCTCGAATTATTCGCTATAAATGCATTATAATAACTTGTTAAACTTAACGCATTAACATTTTTTATAATATTTTAAATCGATTTAACATTATTTAATATATTTAATAAAAAAGCTTTAATTATATATTATTATACAGACGTCTTTATTATTATATTTAATGAATTTATTCTTATTTTAAACTTATAATAAGAACTGTTATTAAAGAATAAACATCGTAAACGCAAAGCTAATGTTAAGTTATCTTTAAGAAAAGCTTATTAATTATGCTTTAATTAGCTTACATCTTTTTATAATCTTTATTATTTCTTAAAGAATCTCGATTATTATATAAGTATTCTTTTTTAATTATTCACTAAAATTTTTAAAAAGAAAATAACTCTTATTAATAATATAATGTTAATAAGTTCGAAGATTATTAGAACTCTTCTGAAGAATTATTTCTCGAATGCTCGTAAGTCTTTTTTCTTTTTATATAATGTTAAGTTAATTACGTTTAATATTTAAAATTAAACTTAGTATATATAATTAATATTAGTAACTCGCTTTAAAGAATTTAAAGATGATATTTTTTAATGTTTAAAATTATTAGTTATACAGCATAATTAAAAACTTTCTAAAAAGATTTAACGAGTTAACATAATAAACATAATAAAGTTTTTAATTATTCATTTAAAAAAAAAATCTTATAAGATTATTAAATGTAATGTTACAGCTTACGTATCGTATTTTAAAATTAATTAAAGAATTTTTTATAAGCTTTTAATTCATTATAAATCACGACTTTTAATCTCGTTTCATGTTAATTTTACGATAATTAATAATTAATAAATATCTTCTTAAGAAATTCAGTAAAAAGACGTAATTATCGTTAAGTGAAATTATTAATTACTTACAAGCTGTATTTTAAATTTTTATCTGAATTTTCTTAAAGATTTAATATTAAATTAAAGCATGAATACATTTAATTTCTGATTCTTTACTTTTAATTCATTCTTTAACTTTTTATTCGAACTTATAACGAAATCTTTTTAAAAAAAGATAATGAATGATTAGCATATTACTTATAAACTTTATTTAAAAATTATTTTAAAATCTTTTCTGCACGACTTTATTTTTATAATAAAAAGAATTAATGAAAAGTTCAGAAAATTACATGTTTAATATAAGTTATCGCATTATTAATGATCTTGTTTTTAATTATAATGTATAAGATCTCGAGTAATTATATATTTATCGTTTATAATAAATTTAATAGCTCATTTAGCTTTTTCGCGATTTCGTTATTATTTTTTAAATTATAAATTTAAGATTAATTAATTATATTAATGTACGCGAAATTAATTATTTACGAAAGCGTTATAAATGTCATTTCTTTAACTTATATCTTCGCTTAATATGTAAATAAATAATCTTATTTAATAAAGAATTAAGCTTTATAATAATTTAATATAATTACTAAAAAGATTTTATAAATTAACTTCTTACGATTTTTAATCTCGAGTTAAATTAATTACGTATGCTTAACTAATTTTAAAGTAAATACGCTGTTACTTTTTTAGCATTTTAACAAAATGTTAAAATCTAACTTAATTAATTAAATTATCATCGTACTCGAATTATAAGAACATATTAAACGTAATCTTTAAAATTAAAAGTTTTTATTAGCTCGCGAGATTAAAGATTAAGAAACATTTAATATGTATAAAAAGATTATAAGCATCGCATTTTACAGTAAAGAAAACGAGTCGTATACTTTATACGAAAAGTAAATAAAAAGATTTCGTTTTTATAATCGTATAATAACATTATTTTACATAATTTTTCTTTTCGTTTAACGTAATTATTATTAAAAGTTTAATATTATAATTTATAATTTCTTAAATAAATATAAAATATTTAATGATAAAAAGTTTTCTTCATGTTTATAAATTTAATATTTTAAATATATTACATTTTAAAAATAATATTCGAGTTATTAAGTATAAATATAAGCGATTAAACTTTCGTCTTAAACGAATTAAAAATTAAAGTTAATTTATTTTTAATAATAATGTTTTATAATTAATTTTCATGTATAGTAACACGATTAAAGATTAATAATGTTAAGCGTAATCTTAAGTTTCATTAATCGAGCTATATATATATAATATATAAAGAAAACATTTCATCTTTTAATATACGACTTTAACGATTAAGTTCTTATAACTTTTAATAAGATAACGTTTAAGAATTAGTTTATTATTTTCACGAGTTTAAATGATATATAATTTATTAAACTGCGAAACAGATTCATTAAACTTATAATATTTATTTTAATATTATTAATTATTATATAATTTTTAAAATGTATGAAAATAATTAAGTTTAACATTTCTTAATCGCATTTAATATCTTAATAATAATCATTTAAAGATTATAAAACTCGATTATTATAATTATAATTAAGCGAAATATATTTATATCTTATTTAATTAAGTAACTGCATCGTTAATCTTATTAATAATTAATCGCGATAATTATAACGCGTACGCTCTTTAAGTTATAATCTTTACAAAGAACTTTCGTAAGATTAAACTTTATAAATTATAATTTTTATATTCGTAATAATAAGCTTTAATTAAATCGTTATTATTAAACGTAAATGATTTAAATTAATGTAAAATCGTAAATGAGCGAGCTAACATTTAAGTTTTAAACATTAAAAATTAAGTTAACGTTTAAATTAAAGTATGATATATATGAAGTATTACGCGTTCTTTACATGCGTTAACAGCGCTTTTTTTCTTTTTTAAAAAAATATTTTTATATTTTTATATTTCATATCTTTATTAATTACGTTTATTTTTAAATTATTTACAATATATAAACGTTTAACAAGTATAAGAAAACGTTCGAATACACATTTTTATATAAATGACTCGAACTTTAAAACTTATAATCTTTAAGAAGAGCGCACTTTTCTTATTTATAATCTTTCGCTTATTTTTTTTAATAATTTATAATAATAAGGTAATAAAAGCGAAATAAATATTACTCGCTCGTTTAAAGCATCGTAATTTTAAATTATAAAATCGTTAACGTATAATAAACATTTTTATTATTTTAATGAATGAATTTTTTTAAATTTTATTACGTTTTATAAATGTAAAACGATCGTAATTAAAATTAATACAAAAGAATATAATTATCGATTTATGAAATAATATTACGTTTATTTCTTCGAATTATTATTAATTTACATACATTTAAACATAATGTTAATTAAATAATTACGATTTTCTTAATAAGCTATTCGAATATATTTATTTAAAAGAACGAAAATAAGAATCTGTAATTATGCTCGAGTAATGTTACTTTTATCGTTAAAGATTTATTAAATCGTTAAAATAATATTTATTAAGAATTACAGAGCTTAATGTTAATTATATAAATTTTTTCATGATTTTTAATAAATTTTAATGAATATATTAATGAATATTAAAGAAAAAAGAATGAATATAATTATTTATAATACAGACTAATGAATTAATAACACATTACGCTTTCTTAATGCACATGAACAAAGTTATGTAATTTAAACGCAGTCGTTATTTCTTAATAAGTCATTAACTTTAATGATGTTATCATCATTTTTAAAATTATTCTCAATATTTTTAATTAATTTTATTTCTTAAAATGTTTTAAGCTTTAATATTAACTTTATTAAACGCGTTTAACGATTCTGTTTATTATATATTAATATTGTAATCTCGAAATTTACGTAGCGCAAGCTATAAGTAATAATCTTCTCATGTTATTTAAGATGATTAATTCTTTTCTTAATTTATGCTTAATCTTTTTTCATTCATTTTAAATCGATTTAAACTAGTTTCTTAATCTTGTATAAATTATAATTAACATTAATTAATTTAATAATGTTAATAATAAAGCGTAATAACTTCTTATTTAAATATTACTATAGTTTTTTTAAGTCTTTTTAAAATAATTAAATTATGTTCATTATTTTAAATTTAAATATTAATTCATTTATTAAAATTATAAAGACTTTAAGAACAAGTTAAAAGTATTACATAATTAAACGTTAATAATTATATTAAACATGTTTCTTTCGTTATACGTATAATAACTTTTAAGAATAACATTAACGAAAAATAAAAACTTTATTACTTATTTAATAAAGAATAAATACATTTGTAAAACTTATAATATAAAATATAACTTTCTCGTTCTTATTTTAAATATTATTAATAAGCTCGTTAATTATTTTAATTTTAATATAATTTTTCTCGAAGATAATAACGCGAATATGCTTCTTATAAGAAAATTTAACTTTTTTTAAATCGTAAAGACAATCTGATTTAAAGCGAATATATTTCTTCTTAAGATTTTCTTTTTTAAAGAACGCGAGTAATTTTATTTCTAGAAGTTATTTAAGAAGCGAAAATGTGTTAAATACTTTAAATTAACGAACTTTTATTATTTAGTTATTAATGTTAATTTCGAGCTCGTTTTTAACGCAGTTATTTGTCTTTTACTTTTTTTAATTTTCATTTTTTATCTTTTAAAGTTATTTAATGATTATTATTACTAAGAAATTAATAAATTTATTAAATTTTAATGAAAGCTCGTAATTAACATCTTAAGGTTTATTTAATATTATATTTATAAGAAAAGAATTAAAAAACTTTAATTAATTAACGTTACGTCGTAATCATAATATGTCGTATACGATCTTTAATTATTTAATATACGTTTTAATGATTTAATAATTTAGCTCTTAATCTTTAACGATTTTCGTATATGTTTTATTTATTTTATTCAGTTTTCGAAAATATAATGTAAAAATTTAACTTAATAAGCTTCTTTTTCTTTTCATTTTAATATTTATTTATTCATTATTAAGTTTATTATTAGCGTGATCATTTATGACATTATTTATTTAAAAAATGATTTAAAAAATGTATTTGTAATAAATTACTTGCGAGATTTTTTATTCATAATCTTAAACAGATTAATAATTTTAATCGTTTTAATTATCTTTTTATACGTTTTATTTACGATTAATTAATCTTATTTTAAAATAAAGAATTATCATATAAACGATCGTTATCTTATTTTAAAACTTGTTTTTAAAAAGATAAATTAGTTTCTTATTAATTTTATAACTCGAGTCTTGTACGTATTTATTATAATTACACATATAATATTAAAATTAACGTGCTCATGTTTTAATATAAGATTTAAATTTAATAATTTTAGTTTAATAATTAACGCGTTCATCTTTTTATTATAATACGCGTAACGAATCTGTTAATGTAATAAATTATTATTCTCGTCGAAATGAATTTAAATTTTCTTTAATTAATTAACGATTAAGTTTATTAAAATGATAATTAAATTAACTCATTTTAACGATATAAGACGTGCAAATAAGCTCGCGTTTATATATGAATACTTAATTCTTAATTTATTATTAAAAAAGCACTTTGTATTATTAAATTAAGACTTACTAAAAGTGTTTTCTTTTAAATGTGCATTAAACTTTCTTTTAAAACGCGCACGATTAATCTCTTCATGCGTTATATATAATAAACGATTTAAATAAATTAATTTAAGCATCTTTATTATCTTATTAATAAATTAGCACGATTCATTCTTAATTTATTAATCTTCATGTGTATTTTTTTAAGACTCATATCATTAACATTATATTTTTCTCTTATGAACATTTTCATTTTAAATATTATAAAAATCTTTAAAGTTTAATATAAAAAGAATGACGTTTTCATTCTCTGTAAATATATGCGTAACTGAGATTTAACTTAATTATAATTATGTAAAAATAATCAAACGTAATTTTATTATTTATTTTCTTCATGAAAATATTCTGTAATAATTAATAATATTTTCGTTATAAGTTTATTTAATCTTATTAATTAAGAAATAATATTAATTTTAATATTTTAATTATCTCGCGTAACGCTTTTTTATATTCTTCTCATTATCTTTAATATCGTTAAGATTCTCGTTTAATCGTGCATAATTTAATTCTTTCGCGAGATTTTTTATAACTGTAAAGTTAAAGATTATTATGTTTTATTAAATATTCGTTTACTAAAATAAAGATAATATAATTTCTTCGTGTTATTTAACTTAACTTATTAAATCTTAATATGAATTATTAATATTATTACTCTTTAATAAAGAATTATTATTATTTAATTCGAAATTTATAATTATTATTAAATTAATAATTAAAGCTAAAATGTTAAACTTATTTAAAGCTAGCGTTAACGTGTCGTTCTCTTAAGTCTGCATCTTATTATTAAACTTTTGTCGCTTTAAATACGATAATTTAAGACTTTTATTATACTCTGTAAAGATTATTTATTATTAACTCGCTATTTATATATATACTTTAGTAACTTATTAAAAAACGATGTTTAATTAATTAATAATAAATTAATTTTCTTCGTTACGAATATCTTTATAATGTTTGTTACGTCTTTCTTTAAATAATTAAATCTTAATCGCTTTCGCGAAAAGCTTAAAAGCGTCTGAGTCTTGTTCGTGAAATCTTTATTCTTATTAGTTTAACGTTATTATTATATATATTTTTTAAACTTATTAACTTTTAATATAACATTAATTATTAACGTGTTAATATTATTCGTTATTAAAGTTATTATCTCGTTTACTTTAATTTCTTTCGTGTTTTTAAGTTTAAATTATTATTAATTTAGCATATAAACTACTTAATTCTCGTTCGTGAAATCTTTACTCTTATTAGTTTAACGTTATTATTATATACATTTTTTTAACTTATTAACTTTTAATATAACATTAATTATTAACGTGTTAATATCGTTCGTTATCGAAATCATTATCTTATTTACTTTAACTTTTTTCGTGTCTTTAAGTTTAAATTACTATTAATTTAATATATGAATTACTTAATTTTCGTTCGTGAAATCTTTATTCTTATCAGTTTAACGTTATTATTATATACATTTTTTTAACTTATTAACTTTTAATGTAACATTAATTATTAACGTGTTAATATTATTCGTTATTAAAGTTATTATCTTGTTTACTTTAATTTTTTTCGTGTCTTTAAGTTTAAATTACTGTTAATTTAGCATATGAACTACTTAATTCTCGTTCGTAAAATCTTTATTCTTATTAGTTTAACGTTATTATTATACATATTTTCTTAACTTATTAACTTTTAATATAACTTTAATCATTAACGTATTAATATTATTCGTTATTAAAGTTATTATCTCGTTTACTTTAATTTCTTTCGTGTCTTTAAGTTTAAATTATTATTAATTTAGTATATGAACTACTTAATTCTCGTTCGTAAAATCTTTACTTTTATTAGTTTAACGTTATTATTATATACATTTTTTTAACTTATTAACGTGTTAATATTATTCGTTATTAAAGTTATTATCTCGTTTACTTTAATTTCTTTCGTGTCTTTAAGTTTAAATTATTATTAACTTAACATATAAATTATTTAATTCTCGTTCGTAAAATCTTCATTCTTGTCAGTTTAACGTTATTATTATACACATTTTTTTAATTTATTAACTTTTAATATAATATTAATTATTAACGTGTTAATATTATTCGTTATCGAAGTTATTATCTCGTTTACTCTGATTTCTTTCGTATCTTTAAGTTTAAATTATTATTAATTTAGCATATAAATTATTTAATTCTCGTTCGTAAAATCTTTATTTATCGTTAATTCGCTGTAAATGTACACACTTTATAAATTTATTAAATCTCGTTATAATATTAATTAAGTTAACGTTATTTTTCGTTATAATTAAAATAAATGTATTATTCGCATCGCTCTCTTTCGTATTATTAATTATTAATTATTAATTATTTTTAAATGATTTTATTATTTTAATTATTTACTTTAATAATCTTTTCGCTTTTATTAACATTAACGAATCTTATATACTCTTAACGAGAAGCTGAAATTAATAAAGTCTTATCTGTAAGTTCTGTATTAATCATTAATTCGCTGTTTATATACATGTATTTTTAATTTATTAAAATATAATATAACGCGAATTACATTAAAGCGAGCAGCTCGATTAAATTAATTCGAGACTTCGCGTAAGACAGCTCGAAAAGTTCTGTTTAAATTTATTTTAAAGAATTCGTTATTTATAAAATAAATGATAGTATTTATCTCAGTATAGCTAATATTCTCTTTAAGAATTTAAATTTACATCTGAAACGAAATAAAATAAAATTAATCTTCGTTTTTGTATAAATCGTAATTAAATATATCTTTAATTAAAGTTAAGCTTATTTTCGAGATCTTTTTCGAAATAATTAAATTCGAGAATGAATTTATCATTATACGAAGTTTAAAGTTTTTAAATGTTTAAAAGAATAATATGACTTCTTGTAACTGTAATTACGAAAGCTTAAACGTAAATAATGCTCGTTAAATCTTTACAATCTTACGTATATTAATGAATAGTTAATCGTTTAAAGATAATGTAAAACTAGTTTATATATAAATAAAAAATGTGTTAATTTATTTAACGCGTTTTAGTTTAAAACGTCTTTTATTAAAAAGTATTCGTTAAATTATAATGATTAAACTATTAATAATATTTTTTCTTTTAAAGTTATTAAACATAAATTAATTAATTTAATACAAAAATGATATTAATTACTCGTTAACGATAGCTATCTTTTTATTAAATCTGTTATGCTTAAATGTAAACGCGTACTTTTTAATTCATTATTTAGCTTGTTTTTTTAAATTCTTTCGCTGATTCGTATTAATGTTTAAGATTCGTTTAATTTTTATTATGTTTTTAAAAATTAAATACTCGTTATTAAGTTAAGAATTTTAATATTTAATAATAATATTCTTTTTAAAACGTAAGCTAGTTATTATAATAAATTAATGAAATTAATTTAATAAGATAAATAATAATAAGATGTATAAGAAATATTAATGCTGTTATTTAATTATATAAAGTAAATTAACGTAATAAATTATGCCCGTACTTAATTAATATTAATTATATAAATTTAATTAATTAAATTAAGTTTAATAAATATATCTTAATTTTAATAATAATGCTCGTTATAAAAAATATACGATATTAAATCATGATCTTATATAAATATAAAAGTAAATTAAAAAATATACATTAAGTATAATAAGTAAACGAATAAAAGATTAAATTATGTTACATGTAACGAATGTAATATTATAAAAGCTGAAATATAAAGAATTTACTTTAACTTACGTTAAAGATTTACGCTTACATGATACGTTTAATAGCTTAAAAACTAAGCTAGTTTATTATTAATTAAAGTGTATTATATTTATAAATTATTATGTCTTTATTTTAATTTATTTAATAAATATAAATTAACAGTAAATAAATAATTTAAACTTTAAAAAAGAATGTCGTTTTTTGTAAAACGTGTTTATTAAACGACGAATTTTATTAATTAAACTTCGCTCGAGTTTTAATAATACTTTTATTCTTCTACGAAGATTATTATTTAAACTTCGTTCGAGTTTAAACAATATTCTTACTTTTCTGCGAAGATTATTATTTAAACTTCGTTCGAGTTTAAATAATATTTTTATTCTTCTGCGAAGATTATTACTTAAACTTCGCTCGAGTTTAAATGATGCTCTTACTTTTCTGCGAAAATTATTACTTAAACTTCGCTCGAGTTTAAATAATGTTCTTGTTTTTTTAC
>JAABUO010008839.1_pt1 | contig 11333 bp, 20 predicted proteins | sample 5559291 | NCBI WGS metagenome assembly JAABUO01 (sample SAMN10711878, study PRJNA513372) | rock metagenome | isolation source: Antarctica rocks | place: Antarctica: Victoria Land, Finger Mt sud | reverse complement strand
GCAAATCTTGTCTGTATGAATTCACTGAACTGAACTTCTTGTCTGTTGGGTCCCAGTTGCCCCCCAGGACATTAAATATATTGATTGATTGATAGCTTCTCAGCATGGAGTTCATAGGTGTTTTCGACCCTTGCGCCAACATGTCAGGACCGCGCGCAACACCAGCTGGCGTCTTCAGCCCATGTATTGCACGCGGTCAGGCTTGCCTGCAAACAAACAGTTTAGACTGCAGACGTATGACGAGTTGCTAGCTTGCAGGGCAGATGCACAGCCCACAGCGCACAAGTGGAGTGGTCAAACAATGCCCAAACCAATGTGACATGCAGACAGCAGCGTGCTGAGAGCAGGCTTCTGCCAGCCAGTGTTGACCTGATTGTCTTGACCTGCAGGTCAGCTGACAACACTTGTGATGCTCTCACAGACTGTGGCAACTTTGAAGTCTCAGTCGTGTCTGATAAATATGTTGAATCATAAATGTTGTGGCAATCAAACCCAAGCCGTCTGTATGTTGGGCTGCTCCCAACACGCTGGTGGCTGGCATCACAGAGGCAGATGACACTCTTACACATTCTGTGGGGCCAGAACCAAGGACAGGGGTGTATTGGGCAGCAGTAACATCTATGAACCCACTCTACCCATTCTTGCCAGCTTTGGCTGCAGCAGCCACCAGATCAAAGACTGTACTTTTTGGGAGGCCCATGATCGCATCTTTGGTGCCTTGAAATTGCGTGATGAAAGGTGTCAACAATGGGTTTTCTATCATAAGGGCCCCTGCACAATTCATGACTGTACCCTCCTCCACCATCTGGTCGACAACTTCTGCTGGGATTCTTCTGAAGTGGGTCTGCACCAGCAGGGACATGGTAGGTCCAGGTCTGCCTGATGACAAAATGTACTTGGCAAGTGATTGCAACACGGTTGATCGTGAAACAATCTGCAGATTTACGACAGAAGCAATCTGCTGTCTAGCTATGGAACATGGTACACCCTTACCCTTGTTGTATCAACAGCTTTGAAGGACTGCCTGGACTCCAGGTCAGTACACAGTGTGCATCCAACTGTTCCGGCAGGGTACTCAGAGTAGCCATGTATGAACTCCTTGGCCTGTATGATGAGGAACCTGTAAGGCCCAAGGCAGCAAACTTACTGAGCTGCTTCTGGGGTGGCCAAGGCATTGCAGCATGACAGAAGATAATCTGAGAAAAACAGGAACTATTAAACTAACATGAGTGCACTACTTCCTGTGCTGTGCATGATAAGGGTAGTGCTTGTCAAGCATGCCCAGAGACTGTAAAAGAACCTGTTGTGTAGATGTGGGCTTCTCTCGAACTCTGCCTTGGTAAATCACCACTTGATCGCAGGTTAGCAGCAGCCCAAGCTTGGTTTCCAAGCGACCATATATGGCATCTGCTTTGGCTCGTGCCAGTAGAGTGACGAGTTCTGCAGGATCTGATGTGCGGTCGCCAAGAGCTTGCTCATCAATGTCTGCAGTGACTGTATCGTAGTCGAAGCCATATTCCTGAGCCAGCTCTTTCATGATGCCTGCACACAGAAGCCTGAACTTGTATCGTCAATCTTTCCACCAACGCTGTTGTGTCAGATCTCCTCGCCTTGGCGTGAATAAGACGAAGATCCTAGAATGATACGCGATCCTCCTGCAGGCCATGTTGACGACATCGCTTCAAATTTCAGTCTGTGTGTCGCAGGACAGCGGACTATCCGGTGTAACGTGAACAGCTTCCTTGCCAACATGACATCACTGGCAACCTTCAGATGCGCCCGTGCAATCTGCCGTTGTGCTAGCACCCTCTAACTCCGAAACCACTGCAAACTTGCCCTGGTGTTCTTCTTCTAGCGGGCTTGTAAGGCGCAGCACGCAGAGCATGCCCACTTTAGGGGTTACTGAAGGCAAAGCAAAGCCTAGCAGCTTTGCGCTTGTGTAACGCCGGTTGAGATACACAGGCCAAGTTAAAGCACAGAAACTGAAGTTGTTGAGCAGCATGTTCCGGGTATCAACTTCGTCTTGCTTCAGCTTCGTCTGGTGCAGCTTCAAAGCCATTTGAGCCTCAGCATGTCTTTGCAGGGGTGTGTGTTTACAGTGCGCACGCAGAGCAGCTCGTCAATCGCACCCAGCGTCCTTTCCGCAATAGGTGCCGTCTGTCAAGCACCTGATTGTGATGTAAACACACTCCTGCTTATGCTGCTTATGGACGTGCTGCAGAGGAGCATGATGGTCAAGCATTACCACAAAATGCTCCGCTTGCCCTTGCCACCCACGTAGTGTTGCAACATCAGCAGCAACCGGAGTATACTGAGGCTGTGCAGCAGCACAAGACAGTTGTGAACTCGTACTGGTTACTGGCTTGCGTTGAGGCAAAGCGCATGCTGCCAGTTGATGATCTGGTGGGTCAGTGGCTCTCGCACATCTCTTGCTTTAGCTTCGTGCTTGCTGTCCATGCATTTGACCTGTGTGCAGTTCCTAAACATCTCGATGTATTTGCAGCTGCACTGCCCATTTTTAAGCTCAAAAATTCAAGGAGCATCAGGTATGGCCAGTTTGCAGGGTACTTTCATTTGTGGGTCTCTGGTTGTGCATCTTCCTGTGAGTGAATGAGACAAGGAGCCACAGACTCCTTCTGCTGGCTGCTGCAGCATGTGGGGTGTCTGTCACATCCTTTCAAGGGCTGCAGAGACAGATCTTGCTCGACATGCTCTGGTGCATGGGGGTGGATGTGCAAAAGGAGATGCGGCTCAATGCTGTGTCGCACATCATTGCACGGGATGTGGATGACAAGTCCTCCAAGAAATTAGAGCATGCTCGCAAGTGAGCCCATTTGGTATGAGTCAGCTGGGCTGACTCTGCTTACGCAGCAGTACTGCATTCTAGGTTTGGTCTTGCAGTTATTGATTCAAAGCTGTATGTAATGCAGGCCAGACTGGGCTGCCACAATTAGCATTGTCAATTGCAAATGGATCTATGACTGTGTCAGTCAGTGGAAAATACTCCCTTCAGGTACCTCTTCCATATTTTCCTCAAGCCTATAGCGCAATTGTAACATCCTACCAAGAGAAGTAAAAGAGGTTTACCTTATGTTGATCAGTGCAGACATACTGGGTCCAGCTTCATCAGTGTCAGCCCTGCAGCTCATAATACGGTCTATGTAACTACATGCATGTGAGACATGCTAAGGCACAGCGTTAACATTCGTGTCCTCATGTGTACAAGAGACATCTGGCCATCATGACATTATGCATTGTGCAGTCAAGAGTGAGGTGAGTGAGCCCGGTGATTGCGCCTTGAGTCCCACCAATGCTTTCCCTGTCAGGCCTGGCAGCCAGGTCCTCTGCTGAATCTGGCTGCAGCAAGACTGGGTCCCTGTCCACCTGCTTGTTTGAAGTAGGGCCTGTGCCAAGGCCTGTGCCCAAGCCTGAGGGCGTCACTGTGCTCCTGAAAGGCTTGCTGACTTTCAGGGCGCTGCCCAGATGCTGAGCAACAGCAGCTGCTGGTGCTGCTGCAGCTGTGGGCATTGGCACAGCTACAGCCTGTTGAGGTTGTGCTGTTGCCACAAGCGTGCCTGATTGCATCTGACCAAGGACAGCATTTGCCGTGGCTCCTTGCAATGGGCTGATGAGCACAGCGCTAGGTGCTACAAGAGCCACCTTGGCTGTGTGAGCAAGTGCCCTTGAGGCTGCCTGCTGCTTGCCGACTGCGCTGAATTTACCATGCCAGCTGTTGGCCTCCGCATCAGAGCAGCTGCATTTGTACGCACCTACATGCCACAGCCACCGTCACAATGACTTGCAAAGAGAGAAGGACTGCAAAAGCAGAACCAGGATCTGCAGTTGCGCACTGGGTCAGCTGACCACTCTGCTGTTTCTGGGCTCGATACACAGCAGATGGCATTGCAGGCAAGCTTTTCATCTCAACTTGATCATCAGCAAAGTTGTGCCTGCTGTCTCTGCCATGATCCCAGTGCAGAGCCCATACTGGGTGACTTGCTCTGCTCACTTCGTAGTGACATGTGAGCATTGATAATAAGTGTGTGTTCTGTCAGAAAGTCTGACAGTATGTCTATGGCATGAAGGTAGCAGGTGCAGAAGCTGCTACAGCAAAGCTGATTGCCCAGATGACTGAATCATCTCCTGAGAGAGATGATGCAGCTGGACACCAGCCGCAGCAGCAGCACTCTTCAGACAGGGAGAATGTGCCACAGCAGCAGTATACAGGCAAGCGCAGCAACAATGTGCAGATGGCTGCGGCACAGGCAGTGGCCCAGAAGCAGCCTAGTAAGCGCAGGAAGGTGTCAGATGCAGAAGGAAGTATTGCTGCATCAGTTCAGCAGGCTGCAGCACACAGGGACCAGGATGTGACTGGCATGGAAGAGGCGAGGCAGGTGCTGTGTCCTGTTGCTGACAGGGCTCTGAACAACAGGGCAAGTGGTGAGCTGGTGGATGTGCACAGAGGAGGTGAAGCTTTGGAGACTGAGGAACTAGTTGGACGAGCTGTGCAGCAGAAGTTTGAGGAGGGCTTGTTCAAGGTTAGGCAGTGTGCTTGACCCAGTCATATTGCTGATCTTGTGCTGTGGCTGCAAATTGCAGGATGTGAGGTTCAGGTTGTCATGTACAATGTTCCAGTTCACCCCAGACATGTGCGTCCATGAGATAACTGTGTGACACAAGTGTTTGTGATCAAAGCAGGACTTGTCTGAATTGAGCCAAGCCACTCAGCTAAGATGCTGTATGGTGCGCAGGGAACTGTCAAGAAGTACAACAAGAAACACAAGTGGTTCCTTGTTGAGTATGAAGATGGTGATCGGTGAGCTCAAGTTTAAAGCGCAATTAGGATATGTGGCATGGCACATTTCCATTTGTGCATCTTCATCAGGCCAAAGCCCTGACAAGCATGTCTGAGCTGCTTGATCTGCCAAAAACAATACGGCATAGATAAAGCTGTCCATAAGTGGCAATAGAGATCTCGCACAACAGCATAATGCCTCATCCAAAAGTGTAAGTCGTGCCCTCATCCCAAGCTCTTTGTTGCAATGTTGATAATCAAGCAGTGACAGAACCTCCGCCTACACTAAACAACGAGAGTTTACTTGACTTGAGTGATTTGATGATATGATGCTCCAGATCATGCTTCCTGATGTGTTGCAGGCAGGACCTGACATGGAAGGAGCTGCAGCCAATTCTGCTTCCAGATGTTTTGGTGCATGATGCAGAGGCTCCCTCTGCACACCCTGCCAAGCCTAAGCGCAAGTTGCAGAAAGTGAACACGCACACCCGTGATTTGCAAGCCAAGCCTACTGCTTCTGATGCTCTTGGAGCTTCTGCAGCTGCTACTGCTGCGCTCCCATCAGCCAGTCAGGCAGCTGCACGAGTGGGCAAGACTGCAAAGGCAGCGGCAGCCAGTGCAGCTGCAGGCAAGGGCAAGAAAGCACACAGGCACAGCTCATACGATGATGAAGAGGCTGTGCTGGCTGATGAGCCAATCAGGAGCAACACACCAGCAGGTACTTGTCTTGCCTATGTGCTGTCATACAGCTGCTTGCTGGCAGTGTGGCTTCATATGATAGCATACTGCTTTCATGCACTTCTCCTGTTGATTTCCAAACACAAAAGTCAACTGGCAAGTAAGCATGTGTATGCAGCACCCTCAGCATGGCTTGCATGGCAGGGGTCAAGTCCTGTTACCTGTGTCAGCAGGTGCCCGGGCCAATGCAGGGAATAGCCCGTGGAGCTCTAGCAAGAAGAAAGCCAAAGCTGTGTTGGCTCTAGGTAGCATGCACACCAGGGAACAGCAAGTGTGCTTCAGCAAGCTTACCAAGATTGGTGTGACATGTGTCAGCCACAAGCAATGTCCACGGTGAGCCAGCGTATGCTGTGACCTCAAGTGTGCATTGCAGCATTGTTTACAATCTCCTGAGCAGCATGATTTGTTCATTCGCACGGCAAGGCAGCAGGGGCTTGTGCTAGCAACTTTGTTACAGGAGCACGGCTCTTGCACCTTTGTTTTGCCTGATCACAAAGCCCACAGTCTGCATGCTCTCAGTTCACAGGGTCATATAGCCTATGCAGTATGCTGTGAGCAAGCAAGTGCCATGTTGTGCAGATGGAAGTCAAGTATAACACATGTGGTGTTGCCTAGTTTGGTGCGATCTGTGAAGAGCCTGGCTGGCATGGCAGGAGGCTGCTGGATCCTGCATGCAGACTTTGTTGATGCCTGTGCCAGTGCTGAAGCCTTAATGGAGCCGGTGAGTACAGCCACCTGGTAGACGCAAACTGTCACTGCTGTTCACTCACTGCCAGCATGCATCCAATTGGTTCGGGGTCTGCATCACCTCATCTTGTGTCTGCGACACCAGCTGGCCACCCACCTGTTGCAACTATGTCTACAGATATGTGGTGCTCCGACAATGCTGGGCACGCAACTGACCACTTTGACTGCAGGACGAATTTGAATTTGAGGGTGGTAGTGAGCTGATTAGTCCACATGCCCCCAGACACTGGAGGGAAAGGCATGCCTTGCAAGGCGTTGGAGCTTTCCATTCACTTCAAGTATGCTTCACCTGCACTCACATGGTGGACATCCTGCAGGACACTCTGCTTATTGATGCAATTGAGCTTGCTATCTGATGAATTGCTGTGCCTGGTGCTGCTGCTTGGTTACCTGGTGAGCATGTTCATCATGGGCTGGTATGCATGTGGTGTACTTGCCATGTCAAGGCTCTGTATCTAGTGCAGGTGCTTATTTATGGGGCCTGCGACAAACCAGGACCAGTCAGGGAAGACATTGCCACCATCGTACAGGTACAAACCCTGTTTGCTCATAATTCTCAGCTGCTGTAAACCTGTGAGCATCTGCCAGACAGCTGCTGCAAACTTGCAAATAGCTGCCACACATTCCTGAGCAGCTGGTAAGCATTTTTCATCAGTCACCATGAGCCCTGCTACCAGCCTCTGGCAACCTGCAGCAAGTCCATGAAACGTTGCTGTTACAGTCTGTACAGCTGTTACAAGCTTTGTGGAAGCTGTTACTCAACCTTTCAAAGCCACATCTGATGGCTCACCAGCTGTAATCACCCCGCTACGCAACACAAAGCTGACTGCATGCAGAGTGGTGGCGGGACAGTGACAAAGTGTGAGAAGCCCTGTAATGCGCTGACAAAAGCCATTGCACAAGGCACACATTTGGCAATCATGAGCACAGATAGGACTGCTGCTGACCCTGGAGTGAAGCAACTGTTGAAGGCTCAAGTGCCCTGTGCCTCAGCTCACTTTGTGGTGGAGTGGCTGGCGCATCCGGCGCAGGAACTTTCTGACTACTTGCTGTTTGACAGTCAAATTGAATGGGCTCCAGGGCTGGTGACAGCAGCAGCAGCCCGTGTGCCTGCTGTCAAGCCTCACCAGATGTCACCGCAGATTTGAGTACACAAGGATGAACTGTTGAGCTTTCTCTGAGTTGCGCTGCAGTGAATACAGTTCTGGCGGTGTGAAATAATTTTGTGTTGTGTTGTATTGCTAGTGGTATGTTATGATTTCGGAAAAAAACAATGCAGACTCTACAATTATACATGTGCATGTGACAGCTGTGCTTGCTCAGCTCCTCACAGCAGCTCTGGCAGATCAGGAGCCAGCCGCTGGTTACTACAGGCTGTAGGCTAGAACTGAGTTCTAGGTATGAAAGTGCCAGCATCCACTGGACATCAGGTGGTTAATTTAGTGGCTTATGTGCTGGTAGCAGTGAACTTTATCCTAAGCTGAGGCACCTTGTTGCCAGAGAGCCCAGGTTGCTCTAGTTTTGGTTCCTGTTCAGCTATCTTCACTTGTGCGCTGACTCAGATCATTGCTTGTGCAAAGGTGTGTGCTTGTTTGCCTTGTTAAACAGTCCTGGCCAGCTTGCCCTATTCCTTGTATGGCTTTCGGGAACATAGATATGCATGCCAGCTTTCACAATTTCTGAATGAAAGCTGTTGAATGACCGTCAACAAGAGCCCAAATTCCGCGGAAGTGAGATATATATACACCATTTTCCCAGTGGGGAAATAGATATTGGAATAGATTATTCATTTCTGGCGTCTCAGAAATTCTAGCGGGAAAGGCTGCATAAAAGTTTTTCGCTTTCTTTCTGCCCAGACGCTTTGCCATATTCTTTGCTTATAAAACCGTTCAAGCGTTGAAGACCAGACCGGACAGCCAGAGCAGCGTGCAGGCCAACCGACAGCCTGTGAGCCTCCGAAGCTGGCATTTGCCTACGTCTGCCTCTGCTGCACAGACTGTATCCGGTGAATTTTGGCTTGAGCTCTCCAGGTGACAAGACTTGCGTCGAGAGCAGCAGCTCTGCTGCGACTCGTGAAACGCACGTAGAACCTTTCAGGCAGCTCGACCGGCTTGACACAGTATCTGCACGCTTGCAATTTGTACTGCCTAGCCGAAACACCTTCATCAGCTTGTTCAGCGTCAAAGACGTAGCTGACATGTCGAGTCAACTGTGTCAGCTTCATCGGTATGTTGCCGTTGCGGTGACTACCGCTCGCCGCTATCATCTAGCTCATATGCAGGACGAATAGTATGCAGCAGCCTGACCACAACTGTGGCCCCCTGCAGGCATTGCAAAGTGACTTGTGCTGTGCATCAGAGATGCAAGCTCAAGGCCACCTACACTCCATACCACAGCCAATGGGTGGGCCATATGCATCACAGTCATCACTTCAGCCTGCCCTGCATCATCACCAGGGTCATCAGATGGGACCAGACTCAGACTATGGTCAACCAGACACACAGCACATGCTACACAGTGGTCAGCACCCATCGCACATGACAGAGCAGTACCATCCACAGGTGTCCATGTACATTCAGCAGCAGGCACAGCCGATGCTGTCTGGTGTTGGAGAGCAAAAGCATGACAATGTGGCTTTGCCCTTTCCTCAACCCAGTATGGTCACATACGCTCAGCCCTCTATGGAGCAGTCTCAGCATCCTGGACATCTGGAAGGAGCCTCAATGGGACCTCAGCATCAGTCAGGTTCCGGCTCAGACTTTCCACCCAATTCCCCAGATGGTGCCCTCTCACCAGGAGACAACTCTAAGAAGTACGTACCACTCCATCTGCGTTTTGCTCACGATTGCTTGCTCGTGAACAAGTAGGCAGTTTACAGACTCGGCAGATGACCTGTTTGTAGCAAGCATGCCTTGCCAGCAGCATCAGTGACACCATCAAGCTGTCACAATGGCAAGTTTGACTGCATCTTGACTGTACACATGTGTCTTTGCATCGTGTTTATATGCTGATCATCCAGTGTATCCTCACAAACATGGATTGTCCAGTGCACTTGCATGGTGGTTGTGTGTTGGTGATGAGAGCCATCGGTTTTAGTGTCACACGGGCTCAGCGCCAAAGGTTGTGGGATGTACCAACTTTAGTACAAGCTGCCGCAACCAACAGTATTGACGGCAACCATATTCATACTGACATGGTTGTGTGCCCCTGCAGACCTCGTGGACGTCCGCCAGGCAGCAAGAACAGGAAGACTCTGCTGAAGGAAGCAGGGCTGCTTACAGATGACCCAAACAGCATGGAGGCTCTGGAGAATCACCCCTTGCTAGCGCCACCACCAGCCAAGAAGCGAGGCCGCCCCCCTGGAAGCAAGAACAAGAAGACTTTAGAGGCCATTCAACTGAAGGCAGAAGGCACCGAGTTACAGCCAGTGATTCAGCCTGTTGACCCTATTCCAGAGGAGGCCGTCACCGTAGCTGCTGCTGCCTCTGGGATCCTTGAAGCCACTCCAAGTGCGACCTTCCTGCTGCATGCCCCCGCCAACTCACTGTTATGTGGCATTCAAATGATGCGCATATTTGTTGATGGCGCTTCACTTAGGCTATCATTATTGGACCTCAGTCTGCTGACCGCAGCGCATAGTTAAAAGCAGGCAAATTGCAGGTTGTGAGAGGTGCATGCATAAGATGCTGCACCACTGCACACCTGATAAACACAGCATTCCCAGGAATGTTGAGATGCTGGCAGGTTATGATAGTGCGTCGCTCATGAAGACAGTTGCTGTGATGCAGGGCCCCATGAGAAGGTGCCAGGCAGGCGGGGACGGCCTCCAGGCAGCAAGAACAAGCGCACCTTGGCCATGGAGAGCTTGGCACAACAGGGCTTGACAGCTGGTCAGCAGCAAGCTGCCATGGCTTTGCTGAAGCAGCGTGCTGAGCAGAAGAGGGTGGAAGACGAGGAGAGCTTGCAGGCTTCCATTGCTTCTGGACAGAAAAGGAGGGGCAGACCGCCTGGCAGCCGAAACAGGCCTCGTGAAGACGGTATGAAGTATTCTCACTGTTGGTTTAACTCATCTCAGCTGAGCTCCAAGCTTCAAGCACACCTGCAGTGCACTGGCAATTGGCAGAACAGAGCAAGTGGCACAGAAGCTGTCTCAAGCAAGATGTGTGACCTGGAAGCAATTAAGAAGCGCAATGTTTCTTCTTTTTGCATGGCCTGTTGTGTAGTAGCATCGCGAATGCAAATGCTGCAGGAGTGCTGGTTTATCTCTGTCAGAGCATGAGCTGTGCCTGTGTGTGCAGGTGACATTGATGACCCGGCAAGCAAGAAGCAGCGAGGGCGTCCAAAGGGCAGCAAGAACAGGCAAAGTGGGGATCGCCAAGATCTTCAACATGCAGTGAGTTCTTTGCCAGTGTCCCAATCCCCCTCTGCAATCTACAGTACATTGCATTGACACTGCGTGGAAGCCTTGTTGCATGTGACCAGACGTCTCTTGCATATGCTGATGCTCATGAGGCATAGCTGCAGGTCCACTCCTGCAATGCCTCATCCTAAGACACGACAGGCTTGCTGGGATGATGTTGACGTGTTATGCTGCGCTGCAAGCTACCAGTGCTGCTGTTGTCCCTCACCAATTGTTGCAATTGCTGTATGTACAGGTGGCTGACAGCATGCAGCAACAGGTGCAGATGGGCATGGCAGATGCCAACCCTCAGATGCTGCTTGGCTCTGGAGCACTGACTGATGCGGTGACTGCAGCAATGCATGCCGTCCCATCTGGCAATGTGTACTGGGGTGATGCTGCAGTGCGAGCTGGTCCTGGCATGTCTGCCCAAGACATGTCTGCTGAAGCTGACCCTTTACAGCATCAGGATGCTTTGCAACATCAAGGTGCTCTGCAGCCACATCTTGCAGGTGAGGCTTTGCAGATACATTGCAAACTTTTTTCAGGATTCATTGCAAACTGCCTTTCAATTGGTTCTGCTTAATTCTGCCAACACCTGTACAAAATGATCAATGTTGGGATGCGCATTGCTGGAGCATTAGGGTCTGCGGC
>JAABUO010008837.1_pt1 | contig 11335 bp, 16 predicted proteins | sample 5559291 | NCBI WGS metagenome assembly JAABUO01 (sample SAMN10711878, study PRJNA513372) | rock metagenome | isolation source: Antarctica rocks | place: Antarctica: Victoria Land, Finger Mt sud | reverse complement strand
CGCGCAGTACTTCCATACTCGTCAGTCGGTCGATATCCAGGCAGGAGCACCACACATTCACAAGCCGATCGGCCGCGGCCGCCGTCAGCCGTTGCGTCGTGAAGGGCGGCGCGACATCGAGATAGGGGGTGTACGCCCAAACCCCAGAAATTTCTGTCCGTGAGAAATCATGTGCAGTAGTAGGCAAGCGAAGAGTCCAGTTGCCCATAGGCAGGTCGGCACCCGCGTACCCGAGGCCCGTTACCCCACTCAGTCCCTGTACGCTGGCTCACCATGATGGGTGCTACGGCAAGCGCACTCTTCCACACGGGAACATTCCCGTTTTTGATAGGTGACACGAGGGCCTCTGCAAACTTCATCTCTGGCTATCTGCCCAGAGAGCCCCCCCGAACTTTCCGAATATCGGTTCTTTTCCAGAAAGTTCACACGGCGGGAAGGCCTGACGGAAATTTCTGGGGTTTGGGCGTACACCCCCATGTAGCGGAGCTAATGGATGCACCTGAGCGGACCAAGCGCCGCGAGAGCACTAAAAAGTCGGGGGTAAGCGCGCCAGGATGTCACGCTCATACCTGTGCCCGTGCTCTCGAGATCGCGCCCACGTCCACCAGCGGAGCAAAAGCGCGAAAGGTAGTGTTGCCGCACCCCCGACTTTTTAGTGCTTTCCAACTTTGTGCAGGGACGGCGTCGTGCACAAGAGACTCCTGACGGAGCAGAAAGATCGACAACCTTTTGTCGATGTCGGCGCAGCAAGCGCCTAGCGACCCGGCGTCGGTCGTCTGGGCCACGCCTGAGCCGCGCCAATCGGAAAGCGCTGGGCCTGCTCGACCGTCTCGTGGCCAGCGAGGAGGTCGAGCGCCGCTACGACCTGCCCTTTCACGCGTTGGAGCGCATCGGAATGGGCGGCACCCACCGCCTCTATGCGCTCTGCTACCGTGCGGTATCCAGCACGCTCACCGTGCCGTCTGTGGCCGGTGGCGCTGCCGGTACGGATGGAAGCCACGGTAGCCAGCGCCGCAGCCAGCGCGGCAACGCGTCTGGAACATTGGGGCTGCGTGCGGTGCCACAAGCCAATCTAGGCGCCGGACATCCCGCGTTGACGACCAGGGCGCGCCCCTGTCGGGCGTCGACGGCGACGGCATAGGGCAGCAGGCCAACCGTGACGGTGCGCAGGATTGTCCCGCTCCGCGCATCAAGCATGCGTACATGGCCGCGTCCGATTGGATTAACAGCGCCTATCGTGGCAAGATGGGTCATGGGACCGGGGTCCGTCACGAAGACCTGTCCCGTCCCCGCAGCGACCGTCGGCTGGCCCATGAGGCCCACGAGGGTACGGAGGACCCGCCCACTGCGTGCATCGAGGATGGTGAGGCCTCCTGCGGTGGCGACGAGAATCCGTCCATCCGGCGCGTCCACGACCGGGATGCTCGGCCGCGCGCCCACGCGTGTTACTCGTACCACCGTCCCGCGCCGCGCGTCAAGGACGTACACGCGGCGTTTGTTCCACGCCGTGACGAAGACCCGTCCGCTCCGCTCGTCCACGACGGGTGGTCCCAAAGAACCCGTCAGGGTGATGGCGTGCAGAACACGTCCGCTCCCGGCATCGAGCATGACCACGCCGCTGTTGCCACCGACGAAGACGCGCCCGGTCAGCGTGTCAATCGCCAACGCCATGAGCGTCATGGGGGTCTGCACGGTGGACAGGACGGCACCGCTGTGCGCATCAAGCACACGAACCCTCTGCGCATCGATCAGGACGAAGGCGCGCCCGGCGCGCGCGTCGACCGTCAGCGGTCCCCCGCCCGCGATCGTGCGCACGAGCCGCCCGCTCCCGCTATCGAGGACAGCGACGGACCCGGCACGGGAGGGGAATGTGCCGTCCGCCGGACTGCCGCTAGCGACAAAGGCACGGCCAGCCCGCGCGTCCACCGCCACTTGCAGGGCGTGCGGGGCGAGCGCGACGGTCGTCACGACGGTGCCACTGCGCGCGTCGAGCACAGTCACCGCACTGGCGTCAGAGCCCGAGTTGAGCGCGAACACCCGCGCGGCCTGATCGTCCACGGCTATGTCCCCTATGGGCCTGCCCACAGACACGGTACGCACCACGCGCCCCGTCGTGATATCGAGCACGCGGATCGTGCCGGTCAAGTTGGCGATGAAGGCGCGCCCGGTCTGCACGGCGATCGCCGGGGGGCGGGGCGCCACGCCAGCAGGGATGGTGGACAGGACGATGGACTTTGCGGGGTGGGGGAGTGCGACCGCGCCAATCAGGCTAATCAGCACGGCCAGCAACGCCACCCCGGCCATGGCGCGTAGTCGTTTCACACCGCATCCCCCCCACGTTCATCCTACCTCTGCCGCGTGGATACCGAAAGCCCGAGACGTGCTGCCCGCACCACTGAATGCATGCACGAGCACAGATCATCCTCAACGAGCACCGCAGCACGCGTCCCTTTGCTCTCACAGCATGAATATGCTCTTTTATGGTGTTGTAAGCAAGCTTGCCATAAGCACGCAAGCCACGAGCACGAGCGCGAGACCATTTACCGCGTGAAACAGGCTCGAAGACCCCATAATCCGCGTGACGACGGGGATGTTATCACCTCGGCGACACGAGGAGATAATCCCTGCGGCGGTTGGAGTTAGGCGCGCGAGGCCATACACGAGGCCAAGTCCAGCTCCACCTGCCGTCCCCAAACTAGCCTCAAGGAGCAGGAGGAGGTAGAAGCTTGTGTAGGGGATGAAGGTGAAGACCTCGGCTCCCAGCACAAGGCCATAGAGCAGCAATTGCACGGGCTTACCATAGAGGCGCCAGTGTGCGGGTACTTGCCAACGAATTTCCAGCGTGGGGAGGCGAATGATGGCCACTTCGTGCAGGCTGTAGCCGAGGGCAAGCACGGCGATGCCGCCAACCCATAGGTGGTTGTATGAGACACCCGATAACACACTCAGGCCTGCCACTGCTCCAATTGTACCTGCTGCCGCGCCAACGGCAGTTGTGCTGGCAACAAGCCCAAAGCCATAGGTTGTACCGTTGCGCCATAGCCGCAGCCGCGTTCGTGGCGTGTACGCCTCCGACGGAGGCGGCGTGATCTCTTCGATCACATTCACGCCTCAGGGAGAGCCGATCTTGGCGCATCCCCCAACAACCGCGATCATCAAGCCACAGAGGACGAGCACGACTGGCACACCTAATCGAACAGCGTGTACCACTACGAGAACACCGATGGCAATAGGCGCACTGAGGACAAACAACGCCCGTAGTCGCTCCTGCCTCGTACTAGCGTGTGTTGTCGTAAGCATACATAACTCTCCGTCTTCGAGAAAGCTCGTTCCATCATTGCGGTACGGGCTTACCGAGGGCGGCAGGCCCCAACGTAACTCTTGCGCTGAAGCCTGCCGCCCCTGTCCTACGCCCTGAGGGCCAGTTAACTAGAAACGGCCGATGGTTAGTGACCGTTGCCTTAACAGGGAAATTTGGAGTAGTTTCCCTGGCAATTAGCAGTTAGGCCGCCTGGAGTGTACATGTACAGGCTGTCGTGCATGGAGGATAGTATTCGGTGGCTGTATAGTAGCAATCCGAGCAGTAAAAGACCGTCCCGCTGTTGTTCTTACAGGTCCAGTAGCCCGAGTTCCAGTAGCAGTACGAACAGCCAGCACCAGTCGTGCACAAGATGTACCCACCGGGACATCCCCCAGGACCTCCCGTTCCCGTTGGGCAAGTTGTGCCGGTGACCGTATTCCCATTGCAATCTGTGCCCCCACAACAGATAGATCCTGCGGAGGCAATTTGTGTAGTCAGGCCGCCGGCGGCGAGGGCACCCATAGTGCCCAGGACAATCTTCGCCCCCCTTTCTAAGAAGCGATGCCTCGATACACTGTTCGAGAGTTGCTCAAAGCCTTTACGCGCTATGTCGTTGCGATCAATCATTGTCTTTCTCTCCATACTAGAGACGGTCCAGCTATGCCCCATCGCCGGTGACGTGCAGATCCTCTGGTAGAAATGGGTGGCAGAGCCGGATAATGCGTTTCACCTGGTCCCCCTGGTCCCCCTGGTCCCCATCCGAATGCCCTTTACCTCCTTGCGCTGTGACCAGACATAGATGCTGGAAGTGATTGACAAGCCCCTTCGCTCGCACTGTCGCGCGCCTGTCCAGCAACACGGCGTAGGGCATGGCACGAATCGTGAGTTTGTCCATCAGCTGCTCGTCCGCCAGGACCATAACTCTAAGATGATCTCTCGTCCCGATCATCTGTTCGATCCTCTCGCACGATTTCGTGCCCAGAATCACGACCTGCATCGTACCGCTTGAGAGCGCTGCGAACCTCCGTATATCGGGGATGAGCGTGTCTCTTATATGCGGCTCATCGGCTTCCACCCCAAGATGACCAAGAAAGACGAGCAGTGTTAGGGGTGCCTGCGACACGAGTTCCCGAAGGGATGTCTTTGCACCTTGGTAGCTGAAGTGTATCGATGCCAGTCGCCTCCCGACCCGCGGCCCCGTTCGGGAAACCCCAGGAGCCGTGAAGACATATTTGTGGCCGACGGCATAACCGAGCGTTAGGCTTCCGACGACCATGCACAGCATGACCACCCAAGCCAAGCCCAATACGATAGCGATCACAACGTTTCCGTTCATCTCTCAGCGGCCCAGGTGCTGTGCGGCGGGTATCTGCGAGCTTGGTTGTGCGGCCACATGATCTCGCTTGTAGGCGTCATCGCAGAGTTCCACAAGATCCTCCGGCCCCCCGACGAGGCCACGAGCGCTTATTGTTCCTGTTCGTGCCACCACATAAGCGAACGGCGTCGAGGCGACCGCGTAAGCGTGCAACGCCTTATTCTCGATAGTCAAGACATCTAAGGATGGGACGGAACGAAGCGATGTGATGATGTCCGCTGTCGTCCCACCCGAGGTGGACAGGAAATAGCCGGGCACCGATCGCATCGAGAGGAGACGACGCACGTCACGATTTCTCAGAAGGGAGCGACATCCAGCACAGGTCGGCGACCCAAACACAAGAACAACGTGGTCGGTCGTCAGTAATTCTTGTAGTGGTACCTTCCGGCCGACTGAATCGTAGGCTACAAGGTGAGGCGCTGGCGTCCCCACGGCAAGGCCATTGCCTTTGGGTGCGTATACAAGCGCGACATGCCGATAGAGCTGAAACAGCAAGATGCCTTCGCCGATGATGACGATCCACAGCACAATGAAACTGATCAATAACAATGTAGTCATGGCATCTATCCTCCCTTGTCACCCGCAGACTAGCAAGACCGAGGGCGTGGCGGCTAACGCGGCGAAAGCTGCTCGAGTGTATGTTGAGCGGCGACGATAGTGACAGCGACGATCGCTAGACATACTGGGAGCAAGATCATGAGAATTACATCCATGAGCGATGGACCCCCGGAACGGCTATGAAGCGCGTCCAGAGACACGGGCGACGGGCGATTGGTCATGACCAAAGGGAGCAGAAGCAGCGCAAAGAGGCCATTCCGGGCGACGGTCCTTCGCGATAGAGGCGCCCCTGAGGTAGCGCCAAAGCACGAACAGGGTACGTCCAAGCCGCGCACGACCGCCATGATGGCTACTAGGGTGAAGACGAGTAGGAGCGCCAGAGCTGCGCCCCCCACATAGGGCACGAGAAGACCCATGACCAAGGCACTGCCGACCCCGATCTCTACCCACGGTAAGATGGTGCTGACCCCGGCGACACTCCACAGTGGCACGAATGGCAGGGCATGCAGGGAGGCCACGAAAGCTGCCCGCGCCATGAGCTTGCTCACGCCGGAAAAGATAAAGAGGGCGCCCGTTACGCGCGCAATCAGGAGAAGAACGATTAGCCACATACTCTGCCTCGTCGTCATGCTTTGTCGCTCAGTCGTCGGCAACGGTCACCGGACTCAGTTAGCATGTCTCTATTGTGACAAGACACGAATGGGCGGTCAATTCCCCGCAGCGGGTGATGTTTTGCACCCCCCTACACCCCCCTTGCTAGGAGGTACCAAGCCCCCCGTTTACTCCCCCTTGCTAGGGGGTACCAGGCCCCCCGTTGTCTCCCATTTTTGACAGCGCCTGTTCACCCTGTCCCTCGGTCTCCCTCCCGCGGTACACGCGGCCGAACGCGCGCCGCGAGGGCACCCTGAACTTGTGCAGGATGGCCTGTACATGCTTGTGTGCCGTGTCCTCGCCGATATAGAGCCGCTGGCCGATCTCGGCGTTGGTGTATCCATCGGCCAGTAGCTCGGCCACCTCCCATTGGCGTGGTGTCAACGATAGGGGCGCGTCAACGGCTGGTCGTGTCCATGCCGCGCGCTGCGCGGGCGTGAGGACTAATCCGTCGACCCGCGTGTCACGCCGGCGTTCGAGCGCCGTGCGGAGTGTCGCCAGCACGATGGGGCTGCCCACCAACACATCGTCCTCGACGACCAGGAGCAGCGCGCGCCGCACGGTTCCGGGGCGCAGTTCCTCCCACACGAGGTAGCCGCGAATCCCTTGGTCGTGGAGCGTGATCAGCGCGGCTCCATCCAACGCCGCGGTGGCGCCGCACATGATGATCTTGCTGGCGGGGTTCAGAGCGCCCAGGTCGCGTACGAGCGGGACGGGTGGCCGGTCACGAAGGTCGGCGGTCACGAGCAGCACCGTGGGATGACACCCGGCCAGGTCGCAGAGCGGCTGCGTCGGCCCGACGTCGCCGACGATCTGCAGGTCAGGCTGTGCGGCGAATTCACGGCGGAGCGCGTCCCACGGTGGGTGCGCGGAGTGGACGAGGGCGAGTGTGGTGATGGGTTGCATACGGATCGCCTTTCCTGGTATCTCTGGCAGCGGATGGGGTAACGTCCTCTCCGTCCGGGGCTCCGCTGCATGTCCCTCTATCTATAAGGTGCTCCAGCTCTCCCAAAATTGGACATTGCGGCAAGGCAAAATTTGTCCTACTATCGGCGCATAGCGTCAAGGGCACTCACAGCGGGAGCGGGAGGCGGCCTATGGCCGATCAGGACGGCGGCGAGTCGTCGGTGGCCGATCTGGTCGTCCACGCCCAGGCCGGCTCGGTGGAGGCGCGCGCCCGCTTGATCGACCACTACTATCAGCCGCTGCGCGCCTTCTTGCGCCGGCAGACCGGGGACCCCGCGCTGGCCGACGACCTCGCCCACGACACGCTCCTCTACGTCCTCACCCATCTCGACACGGTGGAGGAACCGGCGCACTTCGGGGCCTGGCTGTTTCGCATCGCCGCCCGTCAGGTCCTCATGGACCAGCGGCGCCGCCGGCGCGAGCGGGAGCGCACGGTGCCCCTGGACGTAGCCGACATGGTCGCTGACATCCCTGCCCCCCCTCCGTCGCCCACGGATGAGGTGGTGCGTCACGTCCTCGCGCGGCTCTCGCCGGCGCTGCGTGAAGCGTTGGAGGGGCGCGGGTTGCGCGAGGAGGAGATCCCACGGCTCGCGCGACGGGTGGGCCGCTCGGTCGCGGCGCTGCGCAAGAACGTCACGCGGGCCAAAGCGCGGTTCGCGCTGCTGTATGCTGAGGAGCAAGAGCAGCAACGGGGGCAGCAGCAACGGGGGCAGGAGAACGATGGAGACGATGGAGGACGCCCGACCCCATGAGATCGCGCTGTGGGACGTGCTGGCGTCTGCGGCAGGGCGGCTCCCGCCGGACCGCGCCACGGAGGTCGGGACGCACCTGGACGGCTGCGCGCTCTGCCGCGTACGGCGCAAGGACATCCCCGCGATCGACGACTGGCTGTCGCTGGAGGAGGACCCTGTGGCCCCATCGCCGGGGGAGCGCCGGCTATGGGGCCACGGTGGCGAAGCGGACGCGCCGGCACGCTCGTCTGGATCGTCTGGGGGTGCTGGCGATAGCGCCGCCGCTCAAGGGGCTCCTCCTGCGCTGGTCGCTGCGGACAGCGGGACCGGTGGGACCGGCCGTGGGGGGCAGCCTGCTCGGCGCCAGCACCGTCGTTGTGCTGCGCTACCTCCTCCACCGGCGAACGCCCGCACGGACGAGGGAGGATCGCCGCGTCGGCTGACACGCGCCGGTGCGCCTGATGGCCCCACGCGGTATGCTACAGGACAGCGACACACGCCACGAGAGCATGACGCAGGGGAGCACAATGCCGCGCACGCCACCCGACGACGCCGATCTGTACCGCCCCAACCCGGCCCGTATCTACGACGCCGCGCTGGGCGGCAGCGCCAACTTTGCCGCCGACCGCGCCGCCCTGGAGGCCCTGGTCGATGTGTACCCCGACTCCTTGCTCGGTGCGCGCGCCAACCGGGCCTTCCTGCGCCGCGCCGTCGCCTTTCTGGCGCGGCAGGGCATCGACCGCTTCCTCGATGTCGGCTCCGGATTGCCGACCGTCGGCAACGTCCACGAGGTCGCCCAGCACGTCAACCCGCAGGCCCGCGTCGTCTACGTGGACAACGACCCCGTGGCCGTGGGCTACAGCCAGGACATTCTGGACACGGAGAAACCGCTGCGGGTGGCCGCGATCGAGGCGGACCTGCGCGACCCGGACACGCTCCTGGCGCACCGGGAGGTGCAGCGGTTGTTGCGCGCACGCCGGCCCGTCGCACTCATCCTGACGGCCGTGCTGCACTTCCTCCCCGACGATGACGCGGCCCTGCGCGCGGTGGGGGCGCTCACGGCGGCGTTGCCGGCCGGGAGCTACGTGGCCATCGCGCAGGGCACCGCCGAGGGGGCGTCGCCGGAGATGCTGGCCCACTTCACGCGCCTGTATGAGAAGACGACGCACCCCCTGGGCTTCCGCTCACGCGCCCAACTCGCCCGCTTCTTCGCGGGCTTTGAGCTGGTGGAGCCGGGCATCGTGTTCACGCCGGCGTGGCGCCCTGACAATGCCGACGACCCTTTCGTGGACGAGCCGGAGCGCGCGGCGGGCATCGCCGGGGTCGGGCGCAAGCGCTAACCCCATGACGCGCCTGTAGCTCTCAGGGCCGACACACGCCCCCCAGGGGAGAAAGGGGCCTCGTCCTGACGGTCGGGCTGCGAACAGGAGCGGATAGAGGATAGGGGGTGTCGCGTGACGGCAGAGACAGGCCGTGTCTCCCGACAGGACAGGCGGAAGGCAGGCGTTCCCATAGCAGAGCACACGGACCCGACGCCGGCGACCGGCGCGCCGACCACGACAACGGAGATCCTGGCCGCGATCACGGCAGAGGAGCCGCACGGCGCGACCGCCGATCAGGTGGCCCGCACCATCGGGCTCGGCCTCGACGGGGCGGTGGTGCAGGACGCGTTGGAGGAACTGGTCACGCGCGGGCTTCTCGACCGACGCGGGCTCGGCCTCGGCGCCATCTATACCCTCAGCCCGGCGATATGATGTGGAACACGGCGGGCGCTTTCTTTCTCCCCCTGGGGGCGTGTGTCGGGCTTGGTTGCCCCGATTGGAGCGTGTGGACAGAAGATCGTCGCCGGGTGTAGCGTGAGAGCACGGGCACGCTGATCCGTGTCCCGTTGGCACGACACACGCCCCCAGGGGGAGAAAGAGGAGGGGTGTAGGCTTGGACACCTACGCCCCTCCTCATCGCCTGTCGCGGCCCCAGGAGCGCGCTAGCGGCCGGAAACGGTGTCGGTGGTCATGGGGCGCTGCTCCGCGCTGTGCGGGCGTTCACCAGGTCGGCGTACTGATTCCAGCGCCGGCACTCCTCGCGCGCGGCGTCGTTGGCGGGGAGGAAGCGGCCACCCCCGACATGGTGGTACTGGGGGCGATCTGAAGTACGTGTGGCACCCGGCCCCGCATCGACATGATGCAGGGCCGTGGTGGGAGAGGTCGTTAAGGCGCTCATCACCTACGCCGCCCGCATGGCACTGTAGCTCAGGGCCGCGACCTGTCGCTCGGCATGGTCTACGTCGCGCAGCAGCGTCGCATACTCGTCGCACTGCGGATGGGCGTCCGCGAGCGCCCGGCGCTTCCGTGCAAGGAGTTGCGCGGCCTCGTCGAGTTGGGCATCGAGGCTGGCGACCGAGGCTGCGGCCTCCTTCTTGACGAAGAAGGCCACGTTCAGGGACCGCACGAACCGCTGATGCTTGCAGGGCTGCTTGCGGGCCGGGCAGTTGCAGGAGTTGGCGCTGGTCTCGTAGAAGACGCCGGGAGTCGTGCCGGACTGGACGCGATACCAGCCCCGATGCGCGGTGAGTCGGACGGTGGGCTTGTAAGTGCGCGCCGGCGTCGCGCTCCTCGCCGTAGACTTGATGCGGGGTGCGGTGTTCATTGTCTGGCCTCCGTACCTACCGCCGGCTGGGGTCTAGACCACCCTGGCCGGCATCTTTGTTTAGGGGAGCCTATCCGCTCCTCACCCTTCAATTATACACCATCCTGCACCACTATGCAATGCAGGTTAGTGCTTAATAGTGCTTCGTGTGCTATAATAGGGCAGGCCGTATAGTGAAAGGAGTAGCCATGAACCTGGCACACGAAGCGACATTGGCAGGAGTAGCCATGCCTAGACCACGAGAGGCGGAGCAGCGCAAGCGTTCGCAGCTTACTGTAGGGTTCCAGCCTGAAACGCTGGCCGCGCTGGAGGAGTCCGCCCGTCGTAAGGGACTAGCTCCTACGGCGCTCATCCGTATGTGGGTCATCCAACAGTTAGACCGTGAGCAAGGGGAGAAGGGTCAGTGATCCGCCCCATCACCATCACACCGGCCGAGCTGCCCTCGTTGCTGCTCGACGACCGCCGCGACCTACCGGACACGGCCACCACTGGCGGATGAGGAGCATCATGACGGGTGAGTGGGAGCGCAAGAGCGACACGGTGTGGACGTACCGCCTGGCGGACGCCGCGCGTCCGTATGGGTCTGTGGTGCAGTACAGGGACACGTCGCGCTCGTACGGCGACTGGGACGCGATGGTGACGGCCGGGCGCCTCGACGACGACACGACCATCGCCGAGGGGGTGTCGTTCGATGAGGCCAGGGCGGCGCTGGAGCGGCACGCCCATGCCGCGGCCGATCGGGCAGACCAGGTGCCCAGGGCCACAGAGAGAGGCACGGGTTCATGAGCGCGGCGCCCATGATCCAGTGGATCGAGCGTTCGCCCTACCTGCACGAGGCGCGCGTCACGACCGCCGCCGGCGCGGATCTCTACGCGGGCTACGTCGCGGTGAGCCCCGGCTACGACGACTGGCGCGGCTATGTCGGGCGTGGATTCATCCCTGTCGGCCTGGGGCCGCGCACGGAGATGCAGGCGGCCGTCGAGCGGCGTGTCGCGGAGATCATGCGGCGCGGCGGGGAGGACCTGCACCATGCCTCGTAACAAGACGGAAAGGACGGGTGGATGAGCGAAACGGTCACGATCGCCGTTTCGGCCTGGAAAGGCGGGG
>JAABUO010008836.1_pt1 | contig 11336 bp, 11 predicted proteins | sample 5559291 | NCBI WGS metagenome assembly JAABUO01 (sample SAMN10711878, study PRJNA513372) | rock metagenome | isolation source: Antarctica rocks | place: Antarctica: Victoria Land, Finger Mt sud | reverse complement strand
TGCCATATCCATCCTTTCGTTGTTACGCTAGTTTCGAGTGGAAACTAGCGTAACATATAGTGGGCCAGAGTGCCGCTCATCCTGCGGCAGCCGTGACAGTGCTCTCGATGCACAGCCGTAGGGTGCCTGGCCCCCGCTGACCAAGGGGCGTGTCCTCATCGAGCCACCCATCATCGAACGCGAGGATAGCCTGTGCACGCCATTCGCCGATGCGCCGTTGGAGGGTGCGGAGTTGCCCATCAGGGTGGCGCGCGGGATCGCGTCGCTGTAACTCTAAGAAGATGGACTTGGCGGTGCGCTCCGGCTCGACGGCGAGCCAGCCGTGGATCTCGTCCCACTCACCCGCGAACGGATCCTCGCGGGTCCGATAGGTGCGCGGCGCCGCGGCCTTGGCGGTCCGCCGATAGGTGCGCGGGTGGCTGGTGCGCGTGAGCCGGCTCAACGCGTCGCTCTCCGCGCCCATGCCGGGCACCAGACCGCACGCTCCGGCACTGAACCGCTCCGTCGGCCCTGTCGGGAGTGGCGTCTTCACGACGGCATGCCGCCACAGCGCCTCCTGCAAGATCTGGAGTTGCCGTAGCAAGCGCACCGGGTCGAGCGCCTCATAGAGCGTGTGCAGCCGGTCGTGCGACACGTCGTCGAGCACGCCCGCGGCGAGCAGCCGCTGGAGCGGGGTTTGGGTCGCGTCGTAGCGCCGATAGACGTGGCTGCCCTCCCGACGCTTGAGTTGGAGCTTGAGCGAGGGCTGGAAGAAGTTGACATACAGGCGCACCGCCCGGTACAGTTCGGCGAGTTGGCGGTAGGCGTGCTCGCCCGCGAAGCGGTCATAGCCCACGAGTTGTCGCACCACGGAGCCATTCTTCTGCTCGACGTAGCACTGGTCGTTCTTCCGGTACGCCCGCCCACGCGTGAAGGTGATCGCTTCACGGGCGCAGTAGGCCAGCAGATGGTTGTTCAAGAATTCGCCGCCGTTGTCGGTGTCCAGGCCGAGCAGCGGGAACGGCAGCAGGCGCCGCGCGTGATCGAGCGCCTGGGTGACGGCCTCGGGACTGCGGTACGGCAGGGCGAGGCATTCAGTCCAGCCGGTCGAGACGTCAGTGAGCGTCAGCGTATAGAGGTAGGCCCCCTCCGCACTGGTCCCGCAATGCGCGACCAAGTCGGCCTCCATGAAGCCAGGGCGGACATCGTCCCACTCGGCGAAGGTACGGATCGGGACACGGTGCTTGAGCAGCGTGCCAGCCTTGGTGGTGCCAATGCCGTGGGCGCGATCGGCCGCGCGCACGCGTCGCGGGATGCGATCGGCCGTGGCCGGGCTGAGCGCCAGGAGCTGCACCCGGATGTCGTCGGGGAGCGCGAGATGCCCGTGGCGCTCCAACGAGGCCACTAACTCCGGCAGGAAAGGCACCAGACGCTTGGCGCAGACGAAGTTGGCCGCCGCCCAGGCGACTTCGAGGGCCGCGACGACCGCGGGACCATAGCGCGGCGCCCGTGGCCGCGTGATGGGGCCGGCCACAGGAATGGCTGGCTGCCCAAGGACACGGATGGCGTATTTGCGCGCGTAGCCCGTCGCGGCGACGAATTCATCGAGGATGTGACACTTCTGTGCCCCCCTCGCCTCACGGTAGCGCGGGGCGATCTGTACCAACAGCTCGCGCTTGGCCTGGAAACTCATGATGGACCTCACTCTTTTCTCCCCTCCACTGTGCCGGTGGCACGATCGCTTCGGGTTACATTATTCGTGAGGCAACGTTTCCGTGAAAGTAAGATCTACCGTGATGCAATGCGTCACGGCTGCCTACGTGTCGCCGGTGTTACGCACGATCGACTGCGGGCCGCAGTCGGCGGTGAGCCGGGCCACCCCGTCGTGCGCGATCGTGTCCGTCCCCGCGATGGTGGTCGCGCTCGTGATCCAATTGGCCGCTGCCTAGCCTTTATGAAGGATGTGTGACCAGGCAACGTAAACAGCCGCAACGTTCACGGCCAAAAAAACCAAGGGAACGAGCACGGTAGGGAGACCCGGACTACGAAGATTGCCCCCTGTAATCTGGTAAATCAATCCAAGCGCGAACCAGACAAATACGTACCCAGCTACTGTGCCACCCACGAGGAGTGCCAAGGCAGCCGCGAACCCTTGTACACGCGCCATAGCAATAGACCCGAATATGGCGGCCACTACCAGGGTAAATGGCCACGCGAATAGCATAATGGCAAACATGGCTTCGTTATAATTTGGACCTGCTCCGAATCCAAGGATGCCGAGCCCCACACGTATTGACCCACCAACAAGCACAAGCAACGCGAGGACCGTCAAAACGACCGTGAGCTTATCGAATCCCATTATGAATGTTGACCTCGCATTAATGCTGCGCTTTAGCAGGCCATGCATCGGCGCATCTAATACCACAGGCTAGTGGGTCACACCCCATTTAACTGGAGTTGGTCAAGTGCCACCCTTGGTTAGTCAACGGGCGTAACAGGGCGGGTAGCAGCCGCGATAGGCCGCTACATTTCAATTCCATTTAGATGGGGCATGACCCACTAGGCGCTTGGGGCGGCGACATCGACAAAAAGTTGTCGATCTTGCTGCTCCGTCAGGAGCTTCTTGTGCAGGGCGCCGTCCCTGCACAAGGTTAGGCGCTTGGGGCGGCGACATCGACAAAAAGTTGTCTATGCGACGAGACCCAAGTCCTCGAACAGGGTCTGCATGTCCTTGCGGACCGTTTCGTCGTGTTCATCGATGGCGCTCCAGGTCTTCGGCTTGCGCCCCATCTTTGGCTTGGCTGTTCCGGCCAGAATTGGCTTGATGACCTTGTCGCGCAGGACCAGCAGTGCGGCGATCGTGCGCAGCCCGTCCGGCGGCGCCTGATAGCGCCGCGAGGACCCGACTTTGCCGATCAGCCCCTTGGCCCGCCGTTTCTTGAGGTCGTAGGCAGCATGCCGCGCCTGGTAGGCCGGTGTGGTTGGCCCAAGCACGGTCTGTACCTGCGCGGCGACTTGGCCCAGGGTGAACCCGGTGGGGGCTGGCGCGAGCGTGAGCACCGCCGCCAAGATGGCGCGCATCCGCGGCTTGTTGAGGTCGATACCACCCACGCGGGTCTGGCCCAGAGACGCGGGCGCGGGCAACTGCTCCAGCGTGTCGTCGGCCACAAAGGCGTGGTCCACGCAGTCCAACGTGGTCAGGACGTGATCCACCATAGCGTGGAGCCGCGCGACCAGCCGCGGGAAACGCGCTATCACCCGCCCGCACCCCAGCTCCTTCGCGTTGTGCGCCTGTGCCTCAAAGCGGAGGACGTGTGCGCCTTTGGTCTAGGCCTTGAGGGTCAGCTTGCCGACATGGAGCTTGAACACCGTCAGGTCATACACAGGTGTCTCGACCACAACCTCCACGCGCGGGGCTTTCGTCCCACTGATGTGGCGGGGGCGCATCTTTGCGCCAAAGATCGTCTTGAGGCCGCGCACGTCGAGGTGGGCGCGCGTCCGGTCAATCATACCCTGGAAGACCTGCTCCATCTGCCCGCCCACCCGGAACAGTAGGTTGCGGCTGTACGCGAGTTGATAGACTGAGTACGCGTAGCGAAAGCCGCTGCGTTCCTGCTCATCAACATCCAGGGCGAAACATAAGCAACAGGAATAGATCCAGCGCTCACAGACCTGCGTCAGACGCCCTATCATCCGCTCCTCGGACAAGGTGTCTGCGATCGACGCCAGGGCTGTGGGGTCGGCCAGGTGCGTGAAACAGTTGCCCTCCTGCCGGGTCGCGATCCCCGCCCTGGTCGCTTGCGCGGCGACATATTCATGCCCATTGAGGATGATCTGTGCCCCGAAGGGTGGATGCCCGGACATCTTGATCGTGAGGTGGCCCCAGTCGGGGTCCAGGATGTGGAACGAGTCGTGATTCACGTAGGCTTTCTTGGACACGAGGTCCACGATCACGCCGTTCTTGGCCTGCTGCACATCCCACACCGGGGCGACGGCGCGCGCGACCAGGATCATGAAGAGCCCCTGCGTCGCCGGGTGCGTCGCCAGGTATTCCTCGGCGAGTTCATGCTTACGCTCCCCACGCAGACAGTCTACAACGGTGATACCGTGCGCTTTGGCGAAGCCGCGGACACGCCGACTAAAACGGCCAGCCATGCGCATCAGGTGCGCGTTGTCCAGCGTCGCATCGGAGCCGGTGAGTTGCCGCCACCAATATCGGAACCCCGGCGGGGCGTCGCACAGGGTGTTGTACGCGTTGAGGACGATGCGATCCACGCAATCGTCGCTGCCTTCGAGCAGGTCCCCATACCGCTCACTCACCGCGTCGCCCATGATACAACCTCCGTCGTCGCTGCTCACCACGTCCATCATGAGAGAGAGCGTACACCCAGCAGGACTCAAGGGCAACTGCTCCGCCAGGAGCCACTTGCTCTGAGCGCAGTCTCAGAGCAAGGTTGGACTCCTAATACAGGCACATATGGTGCGAATGAGTCACGTTTACGCAACGAGTTTAGCCCGGTCAATCCAGCGGCCGATGGCATCGTCTACGTGATCGAACGAGGGACGTAGCTCAGGGTCGCCTGCGGCAGCGACAGGGGTAATGCGCGCCATGCCTGGGCGCAAGATGCGCGCGTAGACGCGCGTGAAGAACAAGGCCGTGCGCAGTCCCTCCCGTGTGACCCGGTAGCGTTGGGTGTGCGGGATGCGCTCAATGAGCCCATGCAGACGCAGGCGGCGCAGGTCGTAGGTCAGTCTGCCGGGCGTTACGTGGGTGGGCTCAAGGCCCAGGAGTGGCGCGAGATGCGCGCGCACGTCTTTGCTCGCGAAGCCGTTGGGCAGCAGACAATAGAGGACCAGGACGCTCAGGAGGGCTTGCACGCGTGGGTCAGCGAAGGGCAGCGCGGCGACACGTTGGTCGCCGACCACCTGGGGGCGGGTCACCTGGCGGAACGCGTCCTCACCAATGAGGCAATCATGGCTGAGGTGTTGGACGTCGAGCAGACGTCGATTGGCCTGGAAGCCAACCACCCGGAGCGCGGGTAGGTTATGCAGCCGTTTGCCGATGGCGAAGTCGCGTGTGTCATTGATGGTGGTTTCCGTGCGCAGGGCGCGTCCTTCCTTGTGGTACTGCTTGATCCGACTGTGCTTGTAGTCCGCATAGAGCGACGGGATGACGCCCTGCGTGATCACGCGCGTGCGGAAACGGTAGTGCGCCATGGTCTGCTTGGTCACACGCAGCCCGAAGATCAACTGCACCTGGTCGGGACGCCCCACATCCAGGTTCTCGCGGATGATCTCCTCGAACAGGACGCGCCCCGTGACGGGGCGGTCGAGCACTTGCGTCAGGGCGAACTCCGCCTGCAGGATGGAGACGTCGTAGCGGAAGCCGGCGTCGCGCTCCTCTGGCGTGAAGGGGTGCGGGACCCGCGCCAGCCACTTCCGTAGCAGGCCGTCGATCGTGGGCGCATCCAGGCCGTCGCAGATTGCCTGCATCCGTGTGGAGTCGGCACAGGAGAGGAGGCCGTTGTCCAACGCCTCATAGGCGATCCCCTCTTTGGTCAGTTGGCGCTTGAGATACTCATGCCCGTTCAGACAGAGTTTAGCGTTGTAGGGGAAGTATGAGCAGAACTTGAGGAAGAAGGGTCCAAAGTCCGCGTCTACGGCGTAGATATAGTACTGGTTCACCAGAGCGGTAGACTTGACCAACCAGGCATAGGGCTGGCCCGTCTGCGTGTTGTAGCGGCGCTCGGTGCGCCACACCGTGGCCTTCTCCTGGGCTTTGCCGATGAAGAGCACCCCTTCCTGCGTGGAAAAGGTCGCGAGATACTCCTGCGCGACCTCGTCCTTGCGTTGCCCATGCGCAAAGGTCAGCAGCGGGACGCCCTGCGTCTGCGCGAAGCGTTCCAGCGCTTTGATGAAGGCCGCGCTGATTGGTTCCATGAGCGCCGAGGAGGCGAACGTGGCTCCGCGCATCTCGCGGAAGAAACCGACCACGCCCCCGATGCGTTGCAGCTTGGGCACGTACACATTGAGATACAGGCGGTCGATGCTTTCCACGGTCAAGGTCACGCGCTCCCGTAGGAGGTGGGCGACGGATTGTGCGTGTGCTATGCTCATGGCGTCCTCTGGTTGTGGCTTGCTCTTCGGGGCCTCCGACCGCTTGACGGTCCTCTCTGGAGACGGTATACCGTACTCCGCTTGTGCCTGCCACCAGAGGCCTTCCCCCGCCCCGTATGCCCCATCCTTCCATGTCTCGTCGGTCTGAGGCGGAGCCTCGTTAGTATTGCAGCGAGACTTCGCAAATGTGAGACTGCGCGAGACGTAATGCGGGGTTCCATCGACAGCTTAATTCGCATAACCGCAATGGCGCAATCAGTGCTGTACGGGTGGCTTTGCTGGTTCTTGATGCTTCCTTGCTTTGAAGTCTCGTTGCAATACTAGTACTAAGAAAGCGAGCAAAGTGACACAAAAAGGAACAAGAAGCGTAAATAAGACGGGGGGGGCTTGGCTTTGCCCATAAAGTCGACCATGGCCGAACAGTTGTCGGCCTCATTCAAACAGTCCGAATGACATCCCATTCAAGCTGGTTTAGTGGATATCGTTCGGAAAAAGTTAGAACGCATGTACTTTATGGGCAAAGCCGGGGGGGCTTTCAAAAGTTACAAGCGGCTGGGCGATTAACGTGGCAAAAAAGCAGCAGCCGGAGAATTGGGCTTTTTCTCCGGCCGCCCCTCGATAACGGGGGACGTGCGTGCCTAGGCCGTCCCACCCGTCACGCTATCTCTGCCGCTACATGCCGATCAGGGGTCCCGCGATGGACAGGACCTTCTCCTTGGTATAGCCGCCGTCAAACGGGCTAATCGTTGGCGACAACCCGTACTGGTACCGAATCGCCCCGGCGTGGCGTCCCTCGACGGTCACGATGTTGGCCGCGGTCAGCAAGATCGATGGGGTCTTGATGTTGGCCGCCTGACCAAGGTAGGCGTGTACACCCGTGTCCTCCAACAGGCGGGCCAGCTTCAGGAAGCCGGACTGCGTCTTGAAGGTATCCGCACCGAAGTTGTAGCTGGGAGCAGGGCCAACCGCACTGCCGCCGACCGACTTGAGAGCGGCGGTCAACGCGGCGACGTGCGCGTTCTCGTCCGTCTTGAGCGTTTGCGCGAGGGCCCGGACGATATTCTGCTCGAAGGGCACCACGCCGAGGGCCGCGTCATAGAACCTGGCCTCGAGGTGCTCAAGGGTCAACGCGAAGTTGAGGATAGTGATGTCACTGGCGGGGACTGCTGCTTTGCTCCCCGCAGCCATGACCGACGCGGGGATAGCGGTCGCGGCGGCCATGCCCGCGCTGGCGGCCGCCAGGCCCTTGATGAACTGCTTGCGCTTGCGGGGCGTGTTGAGCGCCTGCGCGCTGATCTCCAGGTTGTCCAGCGCCTGCGCGCCAGCCACTGTCGTGTTGGTCTCCATAGTACGTATTCTCCTTGCTGAATTCCGTGCGCCACACACATACTGCACTAGCTGCGGCACGATCAGGTGGCGGGACGGCCGCCCATCGCCTATCCCGCCATCTATAATACGCACTAATGTCATATATAGATCAGTACATGACGCATTAGGGCGAATCCCTGGCTAAGACGCCCGCAAGACGCGCTGCTAGAGATGCGCGGCACACTGTTTGGTCATGCCCCAGCAGGATGTTGAGGGACATGATGCGGTCGGACTGGCTGTTACGCGACGTCATCATCGGGGTCGAACGCGGCGAACGGGTCGATGTAGCCGTGCCCAGCGTTGGTGCTCCCTCTACTGGCGTCGCACCTTGGCACAGACGCGGCGTCTGATTGGTGAGAGGCGCGCTACTGTGGGTGGAGGGGATGCAGATGAGTCTTGAACAGGAGCATGCCCTGGGCCGGAACCAGGCAGAGGCGCGGGAGCGGGCGCGCCAGGCCCAGGAGCGCGAGGCCCCCGCGTGGGTGGATGCGCACAGGCCGTAATTCAGGGTGCGCGCGGGTGGCGCCGCCACGCGTGAGGGCGGCGAGCCGACGGAGTGACGCCGCCCTTTCTCCCGCGCTTGGCGCGGCCCTGTGTCGCGTGTGTCCTCAACGATGCCGGCCACACACGACCGGCCCTGGGGCCGGGAGAAAAAAGCATGCGGGGTCCTCTCCCGTGCGGCGTGAGCGACGGATGCGTCAGGACTCGGAACACAGACAAGCGCTGACGCGCATTAGCCCGTCGTGTCCCGGCGTCGATCGCGCCTATGCGGCCTGCAACATGGCGCACACCTCGCCCCACCGCTCTTGGAAGAGGTGGCGCTGATCGGCTAAGGAGACCGTCTCGTTCAGGTGCGGGCGATAACGGAGATGGTCACGCAATTCGGCGTGGGCGGTGCAGAAGCGGGCCGCCGCCTCAAAGGAGCCGAAGCCGCGCATCGGATAGTAGCGTTGCGTGATGCCACGGTGGTCCTGCTCCATCCGGTTGTTCATGTAGCGGCTGGTGCGATGCTGGACGTTGGGTCCCAGCGTCTCGCGGATGGCGCGCGGGTAGGCGTCATGCCCATCCGTCGTCACCTTCTCCGGCGCGTCGCCGACCACCATGCGCGCCTGCGTGAAGAAGCGTTTCGCCGCGTTCATATCCCGCGTCTCGCTTAGCATCGAGTCGACCAGGTTCCCGTCGGCATCGATGGCCCGATAGAGGTAGCACCAGCGCCCGTCCACCTTCACATACGTCTCGTCGGCGTGCCACTTGAGGCCCGCTTTGCCCCGTCGCTTGGCCCGCAGGCGCTCTGTCAGCAGCGGGGCGAAGCGCTCCTCCCACTCCCGCACCGCCTCGTGGGTGAAGGTGAAGCCGCGGGTGAGGAACATCTCCGCCAGGTCCCGCAGGCTGAGCTTGTAGCGCAGTCGCCAGAGGACGACGAGCAACGCGATGTCGGTCGGAACCTGCAGGTGGTTGAACGGCGTGCCTGTGCGCTCGTTGAAGGTGCGCCGACAGGGGCGGCAGCGAAACAGGCGGTAGCCTAACGCCGTCACGCGCTCCAGTTCCTGCGTCGCGTCCCCTTGGCAGTACGGGCAGGCCATCGTCCCCTCCTCCATGCACCCCTATAACATGCACCCCTATAAAAGGAGTAGGATACCTGACCGACGGGCTCTCCACCACCACTGATTCTGAATCCTGACGCATCCCTAATGGGTGCCAGAGCTGCCGTGCGTTCCGAGTCCGGACGCCCCCCCCTTCACGCGTGGTGTCGGCGCCCTTCGCGTGGAAACCTACAGCACGCGAGCATGAAGACGGCCAATGCCCGTCCACAATGAGGCTGAGCGCTCGTGCCGCGTCTTCGTACAAGCTTCACGCCCTTTTCACATCTGGTTCATACGCGAGGGGTACCATGTAAGTGAAAGCATCAAGCGCTGAGTGCTCCGTTCTTCAATGGAACCATCAATAACGATCACCAGTGCATTCAGACAGCAGCGCCGAATGTTTACCCTGCCTCTACGTCAAGCGCTGTGCTCAGGAGGCGCTTTATGCACACTTGTTTTGAGGAACGGAGCACTAGGCGTAAAAATAGTCGTGCGAAAAACGCACGAACACGTAGAGACTCTTTCATTAGCATTTTCACTAGCATTTAGGGACTCTTTAAGGAGAGACTAGCCATGTTGACTCTTCGCTCGGCCGCTACGCGCGGTCTCATCATTCTCCCGCTGCTCGGTGGCGTCGCCGCCGCGCAGCCCGCGCTCGCCGCCCCGCGCACGCCCGTCCACCACGCGGCCACGCATCACACGTACACCGTTAAGGAAGTGAAAGGCAAAAGCACGAGCGGGTACGTCTTCTACCCGGCCGCGTTGACGGTCGCGCCCGGCGATACCGTCGTGTGGGTCGACGACACCAAGGGCGTCCCCCACAATATTGTTGGTGTGGGCAATAAGGTGATAAACCGCGTGACCGTGAACGGCAACTCCTACTCCCTCACGTTTCGGAACGTGGGCGCGTATAAGTATCAGTGCCAGATCCACCCCGGCATGGTCGGCGTGGTCAGGGTGCAGTCTCCTACCATCACATCAACCGCGGCTGCACATCACACCTACACAGTGAAAGAAGTGAAAGGCAAGAGCGCGAGCGGGTACGTGTTCGCGCCGGCCGTGTTGATGATCAAGGTCGGTGACACCGTCGTGTGGGTCGACGACAGCGGGCAAGTGCCGCACAACGTCGTCGGCGTGGGCAATAGGGTGATAAATCGTGTGGCCGTAAATGGCAACTCCTACTCCCTTACGTTCAAGAAAGCTGGTACTTACAAATACGTGTGCCAAGTCCATCCAGGCATGGTCGGACGGATCACTGTCAAGTAAGACGTGGTTCAAACGAACTGGACAGTTGAAACATTAAGCCGCCAGGAGGACGTGCGGCGCGGCTGGGTGGTCGGGTAGCCGGACGGCATTACTGTCGCCCGGCCCCCACAGAACGTGCGTGCCCGTTACCGGGCACACGGCTCAGGCAAACCACGTGCGCAGCCAAGAGCGCGTCGGTTCATGGGCGGGTACGTCGATGATCTCGGCGATCTCGGCTTTCCCGGCGTGGATCTGTTGGTGGCAGTACAGGTGTGTCAGTTCCAGGTTGGCGTAGCGGTCTTTGCCGCCCCGTGCCCGTGGTTCTTTGTGGTGCTTGTGCAACTCCTCGGCGTTGAAGAGGCTGTCCCCGCACGCTCGACAGACGTAGCCCTGGTCCCTGGCCAGCTTCTGGTAGCTGGGCGCGAGGTCTTTGGCGCGCGCCGCGTACCGCGCCGCCCAGTACCCCCGCAGGGCGGGGTCATCCGGTGAGGCCGTCCCGCGGACCAGGGTGTGCCGTTCGATCTTGAACCAGCGGAACTTCAAGAGGTATGCCCCCGTCTGTTTGTCCCCAAACACCCAGGTATCATTCCTCTTGGGGTTGAGCCTGCCCCAGTACCTGGCTTTGCGCCAGGCGAAGGGCTTGCGTGGATGGGCTTTGTGCGCGTACCGCTTCTCGCGGGCGAACATGAACCGATCCAGGTTGCCAAAGGTCTCGCTCGCCACTTCCGCGCGGAAGTAGTTGGCCCATCCCCGGATGACGGGGTTGAGGCGTTTGATCACGGCGGCCACGTTGTGACCGTGGAGATGGTCCCAGTCGTGGCGCAATGTCTCGCGTATCTTCCGCACTGATTCCGTGCTCGGTTTGATCAGCAGGACGTATCCCGACCGTCTGCGACGGGTCTTGTAGAGCCGGGCATTGTCGGGTAAGGAGGTGGCGTTGCCGTCACCCCCTCCCCTAAGAACTGCTCGTGACAGTTTCCCGTCAAGCAGCTCAAGCCTCTCAAACGCCCAGGGCAGGGCGCGGTTTCACAACGTCGAGTCGCT
>JAABUO010008833.1_pt1 | contig 11338 bp, 13 predicted proteins | sample 5559291 | NCBI WGS metagenome assembly JAABUO01 (sample SAMN10711878, study PRJNA513372) | rock metagenome | isolation source: Antarctica rocks | place: Antarctica: Victoria Land, Finger Mt sud | reverse complement strand
CCGAGATGACCAGGTCCGGGAAGTCGCTGCGGACCTTGGCGACGAAGTCGACCGTCCGGCGGATCTCTTCGGCAGCGTCCACCTCGTCGCCGGGCGCGGCCTTCACCCCGCCGATGTCGACGATCTCGGCACCCGCGTCCACCACCTCGGCGACGCGATCCAGCGCCTTGCCGAAGGAGTACGTGGCGCCCCGGTCATAGAAGGAGTCCGGCGTCCGATTCACGATCGCCATGATCAGCAGGGCGCCGTCGGCGAAGGTGTGGCCGGCCAGCTCGAGCATTACGGGTCCATCCGGGAACGGTCGAGGGAAGGGTGGTAGTGCGGGCTCTCGCGGGCGGCGGGCCGCTCCAGCGTCGGCACCCGCCGGCTGAGCCAACCCTCCGGTGCCTGCCGATCGTATTGTTGCAACGTCTGGCCGGCCCCGGCGATCCTGGGCGGCTCACCCGGGAGCCGGCGCAGCGCCGTCGCGAGGATCTCTGCCGCCATGACGCCGAGATCGTGCACGTTCTGGTGCCGGTGGCCCCGGCGCCCGAGGTCGACCTGCGCGATCGCGTCCAGGCCGTGGCGGCTCCAGGTGTCGGTCAGGGTTGCGAACTCCACGCCGTAGCCGACCGGAACCGGCAGCGACTCCATCAGGCCTCGGCGGATCGCCCACTCGCCCGCCAGCGGCTGGACGACCGCCGAGAGCTGCGGCCAGTACAGGTTGAGCAGCGGCCGCGCCACCAGCTCGGTGACCCGGCCGCCCTGCGGTACGGTGGCGGGCTGACCCTGCTGCGCACCGCCGGGCAGGTCGTCGGCGAGCCGGTCGTAGAAGCCCTTCACCAGCAGCGTCGCGTCGTCGCGCAGCAGCGGGCCGAGCAGGCCGGTGACGAAGTGCGGGCCCCACTCGGTCAGGTCGGCGTCGATGAAGACGATCAGGTCGCCGCGGGATACGAACAGCGACTTCCACAGCGCCTCTCCCTTGCCGGGGCTCGGCTCCGTTCCGGTGGGGATGCCGGCTGCCGGGAACACCGTGGCCCCCGCGGCTTCGGCCTCCCGCGCGGTGCCGTCGACGGAGTCCGAATCCACGACGAGCAGCTCGTCCACCAGGCCGGGGCCGACCAGCGCCCGGTGGATCTGGCGCACGACCGCGCCCACCGTCGCCGCCTCGTTGCGGGCCGGGATCACCACGCTCACCGACTGCTCGCGGTATCGCTTCGCCCGGACGAGGGCGGCCACGTCGAAGGCGCCGGCCTCAGAATTCTGGGAGTCGAAGGTGTGGGAGTCGAACCAGCGCCGGGCGGCGGCATCCATGGGCCACACTCCCTCACCAGTTCCGCAGTCCGCGACGACGCTACCCGGCGCTCCGGTCGCTACCCGCTGCTCGCGCGCTGAGCCGGGCCGCCAGCCGCCCGGCCACGGCGCCGGGATCAGAGGCCTCGGTCAGCACCCGCACCACCACAGCCCGCTCGGCACCGGCGTCGAGCACCTCGTCCAGATTCGTCTCGTCGATCCCGCCGATCGCGAACCACGGTCGTGCCGGTGCGGCCGCGGCAAGCTCAGCGACCGGTCCGAGCCCGGTGTGCGGGCGTCCGGGCTTGGTGGGCGTCGCCCACACCGGCCCGAGACAGAAGTAATCCACCTCGGCCGCGCTGGCGGCGGCGGTGGCCTCGGCGGTGCTGTGACTGCTCAGGCCGAGAATCACGTCCGGGCCCACGATCCGGCGGGCCGTCGACGGCGGCAGGTCCCGCTGGCCGACATGCAGGACGTCGGCACCCGCAGCCACCGCGACGTCGGCCCGGTCGTTCACAGCCAGCAGGGTGTCGTGGCGGCGGCACGCGGCGGCGAAAATCTCGAGCAGCTCCAGCTCCTCGGCGGCTTCCAGATGCTTCTGCCGCAACTGCACGATGTCCACCCCGTTGCCGAGCACGGCGTCGAGGAAGTCCCCCAGATCACCCTGCTTCTGGCGCGCGTCAGTACACAGGTACAGCCGGGCATCCTCCAGTGATGGCTTGCTCACCCGTCCATCCAACCACTGGCCGCCGGTCCCGATGCGGCGGCTGAGACGATGGAGCGTGTGATCCCACGGGCAGCCCGGACGGCCGCGATTCCCCCGCAAGCGCTGATCCTGGTGGGCATCGCGTCCGTCCAGTTCGGGTCGGCCTTCGCGAACCGGCTGTTCGACCAGGCCGGCCCGGCCGGCGTGGTGCTGCTGCGGCTGGCCTTCTCGGCGGCCATCCTGCTCGCGCTGACCCGGCCCAGACTGCGCGGCCGGTCGCGGCGTGACCTGGTCGCGGCGCTGGCCTTCGGCCTGGTGCTGTGCCTGATGAACTGGAGTTTCTACGAGGCGCTCCGGCTGCTGCCGCTCGGCCCGGCGGTCACCGTGGAGTTCACCGGTCCGCTGCTGGTCGCCATCGCCGGTTCCCGCCGACTGCTGGACGTGCTGTGGGCGGCCCTGGCCACCGGTGGTGTCGTGCTGCTCTCACTCGGCGGCTCGCACGGTTCGCTCAACCTGCGGGGCCTGCTGTTCGCGCTGCTGGCCGGCGCACTGTGGGCCTGCTACATCCTGCTGTCCCAGCGGGTCGGGTCGGCTTTCGCCGGACTGGACGGCCTGGCCATCGCCCTCGGCATCGGCGCGGTGGTGCTGATTCCGGCCGGGATCATCGAGGGCGGTTCGGCGCTGCTCCGCCCCGGCGTGCTGGCCGGTGGGCTGGCGGTGGCGGTGCTGTCGTCGGTGGTGCCGTACTCGCTGGAGCTGATCGCGTTGCGGCGCCTGCCTGCGGCGGCGTTCGGCCTGCTGATGAGCCTGGAACCGGCGTTCGCGGCTCTGGCCGGCGTGCTGGTGCTCGGCCAGCGGCTGCACGCGCGGACCCTGGTGGCCATCGTGATGGTGGTCATCGCCAGCGCCGGCACCACCCTGGAGGCCCGGGCCAAGCACCCGGAATCGGAGCCGGTCGCGCTCGGTTAGCCTCGAATCATGCCCACTCAGCCCGCGTCCACCGACGTGCTGGTCGTCGGCGGCGGCGTGATCGGCCTGGCGGCGGCGTACCGGCTCGCCAGCGACGGGGCGACCGTGCGGCTGGTCGATGCCAGCGGAACCCGCGGCGCCAGCTGGGCCGCCGCCGGCATGCTCGCCCCGGTCAGTGAGGCGATCTTCGGCGAGCGGGAGCTGACCCGGCTGAACCTGGCCGCGGTGCCGGCCTTCGTCCGGTTCGCGGCCCAGCTGGAGTCCGCGCTGCGCGAGTCCGGGACGGAGCTGTCGGTGGGCCTGCGCACGGACGGCACGCTGGCCGTGGCGCTCAACGCCGATGACCGGGCGGCGCTGGACCGGCTCACCGAGTTCCGGAACTCCCTGGGACTGGCCAGCGAGCGGTTGACCGGAAGCGCCACCCGCCGGCTGGAGCCGTACCTGTCGACCGCGGTACGCGGCGGGGTGCTGGCCCTGGACGACCTGTCGGTGGACAACCGCCGGTACCTGACCGCGTTGCGCGCGGGATGCGAGGCTGCCGGTGTCGAGTTCGTGGCGGGCGAGGTGGCGCAGCTGACCAGCCGGGACGGCCGGACGACCGGCGCGCTCACGACGGACGGTGTCGAGTTTTCGGCCGGCACCGTGCTGCTGTGTTCCGGTGCGGCCACCGGCCGGTTGCTCGACGTAGGGGTGCAACCGGTCAAGGGGCAGATCCTGCGGCTGGCGGTGCCCGAGCGGCTGCGGGCCGCGGGCGAGGTGCTTACCAGAACGGTGCGCGGCATCGTCCGCGGCAGTGAGGTGTACCTGGTGCCGCGCGCGGGCGGCGAGGTGGTCGTCGGCGCCACGTCCGAGCAGCAGGGCGAGGACACCACCGTGACCGCGGGCGGGGTGTACGAGCTGCTGCGCAACGCCTACGAGCTGCTGCCCGTCAGCTCCGAGTTCAGCTTCGTCGAGGCCCGCGCCGGCACCCGGCCGGGTACTGCCGACAACGGCCCGCTGCTCGGCCGGATCGATGACGGCCTGGTGCTCGCCACCGGGCATTACCGCAACGGCATCCTGCTGTCCGCGCTCACCGCCGAGGCGGTCGCCGCGGTGCTCGGGAACGCGCCGCTGGCACCGGAGTGGAGCCCGTTCGGCGCCGCCAGATTCCGCAGTGAGGGGTATGCACCATGCAGATAATCGTCAACGGTCAGCCGCGGGAGGCCGCGGACGGAGTCTCGGTCACCGACCTGGTCCGCCAGCTGAGCGACCGGGAGGCAGGCATCGCGGTCGCTCTGAACTCCGAGGTGGTGCCGCGCGGTAGCTGGGCCGACACCACCGTCACGGCCGGTGACCGGATCGATGTGGTCACCGCAGTCCAGGGCGGCTGAAGGCTGCAGCGCAATGTCGTAGTTCCAGCGGGTGTCGCCAGCGGTGCCAGGCGGGATGAGTATGTCCAGGTGCAGGCCGATGTCGAGGACGACGCGGGCGGCGCGCAGTTCCTGGCGTCGAGCATCCCGAGCCGGTCCCCGGGGTCGTCGAGGAAGCCGAGCTCGCCCATGAGGCGTTCGGCGTAGAGCGCCCAGCCCTCGGCGTGTGCGGGACAGAAGTTGAGCAGCCGGGACATCCTTGCGGAGCACGGTGAGATCGTGAGGCGATCACCTCGCGCAAGAGGCCGCCGACGTAGCTACGGAGGTTCTCATCGTGCGGTGGACGGCCTTCCTAAATCGGTTGCGGCACGGGCTTGACCTTCGCGACACTCCTCATGATCAAACGCTGGCCGTGCGGACCTCAGACCGGAAGGGAATCGCCGTGGAGGGTTTCGACCCGTTCGCAAGCTTCGGGCCCGATGTCGCCGAGCGCTATGACGAGGATCTGCGCGGCGACGAGCCAGAGACCGTGGACTTCCTCGCCGCGCTCGCCGGCGACGGGCCAGTTCTCGAATTCGCCATCGGCACTGGACGAATCGCGCTGCCCCTGGCCGAACGCGGCCTACGGGTCGACGGCATCGAGCAATCGGCCGCCATGGTGGAACGCATGCGGGCAAAGCCCGGTGGACCGGACCTCCAGGTGACCATCGGCGACATGTCGACGGTCGAGCTGCCTGGCCGGTACCCACTGGTGTACCTCGTCTTCAACACCATCCACAACCTGCTCACCCAGGACGGGCAGGTTCGGTGCTTTGAAAATGCGGCAAGGCACCTCACCGACGACGGCGTCTTCGTCGTCGAAACCGGAGTGCCGTGGGACGGGCCGCGCAAAGGCTCGCAGACCCCGCCGGACCCCAGACGCTCATCGATGCTGCCGTGGCCCGTTTTGGACCGCTGGACGCACTGGTCCTGTCGCACTGTGAGAGCGTCGACTCCGACTTGCTCACGACCACGGTAGAGAGCTTTGATCGCCACTACGCCGTCAACGTCCGCGCGAGCTGGCTGTTGCTCGCCGCGTTTGCTCGCCAGCTGCCAGAATCAGGCGGCTCGGTGGTCGCCCTCACTAGCGATCCCACAGTCGACAATCTACCGTACGTGGCGACAAAGGCCGCGCTGGACCGCCTGATACTCGCTGCCGCGCACGAGCTCGGCGATCGCGGCCTGCGAGCCAATGTCATCAACCCCGGCCCCATTGACACCGGCTGGATGACGCCCGAACTCAACATCAGATTGTTAGCGGAGCAACCCACCGGGCGACTCGGAACACCGATCGACACCGCAAACATGGTCAGGTTCTTGCTCTCCGACCAGGGTCGATGGATCAACGGGCAGCTGATCCACAGCAACGGTGGCTTTCCCAAGGGCCAGCTGCCCGTTTGAGCTCCAACGCGACGGCTGCAGTCGTCAGCGGCAATAGACCGATGGCGTTGAGCTAGCAGGTTGAATGACCGAGATCTGGTCCTCACCTCCGATCGTGGCGATGACAGCACGGATGTCGGGGTCAGCGAACGCGGCGTTGATGTCCCGGGGCCCGGGCCTGCGGAGAGGCATTGAGCTGCCGCGTCGTGGCGTACTCCACCCGCACGTGGCGGTTGAGACCCGTGACTCTTGAAAAGTTGGTGTTGCGACACATCAACCACGCGCTCCTGCTGATGAGCTTAGTCAAACATCTGGCCTCCGCGCGCCATCGGCGCCGGGCATGCGTTCGTGCAGAACCTGCGCCGCGGGCACTACGCGCTGACCGCCGACGTGCCGGTCCATGATCGAGTTCGGGTCGCGTTCGACGACCTTGCGCTCGTCTTCTGACCGCCGAGAGAGTGCCAGCGAGTCCGGTCTGGCACGCTCCGGTCGCAACAATGCAGGCAGGTAGTGGGAGCGGACCGGGGCCGTTGTGCGAGTGCAGCACGTCGCCATCCGGGGTATGCGAAATCCGCGGAGACGATGCGCACAGCGGATGCGTCGGGAACCGGCGGTTGAATGCTCTGTTCATCGGGGATGCCGATGAACATCGAATGAACTCGCGGCGTCCGTAGTCATCCTGCGGCCAAAGCCGTGGTTTCTTCGTCTGGTGAGCATCTCTCGACGAGGATTCCTGACCGCTACTGGAACGGCGGGGCTCGGCGCGCTGGCGGTCGGAGCCGGGTTGGGGGGCGTCTTCGATGCCTCCAAAGCCGCCGCCGTCTCGACGGCCCTCCCTGCACCGGGGTCCTCGGGCGTCGAGCACGTCGTCGTCGTCATGATGGAGAACCGGTCCTTCGACCACTTCCTGGGATGGCTGCCCGGGTCTGACGGCAAGCAGTCGGGTCTGACGTTCACCGACCGCTACGGCCTGAAGCACTCGACGCACCACCTGACCCAGTTCGCCAGCTGCGCCTACAACGACCCCGACCACTCCTACGAGGGCGGCCGGATAGAGCTGAACAGCGGCCGCTGCGACGGGTGGCTGAAGGCGGGGGAGAACGATTCGCTCGCCATCGGCTACTACCAACAGTCAGACCTGGCGTTCCTCGGGAAGGCCGCGCCGGCGTGGACGGTCTGCGACCGGTACTTCTCGGCGGTGATGGCCGAGACGTACCCGAATCGCTTCTACCAGCACGCGGCCCAGACCGATCGGCTGCACAATTCGACGGCCACCTCGACGCTGCTGACGATCTGGGACCGCCTCGCGGCCGCAGGCCTCGCCGGCCGGTACTACTTCTCCGACATCCCGTTCACTGCCTTGTGGGGCACGAAGTACCTGAGCATCTCGAAGCCGTTCGCGAGCTTCCTCGCCGACGCCGCGGCCGGGACGCTGCCCTCGGTGTCCTTCGTCGACCCACGGTTTGAGGACGAAGGCTCCGGGAGTTCCGGCGATGACCACCCGAAGGCCGACATACGGGCCGGGGAGCAATTCCTCAATCAGGTGTACACCGCGGTGACCACGAGCCCGAACTGGGCCAACACCGTGTTGGTGATCAACTTCGACGAGTGGGGCGGCTTCTTCGACCACATCGCCCCCGTCGCCGCGCCCGACGTCTCCTCCGCGACCGCTCTGCGCGGCTTCCGGGTGCCCGCCCTGGTCATCTCTCCGCGCGCCCGCCGCCGCCACGTCGCCCACAACACCTATGACCACACCTCCGTGCTGAAGATGATCGAATGGCGGTGGAGCCTTCCGCCGCTGACCCCTCGGGACAACGGAGCCCGCAACCTCGCGGAGGTGCTGGATTTCAGCTCCGCTCCCAACCTGTCCGCGCCGAGGTTCACGGTGCCGCCGTTCGTAGCCATGGCCTGCCCGCCGGCGCAGCTCACCGGAGCCGAGCAGGCCGAATGGCCCGCGTTGAGACAGAAAGCCCTCGCAGCAGGATGGAGCCTGCCCACATGAGCACCACCACCGCCCGCGCAGGCCGCCGCCGCATAACCGCCGGGATCCTCGGCATCGCTACCGCGGCCGCCCTCGTCGCGGTCGTCACCAGCACTGCCGACGGCGCGACCGACTCTGCCCCGGTGGGCGGATACGTCCCGCCGATTAAGCATGTTTTCGTGATCAACATCGAGAACAAGGGGTACGACGCCACCTGGGGACCGGCGTCGGCCGCGCCCTACCTGGCCAAGACGCTGCGCTCACGGGGCGTTCTCCTCACCAGCTACTACGGCACGGCGCACAACTCCCAGCCCAACTACGTAGCCCAACTGTCCGGGCAAGGGCCGAATCCCCAGATGCAGGGCGACTGCCAGGTCTACTCCGGCTTCGCCGCCGCCGGGACGGCCGCGCCGGGCCAGGCCGTCGGGTCCGGCTGCGTCTTCCCCGCCTCCGTCCCATCGCTGCCGAGGCAGTTGGACGCCAAAGGACTGACGTGGAAGGGGTACATGGAGGACATGGGAACGCCGTGCCGACACCCCGTCCTCAACGGCGTGGACTCCACGCAGAAGGCGAAGGTCGGCGACCAGTACGCGGCCCGGCACAACCCCTTCGTCTACTTCAGCTCGATCACGAGATCGCCCGAATGCGCGCAACGTGACGTCGACCTGACCCAGCTGCCCAAGGACCTCGCCAGCATCAGCAGCACACCCAACCTGTCTTACATCACCCCGAACCTGTGCGACGACGGACACGACGTCCCCTGCGTCGACGGCCGACCTGGCGGCCTGGTCAGCGTCGACGCCTGGCTGAAGGCGTGGATCCCGAAGATCCTCAACTCACCGGCCTTCAAAACAGACGGCGAGCTGATCATCACCGCCGACGAATCGGACAGCCCGCAGAGCGACGCCACGGCCTGCTGCGGTGAGGGGCCCGGACCGAACAGCCCGCTACCCGGAATCGCCGGGCTCGGCGGCGGCCGCATCGGCGCCCTGGTGCTGTCGCGGTGACCGCCGGCAACACCTGGAGCACAACGCCGTACAACCACTACTCGCTGCTCGCGTCGTTGGAAGACGTCTTCCGGCTTCCCTACCTCGGCTACGCCCAGACCGCAGGCCTCAACCGCTTCGGCCTCGACCTCTACAACAACGGATGGAATACCTGAGGCCCCACGCGCCTCAAGAAGCTGCGGCGCTGTAGTGGATGGGGTTACGGGTCTGAAACACCCTCACCAGCACCTGAAGGACGTCACGCTCGGTAAACCTGGTCATTTGATCGCCGCTGTACGAAGCTACTGTCGAGGCCCGCTTGCCTCGGACTGGGTCTCCGTCGTGTCGATCCCTGTCCCGGCTGACGTTGAGGTGGCGAGGTTTGATGATGAGGCTCGATGAGGATTGCCGACAGCCGCTCGTTCACAGCATGCCGGTGAGCATCCCCTCGTACGGTGAGGACGCCTCGGCCCACCAGCGGCGCGGAATGCGCCCCGCCAGACACGAGTCGCGCCCGGCCTGAACCGCCAGCCGCATCGCCCGCGCCATCCGCACCGGATCGGCGGCGCGGGTGACCGCCGAGGCCACCAGCACCGCGTCGCAGCCCAACTCCATCGCGGCGAGCGCGTCGCCGGCGCTGCCGATGCCGGCGTCCAGGATCACCGGCACGCCGGCCTGCTCGACGATCAGCGCGATGTTGTGCGGGTTCCGGATGCCCAGGCCGGAGCCGATCGGCGCGCCGCCGGGCATCACCGCCGCGCAGCCGACCTGCTCCAGCCGCCTGGCCAGCACCGGATCGTCGTTGGTGTAGGGCAGGACGGTGAAGCCGGCGTCCACCAGCTGCTCACACGCCTCCAGCAACTCCGTGCCGTCCGGCAGCAGGGTGCGCTCGTCGGCCACCACCTCGACCTTGACCCAGTCGGTCTGCAGCGCCTCGCGGGCCAGCTTGGCGGTCAGCACCGCCTCGGCCGCGGTTCGACAGCCCGCCGTGTTCGGTAGCACCTGGACGCCGGTCGCCCTCAGCACGTCCAGCACCGACCCGGCCGAGCCTGCGTCCACCCGGCGCATCGCGACCGTCGTCAGCTGCGTGCCCGACTCCACCAGCAGGTCTGCCAGGCCGTCGAGGCTGGGCGCTCCCCCGGTGCCGACGATGAGCCGGGACGAGAACTCGGTACCGGCTATGACCAGCGATTCGGAAGTGCTCATGCGTCCCTCTCAGGTGTGCGAGTTGCTTGCGGCTGGCATCTCTGACCGGTGCGACCGGACGGGTCGGCGCGACCCGAACGGCAGCGCCAGCAGGACGGCCACTACGAACGAGGCTATGGAGGCCGACAGCCACGGGTGGCCCAGCGTGTGCGCCCGGGTGCCGGCCGACGTCCAGAAGTCCGACCAGTGCGCGATGGAGCCGGGATTGATCAGCTGGTAGACCACGAACCCGACCAGCCAGGCCAGCAGCATGCCGGGCCGCGCCGGAGCGTCCTCGGAGGTGTCCCAGCCCCGGCCCCGGCTGCGAATCCAGGCCGCGATGAGCGCACCCGACATCGGGATGAAGACCGCGCCGATCAGGTAGAGGAAGTTGGCGTAGTCGTTGATGTTGATGGTGAGCGCCAGCGCCGTGGTGAGCACGCCGATGATCACGGTCAGTACCCGGCGGTCCAGCGAGGGCCTGAGGTTCTGCAGCGAGACCGCGGTGGAGTACACGTTGGCAAAGCTCTGGTCGGTCTCGCGGATCACCAGGATCGCGAAGGCCAGGGTGCCCAGCGGCAGGCCGATGAACAGATCGAAGATCCGGCTGCCGTCCTGGGCGACCTGCGCGAGGGCGACCAACCCGATCACCAGGCAGGCGATCTGGGTCACTCCGTACCCGAGAAAGCCACCCGCGAACGCCGCGCGCGACGAGCGCGAGTGCCGGGAGTAGTCGGCGCCCAACGGCACCCACGAGATCGTCAGGGCCATTGCGGAGTCGACGGCCAGCCAGAAACCCTGCCAGGACCCGCTCAGCGCCGGCACCGGGTTGCGCAGCAGGCCGATCGCCAGCACCACCAGCGCGAACACCACCAGCACCGAGACGTACTTGCGCAGCGCCCGGATCCAGCCCAGCGGCCGGATCGTCAGGGCGGTGGTCACGACTCCGGCCAGCAGCAGGCACAGCCAGCGCGGCAGGTCCCCGGACGTCAGGGCCTGCAGGCCGGTCGAGATGGTCACCAGTTCGAAGACGGCCCAGCCCAGGCACTGGGCGATGTTGAGCGCGGTCGGCACGAACGAGGCCTTGGCGCCCAGCAGCCCGCGCAGCAGCACCATCGCCGGCGCACCGGTCCGGGCGCCCAGCACCAGCGAGGCGCCCAGGATCAGGCCGCCAAGCACCGAACCGACCACGACGGCCGAGACGGCAGCCGCCATGCTGAGCGGCTGCACGCCGTACGGGGCCAGGATCGCGATTGCCCCGCTGAAACCGAGCAGGCTGACGCCGACGTTGCCCCAGAAGCCGAACTGGTCGAACAGGCTCAGGGTGCGGGGCGCGGCCTCGTTCAGCGTGGTGGGCGCCTCGGCGTGCGCATCGTCAATGGAAAGATCAGGATGGGTATCGACAGCCATGGGTGGCCACCTCTCTCCCTTCGCCGGTATTAACCGGATCAGGTTCAAGCGGTCGGCGGCC
>JAABUO010008830.1_pt1 | contig 11340 bp, 9 predicted proteins | sample 5559291 | NCBI WGS metagenome assembly JAABUO01 (sample SAMN10711878, study PRJNA513372) | rock metagenome | isolation source: Antarctica rocks | place: Antarctica: Victoria Land, Finger Mt sud | reverse complement strand
GAGTTCCGCGCGGGCCACGCGCGCGCGATCTTCGACCGCGCCGTCGAGCGTAGCTGGGACCTCTATGTCCAGATATACGAGCGCATGACGGCGCATCTGCTCGACACTGGACGGAATAAAGGCCAGGTGGCCGCGCGCCGTCGCGCCACCGAGGACGCCCGCTACGTGCTGCCGCTGGCGCAGTCGACCAACCTGGGCATGACGGCCAACGCGCGCACCTGGGGCCACGTCATCTCGCGCCTGCTCTCGCACCCGCTCTCGGAGGGCCGTGCGCTCGGCGCGCTGCTCAAAGACACGCTACAGCCCCTCGCGCCTTCGCTGTTCCCGGACAAGTACATCCACGCGCTGGCGTACCCCGGCAGCGCCCTCGACGCCCTGGCCGCGCGCGCCGCCGCGCTTTCCATCCCTTCGACGCCTTTTGCTGGCGAAACGTCGTCTTACCCGTCGCGCGACGGGGTGACGCTCCTGGACTACGACCCCGCCGCCGAGGAGAAGCTTGTCGCAGCGTTGCTCTTCCGCGTCACGGATCTCGACGGCGCGCCGCGTCACGCGCTCGCCGCCGCGCTGACGCCAGAGGAGCGCTCCGCGCTGCTGCGCGACGCCTTCGCGGGCATCGGCGCGCACGACCCGGCCCTTCGCGCGTTCGAGACGGCCTCGTACACCTTCGAGCTTACGCAGTCGGAGGCGTGCTACCACCAGTTCATCCGCCATCGCCTGTCCACGCAACTGGCGCAGCCGCGCACGACGACGCTGGGCTACACCGTACCGCCGTTGGTCGAGGAAGCGGGCTGCCTCGACCTCTACCGCGAGGGCATGGCCGTGCTGGAGGACGCCTTCGCGGCGCTTGGCGGCGACGAGCGCGCCTCGATCATTTTGGGCAACGGACACAACCGGCGCACGCTGCTGAGCCTCAACGCGCGTGAGGTGATCGAGCTCTCGCGCCTGCGCGCCGACAAGCATGCGCAGTGGGACGTGCGCGACCGTACCGCCGCCATCGTGGCCCTCGTCGATACCGTGCATCCGGGCATTGCTTGGGCCTGCGGCGGCCGCGACGCGTTCAAGACAGGGGCTTTACCAGTGACGAGTGGCGAGTGACGAGTGGCGTCTTGACGTCATAGATGAAGCCGCGCACTGGCGCGTCTTTGAGCAGCAGGGGCGAGTCGCGCAAGGTGGCGACATCGTCGCGCACGCTCTGCTCCAGGTTCGAGAAGGGCAGGAACTCCAGGTCGGCGTGGACGCCCAGATCGTCGTGGAGTTTCTGGTGCAATTGGTCGTCGGTGAACGTAAGCATGCCGCAGTCTGTGTGGTGGACCACCACGACCTCGCGCGTGCCGAGCAACTGCTGCGAGATCACGAGCGAGCGGATAGCGTCGGCGGCGCGGCCGCCCGCGTTGCGGATGACGTGCGCGTCGCCCTCCTCCAGGCCCAGAAATCTGGCGGGGTCGAGGCGCGCGTCCATGCAGGTGAGCACGGCGACGTGGCGCCCCGGCGGCATTGGTAGGCCGCCCTTAGTGAACGTGGCGGCGTAGCGCTCATCAGCCTGCGCGAACTCATCGGCTACGGACATGATCGGTTCTCCTCATCCATCTCGGTGTCGTTGTATCGGCGCAAAGCAGCGCGCTATCTTTGTTATAGCACGTTTCTCCACTTTGCCAATCGACATTGTGCAATTAGGAGACCGGCGTATTGCCGTCCGATGGCTTTCAATCACCGAGCGCCGGGCTCGATGTTTGCTAATTGACGACCTTGCGGGTCTCCGGTGGTGGGAGAACGAATCGCACAAGTGACCATTTTCCCATTTGCTTAATGAAGCGTGAAGCGCGCAGTCCCAAGGATAGTATTGTGAGGGTTTAAGTTGTTGTCTACGTAGTCGTTGACCACCTGGACATCGTACAAGCTTGGGTCACTAACTACGTTAGCATCAATGAAAACCTTTTGGAGTCCGACAGCAGCCGTTGTGTTACCTACAGCATCCCCTATCTCGTCACTCATTCCAATCTGCACTCATCTGCCCGTGGCGTCTTGATGCAGGATCTTCACAGTGGTTCCGTCAGTCTTGATCGAGATTAGGGGCCATACCAATTGCGTCCGATCAAAATCTGAGGATTGTATTGACTGATCGTCCTGTAGGCACTGAACTTGAGTTGCGTCAAAGTGGTTAAACGTACAGATGTGGATACTAGGCGATTCAGCCTTGATGGCACTACTCGGCGCGGCAGTCGGCGCGGCAGTCGGCGCGGCAGTCGGCGCGGCTATAGCCGTCGGAAGACTATAGTTAGCAGTCGACAAGATATAGTTAGTGCTATTATTTGCGTTGATCTCGTCTAGGAGCGACTTTGCCGCAATCTGATCACCAATGACCCTACCCGCGTCTCGTGTTGCGGCACCAAACCAAGTTTCCCAGGCAATTGGCATATACCCCGAAACGGGGTAATGTATAGGAACCTTTTCCGAGGCTTGCTGCTCTTGCAAGGATGTCTGCGCATCAATAGCGAGGTTAGAAAGGTATGAGGCAAGCAACAGAAAATACTTCGCCTGTCGGGAACTAGGCAGAGGTGTTCTCTCCAAAAGATGTTGCGCTTTGCTACAGTTCCGTTTCACCCCATTGACAAAATCCAAACCTGTACCCGTACCACCACCATTACCCGACACACCAGAAGCCCAATAAAAAGTGCCGAAAGCAGTGATGCAGTCTTGTGACGCAGGTATAACAACATCTGCCCAATTACGGAATGTTCCACGCGGTGTGTGAGTCCAATTGATAGGTCTGAGCGGCATCGCGCCTATTTGCGCCGTTGGTATAGCTGTAGCTACTCGTTGGCGGGCTATTGCTGCGGTGACTGCCATCTGTTCTTGCTGCTGGTCAATGATGTGTTGACCTGCGATGATAGCAATCACTACACTAACGGCCGTTGCGGCTACAAACCATGGAGCCTTGCTCAAACCCCTTCTCCTTGGGATATGCTCGATCCCATTCTAATCTAAGATAAGGTTCGTGGGCACTTTACAGTGCGAGTGTGCGAGTCGTTCGCAGTATATCGTGATCTCTTCGATATCATAGCAGCACGAACGTACCTCGACCTCATCTCAACCAAGTAGGGAGAGATAGCGTAGGTGCCAGGCGAGGCACATCACGGTCCTTTACGTCATGGCTCGGCGCGGAGAGAGCATAATATGGACTTCGCCGTCAGGCTCCTGATACCACGCCTTAAGGGTGAGCGGAATGCGCTCGGGCTCTACCACGTCTTCTTGCGCCTTCAGTTCTTTTCCGTCATTCTGATCACCCCCCGTTCGCGTGAAGGTTACGATTTCCCCGTGAAGACTAACCTTCTCGACCTTCCAGCCTGCATCAAGCCACGCCTTGGCATGCATGTGTCGCGTGTTGTTGTTTCCCCAAAAGGGTCGGCGCTTGCGGGCCGACCGTGGTAATGGCTCACCCAACACGTCTTCGAGTTCTGCAAACGTGAAAGTAATCTCCTCGGTCGGTTCCATCTTAAGGCGGTCTGTTAGCGGTTGGTACTTTCCAGCCCGTTTGTAGCGGTATCGCTCCATCGTCTCGTAAGGATTTTCACCCTCCGGACCGAAGCCATGTGCCATGAGAAATTGTGGGACTCCACCGTACAGCGTATTGATAACCGCTGACTCAGCGACCTTGTCGTGTCCTGACAGGAAGAAAGTGTGGTTTACGGTATTCTTGCCACAGCCGCACAGACAAACGCCAGAAGGGTTCAACTTTTCCACCACGCTACACCTCAATACTCGCTAAAATAACCAAGATCCTTGGCTTTGTAGCAAGGATACCACAGCATCGTAGCAAATGCAAGTGTCACTTGGTTCACTTTCTGGTTTGGTTCTTGGGTGTCACTTGGCTCGGTTTCTTGCACGGTTCTCCGGTTGATCACTTGCACCGTCTTGGCCACCGTCGTCGACGACTCAGTTGAGAGCTGCGCTACCTTTCGTGAAGTGAAAATCAAGCCTTAACAGGCTGTCATGTAGCTTGTTCACCGCCTATTATGCTCACTTCACTACAGGGAACAGCCCTTCTGCGCAGCGAAGCGGCTCACGCGAGCAAGGTGCAAATTATCACCCAAAGGACCGTGCAAGAAAGCGGATCTCAGGCCCTCTCGCTGATGCCGTTTCCTCCGTGCCACCCAGAGATGGGCGAGGCGACGATCGCTGCGCTACAAAAGGCCGTCGAGGACCTGTTCTATGATTCCTCGGCTGTCGTCAGGCGACCAACCCTTGCAACGCATCAGCGAGAGTGCCGGAGATCCATCGTTTCGCAAAAGGCACAACTCCTGCGCAGGTGGACCCGGTTGTGCGGACGGTACGCGTTACCCGCATAGGTGAGCTATGCGCGGGGCAAGATAAGCGGGGAGAACCCGCCAGGCGACGACGAGAGGGCCTGGATTCTTGTCTGATGGGGCCATACCCCCTGGAGTGGCAGGACTCGACCTGTTGTCATGCGGCCTCGTGGTCCGTCTCCTGTGTCGATGTGGCGAAAGGGACAGGGCTTCTGCAAGCCCCTGGCTTTAGCCATAGGTACATGACTCACCTGCTGACGTAGTTCCGTGGTCATGCGCTGGTCAGGCATACGTCGGCGGTGGGATGCCAAGACTGTCCATCAGATCGGTGAGTGGCATTCGCCGAAGACGGGCGAGCGCATCAAGCGCGGCGAGGCGCCGCGCGTCGTGTTGCTCGAACTCATCCGTTATCATCTTTAATTCATCGAGTTCCGTGGGGGTGATAGCCTCCGCTTGACGCTTCGCCACTAACTCGTTAAAGCGTTGCCGCGCCGTGGCGGGGACGCCCTCATTGACCTGAAGCAGTAGCACTGTCTCTGACTGGCTCAGGCGCCTTTCCTCGCGCTCCGCACGGAGCGCGAGGACATGGTCGACAAACGCGGCAAGCTCTTCCGGCGGCAATTGCGACACCGCGCGGAGCAGTTGCTCGGTGGAAATCTCGGCTTCGATTGGAATTGTCGGCATACTCATCACCGCCCGCGGCTATTCTACGACAAGAAAGGCAACTTATTCCCGTTCGATGGTCGGGAACAGGCGCGCCTCGCGGGCCACGGGCGTGCCGGGGTCGAGGTAGCCCCAGCCGCCGGAGGCCGAGGGCGGCTGTTCGCCCAGGCCCAGCGCTTGGCGCAATGCGGTCATCTTGGCCGGCATGGCCGGCAGCAGCAGCGAGGCGGCGATGCCTAGCGTTTCGGCGGCGTAGTAGAGCGTCGTGCCCACGCCCTCGATGTCGCCGTTCTTATGGGCCGTCCACGGCTTCTTATCCTCAAGGTAGCGGTTGACTCGCTGCGCCAGCCCGATCGCCTCGGCCAGGACCAGGCTTGGCTCCATCGCCTCGACATGCGCCCACACGCGCGCAGGCGCGGCCGCCGCCACGTCGCGCAGGTCGCGGTCGACGTCGAACTCCTGCCCCGGCTCGGGGATGACGCCGCCGCAGTAGCGGTTGATCATGGACACGGCGCGGTTGGCGCCGTTGCCAAGGTCGTGCGCCAGGTCGGCATTGTAGCGCGTCACTAGCAGGTCGCGCGTGAAGTCGAGGTCGTTGCCGAAGGCCATCTCGCGCAGCAAGCAGTAGCGCATGCCGTCGACGCCGAGCAGGCCGGAGAGGGCTAGGGGGTCACGAAACAGGCGCAGCGCCTCCTGCCGCTCGGCCTCCTGTAGCTCCGTACGGTCGCTCTTGCCGCCCTTGAAGCCGCCGATGGTCCAGTAGCCGTGCACGTTGAGGTGTTGGTAGACCGGGATGCCGGCGGCCTGCAGCATGCAGGGCCAGTAGATGCCGTGCGGCTTGAGGATGTCCTTGGCCACGAGGTGCTGCGCGGCCGGCCAGTAGCGCCGATATAAGTCGCCGTCGGGATAATCGAGCGCCGAAACGTAGTTTATCAGCGCGTCGAACCAGACGTAGGTGACGTAGTTCTCGTCGAAGGGCAGGGTAATACCCCAGGTGAGGCGGCTCTTGGGGCGCGAGATGCACAGGTCGTCGAGCGGCTCGCGCAGGAAGGCCAGCAGCTCACGGCGGTACTGCTCGGGGCGCACCAGGTCGGGCTGCTCGGTCAACAGATCAATGAGCCATTCTTGATAGCGGCCCATGCGGAAGAAATAGTTCTGCTCGGCGATGTATTGCGGCACGGTACCATGCTGGGGGCAGCGGCCGTCGACGAGTTCCTTCTCGGTATAGAAGCGCTCGCAGCCGACGCAGTAGAGGCCGCCATACTCGCCGAAGTAGATGTCGCCGGCGTCGTAGACCTTTTGCAGGATCTCCTGGACGACGCGCTTGTGCCGCTCCTCAGTGGTGCGGATGAAGTCGTCGGGGGCGATGTCGAAGCGCGGCCACATGGCGCGGAAGGCGCCGCTGACGCGGTCGGCCAGTTGTTGCGGCGTCTCGTCATTGGCGGCGGCCATCAGCGCGACCTTATCGCCGTGCTCGTCGGTCCCCGTCAGGAAGCGGCTGTCCTGGCCGTAGAGGCGATGGTAGCGCGCCAGGGCGTCGGCCAGCGTCGTCGTGTAGGTCGAGCCCAGGTGCGGCTCGCCATTGACGTAATAGATGGGCGTGGTGATGTAGAAAGTGTCAGGCATATACGTATTCTACCGCACTTCTACCGTGCGGCCGCCCGCCGCGAGGAATGCCTGGGGGCTTCTGCTTCTCAGAACCCCAATCCACCGTGGTCAACCCACACGCGGTAATCGCCCAGGATCGTCGCATTGACGCCGGCCGTATCATCGGCCCAAATCTGCTCAGCCACCACGCGCCGTTCTTTGCCGCCCTGTCGACGGACGCTGAGCAGGATGCCCCGCCGGTCATCGACGTCGGCTACGTCCAGCACAGTTACCGGCTCGGCATGGCCGGATTCGTCGGGGTCGCGCCAGGTCGCCGCGAAGGGCGTCTGCAAGGCATCGGTGAAGTACGCCGTGAAGCCGCTCAATTGCTCGTCTCGCCCGTTGGCATCCACTGTGATCTCGGCCAGACGCTCCGTCTGGTCGGGAAGTTTGGCGACATCTTCCATCCCGTACATCGCTCCTCCTTGTCCACCACTATTGAGCAAGGGCTATGCCCCGAACTGTTCGCGCATCCACGCCTCAAGCCCCTGCTCTGCCGCTTGTAAAGCGTCGTCGAGACTGGCGTACGTCTCGCCGCCTTCCCAGACCATGCCACCTATATCCAGGGCGCGGATGAAGGAATGGCTGTAGTCGTCCTGCCCGATCTCGATCCAGCCGTGGGTCTTGACCCACTCCGTCATGCGCGGGTACGCGTCTTCGACGGGCGATATCATACGCCTTTCCTCCTCATCTTCCAGCCACCATGTCTTCGTGAAAGTGATAAGAGCGCCGTCAACTCGGCGGCGTTGCCCTCGACCTCGACTCATGCTACCAAGAGTTCATTCTCCAGGGCCATTTAGTTCTCGGGGCAGGACGGCTGGACTGGGGTAGGGGCGTCTTGCATATGCCCAGGTCGCGCCGCCAACGGGCGTATGCAAGACGCTCCTACCCCCCGGGAATCGCCCACGCGATCGACAACTAAATGGCCCTGTCATTCTCAGTCACGATTGACTTTAGCTGCATAGCTCTATGCGAGAGGTTACAGGGGCATAGCACGCCGCCCTATCGCACATAATGCGTGAACACGGTATGCATGTTGGGCATATCGACATCCATCGCAAAGTTGAAAGGAAGACGATTATCGTATCTAACCGCCCATTAGGTGCGATACGGCGGTAGTTTTGACAGCAGGCTCCACATTAGTCTAAGATAGGGCCGGACGTTGGCGGTGGGGAGGGTTGAGTGTACCGAATAGCACGTGCGCTGCTGCTAGTCACTCTGCTACTTTCAACTGGAGCATCCACCATCTGCGGAATGCTCCAGTTCGAAGTTCTATGCAGAGGCAACATCAACCAGCAGCTGTATGGTTGACCGAGACAGGCACTAACAAAATAGGGGTCGTTAACCCGCGCTCCGGTGCAAGGTGTGGCAGCGCTGGCAGTAACCTCTCCATGCCTCAACCAGGGACATGGACTGCTACGTGTCCCATGGAGATCAACCGGGTGCTTCCCACCATGACGCGGCTATCCAGTGGTAAAGTCCTTGTGACGGGTGGCTGCGATGGCGATGACTACTTCTACGGATCGTGTTCAAAGGATAGTTTGGCCAGTGCAGAACTATACGCTCCAAGTACTGGCAGATGGACTCCAACGTCTTCAATGGGCACACGGCGTTCAGGCCAAACCGCAACACTGCTTCCCGATGGGCACGTCCTTGTGTCAGGGGGCTGCCTTAACGCCTGCACCACGGTCCTCAACACGGCCGAGTTATACGATCCTCATACCGGTACATGGAAGCCAACTAGCTCGATGACCACAGCACGTTTGGGTCAGACCGCGACATTGCTACTCAACGGGCAGGTCCTCGTTTCGGGGGGGTGCCACAGTTCGACCGGCGTGTATGGATGTACTGACCTTCTGGCAAGTTCCGAATTGTACGATCCCCGCACGGAAACGTGGAGCACAACCGGCTCGATGACCATTCCACGCGGTAGTCATACGGCAACGTTATTCACCAGCGGCCAACTCAAGGGTCGGGTCCTTATCGCGGGAGGCTGCGCCAATGCTCCATGCCATATTGGCCTAGCCAGTGCTGAGCTTTACAACCCCAGCACTGGCAACTGGAGCACCACAGGTTCGATGAGCACCGTGCGTACTGGCCATACCATGACGATGCTGCAGGACGGGCAGGTGCTGGTTGCAGGGGGCTGCATACCAGCATGTGGTACTGTTTTTGACAGCGCAGAACTATATGACCCGAGTACCGGCAGATGGATGCCCACTGGTTCGATGACCAAAGCTCGTGTTGGCCATACCGCGACATTGCTGACCACTGGCAAGGTTCTCATCGCCGGTGGATATGGACCTGGCTGCTGTCCCATTAAGAGTCTTGACAGCGTTGAATTGTATGACCCTGCTTCCGGCACGTGGACAGCTACTGCTTCCCTAGACACCGGACGCTATGAACAGGCCGCGACACTGTTGCAGGACGGGCAAGTTCTTGTTGCAGGGGGTGGTGATGTGGCCGGTGATTGGTCCCGTATCCTCTCCAGCGCGGAGCTGTACTCTAGCTCAACCAGCGGCCCACTGCCGACTCCTTTACCACCTCCTGTAGCCTCATCGCTTCTCCCATCCACGCCTGGCGGAGGATACGCGCTTCATTTCAATGGCCACGATGACGCCGTTCTAGACTCGTACAACCTCGTCGGAGAGGCGGGCAACGGCGGGGGACGGCCGATTACACCATAGAATTATGGGTGAATCCCGCACCATATCAGCGTCCTTTCGCCGCTGTCATGAGCACCTTTGATGACGATCCGCATCGAACGCACTTTTCCTATGGAGCAGGGTACGTGCTCGAGCAGGACTATAACAACACGAATGAGTATGTCTGGACTATCGGCCACGGCGACCAAGGCCAAGGGACCAACAACCCCGTCCAGCATACACCGCCGTTTCGCATCTCGGCGGGTAGCTGGCATCACGTCGCCATCGTCTACCGACAAAGCCAGCAACTCGTTTCAGTATATGTGGACGGACGGCGGCGCGCACAGAAAAAAGGCTTTCTGATGCCCTTTCTCTATGCACCGCAGCAACCGTTGTATTTGGGCACGACGCAGTGCTGCTACGGCCAGCGTGACGATCGCCACTGGGTCGGTATGGTCGATGACTTGCGCATCTCACGCACCCCTCGTTACAGCGGGAAGTCCCTCTCGCCGCCGCGCCACGCTTTTGTTGCCGATGGCGCAACGATCGCGTTGTACGGTTTCGACGAAGGGGACGGACAGTACACGGCCTCCGATACGGCATACAATAACTATCCCGGCACACCATTTACAGGTGATGACACGGCGCAGCCCTCCGAGAGGACGTTGGTCCATCGCTACGGCCCTAGCGGCGGGTTCCTCGACTGCGCGCGCCCTGCGGACTTCTCCGGCGCTTGCCCGCCGAACGTGAAGATGTGGGTAGCATCGCCGCTCCCGCCAGCGCCACTCGCGCTCTTGCACCCGCCAACCATTCCCGAAGGTGTCGTGTGGGATCCGCCGATCGCTACCGACGGCGCGCATAAAGGCCCAAACCCGTATCCATGGATGATGTCCGTTCAGGTGAGCAAGGGTCAGGGCCTTGTCCTGCGCGACGTGCGGTTGGGCATGCGGTACATGGCAGAAGATATGGGTGTGGCCTACGTAACCGTCACAACGTCGCGCACAGGTTCGGGGGGATACACGGCCGGTTTGACGCCGACCGACGATGGGCTAGGGCAGAGTAGACTTGTGAATTTCCGCATCGTGAATCCTGGGAACGTCGGCGAGGGCGGCGCCGGCGGCGCTAGCGCCAATGCGCTGAATATCCTGGCCACCTACGAGATCGATATCCCTCCCACTTCCCCGAAGCGTGGAGCCTCGACCGACAAGCTATTTATAACGCAACGATACGAATTCCTGCCCACTGTCAAAGAGAAGGATAACCCTGATAAGGCGTGCGAAGCGAGCCAGGACCCCCCGGTCGGCCGTATCTTCTTCCCAGGGCTTACCTGCGCGATTTTTCGCCCAACTGTCCACTACGTCTTCGTAGGCACAGGAGGTGACAAGCTAACCAGTGTACAGACGGCGCAACGGCTGGTCTTCACGCCGGACCAAAAGCCTCTGCGTGGCTTCACGGTGATCCACGACTGTGCGACGAATGAATGGGGAACGCCCACCCAACCGTGCCGCTTCCCCGTCGTTAAGCGCCTTCCGGCTCCGAATTGTTTGACCTGGGAACCCAAATGCTTGCCAATAATAACCGAGGCCGATCCTCCCCTTTCCGATAGAGCGGGGCCAGGCGTGCAGTTGAAGGAGAATCAAGATCCTCTTACGAAGGCACTCGTGCTACCAATTATTCACGATGGTGCAATGATAAAAGATCCTACCACGCATCACCCCTGGGACAACCTGCACTTAACGAGCGATGCGTCGGGCATGGTCTCACCACCTATCCCATCGCCCCCGGATGTGAGGAATGCATCCATTTCCATTGGCGCTGGGACGCCTATTTCGGGAACCCCCGATACGGGCACGGGCACCCGCTCATCCCGCAGGGCAGCCGCCAGGACGTCACTATTGCTGTAGTACCGGCACAGCCGTGTGAGAGTAGCCCAATTGGCGAGGGACCGGGTTGCGACGATGCAGTTGTGCATAGCCTAACGGCTCTGGCACACATTCCGTGCTCCGCCCCTACTACCAGACCTCCTATTATCTACCTCCGTTCCTCTCAGCTCACGAGTAGCACGCGTCGGCGGAGTAAGT
>JAABUO010008829.1_pt1 | contig 11340 bp, 9 predicted proteins | sample 5559291 | NCBI WGS metagenome assembly JAABUO01 (sample SAMN10711878, study PRJNA513372) | rock metagenome | isolation source: Antarctica rocks | place: Antarctica: Victoria Land, Finger Mt sud | reverse complement strand
TCGTGTACGCGGCCCTGGCGACCGGCCTGTGCGTGCTCGCCGCGCTCATCCCCGCACTGATCCGCACCCGAACCCCCGCCGCCCTCATCCTCACCCGCGACTAGCGAGACTCGGTCCCGGGCCGGGTATGCACCCCCCCTTACATCCCGCTCGCACCCATTCGCCGTCAGAATCCGCGCCAACATCCCAGGAACCCATACCCATTCCCGTTCGGCTGTTGGCGAGGGCCGCTCGGCGCTGGCAAAAACCTCTCGGACGGCGGCCAGGACTGAGTCGACCGCCCCTGCCGTAGCAATAAGAGACTTCTGTATCCGGGTATCGATGGGTCGACAGCCTGCGAAGCCCTGGATCACCGGCCTCGCCCGGGCCGGACGTTGGTCAGTGTCTAGAACAAAGCCCCGTCCCGAACAGGGGATCATTCACTTCCGGCTCCTCAAGTGCGTCACGGCTGCGGCTCAGGTCGGTTGACGGGTCAGCCGCTGCGCAGCGGGTCCTGCGGTGGGCGGTGAGGGACAGCTGGCCGAGCACGCCGGCGGCGACGGGGCAGGAGCCGGCAAGCAGGAGGAGCGCGGCGGTGGTGTGGCCGGCGAGGGTGCCGGCGGCGGCGGCTCCGGCTGCGGTGGCGGTGATCTTCGCACCGGCTCCGAGGGTGAAGACCTGGGTGCGTGCAGCGGCCGGTGCGTGGTGGTGGCGGGTCATGAGGAGGGCACCGAACAACGGCCCGGTGCTGAGGCCGGAGACCGCGAACAGGACAGCGGTCACCTGGAGACCGGAGGGAAGGACGGCGGCGACGGCCAGGGGGACGCCGGCCGCGGCGAGTCCGCCCATCACGACGGTCGGAGCGTGGTCGGGTGCGGCGGGCCGCCACGTCCACGCCAGTGAGCCGACGAGCCCCCCGGCCGCAACGGAGGTCAGCAGCCAGCCGGCCGCCGCGGGGTGCCGGTGCTGCTCGGCCAGCAGGACGGCGATGACCGGCAGGGCCCCGAGCCCGACCTGGCCCAGGCAGGTGGCGCCGGTCACGGCGGCCAGGACCCTGTTCCGAACCAGGATCCGGCCGCCGGCCAGGAGCTCGCCCGCGGCCGGCGGGGAGACGTCCGGGTGGTGCGCCGGGATGGGCAGGACGGCGATGAGCACGGCACCGACGGCCGCCCCGGTGGCCAGAGCTGCGGTGGCCAGCACGGGGGAGGTCGAGGTAGCCAGCACGGCCGCAGCCGCTGGGCCGATGACCCCGGCGCTGTTGTAGGTCAAGGAGTCCAGGCCGAACGCGCGGGGGAGCCGTTCGCCGGGGACCAGGGCGGACAGCTGGCTGGTCAGCCCGCCGGTCAACGCGGGGCCGCAGCACCCGCCGGCGACCAGGACAGCCAGGACCCGACCACCGGCAGCGGCAGCCGTCCGAGTCCGGCGGCGGCGACGGCCAGCGCGCACCCGAACCCCAGCGCCGCACCCGCAACAACCAGGCGGGGTCGCGATGCCCGGTCGGCGAACAGACCGACAACCGGGGCGGCGACGACGTGAGGGACCAGCAGGGCCGCAACCGCAGCGCCGCCGGTCGAGGCGCTGCCGGTGCGCTGTGCCGCCAACAGCAGGAGTGCGACCCGGGCGCCCTCATCGGCCAGGCGCACGAGCACCGCCCCGACCGCGTAGTGGGCCAGCCGACCGATCACGGCCCACCCCCCGGATTGCCAGCTGATCGTCACCGGTTCGGCGGGTGACGGTAAGCAGCCTTGCCGCCCGTCGCGTCACCTGTCAAGGTGGTGATATGCCGTTTGACTTCGTCGCTGACCGGCCGGGGCTGAACTTTGTCGCTACGGTCGCCGAGCGCGGGAGCACCGACCTGGAGAAGCTGCACACCGGCGACGACCTCGCCCGCTGGGTGGCGCAGTCCGGGCTCACCCCCGACCCACTCCGGGTGACCGCCGCCCAGCTCGAGAAGGCCAGATCCCTGCGGGAGGCGATGTTCGCGCTGATCACCGCGCTCATCGACCGGACGCCGCCCCAGCCGGTCGACCGAGAGCTGGTCAACGCTGCCGCGGCCCGACCCCGGCCCCACCTCCGGCTCACCGCCGCAGGCGCCGTGCACCGGACCGGCGACCTCGACTCGGTCCTCGCCCTTCTGGCCGAGGACTGTCTCGCCCTGTTCGACGGGCCCGACCGGGACAGCCTGAGCCGGTGCGCCGACCCCAGGTGCACACGACCCTTCATCGACCGCTCCCGAGGCCACCGCCGCCGCTGGTGTGGGATGAAGGGCTGCGGCGACCGCGCCAAGGCCGCCGCGTACCGGCAGCGACAGCACACCGGGCAACCTCGGACCTGACACCGCCGGAACACCCCGCGCCTCTGGTGGACAGCGGCCCCCCGGCCGCCCCGCGGTGGCCCACAACGCGATCGCGGGCCGCGACAAACTGGATTGGCGACCGGCGTCCGTGAGCCACCCTGACCACGGGTAGCCCGACCTCAGCCCCGGGGGACCGCCGTGGCTTCGTGGATAAGTAAGCATATTCATTTAGAGCCGTCGGGGCAGCGTCGCAGGTCGCAGTGGTGGGTGCCGATGGGCGAGAGGAACCGGCAGTCGTAGATCGCTCCCCGCAGCCGTTCGGCACCAATCGTTGGTTGCGAAGGCTGCCTTACCTTCACCACGCGGGTCCTTCACCGGTGCAAAGCGGTGGCGCAGGGCCGCCCCAGGGCCGAGGCTGCATCCATGACCGGAACCATCTACCTCGGCGGCGGGGGCAGCGCCCAGCAGGAGGCGGCCGTCTGGGACGCGATGCTGCGGTCGCGGCCCCGCGTCCTGTACTGGCCCTTCGCTTTGGGCGGCGACATGCTCACTAACGCCGAAGGCTGGCTGAGCGACTCACTGGCGGCCCACCAACCGGGCCTGGACCTCGTGACGTGGACGTCACTGAACGGACACCACGCCGAGGAGATGGCCGGCTTCGACCTACTCTTCGTCGGCGGCGGTAACACTTTCGACCTGCTCGCCCACCTGCACCGGCACGACGCAACCGGGTGGGCCGCTGACTTCACCGCGGCCGGCGGAGCCTTCTACGGTGGCAGCGCCGGCGCGATCCTGTCTGGGCAGACGATCTCCATCGCGAGCTGGTACGACCCCAATGAAACCGGCCTAGCCGACCATGACGGGCTGGCCCTGGTGCCCGGCGTCGCCGTGCTGCCGCACTACGAGGTCGGCCAGCAGCAGCGCGCCCAAGTCTGGAGCGCCGAACACGACCTGGCGGTGCTGGGCGTGCCGGAGACCGCTGGCTGCATGGTTGCGAATGGGCAGCTGCAAGTGCTCGGGACGGACCCGGTCTGGTGGGTGTGTAGCGAACGGGTGGAGCAACTGGATCCGGGCCGTGTCGTGAGCACAGCTAACCAACCTTGGGGGTCCACACAGGACCCTCAATGACACATTGCTGCGGAGCCTCAAAGCGTGCCCCGGTCCGGGCACGAATCTCCGTCCAGCAAAGGCAGCGACGACCGCGGACGTACTGCCCGATCCCTGGCCGGATCGCCGCTGACACGCTGATGCCCTCCGCCGCCGACGGCTGCAGCAGGAGCGGATCAGCGGCTCGCTTGCGGCTGTGGTCACCCCGGCACGGGCTTCGGTCCAGAGCGACTGGGGGACCTGTGGCGGCTGCGCGGAAGCCGCGCTGGCTCAGCAGCACGATCAGGGGTCTGAGTAGCAACCGCGCAGGATCCTCCGCTAACGAGTGAGGATGGCGGTTTTCAGTCCTCGGCAGTGCGTGGGTCGCGGAGCGGACGGAGCTCGTCCCCGAGGCTGTCGGGGTCTGTGAAGTGGTAACGGCCGAGCAGGTTGATGTGGTCGTGAACGAGCGGGGAGAGCCGCTCGACGTCGGCGTCGTCAGGGTGTCCGCCAGACCGGAGTTGGGTGAGGGCGGCGTCGAGGTAGCGGGTGTTCCACAGCACGATGGCGTTGAGGACGAGGCCGAGGGCGCCGAGCTGGTCCTCTTGGCCTTCCCGGTAACGCTGGCGGAGTTGGCCGCGCTGGCCGTGGAAGACCTGGCGGGCGAGGGCGTGGCGGCTCTCGGTGCGGTTGAGCTGGGTGAGGATGCGTCGCCGGTAGGGCTCGTCGTCGAGGTAGGCGAGCAGGTAGAGCGTCTTGGCGATCCGGCCGAGTTCGGCGACGGCGCGCCCGGTTGGGGTGGGCCGTCCGCCGCCTTGCAGGACGCGCAGGATCTCGCTGGCGCGCACGGCGCCGGTGGACAGGCTGCCGGCGACGCGAAGCAAGTCGTCCCAGTGCGTAGCGATCAGGCTGGTGTCGACTCGGTGGCGGGCGATCCCGTTCAGTGCGCCGTAGTCAGCGGTCCGGTCGGCGCGCCAGAACCGAGCGTCGCCGAGGTCGGCGAGGCGGGGGCTGAACTGGTAGCCGAGCAGGCGGAACAGGCCGAAGACGATGTCGGTGTAGCCGGCGGTGTCGGTCATCAGCTCGTGGGGGCGCAGGCTGGTCTGCTGCTCGAGGAGACCCTCGAGGATGTACAGGCTGTCGCGCAGGGTTCCGGGGACGACGACGGCGTGGAAGCCGGAGAACTGGTCGGACAGGAAGTTGAGGTAGGTGACGCCGCGGCCGGGTCCGAAGTAGCGCGGGTTGGGCCCGGCGTTCAGCGTGCGGACGGGGACGACGAAGCGCAGCCCGTCGGCGCGCAGGTAGTTCTGCTCGACCCAGGACAGTCGTGCTCGGGTCAACGCCGCCCGGCCGGGCTGGACCAGCGGTTGCAGGCCGATGTTGCCGGCCTCGGCGATGAGTACGCCGCACACCGACAGGTGCAGCTCCTCGGCGCGGCTGGCGCCTTCGGACACGTGGGTGAACTCGGTGGGGAAGCCGGTCCAGCTGGCGACCTCGAGCAGCAGGTCGGGCAGGTCCACCCGCGGCAGCAGCGCGGTGACCTGCTCACGCAGGGCGAGCAGGCTTGCCGGCTCGTCCAGCCGGTCCAGTGGGGTGAGCACCGGCCGGTCCCGGCCCTCGACGGTCTCCACCTGCACTGCTGTGTTGCCGGGCAGTCTGGCGGCGACCGCGCGGTAAGCGGTGTCGAGCTCGTCAGCCAACTCGGTCAGTTCGCGGTCCGCTGAGGTGTCGTGGCCAAGGCTGCGGCAGACCTCGTCGCGGGCGGAATCCCAGGCCTGGCCGGTGAGCAGCCGGGCGCGGGGGTCGGCCCACCGAGAGCTGGTGGGGCCGAAGACGTCTCGGCGGCGCAGCGCGTCCCGAAGCCGCTCGAGCACGCAGAAGGTGTAGGCGCGGCGGTCGAGCTGCCCGTCGGGGGCGGTGACGAGCCGCTGCCACACCCCGGTGGCCAGTTCCAGCGGCACTTCGTCGGCCTGCACCCGGCGCCGCCCCTCCAGATCCCGGAGGGCGTCCAGGGCGGTGAGCACCGGCTGCCCGCCGGCGGTCGCACTGAGCTGCAGGCCGTCGAGCAGGGTGGGCAGGAACCGGCGGACGTGGCTGTAGCGGGACAGCAGCTGCTCGACCCAGGACTCCGGCTGTCGGGACAGCTCGTTGACCGCTTCCACCGCGTCGGCGAGCTGGGCGTGGGACATGCCGCGCTGCTCCAACGCAGCCCAGAGCGCGGGCAGGCCACCGCGGCCGGCATCGGGCGGGTCGAGCAGGACATCGACAGCATCGCGCAGCGAGCGGGCGGCGACGTCGAGGGCGGGTAGCCCGCGCAGCCGCTCCCGCTGCTCGGCGCGTTGGCTGCGGGACAGCAGCCCGGCCAGCAGTCGGTCCAGCAGGTCGAGCATGTCGTCGGTGGCGTCGGTCTGCAGCTGCCGGGCGGCGGCGAGCAGACTCGCGGTCCGCCGCGGCTCGGCCATCCGTGCCAAGGCCTGCGCCCGGGCCGCCTGGGCATGGCGGGCGAGGGTAGCGACCCGGCCGGGCGGCAGCCCCGACAGGTTCAGCTCACCGACGCCGAGCTGGCGGATCTCGGCGAGCCGGCCCAGGGCACCGAGCAGCCCCGCGGCGGTGACGCTGGTCGGCCCGCGGCGCAGCCGCTCCAGCTGGGAGGTGCGGGTGGCCTCATCGACGGTCAGCAGGTCCGCGAGCCGCCGTCGCTGCTGCTCGTCGGGCAGTGCCGCAAGCTCGGCGTGCAGCTGCTGCGCCGCCTGCTCGCGGGCGGTCGCGACCAGGCGCTCCAGCAGGCTGGAACCGGGCAGCAGCACCTTGGCCTCGATGAGGCGGGCGGTGGCCAGGTCGAACAGCACACTGGCCCGGTCCGCCGACGTACGGGCCCGGGTAGCCAGCCAGCCGGTCAGGTCGGCCTGCACCGCAGGATCTGAGAAGTCCCGTTAGCCGTACGCGCGGCGGATCTGCTCGGCGTGCTCCCACTGGGTGGACTGCCGCCGGGCGTAGCCCTTGAGCACATCAGGGTCGTCGATGTCGAGCTGCGCCGCGAGGTAGACCACCACCGGTGCTGGCATGTCGGTTGGGTCGGCCAGGAACCTGCCGAGGAACCGCACCGTGCCCAGCTGCAGCGCGAACCCCAGCCGGTTGTGCGCGCCCCGACGGGCGTCGACCAGCTCCCGATCACCGGCGTCGAGGTGGAAGTAGCGGTCCAGCTGCGCCTGGGACGGCTCGCCCCCGTAGAGGCCGTAGCCGCCATGGTCACCCGACGACAGCGAGTCGGACACCTGCAAGCACCACCCTTCGCTGCGATCTCGACGTGTCGTCCTACGGGTCCCCAGCACCGTGCGAGCCGCTGCTGATAACTAACGTTCTCCGCAGCGTCCGGCGTGTCCTGCTACCGATAACCCGTGGTGAGGTGCAGGCTAACGCCTGGTTAGAACTTCCGATAACAGGTAACCGGGTGTTCTGCCTCATGGGAGGTGATGTAGTTCCGCGGTGGGCGAGAATCTCGCCGAGTGGCGTCGGGTTCGTGAAATTCCGGCGTTGGCGCCGTTCCGTTGGCGCGCATCACTGCTCCTTTCGGGTTTCGACCTGAGCCGGTCGTGTAGCGGGCCGAGCCGCACCGGCATACGCTGTCCCCGGCAGCAGCACCTGCCAGCCTCCGAACCAGGCTCTCCTACGCAGAGCTGGTAACGATGGGACAAGGGTCTCCGACTCGTGCCAGATTTTTCCTGTCGTGCCTCAAACCACGGCCGGGCGCGTGGGGCTTGGCCGGATGGGATCAGGCATGACCGACAACAAGCGCGCCAAGCGGGATGCCCGCGAACGGCAAAGGAAGACCGGTGAGCGGTACGTGGCCGCCCGGCGCCGCAGCGCCCAGCACGAGCGGTACTTCGAGGCCGACTGCTGCGCGAACTGCCTGGAACGACTTCCCGACGATGTCGAGGGACTGTTCTGCTCCGAGTTGTGCATGCAGACCTGCGACACCGTCCGCTACTGGCGCCGCGTCGTCCGCGACGGCCGCTACGAGCGGCCGGACGTCCGCGAGGCGGTGGGGACCCGCGTCGCCTTCCTTCTCGCCGGTGGTTACGGCAAGGCCGCGCGGCGGCTGAGCCGGGACATCAGGAACCAGGTTTGGGCGCGGGACGGCGCCGTGTGCCGCCAGTGTGGCAAGCCAGGCGAGGAGATCGACCACATCGAGGGCGACTCCCCGGATCCAGACAACCTGCAACTGCTCTGCAAGGACTGCCACCGCGCCAAGACCAATGAGCGGATGCGGCCAGCCACCGGCGAGCAGAAGAAGCTCATCGCCGCCCTGGTCGCGACCAGGGTTGAGCCGGAGGTTCCGGCGCTTCTGGCGGACGACGAGGTGCGCTGGAAGGCGGAGTGGTCCAGCCTGAAGAAGGCGCGCCGCGAGCGACTGCTGGATGAGATGCGGGCGGTAGGTCTGGACCTAGCCAACTACCTTGGCGCGAGCCGTGCCGAGCTGATCGACGCACTCTGTGACGAACTCGAGTACGACGACTACGAGGCGCGCGGGATCGACGACGACTCGGGGTTCGGCCCGGACAGCTACTTCGCACACGCGATGGCCAAGGGTGACTAACCAGCTCGGCGCGCGCGCGCCGCTGTCCGTCACGCATCCCGACCTCGCCGCCCAGTGGCACCCGACCCGCAACGGTCACCTGGCACCGGACGCCGTTCGCGCTGGGACGAGCGCCAAGGTGTGGTGGCTCTGTGCGAAGGGTCATGAATGGGACGACACACCCAGCCACCGCACGTCACGTGGGAGTGGTTGCGCCGTCTGTGCAGGCAAGCGGATCCAGCTCGGCTGCAACGACCTCGCCACCACGCGCCGGGACTTGGCCTCGCAGTGGCACCCGACCCGCAACGGGGACGTCCAACCGACCGACGTGACCGCCGGGTCATCGAAGCGCTACTGGTGGGTCGACGAGTACGGCCATGAGTGGCAGTCACAGGTGAACAACCGAGCCAACGGCACCGGGTGTCCGTACTGCTCGAACAACTCGGTGCTGGCCGGATTCAACGACCTCGCCACCATACGTGCGGACATCGCAGCTGAGTGGCACCCGACGAAGAACGGAGACCTGACGCCTTCGGGGATCGCGTCGCAGTCCGGTCGCAAGGTCTGGTTCCGGTGTAGGGACGGCCACGAGTGGCAGTCGACGGTGGGAAACCGAACAGCGCTCGGTCAGGGGTGCCCCGTGTGCGCCGGGCAGAAGGTGCTCGCCGGGTTCAACGATCTGGCCACGACCAACCCGACGCTCGCAGCCGACTGGCACCCGACCCGCAACGCGCCCGTGACCCCACGCGACGTGTTCCGGAGCACAGCCAAGCCCTTCTGGTGGCGCGACGCCCTCGGGCACGAATGGGAGGCCAGCGCCAACGAACGGTCTAACGGCAGCAACTGCCCCTACTGCTCCGGTCAGCGCATCTTGGTCGGCTTCAACGACCTCGCGACCCGCAACCCCACCCTCGCGGCCGAGTGGCACCCGACCCGAAACACCGACCGGACTCCCCAGATGGTCACGCTGATGAACGGCACCAAAGCGTGGTGGCGGTGCGCTTCGGGGCACGAGTGGGAATCGATCATCGCCTCACGGTCCACCGGGGTCGGATGTCCGGCCTGCGGCGGAGCGATCGTCGTACCAGGAGTGAACGACCTGGCTACCCGTGCGCCCGATGTCGCAGCCACCTGGCATCCGACTCGGAATCTGCCGATCGCTCCGGAGACGATCGCCGTCTACTCCAACCGCAAGATGTGGTTCCAGTGCCCCGAGGGTCACGAGTGGCTCTCGACCGTGAACAACCGCACACACGGCCAGGGCTGCCCGGAGTGCGCCGAGAGAGGGGGCTTCAACCCCGGCAAGCCGGGCTACGTCTACTTCCTCGAACACCAATCCATGCGGGCATACAAGGTCAGCATCACCAACGTCGGCACCAACCGACTCGCCGCGTTCCAACTCCGCGGGTGGCAGGTGCTAAACCTCGAACTATTCGCAGTGGGCACCCACGCGGCCGTCGTCGAGCGAGCGATCAAGCGGTGGTGGCGAGCTGACATCGGCCTACCCGCCTACCTCGGCCGAGAGGACATGCCCCAGACCGGTGGCTGGTCCGAGACGATCTCCGTCGACGGGACCACAGCCATCGAGTGCACCGAACGAATCCGGCGAGAGGCGACAGCCGCGCGAGGATGCGTCAGGTGGGTGAGACAACCGATCCCGCCTCTTGCGTCAACCACGTGAGACGGCCCGGACTTTGGCCGCTCGTGCGGCAGGTTCGATGAGACAGGACAGGGTGTGTCCGATGGTGAGTGGAGCGGACGCGGTCGGCGCCTATCTACAAGGCCTCGATGAAGACCTCACGGAGCGGTTCAACGGCTACCGCACCCACCTGCAGACCCAGCCGCGGGCCGCGAACACCCGCCGCACCTACACCGGCCGGGTCGGCGGCTACCTCGCCTGGCTCGCCGAACTCGACCCGGTCATCCGCCGACTGCAGGGCGACCCGTTCACCCACGGCCATGCCCGCGACTACACCATCCGCGACTACCGCACCCACCTGATCACCGACCGCCGCGCCAAACCCGCCTCGGTCAACCTCGCCCTCGCCGCACTCGACCACTTCTACCGCTGGATCGGGCTCGGGCCGGCCCGGGTCCGCCGCGAGGACCTGCCACAAGCCGCCCCACGAGCACTGACCGTCGAGGAGACCCGCCGGCTGCTGCGCGCCGCCGAACGCGGCGCCCAGCTCGGCACCCCCGCCGGCGTGCGGGACCGGGCGATCGTCACCGTGCTGCTGTTCACCGCCCTGCGCATCGCCGAGCTCGCCGCCCTAAACCGCGACGACGTCGCCATCAGCGCCCGCAAAGGACTGCTCACCGTCCGCCACGGCAAAGGCGACCGCTACCGGGAAGTCCCGCTCAACGCCGAGGCCCGCGACACCCTCGACGCGTGGCTCGCCATTCGCGCCAAGCTGCCCAACAGCGACCGGGAGCCACTGTTCCTCTCATTGAAGGGACAGCGGCTGTCCGCCCGGGCGATCGACCTCGCCATCCGCCACCTCGGCCACCAAGCCGACGTCGACACCTCCGCCCACACCCTGCGCCACACCTGCCTGACCCGACTCGTCCGCGCCGGCATGGACATCGTCCTCGTCGCCGAACTCGCCGGACACTCCCGACTCGAAACCACCCGCCGCTACAGCCTCCCCAGCGACGCCGACCGACAGGCCGCCATGGACGGCCTCACCGTCGACTACTGACCAGACGCCAGACAGCCGCCCTTAGCGGAGGATCCTGCGCCGTTGCTACTCACGCCCCGATCTGGCCGTTCAGCGCCTTGTGGGGTCGGACCCGGTTGTAGTGCGCGCGCCAGCGGTCGAGCTGGTCCTGCAGCTCCTCGACGGTGGCGGCCGGAGGCTCCAGCCGCAGCCACGCTTTGGTGCTCTGGTGGGAGCGTTCAAGTTTGCCGCAGGTCTGTGGATGCCCTGGCCAGGAGCAGATCTGGATGACGCCCAACGACCGCAGCATCCGTTCGAAGTCGGCGGCGCCGTGCTTGGCGAGCCGGCCGGTGAAACAGCTGCCGTTGTCGTTCATGACATGCGCTGGTAGCCCCCACTCCTGCACCGCAGTGGTGAATGGGGTGCCCCGCGTTTCTCGGACAGTGGATACAATCTTTCCACTTAGATGAGAGGCCAGGTCGTGAGTCGAGCAAAGAGGGTGTTCAGTCCGGAGTTCCGTGAGGACGCTGTCCGGTTGGTCATCGAATCGTCACGGCCCATCGCCTCAGTGGCCCGGGAGTTGCAGATCGGTGAGGGGACCTTGGGAAACTGGGTCAACGTCTACCGCCGTGACCATGCCGGGGAGGAACCGGGTCTGGACGTGGGCGAACGGGCCCGACTGCGTGAGCTCGAACGCAGATACCGGGAGGTGAAGTTGGAAAATGAGTTCCTGAAAAAAGCCGCAG
>JAABUO010008827.1_pt1 | contig 11341 bp, 12 predicted proteins | sample 5559291 | NCBI WGS metagenome assembly JAABUO01 (sample SAMN10711878, study PRJNA513372) | rock metagenome | isolation source: Antarctica rocks | place: Antarctica: Victoria Land, Finger Mt sud | reverse complement strand
CTTTCCAGTGAAGCAGGATGTATAACTGTCCACTGGATTAATTAATCTTACCATATGTACGTATGGCTGCACGAGGCTAGCAATACTACCTACCCAAATTATAAACGACTTGCACCAACAATCGATACCCCAGAATCGCCGGAATCAATAAGTCCCATTATATTCCTGGAAATGGTATGGGATATTGGGGCGGGGAGGGTTGTGAGCTTGATAATGTGGGGCAACTAGGAGGGGGGGGGTGCTTGGAAGGTGATGGGGTTGGATAGGGAGGTTGGAGCGGGGAAGAGGATGTTTATTCTGACCGTGTCGAAGAATGGAGTGAGGGAAGGAGGAAGGTAGTGGATTGCGATTGAGTTTCTTGTCTTGTGTTTTGATGCACTCTCTGAGGGGAAGCTTGAAGGGGTTTGTAGAGTTGGGAGATCCGATAAAGGGGGGAGGGATTCTTTCATTAGGGGTTGTGAGAGGGGGTTCGGGATTGTAGAATGATTGGAGTGTTGGTGGTGGGATCAGAATTTTAAAATCGAAGGTGCGGGATTGGGATTTAGAATGCTGAGCTTTTGCTTAGGTCGCTAGTGTGAACAAAGCTGGTTTGAGTAAGGTTCGAAGACCGGCCAACTGGGCTAGGAGCTGCTATTATCATCCAACAAGGCTAAAAACTCCTTTACCCTCATAGCTCGTGGCTGTGCCTATGTACGTGCGGACGATGCTGAAATGAGCTCGTATGTTGAGATGAAAGATACGAACGTGCAGGAAGAACCTATGGATGAGTCCTTCGCTCCCGACGCCTTGTTCACTGAATCTTCGCTTTCGCATGCCAATGCTGCAGCACCCCGATCCGTGCTAGTGTGTTCCCGGCCTCCGTTCTATCTTAGCCGCTGCACGGACGTACTGATAGTAATCTGCTCGTCTTCGTAGGTATTATCAACGGTTATAACATAAACCCAGCTTCACGCGACCGGCTCGTCGAAACACCCCCACCGACGTAAAGACCTTTTCGCCTTCTGACAAACCAGTTTGCTGCTTGTTTGTCCTGGAACACATCTAGTATATTGACACTCTCCAGCTCATCTTGCGGAGCATAATGAGCATATTGGCGTTTCTCTTCTGTAACTACATAGACTGTGCTCTGTTGCGATGGGTTGTCGAGCTGATCATCATGTATGTCGACCACAGTGGTGTAGCTCTCCGATTCTCCCCCAACGGTCCACATGGATATATTACGTCTATGAAATTTTGTTTGACTTCCTCCCAGCCGCTATCGTCAAGGTCGTCAAGCACCGCCTGATTGGCTTCTTCTAAGGTAGAAAAATCCCCTATGAAATCTTCTTCTTCGTCCTCGTCAAAGATGCTATTATACCTCACAACGACGTAGGTTGTGGATTGCTTTGGTTGCTTACGTTTCCGCTTACGTATCATAAGTAGAGCAGGATATGACTCATGTATTTCACTATAACGCCACACGTAGAGCGTGCGTTTGACCAGGTTTATATTTTGATCTTGGGAACCCTTCCAGCTGGCACCGTCGTATTTGTCGAGTGAGGCGAGCACGGCTCGATTGGCATCTTCCAAGATCATGAAAGTGCCAATGTCTTCTACATCCATACTAGCATCACGCTTTTTACATCTTGCGACAGCATGGACCTTCTCCATAGGGGGAATGGATTTTTCCTCTTCATCCACAGCTTTTGCCAATATTCTCTTTAGCGCATTGTCATATTCACCCGCAGTAACATCGTTTTCGCCATGGCCATCCTTTTTGTTGTCATCATCGCCCTCGTCATCGGTTAACACTTCTTCCAATTCAACGCCAAGTAGTGGCCTTGAAGGCGAGCCATCGGGCAGCACAGATCCGATGGCTGATGACAGCACAGTATTCTCCAATCGTTTCGACAAGAAGGCCTCTCTGCGCTATTCAATGTTTCGGTGGTCAGACCAACTATTTCAACTTTTGGCTTCTTTGCGATCGTATGCTTTAGAAAGGATATTTTCTCTGGGTGTTCTCATCTCTTGCGCGCGTCTATGGTAATCGTAGTATGTTGATCGTATCCGTGTGAATAATGATGAAAGCGGTTTCGCGTAAGTTGATATTCGCGACATCACGTGATCAAGTGGATTTTGCCAGGATGGGCAGGCATCAATCGCTGTTCTTGCTATCCACTGGGACTCTGCGCTGAAGAATTCTCTTATCAACATCGATATTCCACTTTGTTCCAACGGTGTTTTCAGCATAGATGTGCAGAGACTCGTTATGTTTGTTGTGGTCCTCGGTATACTGATCATAGTCGGATTGCTTGCCAGATTCCTGCGAAAACCATTGATGAGCGATCAGATTTGCATCTGCAACATTCCGTGAAGACTCCCAGAATCTCAAAAGTGTTCCCAGTATGAGGATCGTTTCGGATTTTGGAGACGACATAGACATCCTCCTTGATGATCTTCGTATCAGACATGGATACTCAATTTGAGCCAAACAAAAGCCCCTTTCTTGGTAGCACGGTATGATAACCGCGTAAGGAGGTGTCTTGGAGATCTGTTGCGATTTAACTAATCAGGCATGGAAAAGGGTCAATTTCTTTCTCCAAGCTTTCAACATTGTGCCATTTATTTATTTTAGTGTATCTTGATGGACGAAATCAAGATTTTCTAGCGCCGAGAGCCGCGACAGATAAACGACAGCGCTTGCCCGTAATAGGCAATAATCGTCCTCTACCTATTTCTTCGAATCTTTTGTCAGCCTTGCAGATTACAGAGATAAGCTATCGCGTGCTCTTTCCTTATCGAAACATTCAGGTACACAAGCCATCATGACGGTGGGCCTTAGTTACGGCCAGCCTACGGCCTGCCTTCCAGCACCTTCCAAATTTCCACTCTCTCACCATCCGTTCCCAACCTTTGAGCCTGATCGTGTTGTCCTGCAACCTCGTCTACAATCCCACAGTTCTCGAGACTATGGCTCTGTGGGCCTCTTTCCGCAAGCTTCTCCCTGCTGTGGCCATTCTTGGCTTGTGCTTTGCTAAGCTTGGGAGCTCCAATGAGAACACGAAAAAGCCCAAGGATCACTCAGTCGCCCCCAAAGTCTTCATAATTGACATGGTTGCTATTATATCTGCAAATTATCGAGTTCTGGCCATTGACTGGGCTATAGTTTCCACCTGAAGGGGACGTATGGTACGGAATACCGGAGTTCAACCTCTTGGCTCGCAACATCACCGTTCCTGGCCTCTCTCCATTATATCCAGACGTCCATTGCACTGCCAACGGGGAAATATGTCAATTGATAACTGGAGAAAGTGGTACGCAGTCTACTGAACCCACGTAGGCAACATAAAATTTTGACAATTCTTAGAAATCAACGCCGCTTCCTCCGTAACCGCCCTGACCTTCTCTCCCTACTTCGACTTCGAGAAGACCTACTTCCTCATCGCTGGCATCGCTGGTGTAAATCCTGAAGTTGCGACCCTGGGCTCCGTGACTTTCGCCCGCTACGCTGTACAAGTAGCCCTACAATACGAGTTTGACGCTCGCGAAATACCAGCAAACTTCACCACCGGCTATGTCCCCCAGGGGAGCACGGACCCCACAATGTACCCCCAAAGCATCTACGGGACTGAGGTATTCGAGGTCAATGAGTCGTTGAGGCAAATCGCCATTGAATTCGCCAAGACGGCTACACTGAACGACTCAAGTGTTGCAATGGCTTATCGCGCGCATTATGCCACCACTGCTGCTTATCGTGCTGGATCGCAAGGGCCGAGCGTCGTGGCTTGCGACGTCGCGACCTCAGACGTCTATTTCAGCGGTGCGCTCCTCTCCGAAGCTTTTGGTAACACCACGAAGCTCTTCACCAACGGCACGGGTACTTACTGCACCACGGCACAAGAAGACAATGCCACGCTCGAAGCGCTGCTACGAGGCGCTACCAATAACATTACAGATTTCAGTAGGATTATCGTTATGCGGACGGCCTCGGACTTTGACCGTCCATATGCCGGTTCATCTGATACTTTCAATCTCTTTTACGCAAACCAAGGAGGCTTCGAACCAGCTCTTCAAAATGTCTACCTTGCTGGGGTAAAGGTTGTGCAGGGGATCTTGCAGGGGTGGGGGCCAATATTTGAGAAGGGAATAACCGCGACCAATTATGTTGGCGACATATTCGGAACGTTAGGAGGCAAGCCTGATTTCGGGCCTGGAAGCATGTTTAACAATAACCCGGTTGTGCTTAAGAGGAGTGCCAAGGGAGTGAGGGCAAGGAGGATTGGGAGGAAGGTCAGAAGATAGCAGAGTCCTGAAGGGTTATTCGAAGCGAAGCCGGGGGGACCTAAGGCATGACGATAGGTGGGAAAAATAATTATACTGATGGTGAGGGTTGCTGTTCGAGCCTCAGTAGCAGTAGTGGGAGCAACTCTTGCTCTAGCCCATAGCTTTTACCGGCTTCTTCACGCCACCTTATAAAGCTTCGCCTCAGCTAGAAAGTGCTCAACAACGAGACAGGCAAAGATGTATTTAGGATTCAAATACCGTGTACCCACTCAATTTACCACAGGAAACTGGTTTTGTTGTGAACCTGACCTTACTTAGGGTTCAACCATTTCCACCTTCCCCAATAGGGCTAGAGCCAAGATTAGATTGATTAGATCTGATCTGAATTACAAGTAGGGCTGTAGGGCATGTATGAGGTGTTCTATCTTTAAGCATTCTAGGAGCACTGAAGGCAGCACATACTTTCCCAAGTTCATCATCACTATCGTGTCATGCTCTTTCATCCTAAACAGGCAGGTATGGGCTAACTAATCTTTAGGACCTATGGCCCAAGAACATCAGGCAACTCAGCATACAGGAGTTCATAGCGGCCTGCCCATCTTCAAGTAGTATAGGCCACAGAAACACAGGGCCGCATTCGGGAGGATCGAAAGCAATCAGGAATCTCAGACCAGTGTTTCCACCTCAATCACTCCAAGCTGTTGCCAAAGTCAAATATCTGTTTCTGTCACTCAAGCCTAGCACCTTCGATGTATCTTCATATTAAGATGGGCGCCATATCTCAGAGTGATGGGAACCCTCAATCCGGATTGCAAGATCTGCCTCTCGAAGTACTCCAACTGATTACTGGATATATAGTCCTCTCTTGTGGCCTGTACAAGTCACCCAGATTGAGACTGATCAACAGTGCGTACACCATGCCGCAAGAAGAAAACGTAACTCATGAGTACAGAATTCTTTGATCGTGAGGTTGTACGTGTTATTTGCACGACGTCAACTGTTAACCTTGATGACCATTCTAAGGTTGCCCTCATGAACGTACAAATGGTGACCCGCCTATTGTATGAAAGAGCCAAAATCCGAGGGTCCTCCAAAGGTCGGTTTAATTATCAAGGACCTCTTATATCGAGAATCCACCAGGCAGTCGAGCTTCTTCAAGAAATGCATGGACCCTTAGCTGAGAAAGAAGGTCTCCAGAAAACCTATGCTCTTTGTGCAGCAGCAGCGAACCATCTAGGACGATACTTTTTCGGGAAACTAAGGCCTAGCTCCCCGAAAAACCACTACGAACCCGCAGTCGAACGCCCCCTCGATCTTCTCACAGTAGCAGCATGTCTCGGCAACACTACAATGGCAAACGCACTCCTCAGGTCCGGCGTCGACCCAAACAACGAGGATGACATCTTCGGCTCCCCTCTCGACGCTGCAGCCCGAAACGGTGACAACAAAATGCTCCTCCTACTCCTGCGCAAAGGCGCCAAACTCTTCTTCAAATTCACCCCCGATCGTCTCCACACGCAATACGACGCCCTCCAAGCCGCCGCCCTAGCCGGTCACGAACACACTGTCAAATTGCTCTTGGAGCCTAAGTACGAGCTCGACCGCTCCAGCGGCCATTACATTGAGGCCATCTACAGCGCCGTCCACGGCGGGCACTGCTCCCTAGTCCGCCAGATGCTCCAATTCACCACTGACTTCTCCTACCTAAACTCTCGCTACGATATCCTCTTCATCGCATGCATCCACGGTCATTTACCCTTGGTGCGCATGCTGCTCGATGATTCCATCGTCGGCGTTGTTGGCCACGAGCTTGACTGGCCCACCTACATCAGCGAAACCACCGCTCTCCAAGCCGCCGCTCTGCGCGGTCACACCGCCGTCATCCGCCTTCTCATCGCCCACGGCGCAGATATCCACTACGCCCAACGCGAAAGCGCCCTCAACCGCGCCGCTCGCAACGGCCACCAGGAAGTCGCCGAAGTCCTCCTCGCCCACGGCGCCGACATCAACGCGCGCGCCCTCCGAACCACGCCCCTCGGCACCGCGGCCGCCAACGGCGAAGTCTCCATGCTACGGTTCCTGCTCGCGCGAGGCGCGGACGTGCACGCGCACAAGTGCGGCGAGGAAGCCTTGTTTTTGGCTGCGGGCAAGGGGTATGAACTGGTGGTGCGGGCGCTGGTGGAGGCGGGGGTGGATGCGAATGGGCCAGGGCCGGAGGGGAAAAGTCCAATGCTGCAGGCGCTGATGGCGGGGCAGAGAGGGATTGTTCGGGCGCTGGAAGGGCTGGGGGCGGAGAGGGTGGAGCCCGAGGAGAGTATTTATGCAGCGCAATTTGCTAGTGGGAGGTTTCCGTATGTGATGTATAAGAATTGAGGGAGGGCGCTGAGGGTGTGCGCTGAGTCAAGGTCTGTGATGAAGGTAATGAGGGATGATGATATGCAGTGAAGATAATGATAAATGATGAAGATATGTAGGTGTTTTCGGTTGGGCACCATTCTTTTTCTGATAGATTCTACCTACTACTCTCTGCTTTTGCGTTGTTCTCAGATACCACCTCGAGCTAATCCTGTCAGACCATATATGAAATTTCACCTGGGGGCGAAGGTATTGCAAAGAATGAAAGTAGCAGAAGTGTTCCAAACCCAGTTTAACTAGGCGAGGTGGGTTTTTTGAGTTATGGGTGAAGGAGGGAGAGATCATCTACCGGAACAATTGACGATCTGGTTTAAGATTTATTTCCCCGTTATTTCAGATTCATTCCTTCTCGTCGCTCATGTTTCACCAGTCATGTTTAAGGTTCAATGATGCGACCGGACCGAAAGATTAAAGGGAAACCACTCTACACATCTTGCGAAATTTGCTAAAGCGGATCACAATATTACGATTGGAGGAAGGGTGGAGAGGATATTAATTGGATCTACGATCGAGGGAGATTGATGAATCCTGTAACATCCTCAAGAGCGACCACAAGATGATTCTTGAAACGGTACATCAGCACAGCATTGTCATGAATATTTCCATAGGTTACGAGCGAAGCAAGATATGAACAAGGATGTTCGTAGTCTTCCTAAATAAAGGGGTTGGGTCAAGAAGCTTTGTTATTAAGAATACTCTATGACATGGTAAGAAGAGATGGTATGAATAACGGAAAGAGCTACTCCGTAGAATGTTGAAGATCGACAAATGAGAGAACGCTCAGTCATATCCGTGCCCCCCACTTTCACTCGTTTAAACGAGGAACGAGTGAAAGTGGGGGGCACGGATAGTCGGATCATTCTTAATTGTACGCATAGCCTTTGATTGCGACTTATTTAGGGTTCATAATACATGGAGTACGAGCGAGGATTTCGGACCCGGGGGCCTCGGAATGCCCGCTGTGGATCAGAATGATTCTACACTTATGTTTAGGCGTAATGTCTTATAGGGCGTTTTCGTAACCCGTGTCTCTAGCGGCCAACACGCAATACTCTACTCTTTCCAACATTCTTGCGACTGAACTTGTGACGTCTTCGGATCTGCCGACCCGTCATGCAACGCAGGGGTATTAGTGGGGGTCATCAGTGTTTGTCTGGTGGAGACGGAGGGTGAGGAAACGTTGATTTACTATTTGCCCGAAACAGAAATATGATGCGCACCTATCACGTTCGCAGTCAAGGAAACAAAATTAAGGGAAGCAAACAGGAGAATGGGGGCTACATTGAATCATCCCGAGCGCACTTCCTCTTGAAAATAGGTCTACAGTAAAACCTCGCTATAACGATGAGGTTTTTCACAAAACCTACATCGTTATAGGGAGGATATCGTTATATTAAAGGCGGGGCATACATACAAAATAGTCCCTGTTGATCTCAAAATATATATCGTTATAAAGAGGATATCGTTATATCGAATATCGTTACAGCGAGGTTTTACTGTAATAGGTACAGTATCCGGTGTAATAGGTGATCGGTGTAAAACTTAGATAAGCAGATCGCGCTAGCTTGACTGGGAGGTCAAGGGGGTGGCTGGGGGCTTGGCAATGCCAAGCCCCCAAGGACCCGAGATTTAGGGCATAAATCTCGTGTTGGACCTGCATCCTACAGGATTCGCAGCGGAACACTACTAGATTCTGCTTCCACTCACCCTCTTCTTTTGTTTGTTAGTTTGTTTCTAAGTTTCATGGCCTTAGTCGCATAATAGGGGCATTGCTTAAAGGCCCCGGGAGCTGCGTCCACAACCGTTCTGGGCTTAAGGGGGGACTCTAGAACTTGCTAGACAGGCTCAACCACCATAGCAGACATACACTCGCGGAATTCCCAAGTCGGCCACGTGGTAAAGTGCAAACATCTCTGCGTGTTATAGCCTATAAGACTCGAACACAAAGCTTCATATCAGTTCCCAACAGTACCCCACATCAGCTCCCCGCAAATCTCCACATTAGCTTCCTACGAAGTTTAATATCTCCTTCGTACCAAGCCGTTAGTCATCTACACCGCTTTTTTACACAGAATCGTTCAAAGCACTTTTCAAGTTCTATCCCTGACTGATTGGTTTGATTTCTAGGACTGTTGAAGATTTTCTCTCAGTTGTGATGAGGCTCTCGCTAAAAAGCAGGTGTTCGAACTCAACGTTTGATTATCGAACCTATCAATTGATTACGACGATATTCTAATTTTTGTACTGCGGTACATCCCATTCCTTCGTCCTTCGGACAACTCGTATATATTTCTATGGCGCAGCTCATCGTGAAACAGTTCAATATAGTGCAACAACTTGACTATCCGTGCCCCGCCCTAAGCTCATCCTTCCCTTCACGGATAACAGCACATTATCATCCTGCTGACCCAACAGAAGGCACAGCTATGACGATCTCGGATTTTGTAATTCTTTGGGGTTATATCCTATGTGAACGCAAACTGCCCATCTTTCTTCAATCCTGCAGTATATAAATACCAGTCAATGCCCTCTTATTATTCCAGCAGACCACAGCTTCAACTCTTCACCCCAACATCTCCACGATTTACACCTTCTTAACCCCATATCGTCACAGAGCTTCCTTTTTGCTACACTCATCTAGATAATGTCGATTAGCTCAACCAAACCCCGGGCTGCCTTGATTCCACTTGCCCTGGCCCTTCTTTCGTTAACATGCGCCTCTCCTTTAACCCCACTCATTGAGCGTGATCTCCAGTCACCTATCCAGGGACTTCCCGCCTGCAATACATATGCAACCGATCCCACCTGGACTAAGGGGAAAAGTCAATTCCATGATGGGGATGGAAAGTACATTGGGAACGAATGTCAAGCTCATGACTGCGTGTATGTCATGCCTTCAGATAGCTTTCCGTTAATGGGACACTAGTCATGACTGACGATGTATAGCACGGACTACTTCCTTGTCGGCACAACCGCTGAGTACAACGACTGGTACACCTTGGGCCCCGTACAATGCCCACCGTCGGGAACTTGCGCACAAGCTACCAATAGTTTACATGAAACATGTTCCCTCAACTCGGTCGAAGCGGGCGTCGGGGTCACCCACGAGTTCGAAACAGCAGTATTAGGAACCTTCGGTATTGAAGGCCACTTTGACTATGGACAAAGCTGGCGGGTCTGCGATTCCAAAACCACCCTGGATACCTGCACATGGACGGACAATGGTTGCCAGTAAGCTTCCTACTCCTATCACCTCGGCCTAACTAACAACAGTCCACTTAGTACGATCTGGGCCGCGCAGCAATTCCTCACCATGCACGGATACACACGCCGGACGTGCGATACGGCAACCAAAGACCCTGGAGCCAACATGGCCAACTCCCCTCAGCGTCCCGATGGCAAATTTACCCGTGGGATGAGGGACTTTACAGTTAAGCTGCCAGGGACGACTTTCGTTAATTGCGATGGTAGCTGCGCTGCTGGATATCATCCTGGTGAGAAGCCAAATTCGGATAAAGAAATCGTACCCCTACCACCCAACTAGACTTTTTCGACACGTCTCCAGTTTTGCATGTCTCGACGCGTTTTGAGTGTAAGGGCTGTGGCCGATCATGAACTGACGTTCTCCCCATTCTTTGATGAAATAATGTGCGATGTTTTGGCTTTTGGATTTTTACTTTGCACGATTGTAGAGCACACAGTCCTTATCAATTTGTAATCAACATATATCGAGTTTCAGCATTGAAGATCATCAGGTTGATCCTTTCTTTTGATTTATGAAGTCATTAAGGCTTTGATTTGCATGAGATCGTTGAATCGTATATGCAACTGAATGAATAATGCGCATCGAGAACAACATCGCATTACAGAAAGGCACGTTGGGTTCCTGCAGTGAGGGGAATCTAAGGTTATAGATAGGCTTCATAATGCTTAGATGTGCGAGGGTTACCATCTGTATTGCTATGTGCGGTGCATTCTCACTCTTATAAGATACCAAGATTTACCGTTCCATTACTCCTTGGATAGGTCAACACCGCTATTCTTTTGGACATACGGCGCATGGTCTGGTCGAAGTTATTTCCTTGTTCGAATAACACAATACTACGCCCTTATGGTGAAGCTGTCAATGCTTGACGGTGACCTTTTACGCTGGGTGAAGCTGGCCAATATTCGAAGGGCTTTTCAGAGTATTCAGCTATCTCATGCGAACCGTACGTTCATAGCTCCACGGTCCAATCCTCCTGCCACTTGGAGCCAGATTGATCCCGCCTTTGACAGAGGCTCGTCCATCTCAGAATCCCAGGACCCGATGCCAATAGGTTCTACCTTCGAATTGCGAGGGTCATCATGAGCTCGCCTCGCAAAACTCTGCCGCTCCCTTAGCTGCAACGAACTCAGCATCATCCTCCAGAATCTCCGGCACCGCTTCCAGCACGCTACCTAGCGCTTCTCTCAATACACGGGCGAACGTCTCATCGTGAACACTCTCGCCAAGTAGAAGTACTTTAGTTGGTTTCTCAGAGTACTGATTGCGTACCATGATCTCTATCAATCTCTCACGTACTTTCTCCCAATAATACTCCTTGCTTAAGTGAAGAATGAGCGAAAGTGTGGGGCACGAATAGGAGGAATGTTGGAAGGAGTGCCCACCCAATGGGTACCG
>JAABUO010008825.1_pt1 | contig 11342 bp, 8 predicted proteins | sample 5559291 | NCBI WGS metagenome assembly JAABUO01 (sample SAMN10711878, study PRJNA513372) | rock metagenome | isolation source: Antarctica rocks | place: Antarctica: Victoria Land, Finger Mt sud | reverse complement strand
CGACGGATCCGGAAACGGCTCACCGCAGAGATGTTGGCCCTTCGAGGAGCCAACGGGCAAGCGGTGATCCAACGACTCAACCCGATCATTCGTGGCTGGTCGGCTTACTACCGGGGAATGGTGTCCAGCCGGGCGTTCGCCGCGCTGGACACTCACATGTGGAAACTGACCCATAAGTGGGCCAGGTATTCCCACGCGAACAAGTCGAAGCACTGGATCATGTCCCGGTATTTCGACGCGTTCAACAAGTCCAGGCGTGACCGATGGGTATTCGGCGACCGTGCCACCGGCGCCTACCTATCCAAGTTCGCCTGGACGAAGATCGTCCGGCACCAGATGGTCAAGGGCAGCGCGTCTCCGGACGACCCTGCCCTGGCCGACTACTGGAACACCAGGCGGCGCAGGACCAAACCCCCGCTGGACAGTGCCGGTCTGCGGCTACTGATGGCGCAACACGGGCGCTGCCCGCTCTGCGGGGACTACCTCCTTCACGCCGACCGTGAGCCACAAAGCCCAGAGCAATGGGCGCAGTGGCTCACGGTCACCCGCAAAGCGGTTCGGAAGCAAGCGATCACCGCCGACCCGGGACCTGGCACGCCGGACGAACCCGTCGCGCTCCGCCTCTTACACGCCCATTGCGCACGGCACACCGCTGTCCGCCGTCGCATGGGCCTACACCATCTGCCTGCCTGATCGCCCCCAGGGGCTTGCTCGAGCCGTGTGCGCTTAACGGTGCACGCACGGTTCCGAGGGGGGCCAGTCGCAGCAATGCGGCTGGCCTACCCGACAGTTGCGACACGAGGTCGCACGTTGCGAGCGAACTCGCAGGAGGAGGGCCGAGGGATGATGTCGGTGGCGTAGTTCCGCGCCGGTGCTCGATGGTCCGTGCCCGCCCTGACGTGCGTCGCTGGTAACGGTGGGGTGCGAAGCTCAGGGTTCAAGCCCGAGGGTCCCGGTTCCATCCCGGGATTACAGGTGAGGGCAAGACCGGACGGGCGAATCGCGTGAACCTCCGTTGATGTCTCGTTAACTGCGGCCTCGCCGATGGGTTGTTCCAGGCGGGGTATAGGGGCTGGCCGTTGGGAAGCGGCAGACGCCGGTCGAAGATTTGTGATCGACCGGGTAGAGCACCGTCGCCCTCGGGATACAGGAGGCGCCCTCACCGGTCGATTCTCGTGCGCGCGGAACGTGGTAACCCCGTCAGGGTCCGGGCATGAATTTTCTGTGTCCGGTCAGCCGACCGTGAGGAAGGCCCAATTCCCTGCCGGGTCAAGGATGACCCGAGAAGCGAACGCCGGCGGCCGAAAGGCAGCAGGAAACCGGGACAGCTCTGGTCGGCCCCTCCGCCGACGGTTGCGGATAACTGGCCGGATACGGGATGAAGTGCCCGAACCCGAGAGGGTGCTGACGCGGGTCAGGTGAGCCTGTGGGGAAACATTGACGACGACATCGGAACCGAAGGGCAAGTTGGACGCCATGACGACGAGGCAGACGGCGACGCCGGTCGGTGTCGTCGTGGTGAACGGACCGGAGGGCGAACTCCTTGATTGGGACGCAGTCGATTGGCGGACCACGCAGGACGACGTACGGCGTTTGCGGCAGCGGATCTTTACGGCGAGTCAGGCAGGGGACCTCAAACGGGTCCGTAATTTGCAGAAGTTGATGCTTCGGTCACGCGCCAACACGCTGGCAGCGTGCGGCGGGTCACCGAACTCAACGCTGGCCGCAAGAGGGCGGGCGTCGACGGGAAGGTCGTGAGCAGCCCGGAGGCCAAGGTTGAACTGGTCGACTGGTTGCAGCACAGCACCGAACCGTGGCAGGCCCGGCCGGTCAAGCGGGTGTACATCCCGAAGAAGGGCAGCACCGGGAAGCAGCGCCCGCTCGGCATTCCCGTGATTGTCGACAGGTGCCTTCAGGCCCGGGTCGTCAACGCATTGGAACCCGAGTGGGAGGCACGGTTTGAGCCGAGGTCCTACGGGTTCCGGCCGGGCCGTGGCTGCCACGATGCGATCGACGCCATCTTCCACGTCGCCCGGGGCGCGAACCCCCGGCGGTGTTGGGTGCTCGATGCGGATCTGGCGGCGGCATTTGACCGCATCGATCATTCCCACTTGCTCAGTCAGCTCGGGACGTTCCCAGCCAGGGGACTGATCGCCGACTGGCTCAAGGCAGGGATGATTGACAGAGGTCGGTTCTCTCCGACCGAGGAGGGAACTCCCCAGGGTGGGGTGGCAAGTCCGCTGCTTCTTAATGTTGCTCTTCATGGAATGGAATGGGCCGCCGGGGTCCGGTATCAGCAAACCGGCGTGAACGCCGGATATACGGCACCGGGTTCCCCGGTTTTGATCAGATATGCCGACGATCTGGTCGCCTTGTGTCACACCAGGGACGAGGCCGAACAAGTCAAGGCACGGCTGACCGAATGGCTGGCGCCCAGGGGTCTGACCTTCAACGAGGACAAGACGCGCATCGTCACCCTCGATGAAGGATTCGATTTTCTGGGGTTCACCGTCCGTCGACAATCGGGGAAGCTGCTGATCAAACCGAGCAAGGCGGCACTGAGACGAATCCGGGAACGGCTCCGCACCGAGATGCGTGCCTTGCGAGGTGCCAACGCATCGATGGTGCTGATCCGGCTCAACCCCATCATCCGGGGCTGGGCCGCCTATTACCGGACGGTGGTGTCCAGCGCGGCATTCGCAGCGTTGGACAGGTACCTGTGGCAACTCACCTACAAGTGGGCCAAGTTTGGTCACGCGAACAAATCGAGGAAGTGGGTTACGGCCCGCTACTTCGGTGCGTTCAACAAGTCCCGGCGGGATCGGTGGGTGTTCGGCGACCGTGACAGCGGCGCCTATTGCACCAAATTCGCCTGGACCAGCATCGTCCGACACCCGATGGTCAAAGGCGGGTCGTCTCCGGATGATCCCGCTCTCGCCCAGTATTGGGCTGACCGGCGGCGTCGAGGAGTGCCTCCGCTATTGGATCAGCACGGCCAGCGTCTGCTCAAGACGCAGGCCGGTGTCTGTCCCCGGTGCGGGGATCTGCTCCTTCACGCCGACCACCCACCGCAAACCCCCGCCGAATGGGAGCGGTGGGTTCGCGTCACCGGCCAGGCGCTGCGCAAGCAGAATCTGACCTACCAGCGACGCGACGGGTCGGGCGAGACCAGCAGCATTCGCCTCGTTCACGTCCGATGCCGCGGCAGCCACCCGGCCGCAGCACCGGTCCAGCACTTGCCCTGCCCCACCAGCCCTCGGGGCTTGCTTGAGCCGGATGCGCGGTGACGTGCTAGTCCGGTTCTGAGGGGGGCCGGGCGCAGCAATGCGTCCGGCCTACCCGGCGAAGGTAAGGCCCTACGGACCGAGACGACGATCAACGACACCCACGATTTCGGGATCGGGAAACGACTGACAAATCTGCCCGCACTGCAGGAGATCGGCTTCACCGCCAACCGGCGCCTGCTACGCGTCCAAACCATCAGCCACGACCCATCATCGGAATCGATGCCCTGCACCACCGAAGGCCTACGCAGCGACGAGGGCTCCGCGCGGGTGCGGCGTCGACGTCCCGCTGATACGGGGCTATCTCTGTCAAGCGGGGCGCTCAAAACTTCACCCATCGGGAGCAGGCGAAGGGTGCTGGTCGGTCTGTGGGCCGGCGGGAGATGGCGGGATTATCACATCATCTCCCGCTTGGTCGTGGTAAACACAATTTCTGGATCCCGCCGCGACTGGCTGGTCCCTGATCGAGGAGCCCTCGCTTGAGTTTGCTGATGTGGAGACAGGATCCCGACTCCATCCAGATTGTGACCGACACTCTGTACACCGATATGCAAGGCAACGCACGAAACTTCCAGTCCAAATGTTGGCCGATGCCGCACCTAAAACTCGCCATGGCAGGAACAGGACTGGCGAGCGTGCTGGAAACGTGGCACACGACATTGCAACAAGGGATGCTCAGCCGCGACATCACGATGCTCAACAACCATGTACCCAGCGCGCTGCGGCAAATATGGGCTCACACGCTGTCCAACCCTGAGCTGCCGCCCGATGCGAGACCGACCGTCAGCCTCTATCACTTCGGCGTCGATGAGCAGACCGCGGCACTCGTCCGCTACGTGTATCGGTCCACCCGTAACTTCGAGCCGGAGTTTTACGCTGAGCCTTCGTTCGCGGTCAAACCAGCCCCATCCGGCGGCATCGTGGACCAGCCAGCCGACCTGAACCAGATGGTGCAGCTGGCATGTCAATTGCGACAGGAGCAAGACGCCCAGCCGGCAGCGCAGAGGGTATCGCTCGGCGGGGATCTCGTGCTGACGGTCATCAACGCCGACTCGATCATCACCACCGCATCCATCTTCAGGTGGCCCGACTACGACTCGCTGTGGAACGAGATGAGCGCGCACGTCGTGCCGTAGAGCGTAGAAACCTGATGGTGCTGTCTGCGCAGTCCCAGGTGCCGCTGACCCGGCTAGTCCTCCTGCAGCTGACCCCTCACAGCCTCACAGCCCGTACTGCTGCGCCAGGTCGTTTATGCGGGCGTGGAGGTCGGCGGCGGCGTGGTCGACGTCGTCGAGGATGTCGCGGACGTCCGCGAGGTCGGCGACATCGCGTCGGCGCTGTTCCAGGCCCTGGAGGTACCGCTCGGCTGTAGCCTGCGGATCCGCCGGCACCGGCGGCACGGGTGACGGCTGCTGGAGAGTGGTGTCATCGGCGGATGGGTGCGGATCGGGATGGGTGGCTGCCTGGCCGGTCAGGTGCGCGGCGGTCAGGGTGCTGATGGTCCGGGCGCTGATCGAGGTGGGGGTCACGGCCGGGGCGCCCCAGCGGTCCAGCGGCAAGAAGATCGGCATCGGGTTGCTGAAGGTGCGGTCCTTAGGTTTGGCGCAGCGGTGTCCGCCGGCCTCGGCCAGGGGTACGGCGCGACGCAGGGTGTCGGTGAGGCGGCGGGTGCCGGCGTGGTGGGCGAGCAGGTGCAGCATCCGGCGCCAGAGGATCCAGGCGCAGCCGGGGCATGTCGCCGGCTCGGCGGTCGCCGGCAAGGTGACTGCGTCGGTGTCCAGGGTGAGGGTGAGCTTTTCGGGATCGACAGACAGGTGCTCGGTGGTGAATCCGGCCAGTTGCGGGCGGGTGAGTTGCGCGGTGTAACGGGTGATCAGCAGCATCCGGTCGCGGCGGCCAAACAGCCCGGCCGGCCACCCCGTGATGGGGATCTGCCGCAGCAGCGCCTCGATCTTCTCCGGCGGCACCGCGGGAGCGGGTTCGGCGGACAGACCCGCGGCCATCCGCAGCCACTGTTTGACTTCGGGTTGCTCGGTGGGGCTCGGGTAACCATAGCGGCGATGCAGGTGCGCGATGGCCGTGACCCGCCGCGCCGAAGTCCGTACTGCGGCGGGGTTCTCCGCGAGGAACAGCAGGACCGTGGCGGCGCTGGCCGGGAGCGGTTGCTGATCGGCGGCGGTGCACCAGTCGGTGAACAACGCCCAGTCGGAGGCATACCCGGCGCGGGTCGCAGGAGATAGCGCGGTCACCGGATCCGGACCTCTCCGCGAATCTGTGCGCCGCTCCCCCACCGCGTCAGCACCCGCGAACGGCCACGGACGCGGCCACGATGGGGCTGCCCCAGTTGTCGACGGGTGGGTGTTCACATCGCCTGCGTTGCAGGCGGTCTTGGTGCCGCGGATGTCCGGTCACGGCGTAGCGGGGAGATCCAGGCGGGTGATCGCGCTGCCGACCAGGGGTGTGTCGCGGTAGTAGGGGTCCATGGCGGTGACGGAGCGGTGGCCGGTGTGCCGGATGATCTCCAGCGGATGCGCGCCGGCCTCAAGGGCTCCGGTGACCATCCCGGCCCGCGGGGAGTGCGCGCCGAGCTGGGCCACGATGTGGTCGGGGAACCCGGCCGCGGCGGCGGTGGTGCGGATCATCCGGTACATCCCCGTTCCGGTGAGCACCTGGTCGGTGACCCGCCCGGCCGGCGTCAGGGCCCGGATTAGCGGTCGCTGCGGATCGGCGGCAGGCCGTAGGTCGGGTTGGCAGACGTGCCCGGTGAACGGAGCGCTGCCGCGCAGCAGACGCAGGACCCCGGGGTGGCCGTCGGTGTCGGCGGCATCGATCACTTCTCGCCACCGCGTGTGGGCACACAGCGGGCAGATCCAGTGATTGGCACGCCAGGGTAGGCCTCGGACCTGCCCGGTGGCCTGCTGGTCGGTTTTGGAGCGGCGGATCGCAAGGTGCAGGCTCTGCGTCTCCTGGGTGACGTCGCCGATCTGCAGGCGGGTCAGCTCATCGCTGCGCAATGCCCCGAACAGCAACAGCAGCAGCACGGCGGAATTGCGGCGCTCGAACACTTTCGCGGCGAACGGGGCTTGGGGGCTGTCGGCCTTGTCCCGCAGCGCGGTGACGATGGTGTGCACGTCGACCAGGCGCAGCGGACGGACCCGCCGCGGCGGGGTCGCCCGGGTCTTGCGGATGCCGGCCAGGGTGCGGCGGACCACCTCCGATCGGCCAGGGGCGTCGAAGCCGGCGGCGTTGTGCCGGTTGTTGATCGAAGAGCACCACCGGGTCACCGTTGCCGGGGCGTAGGCGAAGGTGCCGTCGGCCTTGAGGACGGAGCTCGCGGCCACCAGGTAGGCGGCGACCACCAGCGGATCGGCCGGCAGCGACAGCTGGCCCTCGGCTGCGCACCACGATTGGAAGCGGGTCCAGTCGGAGGTGTAGGCCATGCGGGTGTTGTCCGCCACCGACGCCTCCACGGCCGCGGCCACCGCCGACAACGCCGCAGCAGACAGACCGACCACCTCGAGCCCGTTGGCGCCAGTCCCCTCCCCCGCCGGCAGCTCGCCGACGTCCGGCGCGGCGGTCATCGGCGCGGCTTTGCCGCGGCCGGGAGCTGCCGGGCCCACACTGGGCGGGATGCGGCAGTCGAGCGCCGCCGGTGCCTGGTCATGTCGGTGCTCCCCCGTCACGTGACGTTTTTGCTGGTGGTGCGTCCGGATGCGCGGGATCGGCGCTCCAGTCACCCTACCGGCGCTTGGCAGATAATGTTTGATTATCTGCCTAGAATATTGCGGATAGGAAGTGACTACTAGTGAACTCGGCGATCTTGGCGGGAGCACGCCTAGGCTCGGGTTCCTTCGGTGTTCACGCAGGTCCGAGCCTTGCCCAGGGTCCGTAGCGGCTTCAGCCGGGCGCGTTGGTCGTCGTCCGCGTCTGCGTGCCCGGTCCCCTCTACCTGGCGCGGTGCTTCGCATCCATCGCGCGTACTGACCTGGATGGTCGTCGGAGCGGGACCGGCGACCGTGTAGACGCATCACCATCCCTCGATCCCCCACTGCCGGGCAGGTGGGCGGCTTCGGTGATGGCCGGCCGGGTGACGACAGCGGGTCGGCGCGCCTGGCCCGTTCGGCAAATCTTCCCCCCATACAGTGACCGGGCCGTCCGACGCTCGACGGCGGGTGGGCTGTGGGGCGGCACAGGAGTTCCCCACTGTCTCGGTGGGACGGCCGGGTCCGGTTCAGCTTCCTCTACGGACATGCGCAGGGGTATCGGCGTCGACACCGCGACGCGCTACCCCCTGACGATGGCCGGGCCATCGAGTCGGTGCCGGTTTGTTGGGCGCAGGGTAGCGTGAAGCATCCCGTGGATGTTCGGTGGCGCCTGTGTGCCGCCGGGTGCGACGTGGCATGAACAGCTCGTATGCGGCTGGTGGCGGTCTGTTTGGCGGCTGAAGGTTCCAGTGACCACAGGATGCAAGCGCCTCGCTTCGGGGCGCTGAACCGGTCTCCCCCGAAACCCGGGCGAGGTCTACGCGCGATCCCCACCTGGCGCCGGAATGCTCTCGCTTCGTTCTTCATCGACGGTGCCTTCGATCAATGCGCGGTGCGCCGAGGCGACCCCAGATGGGGCGCGTCGTTGGTCGTACTCGAGTGAATGAACGGTGTGGAGCGTCGTCCTGCAGGGGCGGATCCGGGGGGTTGAGTTCAGCGCAGCGCCGGGTAGTCGAGAACGATGATCAGCTGGTGTGGGATCTCCGCCGGCGGGCGCTTGTAGTGCGACTTGACGGGCGGTCCGTCGGCGGGGCAACTCGCAGATCAGCAGGGCCGCTGCGCCGGGAAGGTCGTCCCCAACTCGATCAACACTCAATGGCGATCAAGCGCCCTCGGCTCGATCTTGGACCGCAGGTGCCATCGTCCGCCGGTGCCGGCTGCGTGCGCCTCCGTGTCACCAGTCGCCTGAACTTCTTCCGATCTCGTCTAGCGGCGGTTCCTGACTGTGCTAAGAGCATGGGACCACTGTGTTGCAGGTGCGTCTTCGTCAGGGGAGGCAGGTTCGGTCGCGTCTTGTTGGGGGCGGCCGGTCTCAAGGCCGCTACCGGGGACGCCCCCCTGGCCCAGATGTCCTTCCTGTGGTCGTATGTCCTCCCCTACCTCCGATGTGAACTCACTCCCCTGGGCTTCCCTGCAGGGTCAGATGTCGGCAACGGGGGCTGAAAAGGTGGTCAGTCAGCCACTCCATTTGGTTGACACCCGAGCGCCAGCCGGATCATAAAGCCAGATCAAACCAGTAGCACTACGGCAACCGCTACAACCGGCAGCCAGGCTAGCGCGTGAACAAGTACTACGGACAGCGGCCAAACATGCGCACAGATAGCACTACAGACGACCTACAGACGGCGAGCAGGCAGGCTAGCCACCACGGTGGCGAGCAGCCATGACAGCGACTCAGGTAACAGGTGCGGGAGTGCCACGGCGAGCACGCCCACCGGCGAAGTCGCACCCACCCATTCGCACATGCACGATCGCCACCAAGACGGCATGTCGCCACCCAACTGACAGGGGCTGCAGAGACCCAAGTGCCAATCCTTGAACGCACACACAGCAAGCGACCGGCATGGTGCAGCCAAGGCGTGCACGCACCGCAACGACCGAGCGATACAGCAAGCGGGACGACACGCGGCGCAGCAAGCTCCACATCCACCAACTGGGCAGGCGATGCAGGCACAATGCGGATCGTGACAACAGCAACGATCAACAGGGCGATGCTTCATCGCGTCATAGCTTTCGCCAACGGCAAGGGCGGCGTCTTCAAGACCAGTTTGGCTACCACCTTCGCGGGTCTGTCAGCGCTAGCGGGCTATCGGGTGCTGTTGATCGATCTGGATCCACAGGGGAACGCCGGCGAGGATCTCGGATACGAGACGGATGGGGGAGCGGCCCTCATGCGATCGCTGGTGCTCGGCGAGACCCCACTTGAGCCAACACTCAAGGCAGTGCGGCCCGGTATCGACGTCATCGCAGGCGGCGAAAAGCTGAACGATCTGGCGGGGATGCTGGTTGCCCGCAACCTTCGAGGCCGCACTGTCAGCAACCTATTGGCCGGCGGGCTGGCTGATCTGATGGAACGCAATCTCGACGCGGACGGAGAACTGCCCTACGACTTGGTCGTCATTGATTGCCCCCCGGGGGAGCCCAGCCTTCAGCTACTGGCGCTCTGCGCAGCGCGATGGCTTGTCATCCCGACCAAGGCTGACAATGCGAGCCTGAAAGGCATGGCTCAAATCGCTAACCGCCTGGTCGAGGCGCGGGAGTGGAACGAGTCCATCGAACTACTTGGCGTGGTGCTCTGTGACATTCTGCCCAGCGCGAAGAAACTCCGCCGAGAGACTGAAGCGAAGATCAACTCGATGCTTGGGGGAGTCGCGCCGCTGTTCACCCACGTCATCCGCAACAGTGTCAGTGCTTTTTCCGCCCGTAGCGCGGGCATGTTGGCGTACGAGTATAGCGAGAGCACAGGCGCTGAGCCGTTTTACAAGGCGCTGCAGGAAGGAAGGTCTCCATCATCAGCTGGCTCGGCGCCGGCGCTCGCAGGCGACTACACCCTCCTGTCCGAGGAGTTGCTCCTCAGAATCGCCTCACTAGAGGGTGACGTCGCTGAGGACAAGAAGGTCCTGGCATGAGTCAACCTGCCAAGGAACAGCAGTTGCCGAGCCTGGGAGGTATCCTAGGAAGTAACAGGAGGTCGGTACGGGCAACTGACCCGCAGGGAGCAACCAAGCCACAAGGTCATGCCAACCTGTCAATCTCCGCGCCAGCTAATCCAATGGGGCCCGCGACCGCAGCAAAGCTGGGGGAGACCTCCACGCAGCGGCAAATCCCTCATAGTGGCCAGGCAGCCTCAGACCCCGGGAAAAGTTATCTGTTGCCTCGATCGATATATTTACCGCGGACGCTTCACAAGAACGCGACAGCCTTCGCGAAGCAAAATGACACAACTGTCACAGCGCTCGTCCTCGAAGCCGTGAACGAGGTGCATACCGAGCTCGGCTCATATTTCGCCGCCCGCGCAGCTGCACCCAAAAGGCCGGGGGATCTGTTTGCGGTTCCCCAGCGCAAGAACAAGGCCGGAGAGAGGACGTTCCAAACGACGATCCGAGTGACCGACGAGCAGTTGTCCGTACTGGATGAACTCGCCAGTACACATGCGGTCGACCGGTCAAAGCTGGTCTCCTCGGCATTGCGCCTGTATATCGAATCGCTGATGCCCAACGCGGACTGGAACTCACTCTGACACCATCAGTCGATGGTTGGCGTCATCTGGATCGACAACTGCGAACTGTCCAGCGTGACCTAGTCGGGTGATGTTCGAGCGGTCGTCCGCTCACCGTAGGACAAAATGGGTTCATGATGGCGGTGCATGGAGAGTTCACGGGCACCATGAAGCACATCTTTGCGTTAGTCGGAGCCAACGCCAGCACTGGTGAGTCGCGGTGCCTCGACAAGCAGACGCGATGACGCGATGCCCTGATCACTTTTATTTGCGTGTTGTCGCGATGGGACTTATCCACAAGGGCCTGTGCACTGTCGTTTGGCCCCATAATCGTGCAGGCAGAGTATCCGCTAACCGTTTTCATTTCATCGCTAGGCAATCTCCCGCTGAATATTTGCACATTTTCGCCGGAGCGCCATACGTTCCGAAACGATACATGTTCCTCAGTCCCTAAAAAGTGGCCAATCAGCACCCTATATTGGTTTTGTTGCACCGGATCTGCCCAAACAAGCGGGGAGCGTTCACTTTGTTTAGGCTAGCATAATTGTTCCATTATCGTGACCAACCCTCGCTAGCATGTAAGTGGCTGGGTGCTCCGGCCCTATCTTCGCTGAAGATCTTTTAGCGGGTCGTTACGCCGGCTGTGCGCGGTGCTGAGCTGCACCGACCGGGTTGACAGGTACGAGGAGGTGGCCGAGGTGGGGGAGTCCCCGGTGGCTGTGCTGACCGATCTCGAGGTCTCCTCTGCCGCTGATCTCACGGCGCTGCCGGCGCCTGATAGCGGGACCGGTGCTG
>JAABUO010008823.1_pt1 | contig 11343 bp, 13 predicted proteins | sample 5559291 | NCBI WGS metagenome assembly JAABUO01 (sample SAMN10711878, study PRJNA513372) | rock metagenome | isolation source: Antarctica rocks | place: Antarctica: Victoria Land, Finger Mt sud | reverse complement strand
CAAGCTGAGCCATTTGTTGCATGTGCAGGCACATGGGGTGTGAGAACAAGGGCTATCACAGCCAACATTGCCGGCAAGCTGGAGTGGGTGGAGCGCATCATCCTGGAGCTCAAGGGCCCCGTAGGTACTCTACAACTCCACAGCTGACATCATGCTGTATGATCTTTTTGTGCTGTAATCAGTCAGACAAACTGTACTGCCAGTTGCTGACACCTATGGCAGTACAGTTGAGACACATGTCATGCTCAATTGTCTTATGGTGTTGCAGACTGCACGGTGCATGTAGTACTGACATCCAGGTGCTTTGCTGTGGCTGGCAGGCACTGGCAGTCATAGCAGCTGAAGAAGCTGCCCAACAGTGCACATGATCTTTGGACAACCAGCTTGCAGATCATGCATTTGTAAACCAAAAAGCTGTTTGTGATGCAGGCACTGCTGGCAAGCTGAAGCTGCAGCTGGTGGACACAGCCGCCAACACAGGTGCTGGCCAGCCAGTGGCCCATGCCTCAGTGGACCTGGACATGCGGCAATGGAAGGACTCCCAGACCTATCAAGCAGAAGTGCCCTTGGCCAATGATCAGGTAGAGCTTCAGTAAGCAAGCACGATTGTCAAATAGCAGTGGGTACTGTTTGCAGGAATTTTAAGCCAGAAATGGGCTGCACTCATGTGCCAGCTTATGCACTTGTGGACTTTGCCTGCAAAAGAATTACCACCGCATGCCAAACCAAATAGCTCCTGGAGCCAGTTCATGCATGAACATCAGAACAGAAGAGGCCTAAGAAACTTGCCTTCACTCTTGGATCCACACATCACAGATCTGCCTTGCTGGCAAAGGGCAATAAGGGTGGCCAGCTGTTGTTGAGGTAAACCCTGCAGCAGCAGTTCCACCAGGACCTCAAGGCCCTGCACACTGATGCCTGGCTGGAGCACAGCAGCAGCGCTGGCCAGCGGGCCCTGCAGGTTGGGGATGACTCCAAGTGGGTGGTCATTGCCTCCAGTGGTCTGCAGAGGGCTGCTGCCAATGTTGGAGCTGGTGGCATGCTCAAGAAGAATCTGCCTGTCAGTATCTCTGCTACTTCTGCCATCTTGCCTGCCTCATTCCTTTGTTCTGGCAAACACAAAGACTGATACCTCTATGTCACTGCATATCTGGCTGTCAGGGCACTGCTTGAAGAGTCAATGAGCTGCGCTTGTGTTGCATTTCGCTATATGACTCATTGTCAGCATACATAACATTTGAAGGCTGCCCGACATAGTTCTTGTCAGAGATGTCAGCATGCTACACACTGTCCTGGCTGATACATGTCAGCACATGTAGGACAAGCACAAGCGCATGAGTGCAGCAGTGGTGCTGCCAGTGCGCATGGGAGATGAAGGGGTGGCTGTGGAGAGCAGCTTCAGGGATGGGGTCAAGAACGAAGTGCTGCGCAGTCTATGTCAGCTGGTCAACACCAGTGCGCTGGCCTTACAAGTAAGTGTGCCCTCATTCATGGCATGTTGGGTTCTCAGCTGAATGAGTTGCAGTGGCGATTTTTGCAAACAGTTGCGCTGTTGCACGTCTACAAGCTGACCTGTTGAATGTTGCTATACTCGTGTAGTAATTACTAGATCGCAGCCAGTTGCAGCTGCTGTCCTAAAACATACCTCTTGCCTTGTTGGTGACCAGATGCTTCATTTGCAGGTGTGTGTGGTGGACTTGGCAGAGAGTGATTGGCAGATGCTGCCTCGCCAGGCCAGATCCATCTCCTCAGATCAGGTCCAGATGCAGCGCCAGCAGTCCCTGGTAAGATTGGTGCAGCCTTCACGTGCAGCCATACAGACGTAATGTCATGCTGCTGCACATACAGGGTATCTACTGTGACTGTTCTTTGCAAGAGAGGCAGTGTCTGTCAGACTTGTGTACTGACTTATCCGCTGCAGCTGCAGCATGCTTCAGCGGTGAATTGGCCATACAAATGAGTGTCATGGAAGGTGGCACATTTCACAACATACTGCCGTCCTGGTGCGCACCTGGATGCAGAGCAAGCGCGGCAGCGGAGTGAACGTGACAGAGGAGCAGCTGTTTGAGCACGAGAGGTTCATACCTCTGGCTGGCTGGAGCAGCCGCCACCTGCTGCCCACTGAACGCGACCGCTACAGCCGCCAGGAGGATGGCATGCACAGCACCAACAACTTCCCCCAAATCCGCTTACCAGAAGGTAAAGCTGGTTCTTGTTAGAGTGCTGTTGCTAAACATGCATGTTGTATCACAGCTTTGTGTGTAGCACAACTGAACACGCCACATGTTGCAGTTGCTCAACAGCCTGCTTGCTGGAGAAGTGTGTCTCTGCTGACAAGTCATGCATGTGCAAGACCTGATTGCACTTGAGCTGCTGTCTATCCCGCCTGTGAATGCGCCCCAAAGAGCAAGGGGTGATGCAGGGTGGGAGTGGGACAGTCCCTGGGAGGTGGAGCTGTCCCCCTGTGTGGACAAGGAGGGGTGGGCGTATGCCCCAGACTGGGCTGCCATGGACTGGCCTCCCCAGAATGGCGCACAGGTCTCACCCTGCATCTTCTGACACATCTGTGCCTAGCTGTGTTTGCAGCTAAGTTGATCAACATCCCAGCATGCTGGTACCTATATGAGTGCACAGCTGACAGCTGGCATGTCTTGCGCACAGCTGTCACTTGTCCAAAACTGTCATTCTGTTCCATACCATGGCTGTTTGGCCTGGAAATGTATGTTTCACTTCCATACTTCATGCAACATTTGGCCAGCATGTGGCAACAGCCCCGTATACTGCGGCTGCAGAAACGCGGAGTGGTGGACTTCACACGGCGGCGCAGGTGGCTAAGGCGCCGCAGGCAGGACCTCACCAGGCCCTCACCCCCTCCCCAGGAAGCCCCTGCCCCCTCACCCAGACAATCACCAGCTGCTCGCCGCACAACTTCAATCAGGGAAGTCTTAGTGCTGCTTACCAGTCTAATGCTATGTTTTCAAATTGCAAGTCCACTTGCTCTGCTATTGCCTTGCACTTCACGCTTGAAGTCCAAGGCGCTGCTTGCCATTACGAAGGGTTTGTCTTTGTCAAGCAGTTGCACTGCTGCTAAGTGTCTGCAGTAAAGCGAGATCAAGAAGTGAGCTTCAGCCTTGCTGGGCAGGGATATCTGCAGCACTGCCAGGCCAGGTGACAGGACTGAGGCAGGTTGCTGTGACATCATTGACTGTGGGGCTGCTGTGGTGCAGGGCTATTGCAGCTGAGAACAGCAAGAAGGAGGTGCAGCGCACACTGCTGGGCACTATGCAGCCTGGAGACTCCATTCCAGTGCCGTATGGCTGACAGAAAGCAGGTGTGCACTACCTGATTCAGCTAGTATTGACTGCTCAGACAAGAATGCAGTAATGTGCAGCAACTCTGGAACAAGCACATCATGTTCTGGGTAACCCACAAGAAACAATAAACAGCTGTTGAACCCAAGAGTTTGCATTTAAGCATCCTTGAGTTACAGTGCTGATCCACAATCCACTGTGTTGCAGGCAAACAGCTGGCTGTGCGTCCTGTGCTGGTTACAGAGAGGCCAGGCACGCATGGTTGGAGCCTGGGGGCCAGTGATGGGGACCATCCGCCTGGATGCCATGGATGAGGGCCTCATCCGCCTCGTGGCTTCACTGCTGAATGATGAGGCTGAGTCCAAGGATGAGATCTGCCTGTCTGCTACTGGTAGCAAGCAAGGCTGTTGAGTCTGGCAGCTTCCTTGCCTTGCCTGCTCATGTGTCTCAAAGCTGCAGCATGCAATCATGTCCGTCTACAAACTTATTACTGATGCAATATGTGTCAGCCTCTGCATGGCATATCACTGCAGACTGAGCAATGCATACAGAGTATATAGCTCTCACATGTGCCATTAGTGCTCCAGAAAAGGGATGTTGGTGTGCAGGCAAAGAGGCAGTGACGCAGGGCAAGAACAGCCTGGCAGCCAAGCTGGCCGCCTCGCCAGTGTGGCTCAGCCGCACTCTGGACGCTGAAACCTTCCCCTCTACAGGGAACCAGGTACATGCAGAGCTTCCAGATTGCTGACGTACATATTGGCAAATGCTGGCTTCAATGCAACACACAAGTGCTGGCTGTGCTGAGTTTTCAGACTGCCTTGAAAAGCATGCAGAGGGCACTGCGTATCATGCGGATAATCAAAGCAATAAAGGTCAACATTGCAGATGTAAACCTTACACAGCTGCAAACAATCACTTAACACTGTAGCATCTGTTGCAAGCGTTTGGGCACCTCAACCAAAGTTGCATTTGTGTGACAGGAATACCGGCCTCTGATGGACTGGAAGGTGGTGGCAGCTGCCCCCCTGGTCATTGAGAACCAGCTGCCCGTCAAGGGCACCTACCTCATCTGGGAGACTCCCAAGGTCAGCCTCGTACACAAAGGCCGCAAGGATTGTTGCGTGTGCAAGCTGGCTGTGTTCCCTGTATCATAGAGACATGTAGCCTATCTGAACCAATATGATGTCGCCTGGATTGGGATCATTGCTTGAGCTAGTGGATATGCACAGCCTTCTGCTGTCTGCCTGTATCTTGTCACTGCGCTTGCTTTCATCCCTGAGCACTGTTAGGGTGCACAGGATGGTGGCAACATGGTGATGAGGCAAAGCGGTGCCATAGACAGCGGCCAGCGTGTGCACATCTACTCGGCAGACATGCGCCGCAGCATCAGCCTGCAGTTCTACCCAGATGGCTATGACCTGGTAGAGCCACAGCCTGTGCTGGTGAGTGAAGGCTACTCCTCCCACCAGGCGGGCACCCAGGGCAAGCAGAGGCTGCCAGAGAAGTTCCATGTGGCCAGGGCTGGCAGTGAGCCTCAGGAAACTTTTCTAGGTAGAGATATTGACATGGAGGCCTGGCAGACGCAGGACAAGGTATGTGCAGCCCACATCTGATGTGACAGATAACCGAGCTACAGTGTCAAGGCAGTGCTGCAGCAGTGACAGCTTGTATCTGCCCAAGGTCAGAGCGTCTGCCAGCACAGACTTGTGCAGCTGTACCGACACTGGAGCACATCCTGGGATTTGACCATGTCCTGCTTCACCAAGCAGCAGATGCAGTTTGCTGACATTCATCATATGTGTTACTGCAGCAACTGGATCTTGGAGCAGCAGTGGCGCGCGGTTCACCACTGCTGGTGCGCATGTTTGTGCCTCTCTGGCTGGTCAATGCCACCAACCTGCCCATTGGGGCGGTGGTGGTGGCCACTCAGCCGCAGCCCCAAAACAAGGAGGCCAAGGAGGAGGGTGGAAGCATACATGGCGGCATGCAGACTGCAGCCAAGAGCAGCACCCTCAGAGTCATGGAGACAAGGCCCAAGCCAGCGTGAGTCATAGTCTAAGTTACTTCAGAGTACTGTGCGGCCTTGCATGTACAGCCCAGCTGCACTGTGATTGTGATGCGGCCAGAGAGACACATATAACTGCTCGCTTGTCAAAATGTGCACAATGGTCTACAGAGCTTGGTCAGCCATGCTGTCTCCTGAAGCAACTGATGATGCATGAGAGGATATGTGTGTGAGTCAAATGCATGATTTTTTATTTTGGTTTACAGGGACCCCAACCTGATGAATCCCCGGGGTTGTAGGCAGGCGGGCCCGGGGGCTGTGACCATGATGGCCTACCCCATGCAGCGCATGACGGCCTTCAAGCAGCAAGGGGACAGACCCCAGTTCTTTGGCCTCTGCCTCAGAGTAAGCCCATGCCTCTACCTGTTTGAGCCTAAACTGCGTGTAATGGCTTTGCGCACATGTTTCAAGTCATGATGCAGAGATCTGGTGAGGTGCATGGTGATGCATGTGCTGTGTATGGCTATCAGTCTGATTCGGCGTGCAAAAAAAACAAACACTTGTTTGGCACTGCTGCAGATCGGAGAGTCAGGCTGGGCACCTCCGCTGCCTCTGGAGAGTAGCGACAGCAGCAGCCAGGCAGATGACATGAACACTAAGCCCGTGCTGCTCCGTGCACAGATCCCTGAGTGGGGCAGTGTGCATGAAGTGGTGGCCAGAGTAGAAATGGCTGGCGCTGGCTTTGAGCGTACCATGGTAGGTCATTGTGCAATGAAAGGTTTACTTGAGTTGCCAACAATGTCAGTGGCAGACATGCAGCTGTCGATTGACTTCTGTTGTCAACCATGTCTGTTGTGTCGTCAGGTTCTCAGACTGCGTCATCTCCAACTGCCTTGGCACTCCTTTCAGATCATGCACTTCAATACTGGCAACAAGGTGCAGCGATTAGGTGGCAAGACTAGTGGGGTCCAGACTTCCAGGGTTCAGCAGCCCCAGAGGGCCCCTCCTGGTCTGATGAAGGTGGATGCCAACCCCCAGCAGGACTGGACCTCATGCATTGATGTACCCATAGGCATGTTGTGCAACCAACTTGACTGCACCCCTGTGTGCTGATGCTACTGATTGCAGTCAAAGGATCAGCTTTGACAACAAATTCACGGCGCTGTCTGGTGTGCTTTAACAGTGAAATTTGTGAATGGGGCATGTGATGTGACCAGTCTTTGGGACAATTACAGTTGTCATGAGTGTCCCTCTGGGAGCGGCGGTCCATTGGAGCATGAAGTCAGACTCCCGGGCAGTGTGCCTGTGCTTTGCCCCCAAGACTGCAGGCTCGGGGGTGAATGCCCCCTGGAGCCACCCCATTGAGGCTTCTTTTCCTGAGCGGTTGGACCGCCATGTGGCCATCCCTGTGCAGCCACCTCAGCCTTCTGAAACAGCTAAACCAGGTGACTCATTGCATTGCCTGAGCATGTGATGCATTGGTACCTTCAGTGCTGTGGCAAGTGCTCTGTACCTGCTCCAAGCATCAACTGCCAGCCAGATTGTCTGTCCTCACATGCTTGATGCCAACATGTCATACTTGCGGCTGCTGACAAGAGGTTCTGCAGCATCTCACAGCAGTCAAGATTGGCTGTCATGATGGACCAGAGGCTTTGGAGTGAGGAAACCCTGCCATGCATTATGCTGCTGCACACCAGTGAAACTAGGCTTGGCATGTGGGCGTGCTACGGTGAGGCATCCTCAGCAGAGGAAGCGGACCAGCAGAGCTCAGAGAGGAGCGTGGCCACCCTGCTGACCGGGACGGGGCACTCCTGGGAGCTGCATGGGCCCAGAGTGGCCCGCAGGCTGCGCCACCGCACCAGGTGCCAGCATCAGGCAGACGTGCATCACTGCTGCACACTCTGTGCTGCACTGTCTTCTTTCATGCTTTTGCTCATGTCACCAGCACATTGGTGTTTAGCAATCCTTACCCACTAAGCCTAACCTGGTGGCTGTCAGATTCCAGCCAATATATGTGCGTGTGTGTGTGTGCTTCTGTATGTGTGTGTGTGTGACAGCATTGCTGGTGCAGGCAAAGTGGCAATGGAGGTGAAGGCCCCGAGGCAATGGATGAGGTGGAGGTGGTCATCCTGCGCTTCTCCCTGGCTGCCTGCACCCGGGCTGCCTGCACCTGGTGCTGGAGAGCGTGTCCCCCAAGGCCCCCTACCTCCTGGAGAACCGCACCGCCCATCCCTTCCAATACAGACAAGCTGGCCTTGGTGAGACCAAGCCTGCCTTCCATATGGCATACAATGACTGTTTCCCCCTGTTTTGGTGCTTGTCGGACCACACTAGGCAAGCTTTGCCACTTATTGTTGAGTTCTGTCATTACCAGCACACCAATGCATATGGATGACAGAACAGACAGATGATGACAGGCACTTGCGCAGGTTTTGGCTACGTGCACAGTCATGTCATTGTGGCACCTCGGTACCCACAACGTAGATCAGGCATCCCGAGGAGACTGACGTGGGTCAGAACAGCACATATCATGCATACCAGTCTTGGTGATAGCTTCATTGAAGATGTCCACCTTGCCAAACAGGGCAGTCTGGGCGTCCAGGGGTGAGAAGTGCTCTACGGCCGCAAGGATGGAGGTGAGCCACTGGGTGATGAGCTGGCGTACGCCGTACTTGTTGGTGAGGTATGCTAGCAGATGCTGCTCCATGGTTTCTCTGGGCTGGTTCTGGTCTGCTGACCTGCAGCAGACAGAGTGAGATGATTTGGCTATCGCAGACATCAAAACCTGAACAGTGAAGCTGCTTGCATGGTTTTCTGAGCTGGCTGTGTTCTGCTGACCTAAAGCAGGCAAAAAGATTGTATTGTACTGCACAGGTACAGTACAGCATGGATATAGCGTATCAGCATGGCATCCCCTGTATAAACAGGATGTATAGTGTATAGCTACTGTGGACAACAGAAAACTGAACAGTAAAGCTTTATACACCTACACAAGACACCTTTGATGCGTCAGCAGTTTTGGTGTTTTCTGCCAAAGGCTCAGCACAAACGCCCACAACACTCGACAAAGCAATCAAAAGCAGCAGGACCTGCAATGACAATCATGCCTCACAGGTGCCTAAGCCATGAGCGCACAGATGCCTTTCAGCCCCCTACTTGCTTGTCACAGCCCAATGCGAACCAGAGGTATTTGCCAGTATCTGGCTGCAGTCTGCAGCTAACAAGGCATGTGATGACCAGCAGTAGGCATACGTCTGCCAATGCAGAAAGGAATGTAGGCAGGTCTTGCAGTGATGGCTTACAAGTGTAAGCTCAAACGCAGCACCAGACAGCACAGGACACTGAGGGAGCAGTGCTTGCTTTGCGTGCAATGAGCCCTGGCCTTGTAGACATTAAGTCTGTGGAACGCACCCATAAGCTGATGCAAGTAGCACACTTACAGTTTGCGCAATCAACCAGCCTCAACGCCTTATCTGCAAGAGGGTTCACAGGAGTGGAAGTGGCTCCTCACCTGGCGTCTGCTTTGGCCTTGGAGGCGTAGATGTCAGTGATGATGTCGTTGAGCTGGTGCAGGGTGAGGCCGCGCAGCACCCAGTCCTCATGAGGCAAGCTGGCCTTGCGGGGGGACAGGGCCCGCCTCCACCTCAAGGACTTCTGGGACAGCATTGTAGAGTCCTGCATGACATCTGTCAGTTCAGCTCCAGCTGCAAAAGCTGGTGACGATTGTCCTAACTGCGCAGAAAAAAAAGGAGATGAAAGAGGACTTCTGGAACAGCGTTGTAGAGTCCTGCACGATATCTGTCAGTTCAGCTCTGGCTGCATGGTATCTGTCAGTCCAGCTCTGGCTGCAAAAGCTGGTGGCCCGTTGTCCTGTTGGGGCAACAAATTTTGACATCAAAGGGGACTGATCATGCCGCCCTGTCTTCCTGCCTGCTAGCCTGGGGGAAGCAATGTCTGCATCCACTCAAGGGACTTCTGGGACAGCCCTGTAGAGTCCTGCACAACATCTGTCAGATCAGCTCTGGCTGCAAACACTGGTAAGTGTGGTGCCTTTGGCAGGACAGCATTGCTGACAAGAGGGCACTGATATTGCATCCTGTCCTCATGCATACTGGCCTGGGGGAACAACGCCTGCCTTCAGTTGAGAGGGACTTCTGGGCAGAACTGTACAGTCCTGCATGATATCTGTCAGTTCAGTTCTGGCTGCAGACACAAGTGTAGTGCTGTTGGCGTAACAGAGTTTGAGACATGAGGGGACTGGCTTTGCATGATGTCCTCCTGCGCATCTTGCTTTGCTGTACCCAAACAGCAATAACCCATCATTGTGGGGTGTCCATAGAGCGGCACTGAGGCCAGCTTGACAGTTACTGAAGGAACGCTGTGTCAAGGGTGCACAGGCATAGCACAGAGTTCTGTCACTGCAGGTCATTACCTCAAGAGCCTCAAAGTGTGTTCTCTCAAGTGTTGGCTCAAGCTGGTGCCTCAAATGTTATCGAAAGGTTGTAACCTCAAGCTGCTACCCCAAGCGTTACTGCAAACTATTCCCTCAAGTGTGCACAAGCACTGCAGAGGACAGTGTTACCTCATCACCAAAGCTGACAGCACCAAGGGCTGAGGGTGACTTGGAGATGGCTGCAACGCTGTCCACAGCTCCATCACCGGCCTTCCCTTGGACCTCCAAGCCAGGGAAGGTGTCCACATCAATGTCAGTTGCTGAGCTGTCATTGGCAGATTCCTCCTGCTGGTCTGCAGCGGACCTGGATCTCTTGAGGGAGGTGAGGGCTTGGACTTGCTCTGTGAGCTGCTGGATGGTGAGCAGGTGCTGCTGCACCTCGCTGCTCAGCTTCTGCACAGGCTGCACAGCAGTGCTCTTCTACAGCACTCCCACAGCACAGACAGCACAGCAACCTGATCCAGCACTGATCAGCACAGCTGTGCACTGACAGCACAGACAGCACAGCACATCAGATCAGTGTATAAAGACTCCAAGAACACAGCACAGCACAGCAAATCGGTGCACAAAGACACCAGGAATGACATGGTTGCCGACTGCAGCTCCAGTTGCGGGCAGCAGCTGGTCTTCCTGCCAACAAAGCTCCTGCAACTGCTGCTATCCCTCTACTTTTAGCAGAAAGCTACTATGCCCTGCAAAACCCTGCCATGTTGAACATGCGGTATTCAGAAGCAGTTCAGGTAAGTTGCCCAGCCACAGTGCCTGCGTCATTTCAATGTGGAGGTACCACAGATCCAACTTTGCAGTCACTATGATCATGATGGCCGTCATTGTATGGATAATGCACTCTGTCCTGCAGAACTTTGCAAGGACTGCAGTGACTGCTTACGAGTGCGGATACTCAGAAGATACACTGCGTCAAGAGCTTGAGCAGGCAACTGCACAGCAAAGCACACCAGACAGTGTGAAGGTACCACTGTATTGGAGGCGTCCCCTTGTGTCACTGCCATACAGCTATATACCCTATCTCCTGTAGCATTACATACCCTGCATAGGTGCATGCATATCTGGACCTCAATACGCAACATAAGGATACCCATCCCTCACCAGCTGCAGCAACGTGCAATGCAGGCTATTGATAAGAAGGACTGCCTATTGTGTGTATGCATGGTGTGGATGACACTTGTGATGTCAAAAAGCACGCGTAGATGGTCCACAGGTAATGCTCTGTCATATTTGCTTCACTGCTCTGCTATGCCCTGCATGAACTGCCGCGTGCAGCTAAATGACTGATCATGGCGCTTTTTCTTGTGCCAGCTGAACATCTGGCGTCTGGCATTATGGAGACTGTGCAAATGTCTCTCCAGCGCATGGTTGTGACTCGTTGCCTCCCGCAAATGCGCCACTTTGACAACAGCACATACTGTCTGCAGCAAAACCAGTGTCAGAGCCCACGTTAAGCTCCTGGCAAGGCTTTGTGTCCCTGATAGTCAAAGGCTACATGGAAAAAAGATGGGCCTGGACCCCAATTGACAGACTTCAGATGGAGCTGACAGCTGTCACAGGGCGTACTG